>ERZ1685332.55-NODE-55-length-35095-cov-15.798944_pt1 | contig 35095 bp, 24 predicted proteins | sample MGYA00580193_ERZ1685332 | MGnify/ENA primary metagenome ERZ1685332 (study PRJEB41501, sample SAMN08275520) | hot springs metagenome | biome: alkaline hot spring; material: microbial mat | place: Russia: Ush-Beldyr | collected 2015-07 | depth 0.5 m m ...
CAAACCAGTGAATATAAACCCCCTTATCTTATTATTTTATAGTCCATACACGATGGCGTGAAATTGTGAGAACATATGCCTGTACCACACCCCCAGCATAGCCATTTTTGTGAGAAGCGGCTGGTGAGCCCAACATCCAGCCAGACCACACTCGGGTTTAAAAGTCGCGTCAACCGCCACAACCGCTGTTGCCCAGCGACCGGATGATGTTCCGCCGTGGACCGTCGGGTTTCTGGTTGACAAACCCGGATAACACCGTGCGCGGCAATGTCGCCGCTGATGCAGCCGGTAACGGCTTCTGGCTGGCGTTCCCCGAAAAGCCGCTCGGCGATAACCAGAATGTGCCGATTCGCCCGATCAACACTCCTCTGGGTGTGTTCAGTCACAATGTCGCCCATTCAAATAATCGCCCGGGGATCAATATCGATTTTGCGCCGATTGATAATGCAGGCAATACCTCCGAAACGAAATACATCCCCACGGTCGATGGAGGACCTTCCAGGAGTGGGAATCGCATACGCTTCACGCTGAGCGACATTACGACCTACAAGAACAACGACAACGGCTTGTGGAACCGTGTTTCGTGGCCGGATTATGTTCGGTTCGTTTCAGCCGATAACGCCGGCATGTTCTTTGCCGGCGCCGGTGACGATGGCAGAATCTCTGACTCACTGGTCATCGGCGTCAGTCTGAATAATCGGAATCTGTCACCACCCTCATTCTCCGGCGATCAACCGAACACCGCAGTTGCCAGTTATCATAGCACATTTGACATCTCTAACAATGTCATCGTCAATTTTCCGCTGAGTTCGAGGAATGACCGCGCGAGCGGCGCTTTTGCCACCGACGACTACTATACCCGACCGGTTGATCGCGGTCTGGTGCGTAACCCCAACAATCGATTGATCAATGCCCATCCGGGGCGTCGGGTCATTTCTCCCAATCTGAACACGCCGGTCGGTAATGCTGCGATCGCTGGTGCGCTCTGGGATCCGTATGGCTACTGGGGACCGGCAGGCAACTACTGGGTGTACGATGTGCCCTTTCTTACCGCTGGTCGCCTCTGTACGCCTGTCGCACCGGCTGGACAGAACGGGCAGAGTTGTGTCGGACCGTATTATGGCGTCGGCGGTTTCCGCATCGATGGCAGCGACCCGTTCAAGCCGATCATGCCACTGACCATCACCCGGCTCGATGATGCGCTTCAACCCATCGCACAATGGATAGTGGAGGAGGGGAGCGGCAGCGGACGGAATACCTTCGGGATCATGCCGTGGATGCGGCATTTTGCGGCTGTTCCTGGAGGACGCTATGTGATTGAATTCCGCGATGCCGCCAACACCCTGCCGCCGCCATCGCACGAAGTAAAACTGACATTGACCAATATGCACGCTTCTGACGATCAGGTCATCCTTGCCATTCCGTTCAGCGGCAGCGCGACGGCGCGCGCCTACCTGACGACGCGGCAGGTCTATGAGCATGCTGCGCCGGGATCGCCTGATCGCCGCGATCTGACGCCGGTCTCATCGATGACGGATCTGTTGGCGACGGAGAACAGTATGTGGCAGGATACGGTCAATCAGCGTGTGTGGGTGCATGTTCGCGGCGGGGTGCCGTGGTCGGGAGACAGTCCGTCGAATCCTGTCTCGGACGATGCGCTCTATCGGGATACCATTCTGCGCATCTTTCGCTGACACGCTGTTCGCACGCCGTTCTTGCCTTCCGCCCCCCTCTTCGCGTTGCAGATCGCGGTGCGCAACCCGGCAACGACGCCGGCAAAGATCAGGAAAGCGCTGAAGATGAGCAGCAAGTGCGCCAACCAGTCGACCGAATCCGCAACCAGATGAACCTGCGACGCAGCAATGATGAGGACCTGCTATAGAGGGGCTTGTATGATCGCAGCCAGGGCTTTAGCCGCAGCGTTCTGACCAGACTATGTACCGGATACACCCCCAAACATCCGACGGAACCACGATTGCTGCCCGGCGACCTGCTCCTGCCCCGGCGCGTCGGTTAGGCATGCATCGAACGCCGCCTTGAGTTGGTCGCCGTCCAGCCCGCCGGGCGTGCCGATGAACACCATCTGCGTGCCAGGAGTCGCATCGCTCCACGGCTCTCCAACCGTCACGGTAATCCGCGCGCCGACGATTTGCAGAATAGCGCGGCGTTGAGGCGTTTCCGCCAGATAGAGCACCCCCTTGCCACGAAAGATCGTCGCCGGCAGGTCCTGCAGCGCGGAGCGCAACTTCTTCAGGCTGAACGGACGATCATGCACATAACTCCATGTGCTGAACTCGGCGCCGTGGTCGTGGTGATGGTCGTGCTGATGATCGTGGTCGTGATCGCAATGCGGAGCGTGAACATGGTAATGGTCGTGATCGTGGTCATGCGCGTTGCGGGCAGAAACAACCACCGGCTGCACATCGAGCCGGTAACGACCGACGCCGAGGATCAGGTTCATCGGCACATCGCCGTGGACAGCGGGAAGAATGCGCGCGCGCGGGGCGATCCGGCGCACCCACTGTTCAACTCCGGCCATCTGTTCCTCTGTGACCAGATCGACCTTACTCAGCACCACCACATCCGCTGCGCTGATCTGATGGATGATCAGGTCCTCATAATACTGCTGCTGTCGCACATACTCGGCATCGACCACCGTGATGACCGAGTCGAGTCGGAAAAAGGGGCGCAATTCAGGAAGGTCGAACGTTTCCGCCACTGCCCACGGATCGCTCACGCCGCTTGCCTCGATGATCAGATACTCAGGCGGATCCTCGCGGTCCAGCAGTAGCAGCGCCGTCTTGAGCAGGTCGCCGCGGATGGTGCAGCAGATGCAGCCATTGGCGAGCGAAATTGTTTCTCCTTCGACGCCAACGACGAGTTGCGTATCGATATTGATGCTGCCGAAATCATTCACCAGCACCGCCGCCTTCAAACCGTGGTCGGCGTGGAGGATTCGGTTGAGCAGCGTGGTTTTTCCAGCGCCTAAAAAACCGGTGAGAATGGTCACCGGAACCGGTTGCAATGGCGCTTCAACAGACATGTCACGTTCTCCTGAGCATCGTAAGACATTACGACCGCCGTCGCGGGATGCAGCACGGGCAGCCGGGACCATGGAGGAAGCGTGCGACCTGCTCTGGACGGGCGTAGACCGGCTTCGGCGCGTTGCGCGAACCGATGCTGAAACGGCTCAGCTCGCGCGAGCACAACCCATGGCAGACCGGGCACTCGACCGGGTCATCGGCGCGCCAGGAAGGGCGCAGTTCTTCGATTTCGATCTCGCACTCCGGGCAGGTATAGGTGTAGAGCGGCATACGTGTTTCCACATGGTCGGGAATAAATTTTTAATATATGCTATCACTTAAGAAGGGAGATGTCAACAACAGAGATTTGACAGTTTGCTCGAAACCAGGCATACTGAATTGCACAGGTATTGCACAAGTTGACCAGGGAGTACTCACGCATGGGCATATACGACATCACTGCCAATCTGATCGACGGCACACCACAGTCGATCGGCGACTACCGGGGCAAGGTGCTGCTGATCGTCAACGTCGCCAGCAAATGCGGATTCGCGTCGCAGTACGCCGGTCTTGAAGTACTCTACCGTCGCTATCGGGACGACGGGTTCGCCGTGCTCGGGTTCCCGTGCGACCAGTTCGCCGGGCAGGAGTATGACGATCCGAACGCCATCCAGCAGTTCTGCACACGCAACTACGGGGTTAGTTTCCCAATCTTCGAGAAAGTGAACGTCAACGGTCCCAATACCCATCCGTTATTCGCCCTGCTGAAAGCGGAAAAGCCAGGACTCCTGGGCATCCAGACGATCCCGTGGAATTTCACCAAATTCCTGGTCGACCGCCAGGGGAAGGTACGCCGCCGCTACGCCCCCACCGACACTCCCGAAATGATCGAACGTGACGTTGCTGCGCTGCTGCGTCATGCGTCGTCGATCACTGCTCACTAAGCGCCTGCCTGAAAACCTGCCGCTAATGCAGCACGCCGCCGGATATCCCGGCGGCGTGTCCAACAGGACGCTCCCAGGATGACTGGTCAGGTGGCAGCGCCCCGCCCCGGCAGACAACGCTTGCCCTGACAGCCCTGCCCCGGCGGGGTTTCGTGCGTTCGTCGTGGGCATTCGCGCCCGCGCGTCTGCCGCTGGTCGGGTCGATGGCGAGGAGCGACAGTTGAGGCACTGTCGTTCCGTGCCATTCATGACCGCACTCGAGATACCTTCGTGGTTTGACAACTTCGATGATATAAACTATCATCTAAGAAGTGAAGCCATGTATCTGTCAGTGAAAGGAAGACGCTGATGAAAGTCGCATACGTTTTTGCAACCGAGATGTCGGCGACCTACAAACTCGGCAAGATGATCCTGCCGCAACTCGAGCAGGGGGGTCACGGCGCGCAGGTAGTCGGAATGATGTTTTTCGACGACAATCTCTACGTGCTGCGCAAGGGCGATCCGATTGGCGAGCGCCTGGCGAAAGTCGCAAGGGAACAGAATATTCTACTGATGGTGTGCGATCGCTGCGCCATCGAGCGCGATCTGGGGGAGGGAGATTTCACACAGTGCGGCTTCGGGCAGGTCAAAGCGAAAGGGCTGGTCGAGGGCGTGGCGGCTGGCTGCTTCCCGCAGTTGTACGAGGCGCTCGCCGGAAGTCCGCCGGATCAGGTGATTACGCTGTGAGCGCCTGGGACGAAAGCGACTGTACCGGGTAGGCGGCGGATCGGTGGCGTAATGGAGTGTAAGGTTCAGGTCTCAGACCTGTCGGGCGCCTGTATACAAAAGCCTTGCTTTCCCTGATCCTGTCTGTGCAGGCGATGCTGTCGTGTGACCGTAGCGCTGCCTGCATGGAGCAATGGGACCGGTGCGGCGATCAGCGCTTGCGCCGTTCGTAGGGTAGGAGATGAACTGCGTGTTCGGATCGCCGGGGAAGCGCAGAATGCCGCCTGGATCGCCAATTACCACGCTATCGATACAGTCCTCCTGTCTTAGTCCTGCCTCGTGCGAACAGTCTGGGAAAGCAATGACCCTGCCGTCGGCTGCGATGATGGCCTCAATGGACAGCAGGAGCACGCCCCGCACCCGATGAACGTGTTATCGCAGGAGCGCCCTCCCGTGGTTGCCCGGGTCACCATCGCCGATGGGGGCGGGGGCGCGCTTCCGCAATCGTGGGTGACCCTCTGGGTTGCCTCCACACCAGAGCGTCCGTACCTTGATCGGCATAACCCTGGCAAGCAGTTGTGCGCTATCGCTGGCAACCTCGGCTGGAAGGCAGACACGAGACCAGCCCCTATGGATTTCCAACGTGCGAGAAGATGGGTCACACGTTTGCTACGACGCTCTCCGCTGTGGGCGCCCGCCCCGGCGAGCGGGACATTGTCGGGGCGCCCCCCTGTGGGCGCCCACCGGGTTGCCATTGTCGAGGCGCCCCCCTGTGGGCGCCCGCCGGGTTGCCATTGTCGGGGCGCCCCCCTGTGGGCGCCCGCGCAAACAACTGGTGCGCGCTGCCCGTTTCTCCGTGCGCCTGACCGCTCTGAGGTAAACGCGCGATTGCGGGCGAATTCGCGCCATCTCTCCGTAGATCCGCGCGAATCCGTTGCATTCGTGGCGATCCGCGTCCTATTCAATTCCCCAGGGGCTTTCAGGAACTCAACTTGACGCTACCGCTGCGCCTGGCGGCGCTCCGGTTCGCGCGAGCGAGGGAGCGGGATGTACTCGACCGAGGGACGCCGCTGCGCCGTTTGCGGGTACAACCCCATCAATTGGTACAGCAACGGCGGCATATCGGTGCTGACCGGCAACCCAAGTTCGCGCGCCTCATGCACGCTGATCGGGTAATCGTGCGTCCAGACGCCGGTCGCCAGCATGTTGGCGATATGCTCGGCTTTCTCAGCGCCCATGCGATCCGCCAGTAACTCGATAACCGTCGCTTTCACCTGGCGGATCGCCTTCTCGGCAATATCCGCCATAATCAGAGTCTCGTCCTCAATCTCGCTGATCGGTTTGTGTTCCAGCACCTTCAGAATCGACGCTGCGGGTTGCTGACCCAATTGCGGGTCCACCGGTCCGAGCACGGCATTTTCGTCCATGACGATCTCATCCGCCGCCAGCGCAATTAGCGTCCCGCCCGACATCGCATAGTGCGGCACGAACACTGTGACCTTCGCCGGATGTTTCCGCAGCGCGCTGGCGATCTGTTCTGCGGCAAGCACCAGCCCGCCCGGCGTGTGCAGCACCAGGTCGATCGGCACATCCTTATCGGTCATTTTGATCGCCCGCAGTACGGCTTCCGAGTCGTCGATGTCAATGTAGCGCACGAGCGGGAAGCCGAGCAGACTGAGAGTTTCCTGGCGGTGGATCAGCACGATCACCCGGCTCTGGCGCTGCTGCTCGAGACGTTCGAGCAGACGCAGGCGCCCATTTTCCAGCATTTTCTGGCGAATGACCGGTTGTAACGAGGAAATAATGAAGAAAATCCAGAACAGTCCAAGCAGATCCACGGACAACCTCCACACAATCACCAGGGCCAGTACTCATCCGCGTAGACGCGCCGTCGGTTGCGGCGTTGAATGAACAGCCCCACGAGCAGAATACCGGCAATAAAGCCGCCGGCATGCGCCCACCACGCCACGCCGCCGAATCCCTGCGCGCCAGTAATGATCGCCAGTGTGCCGTTGAGCAACTGTGACAGGAACCATATCCCCAGGTAGACGACTGCCGGGATTTCGATGAGCCACGGTAAAAAGAGTATCGGAACCAGCGTAATCACCCGCGCCGTCGGGTAGAGAATCAGGTAGGCGCCAAGCACGCCGCTGATCGCGCCGCTCGCGCCAATCGTCGGAATGGGCGAGTCCGGGTTGAACAACACGTGAGTCAGGGCTGCGATCAATCCGCAGATGAGATAGAATGTCAGGTAGCGTCCGCCTCCCATGCGGTCTTCGACATTATCGCCGAAAATGTAGAGCGCCAGCATATTGCTCAACAGGTGGGACCAACCGCCGTGGAGGAACATCGAGGTAAACAGCGTGGCGATCTGATCCGGTCCTGGATTGGCGAGCAGACGCGCAGGGACGACGCCAAGGACCGTAACAAACCGTTCAGCATCGACGCCAAGCGCGATTTCAACAAGGAAGATGGCGACATTAATGACAATCAGCAACCAGTTAACGAAAGGAAAGGATCGCGCATGGATGTTATCGTACAGAGGGATCATGTAAAACGCCTCGGCATATCAGGCTACCCCCGCTCTTCGACCCATTCTGCTTCGATCCAGACCATGGTGCGCTCAGTGCGGCGTTCTGCGAGTTCAGCCCGAAGCTGCGCCACTTCGTGTTGCAGCGCAACCAGGCGGCGCCGCATCTGCAACACGACATCCACCGCCTCGTGGGAGAGACCCAGGGTCTCGATCAGGCGACGCACACGGCGCAATTCGCACAGATCGTCCTCGCCAGGTTCGGCAAATGCTCCGATCAGCCCCAGATCGATCAGGTCCTGGATCACCTCAACCGGCAATCCGGTCTGCGCTGCCAGCGTTTCGGGATTAATGCGACGAATCAGCATAATCATCGCTCCTGCGGCATTTTCTGGAAAGGTCGACGCACCATCGCAAAGGCGCAAAGCGTTGTTGTGGTCTGACTGAGATTGACCCTAACCGAATACCTGATCAAACTCCATCAGGAGTCTGTGCAGTAGGTTTTCCGGTTGAATGCAGCGAACAGTCTATCGTGCTTTGACGCGGTATGACCTTCAAGACGTAACCGGCTGCCGGGCGCGGCGGCGGCGATGATCCTGGCGCGTCGGTCACTTTTTTCAGACACGCTCGCGCACCAGCGCGCGAATCGTCTCGACGTCCGAGTCGCTCAGTGCTTCGGGCAACACCAGTTTCACCCGCGCAAAGAGATCGCCGCGTTCGGTGGGGCGCTCGAGGCGTGGCATCCCTTTGCCGCGCAGGCGGAACACCTGATCCGCCTGCGTGCGCGGCGGAATCTTGAGCAGCACCGAACCGTCCAGCGTCGGAACGCGCGCCTCGCCGCCCGCAATCGCCGTGAAGCAATCGACTGCGACGGTCGTGGTCAGATCATCGCCGTTGCGGTCGAATTGCGGGTGCGGCAGGACGGTGATCAGCAGGTAAAGGTCGCCCGGCGGTCCCCCCGTGATGCCGGGGCGCCCCTGACCGGCGAGGCGCACACGGGTTCCGGTGCGCGCGCCGACCGGGATCTTTGCCTCGATGCGTCGCGTACCCGTCTGAAGCGAGCGCGTTGTGCCGTGGAACGCCTCTTCGAGCGAAATCTCGACCGGCAATTCAATGTCGCGCCCGCGTTGCGGACCGCGGGGTGCGGCGCTGCGCGGCTGACCGAAAATCGTGCCGAAGAAGTCTGAAAATGGGCTTTCGCTCCCAAAGAGGTCCTCCAGGTCTTCCGGCGAAACCGTCGTGTAGGTGTAAACCGTCTGACCCGGCGCGGTCTGCCAGGGACCCCAGTCGAACTCGCCGCCACCGTGTTGCTGCCAGCGTTGATACTGGTCGCGCAGGTGATCGTACTTGCGGCGACGCTCCGGGTCGCTCAACGCCTCGTAGGCTTCGTTGATCTCCTTGAAGCGTTCCTCCGCCTTTTTGTCGCCAGGATTGACATCGGGATGGTACTGCCGCGCCAGTTTGCGGTACGCCTTCTTAATCGCCTGCTCGTCGGCATCGGGTGGAACGCCAAGGACGGCATAGTAATCCTTGAAATCCATAGCATTGCCTGATGATGAAGGTCACGGCGCGAGGGCATTATAGCAGATGTGAAGTGGAACAGTCAGCGTTGACCGAGCCTGTCCATCGAGCGAAGGGTTCCTGTTCGCCGGTGAAAGGCGTGCGGCTTGTATGCAACACTGATGAGCGTATGAACGTCCAAATCATCGGAGAGATGAGAGGGAAAAAGGCGTCAGGACGGGGAAAATACCCCTTGCTCCTGAAAAGACTCTCTCTGGAAAGATCCGTCTCCATGATGTGGATGGTCGAAGCGCCTGCCTTCAAACGGAGGCCGTACATAGAGGTGATGTCATGAGCAGCAAAATGGAAGCAATCATCAGCAGCCTTGCTGCGGCGCTGGTCCTTTTCACCGCTCTGCTGGACCCTTACGTCTCCATCGGACTTGCCGTCGTCGTGCTGATTGGGCTTGCGATCTACAACGTTCGCTTCAGGGCTTCGTCGTGACCTACGGTCGGCGCGCTTATGTGAGGAGACCGTCACACACGTGTCGGCGCCGAGGTTTTCTCCGCCGACAAGCCGCTCTGCCTGATGGTCACTTCAGCGCCTGCAATAAGATGTATCACCGGTCAACGGCGGGACGCGGCATGACGGCTGGCTTCCATCGGCTTTTCAATGCCATTGAGCCGTATGGAGCCGTACTGCGTCATCCACGTCGTTAAGCCTGCTTTCTGCCCTTCATCTGCACACCCAAGGGCAGCGCAACGATCAATGGGCAGTCGCTCGTTGCTCCTTACTCCTCATCCTCACTCGTCACTCATTTTGAGCTGTTGAGCTTCCCGGCAAGCGCACCCTGCAGGCTGGCGAATGTCTGAATACCGCGCAGATCGATGCCCGCTTCCACCAGCGCCTGCGCAACCTCCGGGCGAATGCCGACCAGCACCGCGCGCGCGCCAAGCAGCCGCGCTGCATGTACCACGCCGATCAGCCCTTTCGCCACCTCATTATCGACGATTGGAACGCCGGTAATGTCGATCAGGATAATCTGAGCGTTGGACTGCTCGATGGCTTTGAGCGCCCGCTGCTGCACGTCCGCTAATCGCCGCTGATCGAGCGCGCCGACCAGCGGCATCACCAGGATACTGTCCGTCACAGGAAGAACCGGGACGCTCAATCCCAGAATGATCTCGCGCTGCTGTTCGAGCGCCTCACGCATTCGCGCCTGTTCACTCGCCCGCTCTTCCAGCGCAATCAACGTCTGCCGCAGTTCGCTTGTGCGTTCGGCGACCTGCGCTTCCAGACCTGCTCGAAGCGCTCGCAATTCGCGGTTTGCCCCTTCGCTCTGCTGGAGTGCGTGTTTCAGGAGCGCGCTGTTCTGCCCGAAGCGCAACAAAATGATCGCGGTTGCGAGGGCGACAAAGAAGACGTTCAGAAGATCGAGAAATGCTCCGGTGATCGGTTCTAAAAGTTGCACGTATATGCCCAGCACGGTGATTGTGGTTGCCAGGACGATCGTTCCAACAGTGATAACGCGCAGCATAACCCGATCCAGATATGGCAGCGCAATCGCTGCAACCAGCGTAGGGGCAAGCGCCAGCGCTGGCAGCATCTCAGGGATCACGAGCGCAAGCAGAACGGCGTATGTTCCAATGATGCCACACGTCAGGTATACCGCAGCAGTTATGCGCGCGCGGTGATTGAGCCAGATTGCCAGCAATAGCGCAAATGCAATTGCGGCAGCGCCTGCCGCAAGTATGAGGAATCGGGGCTGCGAGAAGATCGTTCCCACCGCAACATCGATGACCACAGTCACGCAGGCTGCTGCCAGAGTCCACAAGAGGAATTGGTGGAACTGCGCACTGCCGCGAGTGCTGGTATCATTGTTCGGGATCATACGCATATCCTTCATCCGGAAACCCGGAACGTTTTCACGATACAGCATCGTAATCAATTATAAAACCAGTGTATTCATCAGAAGTAACACAAACTGGAAAGGAATGACCGTCATGCGCATCGTCTCGCTTCTGCCATCGGCAACTGAAATTGTGTGTGAACTAGGGCTGGCGGATATGCTGGTCGGGGTGTCACACGAGTGCGACTATCCGCCTGATGTGGTCGCCGATCTGCCGCGGGTGACCCGTTCCGCCATACCGCACGGCTTGTCGAGCGTCGAGATCGATCAGGTCGTCAGTGCGCGCCTGGCGCGCGGCGAAAGCCTCTATCTGCTCGATGAGCCGCTCATCGCCGAATTACAGCCCGATCTAGTGATTACCCAGGAATTGTGCGATGTGTGCGCCGTGTCGTTTGCGGATGTCTGTACCCTTGCGGCGCGGTTGCCGGGCAATCCGCGCGTGGTATCGCTGGCGCCGCCGAACCTGGAGAGCATCTTCGGTGATGTGTTGACGATTGCCGAAGCAGTGGGCATACCGGAGCGCGGTCAGCAGATCAACGAACGTCTGCGCTGGCGGCTGGATCGCGTGCAGCGGGCAGTCGCCGGGCAGCCGCGCCCCGGTGTCGTGGCGCTGGAATGGCTCGATCCGCCATTCATCGGCGGGCACTGGGTCCCGGAGATGATCGAATTGGCGGGAGGGCGCGACCTGCTCGGTCGTGCGGGTGAACGGTCGTTCCGTGTGATTTGGGACGACGTGATCCATGCGCAGCCGGACGTGATCCTGCTTATCCCCTGCGGCTATTCCGCCGAAGCCGCGCAGCGCGAGTGGGACGCGCTGCCGCGCCCGCCAGGGTGGTTCGACATTCCGGCAGCGCGCGAGGGTCGGGTGTATGCGCTGGATGCCAACAGCTACTGCTCGCGCCCGGCGCCGCGCGTGGTCGAAGGAGTCGAGCATCTGGCGCGCCTGTTGCATCCGGCGTGTTTTCCACAGGAAGGAACGCAACAATGAGCGCTGCGGATCGCGTCGAGACGCGCATGGTCTTTCCGGTGTTTCCGGTGAACACCAATCACTACCGGACCCTCTTCGGCGGCACGGCGGTTGCCTGGATCGATCAGGCGGCGTTCATCTGCGCAACGCGCTGGTGTCGGCGCAAGGTGGTGACGGTGCGGATCAGCGAGGTCAACTTTCATCACCCGGTGCGTGAGGGATCGATCGTCGAGGTGATTGCCCGGCTGGTCGGTACGGGGCGCACGTCGATGCGCATTGCCGTCGATGTCTGGTGGGAGCCGATGGACCACGACGAGCGGGTGCTGGCGTGCCAGGCAGAATGCGTGCTGGTCGCGCTCGATGAGCACAATCGCCCGGTGGCAGTGCCGCCGCTTACAGAGACTGTGTCTTAGCAACAATGGTTGTAGTTGACGCTCTCGGACGACGACTGGAGTTGAAGAACCCGCCGCAGCGCATTGTGTCGCTCGTGCCAAGCCTGACCGAATGGCTGTTCGACATCGGGCTTGGCGCACGTGTCGTGGCGGCCACCGACTACTGCATCGAACCAGCAGCGGCGCTGGCTGGGGTCCCGCGCGTTCGCGGCACGAAGAACCCTGACCGGGCGAAGATCATGGGGCTGCAACCTGATCTGGTCATTGCCGATCAGGAGGAAAACCGCGAACGCGACGTGCTGGCGCTGACGGCGGCTGGCATCCCGGTGTATGTGACGGCGATCCGCAGTGTCACTGATGTGCCAGTCCAGTACGAACGCCTCGCCGGCGTCCTTGGAGCGGCGGACATGGCGTCGCCAGGGCTTGCGGCGCTGCGCGCGGCGCTTGCCGAAGCACGGCAGCGGGCGCTGCAACGCTACGTCCCGGCGCTCGCCTTCATCTGGCGCGAGCCGTGGATGGCGGTGGGGGCGGAAACGTATGCGGGCGATCTGCTGGAACAGTGTGGCGCCGAAAATCTTGGTCGCCGGTTGCCAGGACGCTATCCACGCGCTTCGCTTGAAGCGTTCATGCGCCTGCAACCGGAGATTATTCTGCTCCCAAACGAGCCATATGCGTTCAGTGAACGCGATCTGGGTGCGTTTGCGCCATACCGCGATGCTCCGGCAGTGCGGGACGGGCAGATTTTCCTGTGTGACGGCATGTTGCTGACCTGGCCCGGTCTGCGCGCCATCCGCGCCTTGCAGGTGTTTGCGGAGTTGATTGCAGGCGGTGAGCGATGATGCGGTCTTCGTCTACTCCCGTAACCCGCAACTTCAGTCGCCGGGCGGTTGGGGCGGATAACAATCGTCTGCACCAGGCGAATCGGCGCTTCGTGCCGGAGCAGCATTGCTTCCTGCGCTACCAGGCGCTACAATGCCCTGCGTAATTATGTGGAAGGAGTATCGCCATGGACCAACGTCCTTGCTGGCATATCGGAGTGATAGTGGTTCTGTTTCTGGCGCTCGCTGCCTGTGGAAATGTGGCCGCGCCGCCAGCCGCATCGCCGCCAGCCGCCGCATTACCGGTGCAGGGTGCAACCGTCGTCAAACCGCCTGCCGTCTCGCCAACACGAGAAGCGACTGCCTCGTCGGAGGTGATCACGCCTTCGCCCGTCCCGCCGCGCATATCGTCAGGCGGCGGCGTCGAGGTGATCAGCGGCGAGTTTGAGTATACCAATGACATCATTACCGTCTACTATGTCGAACACGCCGTCGGGCTGGTCGATCTCTACGGCTTTATCACCCGCGATCAGGAATGGGAACTGCCGGTCGAGAGCCAGGTGCTGGGACCGTTGACTATCGACATCGATCAGCAGCGCGGCGAGTTTCGTCTTGCCCTTCCCGTGCGACCGGCGGGAGTGCTGGCGGATGTCGATAACGACACACAGCGCGACACCGGCGTGCAGGTGTTCGTTGTGGCATACTGGCCCAACCTGTACGGCGGTCCCTTTTCTGAAGGGGACGACCGCAGTTTCGGGTGGCCCGCCTACCTGGCATCGACGGTCAACGACCCCGAGAACAACGATGAGATCACCGGCGGCAAACTTGTTGTGTGGGCGCCGGATGATGCGCAGCGGTTTCCAACCGATTTTGGTCCTGACGGGTTGCTGTTCACCGCCGATGATCCGGTGGGTCCCCTCCCTGCCGGGTATTCGGTCATTGATCTCGATAAGCGTCCGTTTGCCATCGAGCGCGACCGCGAAGTGCAGGTGACGTTGTACGAACCGCCGGATGCGGCGATCAAGGATTTCTCCGATCTGTCGTACATCCGGGCGTTCGACGAAATGTTCAAGCGGGTGCGCGTCGAGTACGCCTTCAACGGCATCCCCGGCAAGGCGACGGATTGGGATTCGCTCTATGCCAGACTGGCGCCGCGCGTAGCCGAGGCGGAGCGCCGGGGGGATCGTCGCGCATTCTTCGAGGTGATGGTCGATTTTGCGAACGCCTTCCGCGATGGGCACGTCGGCGTCAGTTCGCCGCTTTCCGGTGCGTTGTTTCGTGAACGCGCCGCTGGCGGGTATGGGTTCGCCATCCGCGAACTGGACGATGGGCGCGCGCTGGTGGTCTTCGTGACGCGCAATGGTCCCGCCGATCGCGCTGGCATGCAGGTGGGCGCCGAACTGCTGGCGTTCAATGGCGCGCCGGTCAACGATGCGATTGCCGCCATCGAGCCTTTAGGAGGACCGTTTTCGACCGACTTTGCGCTGCGGTATCAACAGGCGCGTTACCTGTCACGCGCGCCGGTCGGGACGGAAGCGCAGGTGACGTTCGCCAACCCGCGCGGTGCGCCGCAGACGGTCACGCTGCGCGCTGTGGAAGAACGGGACAGTTTTTTTGCAACATCAATATTCGAGGAACGCAACCCGGCGGCGCTGCCGGTTGAATTCGAGCAACGACCATCTGGCGTCGGGTATATTCGCATCAACGACAATTACGATGACCTGAACCTGTTGATCAGGCTGTTTGAACGCGCGCTGAAAACATTCGACGACCTGGATGTTCCCGGCATCATCATCGATATGCGGCAGAACGGCGGTGGTGCGCCGCTGGGTCTGGCGGGGTTTCTAACCGACAGGGAAATCATTATCGGTCAGGACGAGTACTACAGCGAGCGCACCGGCAGGTTCGAGCCGGAAGGTCCGGTCGATAAGATTCTGCCGAACCAGAATCAGTACCGCTTCGACAAAGTGGTGCTACTGGTGGGTCAGGCATGCTTCAGCGCGTGTGAGTTCGAGTCGTATGGGTTCAGCAAAGTTCCTGGTGTGACGGTCGTCGGTGAAACGCCGACCGCCGGGGTGTATGCTGAGGTATCGCGCGGGCAGTATATGTTGCCGGACGACATTTTCCTCCAGGTGCCGACCGGGCGCACGCTGCTGCCGGATGGCACGCCGCTGCTGGAGGGGGTGGGAGTTGTGCCGACGATCCGTATACCGGTGACCGCCGAAACCGTGCTCGCAAACCGCGATGTGGCACTGGAACGGGCGGAGCGGGAGATCGCCGGGCGCTGACTTGACTCTACCGCAAATACTCGCTTACCTGGCGCACCCAATCGGTGGCGCTGTACCAGATCAGGAAGAGCGCAATGGTGATGGCAAGCGCTGCGCCAGCGCGACCGCGGCGCTGCCATTGTTCCAGCGCGACTCCCGCGCCGATGCAGAGCGCCGGGTAGATGAAGATCGTCCAGCGCACCGGCTGGTCGCTGAACAGGAGGGTTCCCAGGCTCGCCAGCGCGCCGAGCCAGCAGGCTGTCAGGGCGATGCTCAACGCGCCGCTGTGTGAGCGGGCAGCGAGCACAGCGCCGGTGATGCCAGCCGCCAGCGCGAGCGGCGGTATCGGAGCGCCGGGACTGAACACGAAGCCGAGCACCCACCAGTTCAGTTTGTCGAGCAGCGGCTCGCCTGGCGGGCAGATGATCCCCTGCGCCGCCAGCGCCTCCTGTGCGATGCGACGCTCCTCCGCCACATAGCCGAACGCCGAGTAGAAGAGCGCGAATGCCACGATGCCCATCGCGCCAACCGCAATGGCGGGTTGCCAGGCGCTCAAGAGCGGAGTTTTTTGGGTGCGAGGCGGGTTTACCGCGTCTCGACGATCGTCTTCCCTCATCCCCCCGACCCCCTTCACCCACAGCGTAGGAGAAGGGGAAGTGCGGGCATTCTGAACCAGGCGCAGCAAAAGCCAGACCGCCAGCGCCGTGCCGGTTGAGAGCGCGACGCCGCCATGACTGAGCAGGATCAGGAGGATCAGGGCAGCACCGGAAAACGTCGTCTGCCACGATTGGTCGCGCCATGCCAGCGCCATCCAGAGGATCAACGGCGCAACCAGCGCCTGTGCCAGCAGGTTTGCCATTTCGCCGACGGAATAGGAGCGCAGGATCGGCGGCGCGAGGGCATAGATCGCCGCTGCATAGAGGGTTGCCATTCTTCCCGCGCCCGCGCGCCGGACCAGCAGCCACAGAATGGCGACCGTCAGACTTTCCAGCAGCGCCGTACCCGCCTGTACCAGCAGCGTCAGCGCCGCGCGGTCGGCGCCAGTCAGCAGGACGACCGGCAGGAGCATCAGATAGCCCCCTGGCGGGTACGGTTGCGGTCCAGCGCCGGCGCGGCACGGCAATCCTTCGGTGAACAGAATCGTGCCGCGCGCCACGTCTGCCAGGTTATTGACGTGCAGACCCAGATCGCTGGTCAGCGCGTAGGGGTGGAGCATTCCCGCCACACGAACGAACCACGCAACCGCCGTCAGCCCTGCGGCGGTTGCCGCGTCCTCAGCCAGTTGGATTGCACGTAGCGCCGCCTCGACGAAGGGAACCAGCGCATAGGCGACCCATACCCACACCGCGACGGTTGACGCAAACACGGTCACATCCATGCGGCGCGCTGCAATCATCCATGCTGCGAACAGCGCTGCGGTCGTTACAACGGCGATGGGTGTGTGCACTGCGCAGCGCAAGGGCGCACAGGTGCGCTGCGCCAGCGTATACACGCCGGTCAGCGCCAGCGCCAGCCAGGCAAGCACCGTCCATGCCGGGCGATAGGGCGCCGGTTGCGCCGGTTTCGCCACGATACGGAAGACCGGCAACCCAAGGATGCGCGGATCGGAAGGGATGATCAGGCGTGGAGTCTCGAACGTCAGGCGCAGATCGCCAGCCGCATCGATGGGTGCAAGGATGGCATACGTCCGCCGTTGAGCGTTGATCTGAAGCGTGATCTGTGAACTGTCGGCGGTGCGCCAGACGCTGCTGACTGCACTGCCGTCGGGTCGTCCGCTGGCAGTGGTGACGCGCAGCAGCCAGAGGTCGCCGCCAGCGCCGGGGAACACCACCGAAGAAGCAGCGCGCGTCCAGCGGTACGGCAGAGCGTCCGCCATGTACCACGGGCGATCCGGCAGGTCTGCCGGTTCGGAGTCGTTGAAATCGACGAGGAAGGGGGCATCGAAGCCGCGCTGGCGCGTCTCGCGGTTGCCGCCAGCATCGAGGCGCACGGTTGGCGCAACCTGGTATGCCAGCACCCAGAGAATCAGCGCGACTCCGAGGGAAACCCACCACTGTGGCGTGCGCGCAACCACTGCAATCTGGCGCAGTTCGGCGGCGATCCAGCCGAGCAGCGCCGCGCCCTGGCGTGATGAATGAGAAGAGCGTGCAATCAAAGTCGGACGCCGAATAAGCGAACGTTGAACGTTCGGCGTTCGGCGTTCAACGTTCTATGCATTCACATCGAAAACAACCCGCCCGCGCACCTGACCGACCACGATCTCGTCGCAGAGTTCCTTCACCCGGCTGAGCGGCTCGACGCGGGTCATCCGGTCGAGCGCATCGGCAGGCAGCTCGCGCGCAAGGTGGTCCCATGCCGCGCGACGGCGTTCCGCCGGGCACGTGACCGAGTCGATGCCGATCAAACGCACGCCGCGCAGGATAAACGGAAACACGGTGGTGGTCAAATTGGCGCCGCCAGCGTTGCCACACGCCGCGACGGCGCCGCCGGTCGCCGTTGCAGCGAGGACGCGCGCCAGCACGTCACCGCCGACAGTGTCAACCGCACCTGCCCAGCGCTCCGACTCGAGCGGACGTCCCGGCGCCGCCAGTTCGGAACGGGGCACGATGGTTGCAGCGCCAAGTTCGCGCAGATAGTCGTGAGTTTCGGCGCGTCCAGTGGAAGCCGCAACGCGGTAGCCGCGCCGCGCCAGCAGCACGGTGGCGATGCTGCCAACGCCGCCAGCCGCGCCGGTCACCAGCACTTCGCGATCGCCGGGTTTGACGCCAGCCTCCTCGAGCGCCATGACCGCCAGCATGGCGGTAAACCCGGCAGTGCCGACGGCCATGGAATGGAAGAGGGTCATTCCCGCAGGCAAGGGAACCAGCCATTCGGCTTTGACGCGCGCGCGCTGCGCGTACCCGCCCCAGTGTCGCTCACCGATGCCCCAGCCGGTCAGCACCACTGGATCACCGGGATGGTAATCCGGGCTGGTTGTTTCGATCACGGTTCCTGCCAGATCGATGCCAGGGACCATCGGGAAGAAGCGTGAAATCTTCCCCTTGCCGGTGACGTTCAGACCATCCTTGTAGTTAAGGCAGGAATAGACCACCTGCACCAGCGTATCGCCCTGCGGCAGATCGTCATTCGTCAGTTGACGAAACTCAGCGTGGATCGCACCGTTTTCCTGGGTCAGCACAAGCGCTCTGAATGTGTCCTGGGTCATCATGCTCTCCTTTCAGACACAGAGTTCCTTTGCTGCGTCCTGACGCCTTGTTTGTTCTCTTCCTCCCTGCCCCTCTCCAGCCGCGCTGGAAAGGAGGCGTTTGGGCGCCCTGACGCCCAAAACGAACGATGCGAAAGAGTGGGAGAAACATCCCTGCTCTCACCGCTTCTCCGGCAGCAGCGTATAATCGGGGAAGTTGCCGTACAACCGCTCGCCGGGAGGACCAACGGTGACCGCCTGCACCAGATATTTGCCGCCAACGAAACACCCTTTCCAGCTTTGCCCGATGCCGCCAAACACCTCGTCGCGGTCGCCGCGCGAGCGAATGGTATTGATGCCGACCTTGAAGGCGCGCACTTCAGCGGCGATCTGGCGTGCCAGATGCTCATTGTCGCAGGCGATCGATGCGACGAGGCAGCCGTTAGATATGTTCATTTCGGTTATCAATTCTTCGACGCTATCCACCACCACAATCGTATCGACCGGACCAAACGGTTCGTTGTGGTAGAGGCGCGCATTGCGGGGAACATTCAGCAGCGCGACGGGCGCCATGTACGCGGAAATATCCTGATGAGGCAGGAAATCCTCATCGCGGAGCGTCCCATGATACAGGCTAATGGCGCCGCCGCCGATCGCTTCGCTGATCCACACCTGCAACTCATCGACCTTGCGCCCATTGATCAACGGTCCGAAGTCGAGTATGGGCAGCGGTGCATCGGGATGATCAACCAGCGTTGGGTTGCCGATCCGCAGCGATTTGAGCACTGGCAGGTACATATCGAGGAACTGCGGGAACAGTTGACGCTGCACCACGAGACGCACATAGGCAGTACAACGCTGTTTACCATAATCGAAGCCGCGCCGCAGGTGTTGCTCCAGCACGTCCCACCGGCTGAACTGCCAGATGCCATAGGCGTTAATGCCCTCCATCTCGAGCATGTAGCGCTTCTCGCGGTCGTACAGGCTGGCGGCGATATCGCGTCCGTTGGTTTTGCCGCCGACGAATGCCAGGCATGCCACCTCTGGTCCGCGCACAAGCGCCTCGGAGAGCCTGCCGCCGGAACCGCTCACCAGTGAGACCGGCAGACCGCAGCGTCGCGCCAGCGCCAGCGCCACCGTCAACGCGAAGAGTCCGCCGTCGCTGGAGGTTTTGGCGATGACCGGATTGCCTGCCAGCGTCTGCACCAGCATGGCGTGAACGAGCACCGACAGCGGATAGTTCCACGAAGCGATGTTCGAGATCAGTCCGAGCGGCTTGCGTCCCTCCATCATTGCCGGTATCTGCTCGACATACCACTCGACGCCACTGATGCAGCGGTCCACATCGGTCATCGCCTGTGCATACGGCTTGCCGATTTCCCACATCAGCAACCGGCCAATAAGTTCACGGTGCTGGCGCAGCAGGCGAACACAGGCATCGACGCGCTGCTCGCGTTCGGAGAGATCGGTTGTAGACCACGCACCGAACTCAGCCGCAGCCGCCGCAACGGCGTGACGCGCCGTGTTGAGGTCGATCATGGGGTAATTGCCAAGCATCGTCCCATCGACGGGTGACAGAAACGGCTTCGGATGCCCCGGAAAACCCCACTCGCCATGGATCAGGTTGAGCGGATTGCCGTTCTCATCGAACGCTTCGGGAACAATCGTCTGCGCCTGTTGCAGCAGGCGGGGCCATTCCAATCCGGGTGCAATCATGGTGTGCTTCATAGAATTGTCCAGAAATGACATTCGAGGGCGCAGGTTCCTGCGCCCTCAGGATGACCGCGCAGTTTTTCAGGAACCCGCCCTACTCCAGTTTACTCTCCTTGATGCGCTGGACCAGATCGGGAACATAGCGCGTCGAGATCCGTCCTTCACGGAATGGCGGATCTTCGAGCATCGCCAGGGTGAACGGAATAGTTGTGCAGATTCCGGTAATCACGAATTCGCGCAGCGCCCGTTCGAGGCGAGCGAGCGCCTCGTTACGATCAGCACCCCAGACGATCAACTTTGCCAGGAGCGAGTCGTAATATCCTGGCGGCGAATATCCGGCATAGAGGTGTGAGTCGACGCGCACCCCCGGTCCGCCAGGCGGCAAGTAGTACTCGATCTCACCGCCCGACGGCATGAAATCACGGTCCGGGTCTTCGGCGTTGATCCGCGACTCGATGGCATGCCCGCGCATCACCACGTCCGACTGCTGGATCGTCAACGGTTCGCCAGCCGCGATGCGCAACTGCCATTTGACCAGATCGATGCCGGTGACCATTTCGGTGACCGGGTGTTCGACCTGGATGCGGGTGTTCATCTCGATGAAGTAGAAATTGCCGTCGGGATCGAGCAGGAACTCCATCGTGCCCGCATTGACATAATTAATGGCGCGAACTCCTTTGAGCGCCGCTTCACCCATGCGCGCGCGCAGATCGGGATTGACGGCCGGCGAGGGCGCTTCTTCGACGATCTTCTGGTGGCGGCGTTGCGACGAACAATCGCGTTCACCGAGGTGGATGGCATGACCATACTGGTCTGCCAGCACCTGGATCTCGACGTGGCGCACCTGCGGCAGGTATTTTTCCATAAGCAGGGCGCCGTTGCCGAACGCTGCCTCGGCTTCGGCTTTCGATGTCGGATACGCCTTGATCAGATCGTTCTCGTTTTGTGCGACGCGCATACCGCGCCCGCCGCCGCCGCCGGATGGCTTGAGCAGCACCGGGTAGCCGATCTGATGCGCCACCTCGACCGCCTCTTCGAGGGTGCGCAATTCGCCGCGCGAACCTGGCACAGTGGGCACGCCGGCGTCGCGCATGGTCTTTCTGCCGAGCGCCTTGTCCCCCATCATCCGGATGGCATTGGCGTCGGGACCAATGAACTTCAGTTTGTACTCGGCGCAGATCTCGGCAAAGTACGGATTTTCCGAAAGGAAGCCATAGCCGGGGTGAACGGCTTCACAGCCCGTCATCAACGCAGCGCTGATCAGCGCCGAAGGGTTGAGATAAGAGCGTGCCGATGCCGCTGGCCCGATACAGACCGCCTCATCGGCAAGGCGCACCGCAAGCGAGTATTTATCCGCTTCACTGTATGCCACAACCGCTCGTACGCCAAGTTCGTGACAGGCGCGGACGATGCGGACTGCAATTTCGCCACGATTGGCGATGAGCACTTTGTTGAACATAGTATCCGGGCTTTCTGTCGAAACAGGCGCCTTTCACTGGTCAGGGATTAAGGGTCAGGGCAGTCCATCTTCCCGCCTGCGCACCTTGCACCCGTCGCCCCTTCTTACGTGGAACGTTCACACGGCTGTACACCCGGGCGCGCCAGCGGCGCGCCTGACGAATGATGGCGTGCGAGATGCGACGTGGATGTACATCCGGGCGCGCCAGCGGCGCGCCCCTCCCCGTCACTTTCCACCTGCCACCGTCAACCTGTGATGCCTCCGTATGCCTGGGCGCGCCAGCGGCGCGCCCCTCCCCGTCACTTTCCACCTGCCACCGTCAACCTGTGATGCCTCCATACGCCTGGGCGCGCCAGCGGCGCGCGCCTGCGACAGACGATTATACCCCATGTTCCCGGTTCTGGAGCATCTCGGACCACGCCTCGTACAGTTCGTCCTTGTCCTTGAGACCAGAGCGCGGCAGGGCATGGTTGACGACATAGGTTGCGCCCTGGTGGCGGTTCTCCCACATCGCCTGGTGCGCCTGCGGCAGTTCATGCCACTCTACGAGCGTCGGTTCGGTGATGCTCAGCAGACCGGCGCTGATCTCGTCGTTCAGGCGCACAATCTCGTAGGCATTCGAGAGGTGCGTGCCCCAGATATTCGCCGTTGGCATATAGATCCGGCGCTGACGCATCCAGACCTGCGGAGCGAAGAACGAATAGCGCTGTCCATCCATGTTCTCAAAGTAGACAACACGCCCGGTAAACGGTTTGATCAGCATAACGCTCACTGCCAGCGTGTCGTGCCCGGAGCGCTCGATGATCAGATCGGGATACCCGCGCGGGTTGTCGTTGCTGCGCAGGAACTGACCGACTGCCGTGCCCAGCGGCTTGAACGTCAGATCGTTGAAGCGCCGCACTGCCGCTTTGAACTCGTTGATGTCGCTCTTTGCGTCGGGCAGCGGCGGCATGGTTTCGGGCCACTCGAATTCGTCGCCATAGCGGCGCTGCAACTCCTCCAGGCTCACAACACCCTTGAGCGATGCGCCGAAGCCCAGGCTCAGCACAAACTCGCGCTGCGCATCGGTGTAGGTCACGACCACGATCCGCGCGCCCATTGCACGCGCCGACTCGATTGCCTCCAGTCCAACCTGATCAACGAGGGTTGCGCGGCGCTCCAGGGCATCCGGCGCCACACCCGACTCATACCCCTCGTCGCCCAGGTATGACCGGTCATCGACGCCGTAGAAGATCACGACAGCCTCACCGGCGCGCAACCCTGCCCGCCGCAACATCTCTGTCGGGTCAGCGGCGCCCGGTTTGCCGAGGAAGGTGAAGTGGTAGCCGCTCGAGGCGCCATAGAACGTCAGGGTTGGGATGTGACCGTCGTGCGGCTCGCCGAGCAACTGGAAACTGCGCGGGAACGCCGTTTCGCCAGCATGCGATACGACATAATCCGCCAGGTGCCCGCCATTCTGCGCCCGATAGTCTTCGAGCAACGGACGACCGGCGGCTTCCCACTCCGCCCACTTTGCCGGATCTTCCGGCACGCGGGTGAAGATGCCGGCATAACGTGGATCGCGGCGGTTGATCACGCCAACCGCGCCGGCAGCGCGCACGACGGCAGCACGCTCTTGCGAACTGACCATACCGGTGACGTACAGCCCGTTGCGCGATGCCGAACGTGTGGCGTCGAGCCCGGTTCCAGTCGCGGCGCCCTCGACGAAAATGCGACGACCGGGCTGGATCTTGAGCGTGGTAAACAGCGCACGATAGATCGTCCCCAGAGTCAGCATGTACGACCCGGCAGACTCGATCGTCAGGTCGGGCAGCACCGGGAAGCACTGCGGCGCCTGCGCCACCATGAACTGCTGGTGCGACGCATCGGGGGTGTTGTACCCCTGGATGACGAAGTCCGCAGCCATCGGGTCGAGACCGACCATCGGCGACAGAAGATCGTTCTGCCCCGAATAGATCGATACCAGGTCGCCGATCTTCAGCCGCCCTTCGCGCTTGACCTGCTCGCCGACCGAGACGATCAGTCCGACGCCGCCGGAGCCAGTCACGTGCCAGTCGCGATCATGCTCATCGAACAGGCTGACCGGAATGCCGGTGATTGCCCAGATGTCGTTGAAGTTGACCTCCGACGCCAGAATGTAGAGCAGTACGTCATTCGGACCGGGTTTATCGACCGGGATGATGATTTGCTTTTCCGCCACGATGGGATCGCCATGGACTGGAGCGCCGGTAACTTCATCACGCACAGCCGCCATCGCATACTGCGCCACGGGGATCGGTGTCACGCCGGGGAAGAACGGTGTACCGATCGGCAGCAGCATCCCGGCATCGATCAGGCGCTGCTCCTCGTCAGGCGTCAGATGGATGCGGCGGCGCGTCGGCAATGGTGTGCTGCGCTTATCCAGGAATTCCTGAATACCGATCTTGCCTTCATCGGGAGCGACGACCGCTTCGGCGAACAGGCGCGCTTCGCGCTCCAGCCCTGCCAGCAAACCATGGGTGAAGCCGGTGCGCAGCGCGTCGATGATCCGCTTGATCGCCTTGCTGCGCCCTGCCCACTGCGCCTGATCGGTGAGGCGCGTGATCAGCGGGTCGCGCAGCGCCTTCTCGAGCAGATCCGCCATCGCAGAATCGGGCGCTTCCCACTGCGCCGTCAACTGGCGGCGCAGCGCACAGCCTTCTGGCAGCGAGGGCCACAACCCCTCGCCAGCCATCGTCGGATCGTGGAACGGCGAGAAGAATGTTGCCGGATCATCCGAGGTGTTGGGAATAATGCGCAGCTCAGTCGGTTTGCCGTTGCGTTTCGCCAGGATCATCTCACGCGCCATCTGCGTGGCGAGAGTGAGCGCATCTTCGTGGCTGTGCGCCACTTTATCGACCAACCCGATCTCATAAGCATGCTCGGCGTTCAGGGTGCGCCCGCCCATAATGATCATCAACGCCTTGATCAGGCCAGCCTCGCCGCGGCGGCTGTAGAGCAGGCGCGGCAGGCGCTGCGTACCGCCATACCCTGGCAGCAGGCGCAAATTGATCTCCGGCTGACCAAACTCAGCGTGCAGGTCGGCGATGCGATAGTGGCAGGCAAGCGCGAACTCCATGCCGCCGCCGAGCGCCACACCGTTGATTGCCGCGATACACGGCTTGTTCATGGTCTCGATCTTGCGGAACGCCAGGTGCGCGTTGTTCGGCAGCGCCATCGCATCTTCGACTGTGTGCATTTCTTCGAGCATCTGCTTGATATCGGCGCCCGCCACGAAACTCTTCGTGCCACTGCCGGTGAAAATGACCGCTGCCACGTCCTCACGCCGCGCCAGGTGATCGACGATCGTGTTCAATTCGTCGAGGGCGCGCTCGTTGAGCGCATTGACCGGCGGATTGGTGACGGTCACAATCGCAATGCGCTGCGTCAACGCCTTCTGGTCTGCTGTGATGCGACCGTTGCCAGAGGGCGCCAGGTGCTCGCGCACCGCGTGGTACTCGATGCGGAAGTAGCGGTAGCGCTCGAAGATGCGCTGCTCCTCCGCCATGCGCTGCTTACGCTTCCATGCCTCGATCTTCTCCGCGATTTCCTTCAGCGACTCGGGGTTGCGCAGCGTGGTGGTGTCGCCAAGCGGTTCATCGAGCATCAGGTTGCGCAGGAAGCGCCGCATGTACTTGCCGGAGCGCGTCTCCGGGAAGGCGCTGACCTCGATATAGTCTTCCGGCACGCTGACCACGCCTTTTTCATTGCGCACCAGTTCATTGAGGCGGCGGCGATCTTCACCGCTCAACTTCCGTCCTGGCGCAGTGAGAATGAATGCAACCGGCGTCAAGCCCTTCTCGCGGTGCGGCGCGCCGACCACGATACAGTTGCCGACCGGTGACTCCGGTGTGATGATTTTGTCGCGCAGGATGGCGCCTTCGATCTCCTCGGTGCCCATGCGGTGCCCCGACACGTTGATCACGTCGTCGGAGCGACCGTGCAAGGTGAAGGAGCCGTCGGTGTACTTCATGGCGAAGTCGCCCTGAATGTACCCCCATTCACCGTTGGGACCGCGCCGCCAGTAGGTCTTAATGAAGCGTTCGGCATCGCCGCGCCAGCGGGGAGCGGTCGTGGCGTCCCCGCTCCGCCAGGCGGCGACCCACGCCTCGAACCCCTTGACGTCGCCCCAGATCGTGCGCGTCAGATAGGGGTAGGGCGCGGCGACAACAATTTCACCCTTCTCCTCGTAATCGGCGACGCGGTAGCGCGGCGTTTCGGCGCCGGTCGTATCGCGGTCGCCGCCTTCGAGCACCCAGACCTCGCCCGCAATCCAGGGCAGCGGGTAGGTATGCGCGTCGGGGCGCAGCGGGAAGTCGTCGTTGCCGTAGAAGTGCGTCCAGACGATGCCGCCATGCTCGGTTGCCCAGTACGAGTTGATGTACTGTGACGACATCAGTTCCATACCGAACTGCTGCACTGCGGGGCTGACCGGCTCGGCGCAGAACGTGCAGACGCGCAGCGACGACATATCGTACTGGCGCGCATCCGCCGTGTTCTGCGGGTCGGACATCACCGTCTTGAGGAAGGTCACGCCCGCCTTGAAGACGCGCACCTTGTAGCGTTCGATAATGCTGGCGAAGCGCCCGGCGGACGGGAAGACCGGCGATCCTTCGGTAATGATGCCGGTGCAGCGTGTCGTCAGCGTAGCGCAGATCATATAACTCTGCCCCGTGATCCAGCCTGGATCGGCGACGACATAGATCGTATCGCCCGGTTCGGCGTCGAAACTGACCTTCATCGTATAGGCGACGCCAGCGACATACCCGCCATGAACGTGGACGACCCCCTTGGGCTTGCCGGTGCTCCCCGACGTATAGATGATGAACATCGGGTATTCCGCATCGAGCGGTTCGGCGCGGCTGGTGGCGTACAGCGCCTTCACGAACTGATCGGTCGGCAGGTTGAGCAACGCTTCTTCGCTGTGAACTTCGACACCGGCGGCGCGCGCATTCGCCAGAATCGTCTCCAGCGCTTTGGCGGTCAACTCGTGGCTCCAGCGGTCGCGTTCCGATCGCCACAGAATATCCTGCCCCGTATGGCGCACAACAATCACCGCATCGACGCGCGGCGGAGTGTTGACCAGCGCCTGTGCGACAGCGGTGCGTGCGCGCGATTGCGCCAGGGCATCAACGCCGGTCAGGCTCTCGATGGCGCGCCCGACGGCGCGCATCGCGTCGCTGCGCTCGATGGTAATATCTTCTTTGAGCGCCTCGCGCACCTGCGCCAGAATAGTGTCGATCTGATCCGGCGCCAGCAGCGATGCGCCGGGCGCAGGCGAACCCTCACCGCCGCTGAGCGCCGCTCTGATGATGTCTAGCGCTGTTTCGACCGGCACGAACTTATCGAGCGCCTGATCGGTATACTGTTCTTTGTAGGGCACGACCTGCGCATTGCGGTAGGCGCCATCGCTCGTGATCACCAGCCGCGCGCCAGCATTGTGAATGCGGTCGCTAAGGGTCTTGTCGGAGAAACCGCCGAACACGGGCGTATAGATGATACCCAGGCGCTTGGCGGCTTCGGTGTAGTAGAGTTGCTCCATGATGTTGGGCATGTTCAGGGCGATGCGATCGCCCATTTTCAGCCCCAGATCGCGCAACACCTGCGCCGCCTTGACGACTTCGAGCATCAACTGTTTGCGCGTCACGGCAAAACTGACGACCGGTCCGCCGCGCCCGTTGTTGAGCGACGAGTCCCAGCGGTCGCCCTCGAAGTAGAACGCCACCTCGTCGCCATAGCCGGTCAACACGTGGCGATCCACCTCATTGAAGCAGGCGTTGGTCAACCCGACCTCGAACCAGCGATAGAAGGGCGGATCATCACCGTTGAAGGCGCGCTGCCACGGTTCGTGATCCGGTCCGTAGGGCACATCGACCGGTGCGCCATCGCTGTGACGCAATCCTTTCCAGCAACCACCCTCTTCATCCCAGGTGATCCATGCGCCAAGGTTACGGTCGTACCAGTGAATGGCGCTACGAGCGATCGCGCCATGGAATTTGCCCGGGTCGGTGAGTGCAGCCCGACGCTGCGCCTCCCAGTCGGCGCGGGTGCGCACCGGGTTCGTGCGCGGCGGACGAAGAGCAGATTCGATGGTGGTCATAGGTCTTTTTCTCCTGACAAGATCCCTGGATTTATACCGTAATTGCATTTCCGCGGTAAATGCGCGCCCGATAGCGGCTTTCGAGCGGCGTCGGCAGCGGCGCGCTCGTCAGCAGCACAGCATTCACGAAGCGCTGCAATTCCTCTTCCTCCTCGGCGGGCGTGCGCGGCTCCTCACTACGCGCGCGCCGGGTCAGGTCCACCTGATTGACCGGCACATGCGGCATGGTGCGTTCGCTTTCGGCGCCGGCGGTTGCTGTGAGGGCATGGAGCGTCGTCTTGACGAAGTTTGCCAGTGCAAACTCCTCAGCCGTTGAGCGCGCCGAGGTTGGCGGCGTTACCAGCGTTACGTTCGCGCCCTCGATCAGCCCTGCCTTGCGCACCACGCGGAAGTGATGGGTGATCTGCTGTTCGACCAGTTCCTCGAACCCGGCTGTCGTCAGCACATTGCTCCAGTCGCCGTTGTGGGCGCTCAGAGCGCGGGCTGGCAGCGGGCGGAACGGCGTTGAGATGACCGGACCGGGGCGACCATACTCTGCCATCGCCCGATCGATGCCGCCTTCGATATCACCGCATGTCGGGATGACGACGAAGCGCCCGGTGGATTCGTACTCGGCCAGTTCGGCTGCCAGTTCAGCCGCCGCCTGTGCGGTTTCAGTCAACAGAACGACGCGCGCGACATGGATTTCATCGAGGAAGGTGCGCGCCAGCAGCAGCAGGTGCTGGCGCAGATGCTCGCCGATCAGATATACAACGCTCCCTTTCAGGCGTTCCAGGCGTTGCTGCCCCGGTTTACCGAACAGTTCGCCTTCGGTGACGGTGCGCTCGAAGCGCAACCCGCCCGACGGGTGAAACGTCTCGCCGGTCACATTCCGGTCCGCCAGGTAGAAGACCGTTGCGAGCGCCACATCGAACTCAGTCGGCATCCGTTGCAGGTGGAGCATGCCCAGAATGCCATCGCGCACCTTGATCGCTTCACGTTCGATCTGCGCTTCGGTGAAGAACGGATCAGGCGGTTCAACCGCCAGCGCGCGCCGGTCGTGAGGCGTAATGTACCCGCCGTTTTCCAGGCGACTGAGCAATTTCCGCGCAATTGTGGCATTCATCAGGTACGACTGAGCGCTCCCGCTGGCATCACTCGTCTCGCGCAGCATCGTCGCCAGGCGGCGCAACGGCGCCGGCATCGCCGGGTTCCCGGCGATCGCATGCAGGTCATTGGCGAACAGATCGGGCAGCAGATCGGCGATCATCGCGCCCTCGTGGTGCGATGCCAGCAGCGCCGCGAAGACCTCGTTGAGCCGTTTGTTTTCCAGGATCAGTCGGGCGCGGCGCATGAACAGGCCAGGCCGGTTGCCGGCGCCCTTCAGACGTTCGCCTTCGACCGGACCAGGCGCAATCGCATTGATCTGAATCTCGGGACCGAGGAAACGCGCCAGGCTTTCGACCATGGCGCGCTGACCCGCCTTGCTGACGGCGTAATCGGAGCGGTTGGGATACGGGATCGCCACATACTTTTCGCCGCCAAAGTAGGAGGAGACATTCAGCACATACGCGCCGCCTGCCGCCTTCATCTGGGGCGCAAGGCGGCGCAGCAGCGCATAGTTGCTGATCAGGTTGGCGCGCAACGTGTGGCGCCAGGCGTCTACCGGCATATCGATCACCATTTCTTCGGCGCCGGCGATGCCTGCATTATTGATCAGGTAATCCACTTTGCCAAATACGCGCAGCGTATGGGTGATCAGTTGTTCAAGCCCTTCGATGTCGGAAACATCGCTGCCGGGGAAGATCGCCACGCGCGCCTCGGCATCCGGGTAACTGGCATCGCGCACCTCACGCACGATCGACGCGCGCATCTGCTCCAGTTGGTCGGCGTTGCGCGCCGCCAGCATCACATGCGCGCCGGAGAGCGCCAGCAGGCGCGCGATCTGCCCGCCGATGCCCGCGCTGCCGCCGGTGATCAGCGCCACCTTTCCCATGTGGAGACCGAACAGACTTTCCGCCCAACCGAACCCCGGGTTATGCACGCCGATCGTGCCGACGATTTCCTCGGGCAGGTAGAGATTGATCTCGGCAATGCGCCGATCGCTGCCCAATAATTTTGCCACCCATGCGCAGGTAAAGTCAAGGTTAGCAGCCTCATTATTCACATAGCGGATCAGTTGATTCGCCCACACGGCCGCTACCGGTTTGCCATTGCGCTGATGCGCCGGGTTGAGCGCGTCGTACTCGCTCTCGTGGCGCCAGACGCGCACCAGTTGCTCAACTGCTGCGCGCAGAATACCGGCGTACTGGTTGCCCTGCTGGTCATCGGGATTGCTGACGAACAGCACGCGGTGCATCTGTGAGTCGGAGGGATGCTCCTCCCAGAAGCGCGCCAGCTCACGCGCCAGCGCAATCGTGCTCACCAGTTCCTGTTGCAGGAAGCGTTCAATGACCTGATCCTCCACATCGACCAGGCTTGCAGAAGGTGCGTGGCGGCTCAACCCTGGCAGAATGACAGCGTGGTGAATAGCGCCTAATTCGGAGCGAATCTGATCGAGCGTATGCGCGGCAGCGCGTGAGTCGAGCGGATCGAGGTGCACCAGGCGGGTTTCCGCCGCCATTGTCGGGCGACCATACATATCGGCGGCGAGCGCGTGGCGCGGTTCGCGCAGGAGCGCCGACGCCTTTTCCAGCGCACGCAGATCGCGGAACCCGACAACGACCGTAGCGCGGCAGGATCGCAGTGCATCAGCCAGTGCAATCGCATCGTCGGACTGATCGCCAGCGCAGATCAGAATGACTTTGCCGGTGGCATCGACGCTGCGCAGACCGGGGCGCGATACGAATGTCGTGCGGCTTTCGATTGGCACGTCCATGCCGTGCGTCACCTCGAAGGCATGTCCGGTGAACGCTGCCGCCTCATCACTGGCGAGAAACACCGCCGTATTGGCAACGTCGATGGGTGAAGGGAAGCGCTTAGCCACCTCACCGTGCTGATCGGCGCGACCCAACCGCATGAGCCGCAAGAAACCGCTGGCGGTGTCGCCCTCTGGCTGACCTTTGAGCGCGTCCATCGCCTGGAACATCGTCCGGATGCGATCGCTGTCGATCGGCCCGGGGTAGATGGTATTGACGCGAATGCCGCGCGTCCCCAGTTCGCGCGCCAATCCGTCGCTGAGCGCATTGAGCGCCGCCTTGGGCGCAACATACGCAATGCGCCCGTAATAATCGGTGCGCGAGAAGATCGTCGAGACATTGATCACGCTGCTGCCTGGCGGCATATGGGGCGCTGCGGCGCGCGTCAGGTTCCAGGCGATTCCGACCAGATTCCCGACTGCCTGCGCCAGCGTTTCGGTATCTGGCGGTTGTACTTCCGATGGTTCGAGTGGAATATCAACCAGGCGGCGGCGCGGTCCGGCGCTGCCAGCATTGTTGACCAGAATATCGATGCGATGCAGCGGGATGGGCACATCTACGCCACCGTGGACAATCTGTGCAACGCCTGCGCGCACCTGTTTGATATCGCTGCCATCCATCCGCAGCGCCACGACGCGCTCGGGCGCAACCCACTCTTCATCGATCAGGCGGCGGCGATACGCAGCAAGTTTTTCTGCGTTGCGCCCCGTAATCACGACAGTCGCGCCTTCTGCCAGAAACCGGCGGGTGATGACCTCACCAATGTTACCAGCGCCGCCAGTGATCAGCGCCACTTTTCCTTCCAGGCGATCGTGTCGTTGCATCGTGCTCATGGACTTCTCTCCTCATTCCCGTGGCGCCCGCCACACTGCGGTATGGATGCACTGTGGCAGCGCCACAGATCTCTGGCTTCTCAATACGCGCGTTGCGCCCTGGGCGGCCTGCGCGTGACGCCGATCAACCAGCCATTTGCGGGAACCGCGTCGGGGGAATCACCGGAAGCGTCGCTGATGGCGCGTGCCACAGCCACGCTTCGTCAGATCGATCCACTGCTCGTTGTTTTCGTTCGAGAAACGCATGCGTATCATCGCAGCGCCAGTTACAACGCAGTCCCTATGCAAAAACGGTCTGGCGACTGTCCTCTTCGTACCGCCCAATCGCCCGATAGCGCATGTAGCGACGCTCTAGCAGCGTCTCGATATCCAGCGTCAGCAAATCAGCCAGATGGCGGCGGATATAGTCTCCCAGCGTCGCAACCATGGTTGCCGCATCGGCATGCGCACCGCCCGACGGTTCCGGAACGATCTCGTCGATGATCTCCAATGCCAGCAGGTCTTGCGCCGTAATTCGCATCGCACGCGCTGCGTCGGGCGCTTTTGCGGCATCCCGCCAGATGATCGATGCCGCCGCTTCTGGCGAGGCAACGGAGTAGATCGCATGCTCCAGCATCAGGATACGGTCGCCGACGCCGATCGCCAGCGCGCCGCCGCTGCCGCCCTCGCCGATCACGCACACGATGATCGGGGTCTTCAACCCGGCCATGGCGAGAATGTTTTCGGCAATCGCATTCGCCTGCCCGCGCTCTTCGGACTCACGGTTCGGGTTGGCGCCCGGCGTGTCGACGAAGCAGATGACCGGAAAGCCGAATTTTTCGGCGTGCTGGAACAGCCGCAGCGCTTTGCGATACCCTTCGGGATGCGGCATGCCGAAGTTGCGCCGGATATTCTCACGCGCGTCGCGCCCTTTCTGATGCCCCACCAGCACGACCGTCCGCCCTTCGAACGTTCCAATGCCGCCGACAATCGCCGCATCATCGCCATAGCGACGGTCACCATGCAACTCAACAAAATCGTCACACAATCCGCGAATGTAATCGAGGGTGCGCGGCCGCTGCATATGGCGCGCAAGTTGCACTTTTTCCCAGGGAGTAAGCGTCTGTGTCATGATTGCTCTTCAACTCCACGTTTCAGATGGAAGCCAGCTTCGTTGCGACCGGTTCAGATGGATGCCCTTCGCTGCGACCTTCAGCAGCATAGAGGCGCAGCAGTTTCGCCAGCATACCGTGCAACTCACCGCGCGGCGTGACCATATCGACCATGCCATGCTGCAACATGAACTCGGCTGTCTGGAAATCCGCCGGAAGCTTCTGGCGGATCGTCTGCTCAATCACGCGGCGACCGGCGAAGCCGATGTTGGCGCCCGGCTCGGCGATGATAATGTCGGCAACCGAAGCGTAGGACGCCGTAACACCGCCGTAGCATGGATCGACGAGCACGGCGATATGCGGCTGACGCGCCGCCGCCAGGCGGGTCAGCGCAATGTTGACCTTTGCCAGTTGCATCAGGGCGATCACCCCTTCCTGCATGCGCGCGCCGCCGCTGGTGTTGATCGTCAGCAGCGGAATGCCAAGCCCTGCAGCGCGCTCTGCTGCGCGCGCCATCTTCTCGCCGAAGACGCTGCCCATTGAACCGCCGATGAAGCTGAAATCGCACACTGCAACCGACAGCCGACGCCCCTCGATGCTGCCGACGCCGCTCACGACCACATCGGCAAGTCCAGTGCGCCGTTGCGCCTCGCGCAGTTTGTCGGCATACGCTTCTTTAGGCGAGACAAACCCGAGCGGATCGGCCGGTCGCAGATGCGTGTCGTACTCGACAAACGAGTCCTCGTCCAGCAGCGCCAGCCACTCGCGCGCCGTCAGGCGCATGTGGTAGCCGCAGCGACAGACCTTAAGACGCTCAGCCAGTTGCTTGTGGTAGATCAACTCCCGGCACGATGGGCATTTGACCCAGACGTTGTCTGGCACGTCCGAGTCGATCGGTTGCACGACGGTGAAACTCTTCCGCGATCGTTGAATCAGATCTTTCATCGGGTCCTCTCCTTGACACAGACTATGCGGTCGCCTTGCATAACCCCTGGAGCGCCTGACCACAAGGGATACACGTGAAAGCAATGGTGTTTGCACTTTTGCGGGCGCATGAAACGGTCTGTTTGCCTGCTTCGGGCGCGCCGTCCGGGGGGCTGTGTGCTGATGCTTCGAGTTATGTTCATGACGCAGTATACCTTTGTGAGTTTTTGAACAAAATCTCCAGAAGTACAGGTTTTGCATCCCCAGAACGGATGTCATCCCCATCGGATGGAGGGGAATAGCGGTACATTGCACGTCCCAGGTCGCGCTGTTGCACCGCAACGCCGCCGCAGGCGGGAAGGTTGCATGTGGGCAGGCAGGTAAGGTTGCAGGTTACATGTGGGGTGGGAAGGTGGCAGGTTGAAGACGGGAAGGTGGCAGGTTGAAGGTCAGGAAGGCTAACCCCTAACCCCTAATCCCTGACCCCCAACCTTTTCTCACAACCGTGCAAGCAGATCACGCAACTTCGGCGCAATATCTGCCAGCTCGTCGGGCAGCGTCTCGCCGCGCAGGATGGTCTGCCCCAGGGGTGAACTCTTGAAGTCGAGCAGCTCGCTCTCAATAGTGCTGTGCACCGTCTGATCACTCTGGATGCGTCCATCGCGCAGGGTGATGATCCGGCGCGCCGCCAGCGCCACTTCGTGGTTGTGAGTGACGACGATTAGCGTGGTGCCGTGCTCGCGGTTCAACTGTCGCAGCAGCGTCATGATGTCGGCGGTTGTTTTCGAGTCGAGGTTGCCGGTTGGCTCGTCCGCCAGCACGATCGTCGGACGATTGGCCAGCGCGCGGGCAATCGCAACACGCTGACGCTCACCTCCCGACAACTGGTTGGGCAGGTGGTCAGCACGCGCTGCCAGACCAACCAGTTCCAGCAGTTCTTGGGCGCGTGCGCGGCGCTCCCCGCGACCCATGCCCGTCTCGTACATCGGAATCTCAACGTTCTCAGCGGCAGTAAGCGTCGGTATCAGGTTGTGCGTCTGAAAAACGAACCCGATCGTGCGTCCGCGGAACTGATCGATGTCGCGCACCTGTGAGAGCGGCGTTCCTCCGATCAGCACCTCGCCGCTGGTCGGGTGGTCGAGCGCGCCGATCAGGTTCAGCAACGTCGATTTGCCCGACCCTGATGGTCCGACAATCGCAAGAAACTCGCCGGCGCGAATGGTCAGGTTCACATCATCCAGCGCCCGCACATCGGTTCCATCACCGTAGATGCGGGTCAGATGACGGGTTTCGACTACGATTGGAGCGTCGATCATGGTGTAATCCTGTCCGTAATCAGGAGAGACTGAGAACTGAGAACTAAGAACTGAGAACTGAGAACTGAGAACTGAGAACTAAGAACTAAGAACTAAGAACTAAGAACTGAGCACCAGAAACCCAGGAACATGGAGCCGAACCGAACGTGCGACGCGCAGTCAATCCTTCACCTTCGCGCCTGCTCCGTGTGCGCCTGGGCGCGTCAGCGTGTTCATGAATGCGCCGGAAAACCCACCAGCCTGCTCCGTGTGCGCCTGGGCGCGCCCTCTCCATCCTGACCGTGACTGCCGCGCCAACCGCCTGCTCCATGTGCGCCTGGGTGCACCAGCGGCGTGCCCCTACCTGTCCCATGTGCGCCTGGGCGCGCCAGCGGCGTGCCCCTACCTGTCCCATGTGCGCCTGGGCGCGCCGGCGTGTTCATGAATGCGCCGGAAAACCCACCAGCCTGCCCCATGTGCGCCTGGGCGCGCCAGCGGCGTGCCCCTACGTGTCCCATGTGCGCCT
>ERZ1685332.56-NODE-56-length-35032-cov-16.369300_pt1 | contig 35032 bp, 29 predicted proteins | sample MGYA00580193_ERZ1685332 | MGnify/ENA primary metagenome ERZ1685332 (study PRJEB41501, sample SAMN08275520) | hot springs metagenome | biome: alkaline hot spring; material: microbial mat | place: Russia: Ush-Beldyr | collected 2015-07 | depth 0.5 m m ...
CCGCCGGGCGCGGCGGCGCCGCGCCCCTACCTGCCCGCCTGCAACCTGCCACCTGTGACTTTCCCGCCTGATCCGCCGGGCGCGGCGGCGCCGCGCCCCTACCTGCCCGCCTGCAACCTGCCACCTGCCCACGTTCAACGTGGAACATTCAACCTTCAACTCTCCACCGCCATTCCTGGATGAAACGCCAGCGACCAGCGCCAGCCGTGATCGGTGCGAATGCCGTGCCAGATGCCGGCTGTCGGCGTATGGTTGCCGTAGTCGTAGCGATGCCCGCTCAGATCGATGCGATCGTTCGTTGTATGCTGGAGCGCGGCGAGAATGCAACTGCCGTGGGTGACGAGCGCCACGCGCTGCAGGGCGGTGTCGTCGAGCTGATTGAGAAGATCGGCAATGCGCGCGCGCACCTCCGGATGCGTTTCCCCTGGCGCCACTTCGCACAATGTCTCGATCAGGGTCGGTTCCAATCCAATGAGTTGCCCAATGGTGACGGCGGTGACGCTGGCGCGGGTGAACGGCGACGAGAGCAACCGCTCGATGCCGCGCTCGCGCAGCCAGTGTCCCGCCTGCACCGCCTCCTCTTCGCCGCGCAGGGTCAATGGCGGTCCTGGCATAACAGTGTAGGGCAGACCGGTCGTTCGGTCTGGCTCAGCATGACGGATCAAAAACAGTTCAGTCAACATACCGGATCACCTCACCTGATGCGCCGCTGTCGGCGCAAGCGATCGTTCACGCACCAGAAATGCCCAACCCACTGGTTCGAGCAACACGCTCCCATCATCATTCAGAGTAAACACGGCGCGCTCGAAGACCTGTTGCACGCGCCGTTCGCCGCTGGCTGCGTATGCCGTTCCTTCGTCGCTGAGTGGGAAGCCGAAGATCGGCAATCCTCCATGGCGCTCCCAGTACGAGGCGAATGCTCCGCGTATCGCGTAGGGTGTCTCGGCAAACCGGAGGCACGCTGGCGGTGCGCAGTCGTTGCGCCGCGCAGCGCCTGCTGGCGGCGCGTAGGTGCGTCCGAGCGGCGCCACCTGCACCAGATACGGTGTATCTGCCCATTCGGGATGCAGTTCCAGCACGGCGCGCTCGAATATCTGGCGCGTCACGCCACGGTCCACGACGGCTGGCGCCAATGGCGGACCGAACAGGTCGTTGCCGCCATACACGCGCCAGTGTCGCCAGAGGATCGCGGGGACGATCATCCCATTCTCGACCCGATCTTCCGGCGCGGGGAGCAGTTCTGCCGCAGCCGCCAGCACTGCCTGCACGCCTGCCAGGTTCTGCTCGAACTCCGGTTCTGTACCGGTGATCAGTTCGGGAATAATCGCTGCGATCCCCAGACCGGCTGCCCAATCGTGCATACCGCCGGTGATGACGTACTGCTCCCAGAAGCGCGTATAGCGGTAACCACTGGCAGCGGCGTAGATCTGCGCCATTTCAATCGATGGCGGGTGTTCACAGAACGCAGGGAACACATTGCCAGCCGCCGAGTGCAGGAATATCGCGCCCCAGGCGTCGAGCAGAAAACTGCGCAGCACCCGGCTTTCGATCTCCGAGTCGGGGTAGGGTCCGCCAGTATCGGACGCGATGCCATACGCGCCGAACACGGTCACGCGCCAATCGTTATCGGGACAGGAGTCGAGATTGGTGTTCATGTTGCGGTTGAGATCGACGCTGCGTGCGTTGAACCGTGTACCAAGCGCCAGTCCATCGGGGTTGATGGTGGGGATGATGTAGAGACGCACCGCAGGCGGAACCTCGTGCGGATTGGCGCGAAAATGGTCGGCGAGCATAGTTGCCAGCGCATGTGTATTGGCTTCCGGTGCACCATGCGTATTGCCGACGATCACCAGTTTGATCGGTCCATCACCGATGCGCAGCGCGGTGATCGGGCGACCCTGCGCCGAAGCGCCGATGGTCAATTCCTCAACGGCTGGCTGGCGCGCCGGAGCGGCGTGGAGCGGCGCGGCAAGGACTATCAGCAGGAGCAGGAATATCGAACGTTGAACGTTATGCAATGCTTCACCCAAACAACGCCTCCACGTCCTCACGCGTGAGCGATTTGAGCATGCTGGCGTCGGCGGCGATTAATTGCTCAACGAGTTCGCGTTTGCGCTGTTGGAGGAACAGGATTTTCTCTTCGACCGAGTCACGGGTGATGAGTTTATAGACAAACACCGGCTTCTCCTGACCAATGCGATGCGTGCGGTCGGTCGCCTGCATTTCGACCGCCGGGTTCCACCAGGGATCAACATGGATGACATAGTCGGCGGCAGTCAGATTCAGCCCGACGCCGCCGGCTTTCAGGCTAATCAGGAAGAACGGCAGCGTCTCGTCGTTCTGGAAGCGATCCACCTCCTGCTGACGCTGCCGGGTCTGCCCGTCGAGGTAGGCGTATCGAATGGCGCGCGCATCGAGCGCTTCGCGGATGAGGGTCAGCATTCGGACGAACTGTGAGAAGATCAGCGCCTTGTGCCCTTCGGCAGCCAGGGTTTCGAGCGTTTCCAGGAGCAGTTCGAACTTGCCCGATGAGCCGCGGAAGCCGGCGTCGATCAGTCTGGGGTGGTTGCAGATCTGGCGCAGGCGCAGCAACCCTTCGAGCACCTTCATGCGCGCGTTGTTGATCCCTTCGTTGTCGATCAATCCCAACAGTAAGGCGCGGTAGTAGTCGCGCTGTTTGACGTACAGGCGACGCTGCGCCGGTTCCATGTCGGTTTCGAGCAACCGTTCGCTGCGCGGCGGCAATTCTGGCGCAACCTGGTTCTTCGTGCGGCGCAGAATGAAGGGGTAAACCATTTTGCGCAGAAACTGCGCCGTCTCCTGGTGCTGCTTCTTTTCAATGGGAGTGACGAACGCTTCACGGAAATAGTCCAGATTGCCGAGCAATCCGGGATTGAGGAACGCGAACTGGCTCCAGAGTTCGAGCGCCGAGTTTTCGACCGGCGTGCCGGTGAGCGCCAGGCGGCGTTCGGCATCGAGCAGGCGCGCTGCTTTCGCGGTTTCCGCCAGCGGATTCTTGATCGCCTGCGACTCGTCGAGGATGGCGTAGCGGAAGCGGTAGCGACGCAACAACTGAATATCGCGCAGCATCGTGTTGTAAGTGGTCAACACCAGATCGTAGTGATCGAACAGATCTGGATCATCGACACGGTCAGTATCGTGATGAACGTAGACGCGCAGATCAGGCGTGAAGGTTGCGGCTTCACGCTCCCAGTTGAACAGGAGCGAACGCGGCATGACAATCAGGCTGGCGGGTCCATCCGGGTTGCGTTCTTCGAGTGATTGCAGAAACGCCAGTGTGCAGACCGTCTTGCCGGTGCCCATGTCGTCCGCCAGGCACCCGCCGGAGCCGTACTCGTTGAGGAAGTGGAGCCACTCATACGCGACGCGCTGATAGTGGCGCAGTTCGCCACGGAAGCCGCGCGGCAACGATTGCGTTTGAATGCGTTCAAACGAACGCAGACGCTCGCGACGGCGCTCGAACTCGGCGTCGGTCTGCGCGCGGTCAGCGTCGGCGAGCAGTTGATCGATGAGGGTCAGATGACTCTGGGACAGGCGCACGCCTGTATCGGTCTCTTCGCCAAAGGCGAACAGGTAACGATAGCGCGCGATCCATTCGTCGGGGATCGCGCCGATCGTGCCATCCGCCAGTTTCAGGCACTTTTCGTGGCGACGGATGGCGCGGCGCACCTCCTTGAGCGGAACTTCGAGGTCGCCGAAACTGACGACCGCCTCAAGGTCGAACCAATCGATGCCGGAACTGATACGGAACGCAATCTGCGGGCGGTTGCGGTTGACTCGCGCGGTTGTGATCTGGTGTTCGCCAAAAATCTCGAATCCGCGCTGCGTCAGGAGCGGGACGCGGTGCAACAGAAAATCGAGCGGGTGGACCACTCTACGCAGCTCAAACCATCCAATGTCAGCGGTCTTCTTCAAGCCATACGCAGCGGTTCCGAGATCCTGCAAGAATGCCGTTTCCTCATTGATGCGGCGGCGGATGCGCGCCAGGGTCATGGCGCCCGGTTGTTGGCGGATGATATGCTGAGGCGGCGATTTTTCCGCCTGCACTTCGTAATCGCCATAGGCGAAGCGCACGTGCGCGCGCAACGTCCCTTCCGCTTCGCTCAGATAAATGCGCGGCGTCGGCGCAGCATCGATCTCTTCCCAGCGCAGCAGATCGCCGTTGAGGGGCAATCGCTCCGCCAGCGGCAGCAGATAGCGCTCGAAAAACTCTTCCTGCTCATCCGGAGGAACAGTCAGATCCGGGTGCTCGATCAGGGTTTCGATGGCGCTATTTGAGGCATCGACCGGCAACAGCAGTTCACCGACGATCAACCAGAGCGGTTTGCGGATAACGACTTCTGTATCGCGCGGGTTGAGCGCGATGCGCTCACCGGCGACGTTCAGGTACGCCTTAATGCGGAGCGCCCCCTGATCGCCCTGATCGACGGTCACTGCGACTGATGCCGGTTCTGTAAGCACACGCACGCGGTACTGCAACGGGTCGTTCTGATCGCCGATATAGACCAGTTGATCGGCGAGGAGCGGGAGCACCGGATCGTACACGGCGCTCTGATCGGCGCCAAACGAGTAGTAGATGTAAGGCGCGCTGCTGTTGGCGACAACCGTCATATTGACGGCATTGATCGTTTCACCTGAAGCATGGGAGTAGGAGGCGCGATGGATACGCGACCGGATCGGGCGCGCCTCGCTCGACAGATCGAGCGAGGCGATGGCTTCCGCCAGCGCTTCAGAAGTGTGCAGCGCTTCAGACGGCAGATGACGGCTCGACAGCGCATAGGGCACGATCGCCCATCCAGTCGTATTGCGCTGCACACTGAACACAATGCCAGCGTGATGAACAGCCGGTGGGCGCTGCTGCTGTGTTTCGACCACTTTGCCGATCACGGCGCGCCAGAGGCTTGGAGGGTTTTTGAGCAGATGCTCGCGGAGCGCCAGCAGCGCCGCCACGCGATGCCGGCAGAGCGTCCAGTAGTGGCGCTGCGGGCAGGTGCAACTGGCATAGATCTGATTGGCGTGCAGGCGAACTATCACCTGCTGCGCCACTGCTGGCGACTCGAAGACGCTGATTTGCGCGTGTTGCGCATCAACGTGATCGATGGCAACCTGCCCGCGCTCGACGTACCGTTCTCCCTGCTGAACGATTGCGCGCGAAACCGACAGAAACATACGATCGGTATCCAGAATATCAGCAGAGAGGACATTCAACATCTGCCGCATTTCTTTCGCATTGAACGGTCTGATATGATCAATCAGCGCATCCCTGCATCAATTCTGGTGCAGAACGCTTACGGATACCAACGCAGGGATGACTGTGGCATAAGAGTTGACAGACCGATATTATAACATGCGCGCTTTCTCATCGGACTCTTATCCGACACAAAACCCGCAAACGTGTGGCTTCGTTCGAGTGATGGTATAATGATCGTTGTATGTTTCGGATGCACGCTGGCGGCGTTCTTCCAGGAAAGCGCGCCAACGCTCGAGGATCAGCGACCCAAGTTACGCGGAGTACGTCATGAGCACACGTTCGCAGCGCGGTCGAGCGGTTCAGACGAAGAAAAGCGGCGTTTCCCGCACACTCTACATTGCGATGGGCGCCGTTGTACTGCTGGTGATTGCGGTTGCCGCAACGGTTGCACTGCAAAACCGGCAGACGGCTGCGACTCCCGGGCGCGATCCGGCGCGCCCGGCGACGAATGTTCCCACAGGTGTAGACGCCAATGGCTTTTTCTTCAAGGGGAATGCCAGCGCACCGGTCGTCGTGACCGAATTCTCGGATTTTCAGTGCCCCGGATGCGCCTACTACGCGACCATCCTGTCGTCGCAGTTCGAGCAGGAGTATATTGCGACCGGCAAGGTGAAGTTCGTCTACCATGAATACCCGTTGAGCGGTCACGTAAACGGTGCGCCTGCCGCATATGCGGCGCGCTGTGCAGGTGAGCAGGGCGCCGATAAATACTGGGCGATGCACGATTACCTCTTCACCAACCAGCGTCAGTGGAGCCCGCAGTCAGATCCCAGGGCGCAGTTTGTGGCCTATGCTCGCCAGATCGGTCTCGATACTGCGGCATTCGAGCAGTGTTACGCCAGCAACCGCTTCCGTGACGCCATCAACCAGGCGAAAGCGGCAGGGGACGCGCTGCGCATTCCCGGAACCCCTTCGTTTGCCGTGAACGGTCAGATTGTCGATACCACTGGCGCGACCAGTGTGGAAGAGATCTACACCCGCATGCGTCAGGCGGTCGATGCGGCGCTCGGCGGGCGGTAGAACCGTTGCATGTGTTGCGTGTGGCAGGTGATAATGTTGCCAGGAGAGGCGTTGCAATGCAACGTCTCTCCTGGCAATATCATGGCTTCAGACAGCGACATCATTGACATCCCTGTATCTCATGGCTATAATGCCGTCGTTTGAAGCCTGATCCGCGTCTGCGAAGGGTATGACCCGCCCGACGCCGGCTCCTGCTTCCAATCGCTCCTGCTCCGCGTCTGCGGAAGGGGTGTCATCTGCAAACCACTATCGTTGCACGAACCAGAGAGAGAGCATCGTGCGTAATCGGGATATCTACTCGCTCATTTTCATCCTGCTGATCGCTGGGGTCGCGTTGTCGGTCGTTTTTGCGCCGGAGGGACGCTGGCTGTCCAATCGCGATGTCAGCATCCGCCTGGGGCTCGACCTGCGTGGTGGCACACAGGTGCTGCTCCGCGCTGCTGAGCCGGTGGAGCGCAGCGTCATGCAAACAGCGGCTGGCGTCATTGAGCGCCGCATCAATGGCCTCGGCGTGGCTGAGTCGGTCGTGCAGTTGTCGGGAAATGACCGGATCATCGTCGAGATACCCGGCATCGCCAATCCTGAGCAGGCGATTGAAACATTGCGCGGCACCGGGAAACTGGAGTTCATCGACACCCAAGGCGAATTTCTGGCGCCTGGCACAATCGTGCGCACCACCGGCAGCCCCAACCCGATTGCGCTGCGCCCTGAGGCAACGGTCAGCGGCACAGAGACGATCACTTCGACTGAGACGATATCGCCGACGGTTCCAGAGGGTCCGATCTACGAGAGCATCACCGACGGCAAGGACCTGGATTTGAACTCGGTGCAACCGCCGCAGATCGCCGGGCAGAGTCTGCAAAACCAGTTTGCCGTGCCCTTCGCATTCACCGGCGAGTCGGCGCGCCGCCTGGAGCAGTTCACTGCCGCCAATATTCAACGCCCGATGTGCATTGTGCTGGACAATCAGGTGTTCAGTTGTCCGGTTGTTCAGGCGGCGCTGGTCGGCGGACGCGGCGAAATCACGACCAGTACGCGCCAGGACGCCGAGCAGATCTATACGCAACTCAAGTATGGCGCGCTGCCGGTGCCGCTTCAGGTCGAATCGAGCCGGACGGTTTCGGCATCACTTGGACAGGGATCGGTTGATGCCAGTATCGTGGCAGGTATCGTCGGTCTGGCGACGGTGGCGCTCTTCATGATCTTGTTCTACCGGCTGCCCGGTGTGCTGGCGACGGTGGCGCTACTGCTCTACACGTTGATCAGTTTTGCGCTCTATCAGTTGATACCGGTGACGCTGACGCTGCCGGGCATTGCAGGGTTCATTCTCTCGATCGGCGTGGCGGTTGACGCAAATGTGCTGATCTTTGCGCGCCTGAAGGAAGAGTTGCGTCGCGGCAGGTCCTTGAATGCATCGATTGATGCCGCCTTCGTCGAAGCATGGCCCGCCATCCGCGACTCGAGCGTGGCAACGCTGATTACGTGCACCATCCTGTTCATGTTCGGCAATACCTTCGGGGTGAGCCTGATCAAAGGGTTTGCCCTGACCCTCGGGATGGGCATTCTGCTCAGCCTGTTCACCTCGATGATTGTGACGCGCACCTTTCTGCACACGGTCAATCCGCTGCCGTTTGCACAGAACCCCTGGCTGTACGAACTGAAGGATGCGCCGGGGATGCGCCACGTCCGTGAAGCGGCATAAACTGATGAGTTTAAGAGAGACGTATGGATAAACTTGTCAAACTGCGCTACTGGTGGTTTGCCCTGTCGCTGCTGATCATCGTCCCCGGTCTCGTTTCGCTGGCGATCTTCGGGTTGCGCCTGGGGATCGACTTCAGCGGCGGTGCATTGTGGGATCTGCAATTCGTCGCGCGCGCGCCCGGTCAACTCGACACTGAGCGGATTCGGGCGATTTTTGCTGCGCAGGGATTTGAAGGAGCGCTGGTGCAGTTAACCGAGTCGCAGGTTGACGAGCGCACGGTTGCCAGTGCGGTAGTGCGCACCCGCTCCCTGAGCGAAACCGATCCAGAGTCGCAGCGCCAACAGGTGCTCCGCGCCCTCAGCGCCGAGTATGGTCAGGTCAACCAACAGGCGTTGCAGACCGTTGGCGCCACGGTGAGCGCCGAGTCGACCCGCAGCGCAGTGATTGCCGTGATCGCGGCGTGTGTTGTCATTCTGATCTATCTGACGCTTGCTTTCCGCCGCGCGCCGCACCCGGTGCGCTATGGCGTCTGCGCCATTCTGGCGATGATCCACGATGTGCTGCTGGTGCTGGGAGTCGCCTCGATCCTGGGGGTGGTCATCGGTCTCGAGGTGGATGCGCTGTTCCTGACCGCACTCCTGACCGTCATCAGTTTCTCGGTGCATGACACGATTGTGGTCTTCGACCGCATCCGCGAGAACCTGATCAATCGGCGCCCCACTGAAACTTTCGATGATATCGTCAATCACAGCATCGTGCAGACGCTGCCACGTTCGGTGAACACGCAGTTGACCACTTTCTTCACCCTGGTAGCGCTGTTGCTCTTTGGCGGCGAGAGCATCCGCAATCTGGTGCTGATCCTGTTGATTGGACTGGTCAGCGGCACGTACTCGTCGATCTTCAACGCCGCGCAATTGCTGGTGGTATGGGAGAACCGCGAATGGAACCGCTGGTTCCGCCGCAGCGCTCCGCCTGGCGCCGAAGCCCCCGCGACATAGAACAGAGGGTTGCTCAGAGCGGAGGACGCAAAAACGCGAAACATCGACAGTGAGGCTTTGCGTTTTCACCTAGGCCTTTCCGAGCAATGCGGCAGTGCTGCGCCTGGTGTTGCGACGACGGCGGAATACGCCAGCAATGCGGCGCTCATCCGCTTACGCCGGTTATTCCGCTTCTTTCGTTACGTAGTATGTCCGCCAGCGGTGCGGAGCACCCGACAGCGATTCGTCGCGGATGTCGATGATACGCGCCCCTGCCGCTTTCAGGCAGGCAGTCACGCGCTCTCCTGGCAGGGGATGCACCTCATGGGGATAGAGTTTGAGACGGCGGTACAGGATTGCAGGCGGCACGCCCACCGTGCGCAGCAGCGCATACGCGCGACGGCGCGGTTGCAGGCGATACAGCGGATGGATTGAGTCCAGCGTAGTGAACACCAGCAAGCCCTCCGGTCGCAACACCCGCACAAAATCGGCAACATAGCAGAGCGCGCTGGTCTGGTCGGGCACGTGCTGGAGTACGCCCCAGGCATAGACCAGGTCGCAACTGTTTGAGGCGATAGGCAGCATTGTGCTGGCGCTGACGACGAAATGCGCCATACTGAGATTGGTATGGAGTTGACGGGCTTTGGCGATCAGGCTTTCGGCAATGTCGATGCCAATGCAGTGCTCGAAGTGTGCGCGGAAGGCAGGAGCGAGGCGCCCGACGCCACAACCGAAATCGAGCACGGTGGAGTATTGCTTTGGTCGCGCGAACGGTGTGATCTGCTGGAGCAGGCTGGTAACCTGTTCGTGACCGGTTTGCAGAAATGCCGCAACATCCCACCTGCCAAAACGGTTCGTGCCGGTCATTCCCCAGAACGGGTCAAGCTGACCGAGGTCCTCCCACTGGCGTTTGTTTGCATGAAGGCTCATTGTTATTGTTATCGCTGACCTGTGCTTTCGATGGACTCGCAGATACCATAGATGGGACCACACTCGCTGCACAGGGAAGAGTACCCCGATATTTCCAGGGGAAGACTCCCTGAGTCCTGTGTGCGGTAGGAGGCATGTCAGGGTTCCAGATGACAGGCGCAGTAAATGTAGGGGCGCCCCCCGTGGGCGCCCGTCGTCGGGACGGCGATGACCGCGGTCCACGGGGGGGCAGGCACGGGGGACTGCCCCTACCCCGGCGGGGCGGCGATGACCGCGGTCCACGAGGGCAGGCACAGGGTCCTGCCCCTACCCCGGCGGGACGAGGGGCGGGACGTAGGGGCGCCCCCCTGTGGGCGCCCGTCGTCGGGACGGCGATGACCGCGGTCCACGGGGGCAGGCATGGGGTCCTGCCCCTACCCCGGCGGGACGGCGATGACCGCGGTCCACGGGGGGGCAGGCACGGGGGACTGCCCCTACCCCGGCGGGACGCGGGGCGGGACGTAGGGGCGCCCGTCGGCGGGGCGGCGATAGCCGCGTTCCACGGGGGGCAGGCACGGGGGACTGCCCCTACCCCGGCGGGGCGGCGATGACCGCGGTCCACGAGGGCAGGCACAGGGTCCTGCCCCTACCCCGGCGGGACGAGGGGCGGGACGTAGGGGCGCCCCCCTGTGGGCGCCCGTCGGCGGGACGGCGATGACCGCGGTCCACGGGGGGCAGGCACGGGGGACTGCCCCTACCCCGGCGGGACGGCGATGACCGCGGTCCATGGGGGGGCAGGCACGGGGGACTGCCCCTACCCCGGTGGGATGCGGGACGTAGGGGCGCCCCCCTGTGGGCGCCCACCGCGACCTTCATCGAAAGGCAACGCTCCAGGCTACCCTGCGTGCAACGGCAGATTCGGCTGCACATCGAGGTCCCAGCCAGCCTGTTTGCCGGCATCGAAACGGTAGAAGGCGGCTGCGCCAATCATGGCGGCATTGTCGGTGCAGAGGGCAATTGGCGGGACGCGCACCGGAACCGGTGCGCGGCAGTGGAGTTCTTCGCGCAGACGGAGGTTGGCTGCTACGCCGCCTGCCAGCAATACCTCAGTTGCGCCAAAGGCGCGCGCCGCCTCGACCGTTTTGGTCACCAGCACATCCACAACCGATTCCTGGAATGCGCGCGCCAGCCGCGCCACAATTGCCGGCGGCAGGGGTGTCGTGTCAGTTTGCACAGGCGTACCACGCTTTCCGGCGCTTTTGCCGGCGCCGGGCTGAAGCGCCGCCTCACGCGCCTGATACTCGCGGATCTGATGGAGCACTGCGGTTTTCAGGCCACTGAACGAAAAATCGTAACTGTCGCGCAGCCAGGCGCGCGGCAGGGTGACGCCGCCAGGCGCGTTTTCAGCCGCCTTTTGAATGGCGGGTCCGCCAGGGAATCCAAGCCCCAGCAACCGCGCGACTTTATCGAACGCCTCGCCAGCAGCATCATCGCGGGTCTGCCCGAGCAGACGGTAGCGCCCGTGCCCTTCGAGCAGCGCCAGCAGCGTGTGCCCGCCGCTGACGACCAGCGCAACGACGGGAAACTGCGGTTCGGGCGCATCCGGCTGCGCATCGGTCAGCAACCAGTTTGCGTAGATGTGCGCTTCGATATGGTTAACCCCGATGAAGGGCAGTTCGCGGATCCAGGCAATCGCTTTGGCGACATTCAGACCGGTCATGAGCGCGCCTGCCAGACCGGGACCATACGTCGCTGCGACGGCATGGATGTCGTTCCACCCGCCAGGAAGCGGGCGCAGCGCATCGTGCAACACGGCATCGATCGTCAGAATATGCTGACGCGACGCGACTTCGGGAACGACGCCGCCGTAGCGGCGATGCTCATCAATCTGTGACGCCACGACATTTGAGACGATTGTGCGACCGCCGCGAATAACCGCCGCTGCCGTTTCGTCGCAGGATGTTTCGATTGCCAGAATGGTGAAATTCGTGTCCATGCCTGATATTGTACCATTACTCCAGGTGCGCGCCCCCGGAACGCCGGTAGAGGAGGGCTTTTTGTGACATTTCGGACCGCCGGTTCATAAGAATTCTGCTTTCTGATGCGGTGCGGCTTCGCCGCGCCGTATCAGAAACCGAATACCCTGCCAGTGTTCTGGAATCTCACCCCGTTGGAGGTGGGAATAATAACCTTGACACGCCGGTTGCCGGACAGGTATAATAAGGCTGGTTTTAGGAATGCCTAAATATACCCGGAACCATGCCACTGTCAGAACACACCGAGTCCGTCCAGGACTATTTGAAGACCATTTTCGACATCCAGCGCGAGCATGGGCGCGTGGCGACCACCGCGCTCGCCGAGCGACTGGGCAATTCACCCGCCTCGGTGACCGGCATGATCAAAAAACTCGCTGCGCTCAATCTGGTAGAGTACGAACCATACCAGGGGGTGGTGTTGACTCTGGCAGGCGAGAAGATTGCGCTGGAAGTCATCCGCCACCACCGTCTGATTGAGCGGTATCTTGCCGAGGCGTTGGGCGTGCCATGGGATCAGGTGCATGCCGAAGCGGAGAAATGGGAGCACGTGTTGTCGGAGGACCTGGAGAACCGGATCGATGCGATGCTCGGCTATCCGACGACTGACCCGCACGGCGCGCCGATCCCGAAGCGTGACGGGACGTTGCCGCCACCCCACGCCACCCGCCTGTGTGATCTGCAGAGTGGTCAGTCGGCGACGGTTGCCGAGGTGAGCGACCACAACCCGGCGATGCTGCGCTACTTCGCCGAACTCGGCTTGCGCCCCGGCGTCGATGTGACGGTCGTCGCGGTTGCGCCATTCGGCGGACCACTGACCGTGCGGCTGGACGACATCGAGCACGCTGTGGGACGCGAAGTGGCGGGGTACGTGGCGGTGTGCGATGTGACGCCGGCGAGCGGGGAGTGCTCAGCGGGCTGATTTTGAATACATATTCCGCTATCTCTCCTTCAACGAATCATGAACGGCGGGGATTTGTGGTTCCTACTCTATCAACCACGCGGATACGTTGGTCTGATCGCCTCACGCTTCAGAATATCCGACAACTGTCCAAGCTGATCGCCGGTCACAACCACGATCTGGCGTACATGTGCCTGTTGTTTGAACGCTGTGAGTGCCTGTGCATCAGCGTGCGGCTCACTGCGCGCGGCGATGAAAAGTGCGCCTGTGAATGAGCCGCCGATCATGCTGGTGATTGTCCGCAGTTGATCGAGGTGTTCGGTACGAAACGGTCTCGCTTCTGTTTTGCACTCGGCAACCAGGAGCGATGCCGTATGCGTTGCCGCGAGATCGATCTGGTTCATCACAGGTGAGGGTCCGCTCTGCGCCGGTATCTGGATCGCATAATGGTAATCATCGAAGCAACCGGCGTTTCTCGCTGCGTCCCAGGCGTATACCTCCAGCCAGATGCCGTTGACGAAGGGCCAGAACGCGCCATCGATCTGATGGAGGTCGTAATGACCGTTATGGTCGCGTATCTGGTCGATAAAGCCGACCTTCTGCGCCTGCGCGCACCACTGGATCATCGTTGACGTCAGATCAAGCGAAGTCAGCCAGCGTGGCGCTGTAAACTGCCTGTCAGCACCCGAACTTCGCAGTCTCTCCCGGAACTCAATCGCCTCATCGGGCGCCTGCGCCATCTGCCGTGCCAGGTCCAACCAGGGCGCAGGCAGTGGTGCTGCTGACTGAACGGAGCGATTGTAGATCTGTAAATACTCCTGCACTGAAAGCCGGTACGGATCACCCTGTAGCGGTTGACCCGCCAGCGTCACGACGCGCCGTCCCGCCGTATCGAAATACCAGACAGCGGCGTTTCGCTCCCGTCCCTCCTCATATGCGCCAATGCTCATGATAGTGGTGGCACAGGTAATATTGCAGACCCAATGGGCATTACGGAAGCGATCCATCGCAGTAGCGCACTTCTTGCGAATGTCACTCAGATCAAACGCATCCACTGTATAAGGATCAAGAACCCGGGGGCTGAGTTGCCAGAGCACAGGACGAACCCTGTCCCAGGCTTCACCCGGTCGCATTGCCTCGCGTGAAGCAATCGGCGCAATCACATCGGGGCGCAGATATTGTGCGCTAAGCACATTGGGTGTCTGTCTGCCGCCGATCAGAACCAGGAGGGCGGTTTGATGCTGCATAGAACCTCCCATTTTGGGTCGTGGAATATCTGGCATCTGTTCTATGCCGGCAACGGCACAATTCGTTCACCTGCCAGTTCAGCAGCACAGGCAATGGCTGCTGCGACAGATTCTCTGCTACGGGCAGGATAACTGCGCACGATATCATCGATGGACGCCCCGACCGCAAGGTTGTCGAGGATCACGGAGACCATAATCCGTGTTCCTGTGATGCATGCCTTACCGTGGCAAATGTCAGGATCGACTGTAATGCACGCTGTCCAGTTCATACTCTCCGCTCCCCTGAACAAACCGGGCATCACAACCATATGTTGGCGCCTGACAATCACCCATGAGCGTTACAAGCGTCACCTGTCGCTCCAAACCCGCAGCATCCGCCTGGCGCTCATTCTTCCTCTTCCTCGCGGGACTGATCGGCAGACTGATGGATTTGGGCATCGCGCTCATCGATACGCGGCAGGTCGGTGGTGATGTCGCCGTCTTCGGAGATGTTGATGACATCGGGGGCGTGAGAGAGTTCATTGATGGCGTGGCGGGTGCCGACCACGAAGAGGGTGTTGAACGCCGTCGGCTCGCTGATCTGGATCACTTCATCGCTAAGACCGCGCTCATCGATCCAGTGCAGCAGGCGATTGCGCGCCTGCCCGTTGTGTTCGCGCAGCCGGCGGTATTTCTCGGCGCGGGTGCAGTGCGCCAGTTCCTCGGCAGAAGGACGCCTGAGCGTCAAGACCGAACGAATCAGAGACCGCAGCCGATTGTCTGGTTGTGGCGCAGGTATCTGCTTATGCTTCTTGCTCATAGGACAAACCTCGCCAGCCCGGCGCCGACCCGTTCGGCAGGCGCCGATAGCGGCAGCGTCGTTTCCAGCAACCGCTGGCGCAGCGCAGCCCCCTGCAAGCCAGGGTTGGCTGAGGCGATCAGCGCTGCAATACCCGCCACGTAGGGCGCTGCCATGCTTGTGCCGCTCATCCGGGCGTAGAGACTGCGGCGCTGAAGATCACGTTCCAGGCTCGACATGATATTCACTCCAAACCCGACAATATCGGGCTTGTGCCGTCCATCAGGCGTCTGCCCGCTGCTACTGCTGGACCAGGGGTTGAGGTCGAAATCGACTGCGCCGACCCCCAGCGCCTCGGCGTATGAACCAGGCGCGCGCACCACGCCGGGTCCATCATTGCCGATGGCGATGATCGGGAGCACGTCGAAATCTTCCACCAGCGTACGTAGCAATAACTGCATCCCCTCGGTGACGGTCTTGAACGCTGGCGCGCTGATCCACTCCGGGCGAAAACCGAGCGACATGCTGATGATCATCGGTTTGTCCTGGTTTTCCGCCAGGCTGAAGTGCGACAACATCCAGTCCAACGCCACCACGATCCGCTCCAGACTGGTTTTGACCGTCTCGCTCTCAACCACTGCCGCCGCCAGCAGATCGACATCCGGCGCGACGCCAACGTTGCGTCCGGCGATGATGCCGCAGACATGCGTGCCATGCCCGTGCGTGTCAAACCCGCTGACGGCTCGCATACTTTCGGGTGTAGGCACGAAGGGAACATAGCGGAACTCGATCCGCTTCCCGAGAAACTCGTTGTGATCGGCGTCACAGCCGGTGTCCAGCACGCCGACGATGACGTTCCGCCCTCTGATGCCCCGGCTGTGCGCTTCCTGAATGCCGCTGATGGCGGGCCATTCCGGTGCGCGCGGTCGGCGGACCCTGGTTTCGGCGCCGACGCGCGCAACCGGCAGCGAGAGCGACACATCCGGCACGATCAGGTAGTCGTCGGCAAGGACCTCGCGCGCCTGTTCCGCCTGTTGACTGGTCGGCGCGTTGACGATGTAGCAACTCACATGCCCCAGGCGCTCGAACCCAGGTCCGACCGGCTTGCGCCGTCCGGGCAAATGGGGACGCAGGCCAAGCCGGATCAGTTCCATCGCACGACGTGACGTTTGCGCATCGCGCATGAGTTCCATGCGTTTCGCGGCGGTTGCCGCTTCGTGCAGCGCAAATGCCGCGCTTCGCGTCCGTTTGCGGACAGCAATGAACTTTTCCACGCCCGATGACCGCCTGCCGGAGCGTGATGTCACGCCTCGATTATGCTTTCCTGTACCATACAGTATAGCACATATCATTGCGGGCTAACGCCCTCGCCGAGGACGTGCAAGCCCTGCATTGGTTTGCCTGGATGCCAGGCGCTGTGAACGAATGGCGCGATGGCAGGCGAAGCGATGCGATCTCCCCGCGCAACCGACCGCTGCTGCGTGCACGACAGCCCACAGGGGCTTGCCTGCCTGAGCAAGGGTTCAGTCCGAAGCGTCAGAACGCCGCCTGTAATTCATTGCTTCGCCTCGCCACGCCAGATGCGCAGAACGTTTGAAGGCTCCAGTTCGCTTCCGGGAACAGACAGACTCTCACGAATCGAGCCGGAATCCCGCAGATTGCGTTTCATTACCAGCACAGCCGCGAGAATCGGTCGCATCCGTGTTCACCCGTGTCCCGTCCATGCCACATCTGGGAACCGGTCATGTTCATCTTGCGCGAGTTTGCGCAGCGCGAAGCTGCAGCACTGTCTCATATCCCCTCGTCCCATACCCCCACTTCAATCCCCGCCAGATTTTCCAGCGCTTTGATCAGCGCGTGGTTGCCTTCGTGCCCGAGACCGCGCGCCTGCAGGGTGCGGTAGAGCTGGTGGATCAGCGCCGTTCCGGGCAACGGTACGCCAAGACGGTCGGCTTCCTGCAACACCAGCCGGATATCCTTTTGCTGGAGATCGATGGTAAAACCGGGGCGCCAGTCGCGCGCCAGGATCTGCGGTCCACGGTTGCTCAACATCCAACTGCCCGCTGCGCCGCTTGCCACCGCATCCAGCGCCTTGCGCAGATCGACGCCGCCAGCCTGTGCGAACAGCAGCGCTTCACTCATCGCCAACGCATGCCCCACCACCAGAATCTGATTGACCAGTTTGGTCGTCTGCCCGGCGCCGATCGGACCCAGATGGGTGATCGTTTTGCCCATCGCCTGGAAGACCGGCAATGCCCGCTCGAACTGTGCGGCGTCACCGCCGACCATAATACTGAGTGTGCCGCGCGCGGCGCCCTCTGAGCCGCCACTGACCGGCGCATCGAGCATGTGGATATGACGTTCCGCCAGTTTCGCCGCGATCCGCTGGGTCGTCTGCGGGCTGATGGTGCTCATGTCGATCACCAGCGAACCGGGGCGCGCGCCGTGGATAATGCCGCCTTCGCCCAGAATGACCTGCTCGACATCGGGCGTGTCGCTGACGCAGGTGATAATGATGTCGCTGTGGAATGCCAGGTCGCCAGGGCTGCTGGCTGGTCCGGCCCCTTCCGCCGCCAATTCGTCCATGCGGCTGGCAGTGCGGTTCCATACCCACAACGGAAACCCCGCCTTCAGAATGTTGCGCGCCATGCCGCGCCCCATAATGCCAAGACCGATAAAGCCAATCCGTTCGCGCTGCTCCATACGCTCGTCCCTCTGTCTGTTCAGTACCGAACCCGTTGCGCGTCATTGTATCACGCACTTCTCAGACGCCCGCCATTCTTGCGTAACGCTGGCGTTATCTGCGGGGATTGTTCAAGCAGTTGCGTCTGGTTACAGTATCAGTAGTGTGTGGCTTCGTATGTGCAGGAGTGTCGGTATGGCTTCGTTCACGCGCTTTGTCATGATTGCAGCCTGTGTCGCGTCGCTGGCGCTGTCGTTGCTCGCGGCATGCGTCGCAACCCCGGCAGTCGTAACTTCGCCGCTACCGGATGGACTCATCCCAACCGCTGTCGTTCAGGAAGTGGCGGCTTTTCCGGCGCAGGTGGCGCCTGCCGGCGTACCAGCCTTCTCATATGCGAATGTAACTCCTTCTCCAACACTCCAACCAATCCCTACGCCGCTGCCAACCCCCGTTCCGCCGACGATGCAACCGCTTGGTCCAGGCGGTATGCCGCATCCGTTGCGCGTCCGTCAATTGCAGTTCGGCGTGCATGCCCATCTGTTCTGGACCGACCGCGCCACGCCGCTGCGCCTGGCGAAGGATGCGGGTTTTGGCTGGATTCGCCAGCAGATCCACTGGAAGGACCAGGAAGGTCCGCCCGGTTTCTACGCCTGGGGTGCGGAGCTCGACACACTGATCGCCGACGTCAATGCGCGCGGGCTGAAACTGATGATCTCGGTCGTCCGCTCGCCGAATTTCTACGGGCGCGGTGGTAGCGACGGGCTGCCGGAAAATCCTGAGGCGCTGGGGAACTTCGTTGCAGCGCTGGCGCAGCGGTACAAGGGGCGCATTCACGCCATTCAAATCTGGAATGAGCAAAACCTGGCATACGAAAACGGCGGCTACGTCTCGACCGACGATGCCCGGCATTATGTCGAAATCCTCAAGGTTGCATACCGGCGCATCAAAGACGTTGATCCAACCATCATCGTGGTCAGCGGCGCGCCGGCTTCAACAGCCGTCGATAGTCCCGGCATTGCGATCTCCGACATGCGCTACTACAGCGCCATGTTCGCCTATGAAAACGGCGTCATTCGGAATTATGTCGATGCGCTCGGTGTGCATCCTGGCGGTTCGGCCAATCCGCCAGAGACCTTCTGGCCCGACGCGCCAAGCCCGGCGCAGGGATGGACCGACCATCCGACATTCTACTTCCGCAATGTGGAACGCATTCGCCGCCTGATGGAAGAGTATGGTCTGGCGGAGATTCCGGTGTGGATTACAGAATTCGGGTGGGCGACACGCAACAACACGCCGGGATTCGAGTTCGGCAACCAGGTATCCTATGAACAGCAGGCGCAGTACATCGTCGGCGCTATGCAATGGACGGCTGAACGGTATCCGTGGGTTGATGCGATGTTCCTGTGGAACCTGAACTTTGCGCCGCTGCGCGCGCGCAATGGCGAACCCTGGCACGAACAGGCGTCGTTCAGCATCATCAACGCCGATTATACGCCGCGCCCGGCATATTGGGCGATCCAGCAGTACATTGTGCAGTATAATGCCCGCCGTGAATGAGGCAGTCCAACCAACAACCTCACAGCATGCTTCGTCGGCTGGCGAGAACGTGGCGCAGCGCCACGCCTCGCTCGCCGCGTTTTTATTGCTGCTCGCGCTCTATCTGCTGACAGCGAGCGGTCATCTCTATTCCCCCGACGAAGAGGCAATGTACTACGTGACGCGCGCGCTTGCGACACGCGCCGATGTCGCCATCGAGGGCGACGATCTGGTACCGATGCCATTGCGCGAAGGCCACGAGGGGCGCAGAGTCTCGCCGTATGGCATTCTCCCATCGCTGACAGCGCTTCCCTTCTTTGCCGCAGGTGCGCTCTTCGCCAACGGCGCACCCTTCGAGGTCTACGAGTATCTTACCCGCTTCGGCGTCAGTCTGCTGAACGCGATAGTAACCGCCGCAACCGGCGCTGTGGTGTTTGCATTTGTCGTAGCGCTGGGGTATGGCAGACGCGCCGCGTGGCTGGCGGCCGTCGCGTTTGGCGTTGCAAGCCTGGCGTGGCCCTATGCCCGGACGTTCTTCTCCGAACCGCTGACCGGTCTGCTGTTGCTGGGCGCGGTGGAACGGGCATATGCCGCTCGCGGGCGGAATGATTGGCGCGCGTTGCTGATAGCGGGGGGGGCGGCAGGGCTGCTGATCGCAACGCGCATCGCAGCCGTCATTGCGTTGCCATTTCTGGCGTTGTATGTGGGAATGATCGCCTGGTCGCACTCTTCCGCTCATCAGACCGGTTTATCCAGTGGTGCGGCGGAACAGTTGCGCGCCGTGGCGACACGCCTGGGTTTCTGGGGTCTGGGGCTGGTTCCCGGTGTGATGCTGGTGATTGGCTACAACCTGGCGCGCTTCGGCACGCCGCTGGCAAGCGGGTATGGCGACGAGGCGGGCGCATTTACGACACCGCTGCTGACCGGGTTGACCGGCCTGTTGCTCAGTCCCGGCAAGAGCCTGTTCCTGTACGCACCGGTGGCGCTGCTGGCGCTGGCGGGGGCGCCGCTGCTCTGGCGGCGCCGACGGTTGGAGACGGCGCTGCTGATTGGTCTGGTCGTGGCTCACGTGGTCCTGTATGCACACTGGCATGCCTGGGACGGCGGCGGTGTCTGGGGACCGCGCCTGTTGCTGCCGGTCGTGCCGTTGCTGGCAGTGCTGGCGGCGCCAGTCTTTGAGCGCGCAACCGCAGGCAGGTGCATTGTGACCCGTCTTGTCGTTGGAGTAAGCCTGGCGCTCGGGACGGTCAACGCACTGGCAGGCATCATTGTCAATCCGGCGATCTATCTCAATATGGGCATCCCGCGCCGACTCATGTACTTCGACGTGGCGCACTCGCCGCTACTGGCGCACTGGCAGATTGCGGCGGAACGCTGGCAGGCACGATATGGCGCCGGGCAGTGCGTTCTCGGCGATGGGTTCTACTTCCCTGAAGCGCGCAATGCGCTGCTGCCACGGATGACCGGCGCCTGGGGAGTGATCGTCTGTCGCAGCGATAGACCGGCGCTCCTCACAATTCGCGTCAACGACGACCGTCCGGCTGGCGTGCCGCCTGGCAACCCGACACTTGATATCGCTGGACGACAAGCGGCATTGCGCGGCGGTCAGGGGAGCATGGTGCGGGTGATGGTTCCGCCGGGTGAACCGTTCATTTTGCGGGCACAGCCGTTTGCGCAAACGATACCGGGAACGGAGCGGCAGCGAATGGTCGGGTTACGGATCGATGAGGTCGCCGCCGCCGATGATCGCGGCGCTCGTCTGTCCCTTGCCGATGCCGCTATCGAACCGCTGCCGGCAAGCCCGCGCTACCGCTGGGGGTGGTATTTTGTCCCGACTGTCCGCCACACAACCGACCTGTGGATCGGGTATCTCCTGCAGAGCGAGGTTGGACCTCTTCGTGCAGCGGCAGTGGCGGGAGTATTGGTCGGCACAGCGCTGGCGGCGGGGGTGGCGGGGACGTGGGTAGTGTTGAAGGTTGAAGGTTACAGGTGGGAAGGTGACAGGTAGGGGCGTGGCGCTGCCGCGCCCACAGGTGGCATGTAGGGGCGCGCCATCCGCGCGCCCACCCAGAACGCGCTCAGGTGGCACGTAGGGGCGCCCGCATGGACGTGCGCCTCCCCCACCATGCACGGTTCAGCAATCAGTAATAGCGTGATTGATAAGCGTCTTTCCCTATCATGACGCATCGAACGCGGTTGTATTCTGCTTTTGTGCGTACAAACCCGATACAACGATGCATGATAGAATGAACCTGTCGACACGACGTCAAAGTGTTAAGACCTTCATCAACACCGACCGCCGGTTCTGAATGTACGCTCTCGTGATTCATCTGGCAAAAACCTCTACGCAACCCGCCGAACCCGCAAGCCCCCCACCAAACCAGCAAACAGAGAGGAAGCCTGCATGCATCCACGTCGTTCGCTCCTGGCGCTGATCCTGATGGCGGCGCCTGTGTTCCTTCTGACCGTGAGCAACCTGCCAGCACGCGCGAATGTGATATATCCCTTATCTGGCGCATCAGTCTATCTGCCATTCATCACGCGCCCCGCGTCAGTCGATCTGGTTCTCAATCAGGTTGAGATCATCCAATCGGTGCAGAACGGCAGCAACAGCGTGCCGCTGGTTGCCGGACGCGCGACCGTGGTGCGCGTTTATGTGACCGTATCAGGTGCAGCGGAACTGTCTGGCGTGATTGTTGAAGCCGCTGCAACACGCAACGGCGCGCCGTTGCCCGGTTCGCCGCGTCGTTCGGACCCGCGCACCGTCACAACGAGCGCTTCGCGCGGGAACTACGCCAGCAGTTTCAATATCGCTCTTCCGGCTGAATGGCTGTCGGGAAATGTGCAACTCAGTATTGTCGTCGATCCCGACAACCGGATCGCGGAGTCGAATGAGACAAACAATCGTCTGGCGCGCACGCTGGAGTTTCTGGCGGTGCCACGGCTCGATCTGACAATTGTGCCGATCCAGTATACGCACACGCCAAACGGGCGCACCTACCCGGCGCCAACGCGCGATACTGTCAGCGACTGGATCATGCGCGCCTACCCGATCAGCGGCATCACCGTGCGGCTGCGCGCGCCGATATCGTTCACCGGCGACCTGCGGAGCGGCGGTGAATGGGAGCGCCTCCTCAACATCGTTACGTCGGTCAGGCAGAGCGATGGCGCGCCATCCTCGCGGGTCTACTATGGTCTAGTCCCAATTGCGAATGGCAGCGATCGCTGGTTCAGCAGCGGTATCGCTGGCATTGGCTGGATCGGGTTGCGCGCATCGCTGGGGCTTGATCTGAGCAGTCCTGCCGATGCTGCCGGTCAACTGGCGGCGCACGAAATTGGGCACAACCTGGGGCGCTACCACGCGCCGTGCGGCGTCAGCGGCGATCCGCGGCAACCGTTTCCATATGCGGATGGATCGATTGGATCAGACGTTTACGGTCTGGATATCAGCCGCGCGCGCATCTGGAGTCCCACGACGCCGGATAATACGAAGGACCTGATGAGTTACTGCCGACCGCAGTGGGTCTCGGATTTCACCTACCAGGGGTTGTTGAACAATCAACGCATCTACGGCGCCGGCGTCGCGCAGGTTGGATCGGGGTATCTGGTGCGCGCTGTGTTGGAGGAAGATGGTTCGGCGACGCTGGAACCGGTGTACGTGCTCGATCCTGTTGCCCTGGACGTGCCGCAGTCCGGCGAGTATACTATCGAATTGCTGAACGCCGTCGGAACCGTGCTTGCCACCCATTCCGTCGCCGCCGTCGAAGCCGAGGGACCATACCATTACGGCGAGAGCCTGATGCACCACGATCACGAGCATGCCCATCGTTCGATTGTCGCTATCGTGCCGGCGCCAGCCGCAACAGTGGCACAGGTGCGTCTGAGACAAAACGGCGCGGTGATTGCCGAGCGGGCAATCGGTAGCATTGCAGCGTCAGCAACAGTCGATCAGGCAACGCTCACGCAGCAGGGCGCAACCGGGGTTCTCTCCTGGTCGAACCCGAATGTGCCGACGCTGGTGCGCTACACGCACGACGAGGCACGCTGGACGACCCTCGCTGTTGATCTGGTCGGCGGACGACTGCCCATCGATCTGAATACGCTTCCCGGCGGCGGGCAGGGACGGTTCGAGATTGTGCTATCTGGCGGTGCTACGCTCGCCGTCGATGGAACGCCATCGGTCGCTGTATACGACGCGCTGCCGCAGGTGTGGATCGATGGTCCTGCAAGGCTGCCGGTCGGCGCGCCGCTACTCCTCTACGGGCGGGCTTCGGATCGTGAGGATGGGGCGCTTGCCGATCTTGCCTGGAGCGTCAACGGGACGCCTGCGGGCACGGGGCAGACGTTGATGCTGGACAACCCTGCGCCCGGCATGTACCACATCCGCCTGACCGCGCGCGACAGCACGGGGAATGCGATGGATGCGGAACATTACGTGATTGTCGGTTCGTAGAACCAACCACTGCACCGATTGGGCATCGTCACACAACGCTGCTGAAGATAAAGAAAATCAGTCCGATAGCGCCATGACTTTCGGGCTTGCTGAGATCGCGGAAACCCCTGCCGGGCTTCCACGTCCTGAGTGAGGGCTTTAGCCCGCTCAGAGGGTGTGCGAGGTGGTGACAAAAGAAGTGGATTCGTTTGAACACATCATACGCCAGCACGGCGACGATCTGTACCGTCTGGCGGTGCTGCTGACGCCGGATCCAGCCAAGGCGAACGCACTGATGCGGCGGGTTGCTTGTGGTTTTCGCAAACGCGATCCCGCCAGTGTGCTTGAAGTGGCGCAAGCACTGCTTGAACTCGCACACACGCGACGCAACTCACTCCGACGCAACGTATCACCTGGCTGGACCGGCGCACCTGGCGTCAGACCCGAAGACACGCCGTTGCGCACCGCGATTGCGCGCCTGCCAGATGCGCAGCGACTTGCGTTGGGGATGGCGGTGTTACATTCCTTTGATGCAGACGATCGCTCGCCGCACGCGATTGCCGGGCAGGAATGGCGCGCGCTGGTGCGGGACGCGCTTCTGTCACTGGCGCCGACCGTTGATCCTGAGATTGATCCGTCGCTCTTCGACCCCTATCAGGCGCCGGAGGAATGTCGGGCGACGCGAACGGCGCTGCTCCTCGACCCGGCGGCAGCGTCCGATAGTTCCGAGGTACGCGGACATCTGGCGCTTTGCGAGGCATGCCGGCAGGCGGCGCGCAACTGGCGGCGCATAGCGATGCACGTGGAAGAGACGCTGCGCGATGTATTGCGCCCATTTCGGCTGCCGGGGGACGTTGCGGCACAGGCGATAGCCGCAGCGCGTCCCGATCCACGTCCAATTGGACAACGCCTGATCGAAAGCCGCTGGTTGCGCCGGGCGTTGCTGCCGCTTGCGGTGCTGTTCCTGATGGCGCTGATCATCTGGCCCCGCGAGAACGCCGAGGAGGCGCCTGTTCCTGCCGTCCCCACCTACTCACTCCGCGAATTGATCGAGCGCGCCGAGCAGACCCTGTACCTCCCGTCGCCTGGCGAGGGTGGCTGGCAGGGCGGGTATCTCATTCGCTGGACTTTCGTTGACCAGACGTATGCCAACCTGCGCGGCGATCTCTGGATCGACCGCGAGACCGGACAACACCGTATCCAGTTGGTGCATCAGCAGGGAGGCGCTCCCTACGAATTTCAACTCGCCGATAGGCGCGGTCAGTCCTGGTATGCAGTGGCGCCAGCGTACAGCGCAACCCTGGGCTTGCCGTTTGAGGGCGACGAGTCACGGGGCATTCGGGCGAATACCGACGCTGAGATGCGGCAACGTCTGTTATGGGCGCGGTTGAACACTGGAGCGTGGGCGATGCCGCGCCTCTATCTGGCGCAGGCGCGCACGGTGGAGGTGCAGAGTTGGGGGCGACGACAACTCGACGACGGCACACAGGTCGAGGTGATTGGATTTCGTGGCGTAAGCCTGCTTGGTTTCCCGCCCGACGCACCAGATGCTGGCGACACGAGCGCCACGATCCTGCTGACGATCGATGGAGCGACTGGTTCGTTGCGCGAAATCCGTGAATTGATCGGTCCATCTGAAGGGGAGCAGGTCAGTCGCACGGTCTGGGCATTCGACGGCGGGCGCGAAGTGGATCCGCGTGATGAAGCGCGCATCTTCGGCATTGCATTCGCCTGGAATGGGCGTGGAACGTTCACTGCGCAGGAGGAAATCGTCTCGCCCTCTCTGCCGCTCATCCCGGCAGAGGCAATCATTCCGCTCGAACAGGCAGTGCGTGAGATGATCATGCTCCCCGATCCGCCGCCTGATACCGTTGAGGCGATCCTGGCGCGCGGCATGCCGATGCCTGATGATGAGACGTGGTATATCAGCGATGGGTATGTTGCGATCTACGTTGGTGCAGGGCGGCGGTTAATGATCAGGGCATTGCCAGCGACCGATACACGCACGCTGAACGAGTTCATCAATGCTGATGTCGAGCGGATTCGCAACGGACCGTATGGGGTCTGGCTGCGTCCGGGTCTGCGCTGGAACTACCGGGCAATGGTTGTGGATGGACAGTCACCGCTGTGGGAAGCCCCTGGAGGCGAGGGCGGGGAATCGCTGCCGCCACAGACGGTTGTTGTGGAGGTGCAGGCGCCTCCGTGGGGATATGTGGCTTCCATAGAAACGCAGGGATATACACGCGCTGAGGTGTTGCAGGTGGTGGCGTCGCTCGGTGTGGTAACGCCGCAGCGATATGAGGAACAGCGGGTCTTCTTCACTGCTGGCGCAGCCGGTGCGCCGCGTCGTTGAGCGGATTACCGGTTCTCTTCGCGGCGCTGAAGTTGTTCGGCGGCCTGCCGCTGCACCCAGAGCGGCGGCACGCCATAGAAGGCGCGTTCGGCATCGGTGACGTTCGGATCGACGCGCCCCACGGTCCATCGCCCATTTTCGCGAATGAATTGGGTGCCGAAGCGCTGCGGCTGACCGCGCGCCAGCAGTGATCGGTCCCATGCGGCTGCAATGATCGACCAGGCGCGTGGATCGCCCAGGTCCGTCGCGCGACGGGCAAGAGCGCGCGCCAGTTCCCAGTGCGCCGGTTCTTCACCGTAGAGCATCACCAGCGACGCATGGTAAAAATCGCGTTCGGTTTGCAGTTTCCCCTGCGCATACAACGTTGCCACACGCGTGCGGCGCTGCCGACCACGCCGGACGCGGTCCTCAGCGTCGGCGTCGAGGTCGATGATCTGCTCCTCCGCCAGTCGCTCCAGCTCGGCGCTGACCTCGTCGGGCATGTGTGCATCCATAGTGCGCTCCTGCAACCTGCACGATTATTATACCACTTTGCTGCCTCGAACGAAGGCGAGAGGCGAGGTGGAAGGTTGCAGGTGTGGTACCATCGATAGGAACGTTGCATCGCAACGTCTCAAAGAGTTGCCCGTTGCACATGGAGGGACAGAAGCCACGCCCGACCCTTGAGGTCTCCGCTGCTGATCGATGGCTGCCGTGAAGCCGTGCGGGGGAACGATCCCTGATCCCGGCTTGCACGCATCCCGACCTCAAGGGTCCTGGCGGTGAGAACAGTGTGCGGGTGGGAAGGCGGCAGGCAGGGGCGCGCCTGCCCTGGCACAGGGTGACCATCACCCCGCGCTGCGGGCGATCAGGTGATACCTGCGATCGCGCAGCACGACAACACTATCATCTTGATCGAATCACCCTGCGCTGCGGGTGAACAGGTGATACCCGCGTCACGCGACCAATGCGGCAAAGCGGCGGCGCGTGAGTGCAGGTGACCGTCACCGGGCATTGACAAGCGATCGATCGCTCTCCGCACCGCACGACGTATGGAGCAGGGGCTGCGGGCTGCACTCGCGGCGACGGTCAACCGTGGGAGGATTCCTGGTTCTCATACCAATTGGCGGTCAGTCATACAAGACGTTCAGGCGCTTCGTCTGCCGATCAAACCGGACAACATGCATCAGCGAATTGTACGAATGACCGCGCATTGGTATCAGTTCTCAGTTCTCAGTTCTCAGTTCTCAGTTCTCAGTTTCCCCAACCCCTAACCCAGCGCCTCGAGCAGCAGATCAGCCTCCTCTGGCGTGATCCGTCCCTCAGCGACCATGCGCAGAATAGCGGCGCGTTGCTCTTCGAGGGTTGCCCCGGACGGCTGTGTGGTCGCATCGGATGGCGCAGTCTCCTCCTGCGGCGCTGACGCTTCATTGGCAACAGCAGGCGCGCGACCACCCGCACCCTCCTCAACATGAATCCGGATCGTTGCCCCGGTCGCTGCTTCAGGCGGGGGCGACGGAGGCGACACATGCGGCGGCGGTGGCGGCGCATGCGGCGGCGGTGGCGGCGCCGGTGGTCGCGTTCGCGGGATGCCCATGCTTTCCAGTGCGCGCTCTACTGCTTCGAGTGCGCCGACAATCCCGGCTTGCGCGGCGGCGGCGGCTTCGCGCTTCATCCGTTCCAGCCGCTCCTCGTCGAACCGCCACTCACGATCGTTGATACGCACGCGAACATCGCGAGGTCGCCCTTCGCGTTGCGCGGTTGCGCGCGCGCGTTCGGCCGCCTCACGCATCTCGTGCTCGACCCGCTGGCGCAGACGTTCGGCTTTGCGCTGCGAACGGCGCGCCCATTCATCGCTGCGCCCACCCATCTCGCGGCTGAACTCCTCCGCCCACCGTCTCATATCCTCGCCAAACTGTTCGCCCCAGCGTCCCATTTCTTCGGCAAACCGCTCCGCCCAGCGCCCAATGTCGTCGTCGGGCGCATGTTCGGCGCCAGTCGAACGTGGAACGCCTTCACCCATCGAGCTGCTACTGCGCGGCGTTGGTCCGCGCAACGACAGATCGCCGCCGATGAACAGTTCGAGCAGCGCTGCTCCCTCACCGTATACTGCACTGAACATCCCGCCGCTGGCGTTTACGCCAGGACCACGCACCGATCCGCCGATGGTTGCCCGCACTGTCAGGCTAGCGTCGGACGGCAATTCAACGCGCGCATCGCCGCCGACATTCAGTTTGGTGACACTATCGGGCGGGAAGCGCATTGCGAGTGCCAGGTCACCGCCGATATGCCCGACGTGAGTTGCGCTTGTCACATTGCGCAGCGTCAGATCACCGCCGATGCTACCGGCGTTCAGGGCGCCGCCAATGTCGATGAATGCCGCATCGCCGCCAATGCTGCCGATGCTGAGGTCGCTGCTGATGTTGCGCATGTCCGCATCACCGCCAACGGAACCAAGCATCACGCTGCGCACCTGATCAATCCGCACATCCCCGCCGACGCTCCCCCCTTCGACAGTAGCGCGGTCGCTCCGGCGCAGGCGCAGGTCGCCGTCCAGATCACGGAAGCGCACCACCTCCGTCACGCTGATGGCGTGCAGCGATCCGGCGATTGCGCCAGCCATGAGACTCTGCACCTCATCGACGCCGATGTCGCCAGCGACATCGTTCAGCACCGCCACGCCTGAGCGGTTGATCTGCACATCACCGTCAATGGCTTCAGCCACCCGCAGGCTGCCAACCCGCTCGACCAGCGCATCACCGGCGATGCGTTCGAACAATGCCTCGCCGCGCACATCGGCGACGCGCAGATCACCCTCGACGTACTGCACTTCGAGTGAGCCGACGCTGCTAACGTTCAGATCGCCCTCGACCCGACGCACCACGACGGCTTCGTCCACCGCCGCCGCCTGCATCGTTCCCTCCACACTGACGACGCTCAGCGCCATAGCACGGTTGATGGCAAGATCACCCTCAATATCGCCGAGCGTCACCGTTCCGCGCACCCCCTCGATCCGTACATCGTCTTCGGCAGCGTCGAGGGTGAATGCCGCAATCCCGGTTACGAGAACAGCGTCCTCGACCATTCCGCCGGAAACGGTTGCGGTCGCCGGTACGCGCAGACGGATGGCGCCCTCGATGTCGCCAGCGATCACGACGCCCTGTTCATCGCGTTCCAGCGCAATTTCACACTCCTCATCGGTCCAGACCTCAACCACGCCGGACTCACCTGGCTCGACACGCAACGCGCCAGAGCAGCGGTCGAAACGAATGTGCGGCGCATCACCAACAGATATGTTTCTGACTGGCATTCTTCTGCTCCTATTCTACGAAAATCTCGATACGCTCCCCTTCTTCGAGATCCTGCAACTCGAAGATGCGTCCTGGCATGTCGCGCTCGATAGCGCGCAGCACGTCGTCGTTCGTCACGCTGGCATCACGCGGAAAGAGGCGCGCCCCCAGTTTGAGACCGACGGTCACCAGGCTGGCGGGGATAGTGACATTGATCTTCTGCCGGCGCGAGTGAAGATCGGTGACCACCACGCGCAACGAACGGGCGCGCGCTTCGGCACGGGCGCGGATGCGCGCCGCATCGTTGGTGATCGCCTCAAGCAGGCGTGCGCCTTCTTCGGCAGAGATCTGACCCTGCTCGACCATCCGCAGGATGCGCAGACGATCATCGGTCGTCGTCATACGATGCTCCTTACGATCTCAACAACCGCAGCGCATCCTCAACCGAAATCTCCTTCGCCGCCAGGCGGTCGAGAATGGTGCGCCGATCGGGGCGCGCCTCTTCTGCGGGCGGACCGTACCCCAGCGCGGCGACGATGTCGTCGAGGCGGCTGCGCGCCGTGTTGTAGGCGACTTTGAGGTCGCTGGCGACGCCGTTGATATTGCCGCGGTTCTTGACGAGCAACTCGACGAACTCCAGTTGCTCGCGCGATAGACGTCCCAGGCGACCGAGCGCGAAGCGTCCCTCGATCGCGGTGTGGCATGCATCGCACTCCAGGCGGGTGACGTGCAATGCCTCACCGCAGACCGGGCATATGGTGAGAAGGGGATTCATAGGTGGTTTCTCCTGTGTTCAGAGCCGCCTGATTGTTGGGTGACTGGGGCTTCGTGCGCCTGACGCCGGCGTTTACATCCGCACGTGTGCCGCCAACCAGGATTCGCAGCACGGAGCGGAGCAACAAATGAGACATTGTGTTTCCTGACAAATCATGACCGCCCTGCCTGATGTCAGAGAAGCGTGCGACCAGCCGGTTGCGGGCGCGCTCTGCGAGTCGTGCCGGGCGGCGGGTGGGGACAGTGCGCGCCTGCCGCGCTGCGGACACCTCGGTGAGCAGGGTCTGATACCGCTCACGCGCCATGTCCAGCGATTGCTCGAAGGTCAGCAGCATTGCGTCCATCCTTCTCAACCTGAATGGCACTTTGTTTCGTCTACGTGAAAGATATTACCATATTGATTGAAAAATGTCAAGATATTTTGGTGATTTACATCAATGACGTGACGTTATTTGCGGTTATTGTTGGCAAGGTCAGTCTGCTGCGATCGGATGCCGGCTCAGATATGATTCCGAGCGGGCATCGTCAGGCAGCAGCAGACATGGGGTTCGGCGTTGTCTACCGTCGAGCAGGGGCACGACGCTCCCCGGATCTGAGTACGACGTGTCAGTTGGGAGAAGCAGGAGATCGCATCGTCCCCGCTGCCCGCACTCAGGAATGTGGCGGTATAACCTTCCGGCGCTATCGCCGTGCGACCGCGAGCCAGGAGGATGCAGAATGACAGAGGCGCATGACGATCATGGTGACCATGGTGATACGCTGGACCGCTTCATTCACGATCCAGCGCGGTTCATGATCGTCGCGCTGCTCTATAGCGTGGAGCGCGCCGATTTTCTGTATCTGCAACGCGAAACCGGGCTGACGAAGGGGAATCTCTCGGCGCACCCCTCGAAACCGGAGCAGTCCAGGTATGTGCGCATCGAAAAGACGTTCCGCAGCAAAATGCCGCTGACGGCCTGCTCGGTGACGGCGGAAGGGCGGCAGGCGTTCGAGCAGTACCGCACCCGTTTGCAGTAGTTGATGGCGGCGACGCAGCAGCCTGGTCTGTCGCCTGGAAGACCAGAGGGCGAAGGTGACGGTCACATGGGACGCTCAAAGAACTGTGTCCTGCATTTCAGCATTTCTCGAAACGTTTGACGCAAAGACGCACAGGCGCAATGCCGTGCAATCAGTACAACAACGTTATCGCCGCACAACCGCTCCAATTGCCACAATCGCCAGCGTCGCCAGGCTGATCGCTCCGCCGATCAGAAATGAGCGCGGACGGTAGACGAATTCGACGGTGTGGGTTCCAGGCGTCAGCCAGACGCCGCGCAACGTGTAGTTGGCGCGCACGATTGGCGCAGGCTTGCCATTCACCCTCACTTCCCACCCATCGTAGTAGTTGTCTGCCAGAACCAGTAATGCCGGTGTAGAAGGTGCAGCGTTGACCGTGACGGCGTTCGGTGTGTAGCGCACAATGGGGGGTGGATCAGGGATTGCGGGGGCGGGTCCGGCTGCAGGCAGCGGGTCCGGCACAACCGCCACAGTTGCCGGGTCGAAATCGGGGCGCGCCATGTAATCAAGCTGCGCATCGTCATCGGGGATGGTTGTGATGCGGTAGACAAGCCATGCACGGGGGAGCGCTCTGGGGTTGCGGTAGATGCGTCCTTCGTCGCTTTCGTGAACCAGTTCGAGACCAGAATAGCGCGTCTCGGTCGTGCTGCCCGGCGGGAAGATAAGATACTGCACGTTGAGCATGTCGAGTAATCGCGGATGTTCATACGCCGATGTCAGGAAGGCGCGCAGACTGACGTTTCCCTCGCTTGTGCGGCGGTAGTCCTTGCCGTCGATCAACCGCGCCAGGCGGTTGTAGCGCGCGGGGTAGAGCGAATGGTAGCCGCGCACATCTTCCAGACCATACGCGCTCGCCAGGTTAGGCGGCAGCGCGTCGTAGTCGGCGCCATGGATGCGGAACGGTCCCGGTTGCGCTTGCAGGAATGCGATCTGGCGCGTCGGCGGGTAGAGGATCCGAAAGAGTTGCAGGTCACGCGGGTAGTTTGCCAGTTCACGGGCGAGATCGGTCGTCGGTTGCGCGATCGATGGCGACACCGACGTGTTGAACCCTGCGCCGTACCACCACATATCCAGCGCAGCAATGGCAATCACCGGCGCAAACGCGATTGCAGCATTGCGCCGGTAGAAGCGCAAGAACACGATGCTCGCCAACCCGAGGACGCCAAAGATCAGCGGCGGAAGCAATTGGTGGCTGCGGATCATGGTCAAATACTGACCAAAGCGCGATTGTGGCGTAAAGAGTGCCAGATGGTGGAGCGACCATCCAGCGATGAAGACGCCGACGGCGAGGAGCAGGACGCGAGCGGCTGTCAGGCGGACGCGCCAGCCCATTCCGGGAGGTGTGCTCTCCCACACGCTGGCGCCGGCAGGCGCATACAGCCGCTGCGCTGCGATAGCCGCCAGGATGGCCACGGCAAAGCCCCACACCATGTACCAGCGGGTATGATCCTCAAACTGACGATACGGCGGGATCAGGGCGATGAAGACCTGCAACAGCGGCGTGCGCACCGCCAGCGCAAACGACGCCACTGCCACGACGCCGAAAAATGCCGCCAGGCGGTGACGCGCCAACGCCAGCCCGATAATCGCCAGCGCCAGCGGCGCCAGCCCGACGTAGGGGTAAGGAACCTGCAAGGTCGGCGGTCCCCAGGCAGGCGGAGGTCCAATCCGCTCGAAGCCGCCGAGTGCGGGAAAGACGAGGCGCAGCATACTGCCGAAGTACTCTTCCGGCGGCGCCAGCGAGAACCCGATGTCACTCCGCTGCCCCTGCGCCGACAGCATTATCGCGGGCAGCAGTTGCACGGCGCTCAAGCCGAGACCCAGCGCATATGCCACCATCAGCCCGATCAGCAGGCGCCAGCGCGGCATCGTGCGCCCTTCGTCGCGCTGTACGATGCGGAACAGCGCGTAACACCCGGTCGCCACATACGTGTAGAACGCCAGTTGAATCTGCGCCAGCACTACGAGCCCCAACATAACGGCTGCAACTGCCCAACTCCGCCAGACGCCGCTGTGGATTGCGCGTTCAATGCCCCAGAAGCACCAGGGCAACATTGCAGTCGCACCCGACAGTTCCGGGAACGGGAGGTAGGTGAGCATATGCCCGGTGAACATATAAGCAATGCCTGCCAGCGTCGCCGGTCCTTCGTCCAGCCCGATGCGGCGCGCAAAGGCATGCGCGCCCAGCCCGGCGAGGATCAGTTGCGCGCAGGCGTAGACGCCGAGCGCCTTATCGAGCGGCACGATGAGAAAGATGAGATTGGGCGGGTAAAAGAAGGCGATCTGACCGTCATCGAGCAGCGGGACTCCGCTCAGAATCGACGGATTCCACAGGGGCCAGGCGCCCTGACGAACAATCTCGTTCGTCAACAGGCGTCGGGGATAGATCTGACGGATTGAGTCGGTCGAGATATGGTTATTGACCGGCACGCGCTCATACGAATAGCGCCACGGGTGCAGGTGCAGCAGTGCGTCGAGCGGCAGGAAGACCTCGCCACCGATGAGCGGACGCCACAGAAAAATCAGTGCGCTCAGACAGATGACGGCAACCGCAACACCCCTACGTGGTATAGTGCGCATTGATTTCAACATACTCTTTGCTGAAATCGCACGTCCAGATCGTCGTGTGCGCTGCGCCCAGCCCCAGGTCGAGCGTGATGAAAACCGGGTCCTGGCGCAGGAGCGCCGATGCCGCTGCCAGATCGGCGTCGAGCGGCAGCCCGTTGGCAACCAACTGGATCGGCGACGACGCCGGACCAAACCAGAGTGCCAGCCGGTCGGGGGCGATAGCGGCGCCGCTGTACCCGGCGGCGCACACGATGCGTCCCCAGTTCGGGTCGCCGCCATGGATGGCGGTTTTCACCAGCGGCGAGCGCGCGATGGCGTTCGCCACCTGATGCGCCTGCTGCTCATCCTGTGCGCCGCTGACCGTGATTTCCACCAGGCGGGTGGCGCCTTCGCCATCGCGCGCGATCTGTTTCGCCAGGTCGGTGCACACCTCAGTCAGTGTTGCCGTGAATTGCTCAAATGCAAGCCCGTCTTCTGCAAACGTATCGCTCACCGGGATGCCTGATGCTCCCGATGCCAGCAGGAGGAGCGTATCATTCGTGCTAGTGTCGCCATCGACGCTGACGCGGTTGAAACTGCGGTCGGCGGCATAGCGCAGGGCAAGGTCGAGGATCGCGGGGGACGCCTGTGCATCGGTCGTCACAATCGCCAGCATCGTTGCCATGTTGGGATGAATCATCCCGGCGCCTTTGCACATCCCGGCTATCGTGACCATCTTCCCGGCGACCGGGATAGTGCGCGCGGCGACTTTCGGGCAAGTGTCGGTGGTCATAATGGCGCGCGCAGCGGCGCCTGCCCCTTGCTGCGCATTTGGTCCGGTCAGGGCAGCAATCCCCTGCGTGACCTTCGCCATATCGAGTTGCCTGCCGATCACGCCGGTCGAGAGCACCATCACCTGTTCGGCGCGGCATCCAAGGCGTTCGGCAGTCATCTCGGCCATCGCACGACAGTTGGCGGCGCCCTGTGGTCCGGTGCAGGCATTGGCATTACCTGCATTGATGACGACTGCGCGGATAGATCCGGCATTCGTCGCCAGCACGTCCTGATCGTAGATCACCGGCGCCGCTTTGACCCGATTGGTGGTAAAAAGACCGGCGGCGCTGCATGGCGCATCTGCGGCAATCAGCGCCATGTCGAGCGCGTCGTTCGGTTTCAAGCCGCAGGCGGTCGCCGTTGCCGTGAAACCGGGGGCAAGGGCGAACATGTCTGCTCTGGTGGACATTGTCGTCATATTCCTGTTGACTGAGAACTGAGAACCAAGAACTGAGAACCAAGAACTGAGAACTGAGAATTGAGAACTGAGAATTGAGAACCGATGGGTCAGGGGTCAGGGGTTAGGGGTTAGAAACAATGCTATCACAGAATCCATGAATCTAACCCTTAACCCTTATTCCTCAACCTCGATCTCCCACTCCCCACCCGCCACCTGCCACCTGCCCACGTCCAACCCACCCGGACGGGCGCGCGCCAGCGGCGCGCCCCTACCTGTTCCGCTGGGCGCGGCAGCGCCGCGCCCCTACCT
>ERZ1685332.57-NODE-57-length-34321-cov-16.190831_pt1 | contig 34321 bp, 30 predicted proteins | sample MGYA00580193_ERZ1685332 | MGnify/ENA primary metagenome ERZ1685332 (study PRJEB41501, sample SAMN08275520) | hot springs metagenome | biome: alkaline hot spring; material: microbial mat | place: Russia: Ush-Beldyr | collected 2015-07 | depth 0.5 m m ...
GAGAACTGAGAACCGAGAACTGAGAACCGAGAACTGAGAACCGAGAACCGAGAACTGAGAACTGAGAACCGAGAACCGAGAACCGAGAACCGAGAACTGAGAACCGAGAACCGAGAATTGAGAATCGAGAACTGGAAACCGAGAACCGAGAATTGGGAACCGGGAGCCGAGAACCAAGAACCAGAAACTGAGGATGCAGTCGCCGGTTCTTAGTTCTTAGTTCTCAGTTCTTAGTTCTTAGTTCTCAGTTCCCCTCATGCATCCTCGCCGTAGATCTCCTTCAGCAGGCTGCGCTTCTTGGGCTCCGGCTTCTCACGTTCGGCGCGGCGGCGCGCAATTTCCGCCTGCTGATCCTGGCTGGTGCGCAGGCGGCGCATAAAGCGATCCACCTGACCGGCGGTATCAACAATGCGTTGCTCGCCAGTGTAGAACGGATGGCAGCGGGAGCAGACATCGACGCGCATGTTTTCGCGGGTGCTGATCACGGGCCAGATCGACCCGCATGTTGTGCAGACCACCTGCGTATTGTAATTTTTTGGATGAATGCCCTTCTTCACGGGAACGCTCCTACTCTGCCGCGTAGACGCTGACGCGCTTCTGGTTGCGTGAGTGCCGTTCGAAGGCGACAACACCCTCAATCAACGAATAGATGGTATAGTCACGCCCCAGACCCACATTAGCGCCTGGCTTGAACTTCGTACCGCGCTGGCGCACGATGATCGTCCCTGGCGTGACGCGCTCGCCGCCAAAGCGCTTGACCCCCAGCATTTTTGGGTTGCTGTCGCGACCGTTGCGCGAACTTCCAACACCTTTTTTATGCGCCATCGGTTTCTCCTTCCGGTGTGCTCGTCACGTGCTGCTCATCGGCGCCGGCAACGATTTTGGTGATCGACACGCGGGTATATTCCTGCCGATGACCGGTGCGCCGGCGGTAGCGTTTCTTGTTCCTGTAGCGGAACACAACGATCTTGTCGCCTTTTTCCTCGCCCAGCACCGTTGCCAGCACTTTTGCGCCATCTACTGTCGGGGCGCCGACGAGTGGCGTCTCGCCGCCGATCAACAACACTTCGCTAAGTTCGATTTCGCTCCCCGGCTCGGCATCGAGCAACGCGATAGTCAGCGTCTGACCTTCCTCGACGCGGTACTGCATCCCACGGTCACGCACAATAGCGTACACTGCTCTGCTCCTCAACCCTGCGGGCGCGAGCGTGTGCGCCCGATGTTACAGACAAGAAGAAGAGAGTGGTGAATCCACTCTCTCGCTTTCACGTTCGTCATTATACCAGACCGGAAGAGCGGCGTCAAACACGATTGCACCTGCGGTTGCAGTCATGATCTGGCAGGAACCACGGCGTCGCACCTGCCGCTCCCCGCCAACTCCGACTGGCGGCATACGCGCGGGTGTGATGAAGATGAAGAAAATAGTCCGGTATCGCCGGGATGCACAGAGGATGCGCGATGTGATAGCGACAGTATACCGGATTCATTTCCGTAACGCCTGCGCCGAACGCGCGAACCCCTGTTGACGCGAGGCTCTGGTTGTGGGTATGCACAGGCTTCGTGGCGACGGCGCAAACGCACCCTTTGTGCGATCAACCCGATGGTTATGGATTTTGCGCGATGAGCATCGCCCGGTCTAGCCCGCGACGGCGGGCTTCACTTGCCCCAGCCCGCGACTGTGATCGCTGGGCAGGCAGGCGGATAGCGGAATGAGCACTCAAAGTCTATCATCGTCGGGTGGCGCGGTGATGCGCTGCCCGACCATTCATACTCTGGTCTCCATCGGCGGCGATCAGGTCCTGATGCAGCGCAATCGCCTCACGCGGGGTGCGCACGGTGGGGACGTCCTCGAATGACACGCCGGACGCTACCAGCGTGCCCGCCAGTTCTGCCGAGATGCCGCTGATCGTCACCCGGCACCCGATCAGGCGCAGCGCTTTTACGGCGCGCCCTAACAACGCGGCTGCACGCTGATCGACATTCGATGCGCCGGCGATATCGATGACCACCAGGCGCGCGCGTTGTGCGCTGGCAACCTCCAGCAAACGTCCTACGAACGACTCGGCCCGTCGGTCGTCGATAGGTCCGACGATCGGCGCCAGCAACACTCCCTCGGCGAGCATAATCGCTGGCGTCTCCAGTTGCGCCACCAGGTCGAGCAATTGCTGCTGACGGCGGTTCTGCTCCTGCAACGCTCGGGTTTGCTCCTCCAGGGTCTTTGCCTGCGCATCGGCGCGGGCGCGCGCCTCCTCGGCGCGCTGCGCATTCGCAGTTGCTGCGCGGACCGCTGTATCGGCGATGATCCGGCTGAGCGCCATGCTCAGCACAATGAACACCAGAATCGTAATAGTGCGAAGGTCGCCGGTATATGCCGTAATGTACCCTGCTTCCGGTCCGGCGCGCACGGTCAGGATGGCGAGCAAACCGAACATGCTGATCAGAATCCAGCGCGGTCCGCCGAGGATCTGCGCCAGCGCCATCGGCACAAGGACGATCAGCCCTTGATACGAGCGCACCAGCGAGTCGGGTGTTGCGATGCCGACAGCAATGGTCACGACGATCACATCAATGATGCTGGCCTGTTCCCAGCCGCGCCAGTACGCCCACAGCACCCCGGCGATGATAAACGCCGTTACGATGCCCATTGGAACGATAATATCGTTGATGTTCAGGATCGCCTGCCTGATCACCAGCAGAATCGTGCTGATCAGTTGAAGCGCCAGCAATGCAAGAACAACCTGTCGTCGTGTCATAGGGTCACTCGCATGATTGAGAGGCGTGCAGGCGCATGGCACCCTGTCGATACAAAGGATCTCTCGATTCTAACCCGCAATCCCCGTTTGCACGTGATTATTTCACTCCCAGGACCCTTGAGGTCGGGTCGTGTCCCCGGAGCGTGCAGGAACCGCGCCGCCGCAGACGTGTTTCGGCAGAAACACCGCTACAGTGCAGACCTCACAGGTCGGGGACGTTCTGTGACCTGTCCACGGGCAACGCGCAATATGCGCTGATTTGAGACGTTGCGCGGTAACGTCGCTACTGGCTGCCTTTCCGCGTTCAACATTCAACGTGCAACCCTACACGACCGGCAATCGCAGCAGATCATACGCATCGTAGATCTGCGAATGGCGCTCCTGCAGGCGTTCCTCAAACGCTTCCACGCCGGCGGTGCGGATGAATTGCGCTTCCGAGCGGTAGATCGGGAAAACCCACAAGACCTGGATCAACAGTTCAGGACGCTCAATCTCGCCCCACGGATTGCTCTCGTACAGTCGACCATCGTCCAGGTAGGGGTAGGTGAAGTACAAATATTCCATCGGCGAACCAGGGGCGACCGGCTCGCCAACCGGCATGACATACCCCGGTCCGATTTCGATGTTATGCACAAATGGGTATTCTGCGACGAGCGCCAGCAACTCCGATGTCTGCTGTTCATGCGTCCGCGCGGCATGCATGATGTACTCGTAGCGCACACCGCGCTCATCGCCGAAACTGGCGCGGCTGAAGGGAATAACGCGATAACTGGCGCCAAGGGTGCAGAGCGTGGTGTAAAGCGGGTTTGCCTGGTACGCCAGCACAGAGAAATGCGGCGAGACGGACGTCTCAGCCGGCGCCGTGCCTTCCTTGAAGATCGGACGCGCAATGAACGACGGTAAGCCCTTCCAGCGCAGGTAGTGATCGAACACCAGCGCCGTTGGGTCGTCATCGCGCATATAGGCGGCATCGAGCGCCGCGCGGAACTGCGTGAGGTCGAACGTCATTCCAGAATCAGTCCGTCGCGAGCCGGCACAAACACATGAAGTATACCATGAACAATGAGGTTGCGGTAGTTCCCGTACCGGGCAATCATCTCACGACCGTCGGGCAACAGGTGAGCGACCGGAATAGCGACCTGCCGCGCCTGCTCGTCGTTATTGACCGCCACAATAACGGTCTGGTCGTTCAATTTGCGCGCAAAGGCGAACACGGCGTCATCAGCGTAGAGCGTGTGGAATGTTCCGATACGCAGCGCCGGAAGCGCGTGACGCAAGGCGATCAACTGTTTGTGGTGCGCCAGCGTCTCCATGTCCCATGTCTCTGGTCGATCCCACGGCACGGTGCGGCGCGCGTCAGGATCGACGCCGCCGGGCAGTCCAATCTCGTCGCCGTAGAACACCGACGGTGCGCCAGGGAACGTCATGAGCAGGATCGTCGCCAGGCGCACGCTGCTGCGGTCGCCGCGCGCAATCGTCAGCAGGCGCGCCGTGTCGTGGCTGTCGAACAGGTTCAACTGGGTCAACTGGATTTCCCAATCATACAGGCTCAGCACATCATCGATCTCGCGGGCATACTCGGCAGCCGTCAAGGGTGGCGAGGTGACATAATCCCTCCCCACGACCTGCGCCGGGTCAACGCGCGCACCGGCGACATATGCGATTGTTGGTCCGGCGAACAGATAGTTCATCACGCCGTCGAACTGGTCGCCCTGCAGCCACCGACGCGCATCGCGCCACACTTCGCCGACGATGTACGCTTCGGGGTTGATCGCCTTCACCCGCCGGCGAAACTCCTGCCAGAAACCTTCGGTTTCGATCTCGAACGGCACGTCCAGGCGCCAGCCGTCGATGCCCTGGCGAACCCAGTGCTCGGCGATACGCATCAGGAACTCGCGCACCTGAGGATTGTCGGTATTGAACTTCGGCAGCGCGCGATTGTTGAACCAACCGCGATAGTTTGCCGGGCGTGCGCCGTCGTAAGGGCTGAGGGGCCATCCCTCAATGAAGAACCAGTCCAGATAAGCGGAGGAGGGACCATTTTCGAGAATATCGTGGAACTGGAAGAAGCCGCGACTGGCGTGGTTGAACACGCCGTCGATGACAACGCGCATTCCGCGCTGGTGGCAGGCTTCCAGCAGTTCACGGAACGCCTCGTTTCCGCCGAGCATCGGATCGACCTGGTAGTAGTCGTGCGTGTGGTAGCGATGGTTCGATGCCGATTGGAAGATCGGCGTGAAATAGATCGCCGTGATCCCCAGGTCCCGCAGGTAGTCCAGTCGTTCGACCACTCCCAGCAGGTCGCCGCCTTTGTACCCTTCCGGCGTTGGCAGGCTATCCCACGGCTGGAGGTTGTTCGGCTTGGCAACCCGGTCGCTTTTGGCGAAACGGTCGGGAAAAATCTGGTAGAACACCGCGTGTTTGACCCAATCGGGCGTATGGATGGTCATAGGTCTGGCGTTCATTTAATGGATCGCAGGCGGGTGACAAAAGCGGCGTGTTCTGCAGCGGCGATCCCCTGCTGCAGAACCGCGAGCGCGCCAGCCATGTCGCCGCGCACCAGCGCAGGCAGGTCGAGCCAGAGCCCCGGAAAGACACGGCTGCGCGTGATGGCGTCCGGGTCGGCAGGGATAGGACGATAATCGCCGGCGTCGAGCGCAAACCACTCGATCCGCTGCTCGAAGACCGGCCACACCAGGTATTCCTGTACACCGCTGCGACGATAAATCCGCAGTTTGTCGTGCATATCCTGGGCGGCGCTGCTGCCAGCGATCTCTGCCACGAACTCGGGCGGTCCCTGAACATAACCGTCTGCGTCGATCAGCGAAGCGCCGCGTTCGATACGGAGCAATCCGTCGGGTTGCAGTTCGTTCGCCCAATCGAGCCGTACCGTCGCGTTGTCACCGACCCGAACTCCCGGCGTTGCCGCCGCGTAGACGCCGAGCAATGTGATGATGCGGCTGTGCGGTTCGCCGTGGGTTGCAAAGCGGACGGGCGACGCCACGTAGACGACTCCTTCGATCAGTTCGGCTTTCGTACCGTGCGGCATGGCTTCGTAGCGCCGCTCGAACTCGTCGCGCGTCAACCGGTCGCCGCTTTCGAGGTAAGGAACCGCTGGCACGGTCATCGTCACTGCATCACCTCCCGCCGTCGTTCAGCCATTCCTGCCGGTAGTCGCGCCCAATGATGACGACGATATCGACATTATACCCTGGCGGCGGCGCATCGGGTGGGGCAGGCGTCAGCACGTAGCGCGCGTTGATGCCCAGCGCTTCTGCCAGAAGGCGGCGCGTTTCGGGGCGTCCGGCATAGTCGATGATCAGGGTGTGCTCATAGACGCGGGTGACCGTTTCCGGGTCGGCGACAGTAAATCCACGCCCTGCAAGAAAGGCGCTGACGCGCCCTGCAATCCCCTCGACGCGCGCGCCGTTGAGCACCTGAACGACCGTGCCCGGCTCGGCGACAGACGGAAGAAGCGTCGGCGTCGGTTGCAGCGGATCGACCGGTGGTGCATCGGGTGCAGCAGCCTGCGTTGGCAGACCTGCAAGCGGCGGTGCGGCAGTCAGATCGGGTCCAGCCTGCCAGCGCGCCACCAGAGCGGCAATATCGTTCGGATTCCAGTAGATGTCCGAGCCGTTCTCCCGGTCGATCGCCACATCGTTCGGGTTGATCGACAGTTGCAGAATGCGACTGCCGTCCAGGTCGCGCGCCAGCGCCGCCAATTCCGCCATCGCCTGCACGTTGGAGACGGGCAGCGTGGTGCGCACGTGTTGAGTGACAACCTCGATCCAGCGCGGTAGGAGCGTCGTATTCGCCAGCAATCCGCGGCTGCGCACCTGATCGAAGAGCGCCCGCAGCACCTGCTGCTGGCGTTTGCTCCGGTCGAAATCGCTGCTCCCATGGCGCGTGCGGGCGTAGATCAGCGCCGTGCGTCCGTCGAGCACCTGCAGCCCTGCCGGAATGTAGATCCGCTCGACGCCGTAGTTTTCGGTGGGATATTCTGCATCGAGGATGGGGGAAGGAACATCGAGCAACACGCCGCCGACCGAATCGACGAGTTGCTCGAAGCCGCGAAAATCGACCTGTGCAATATAATCGACGGTGACGCCAAGAAACTGTTCAACCGCTTCCGCCGCAAGGGCGCCGCCGGCAGCCGAGGGTTCGACGCCGTCGCCGTAGAGCGCTGCTGCATTGGCGTACCCGTATCCATAGGCGGTGTTGATCTTCGCCCAGCCGAGGCGTGGGATGGGCACGACCGAGTCGCGCGGGATCGACAGCATGCTGGCGGTGCGCGCCTGTGGATCGACGCGCACAAGCATCAGCGTATCACTGCGCACCCCTTCGTCTGGGTCGGTGCGGCGATCGACGCCGAGCAGCAGCACAGTGAATGGTCGGGTGGATAGGTCGCTCGATGACCCATGCGCCGCAGGCGCCGGTGAGGCAGTGGATACAACAGGTGATGCGGCAATGGCAACAGCCGTGGTCTGTAATGCGGCGGTTGGGGATGGCGATGTGGCCGCCGTGCGCCGACGCGGATCGTCCTGTTCGAGTTCGGCAAGTGTGCGTTCGGCGCGTCGCAGCGCCGTCACCCCAATCGTCAACAGCGTGAGCGTCGCAAGCGCCGCAAGCGCCAACCCGAACGTAGACCATCGGTTGGTGCGACGCGCCGCCCGTCGTCGCGCCGCAATGCGCTCGCGTGCTGTCGTGCCGCGAATGGAACGCCCTTGATGATCGTCCGCCAATACCGTCCCTCGAACAGGTTTGTTATGACCGGATGATGCCGATTATACCCGCAGAGACGCTGCATTGCAATGTCTCTCCGGGCATTGCGACGTTCTTATCCCCGCAACTTGAGGTCAGGCCAGGTCTCTGAGGGAACGGGAACCAGGGCGCCGGGATGTTGGTCGCCAGGATCCTCTGTAACTCTTCTCGTCTCTCGCCTTGCGCCTCTTACCTCATAAAATTGCGTCAAAGGCATTTGACAGATGGTACAGGTATCGTGTATCCTATAAATACGACAATTACACAATACGAACGTACTAAATAGCGTTCGTTGTTAAGGGATTATCAAGCGTGGCGCTTAATCGCAACATCCAGAATACGAGCCACTATTGCAACTGGCGTACACGATGCACGCTGATGAGCGTTGGTATGGTTCGTGTCCCAGGTATCAGGCGATGCGTCACGCGCGCCTTGCGAGTGGTGCTCGCCGCGAGCGCCGCCGATGTCATAGGCGCTCGAGCGTAGGGTCATCCCCCCTTCGCCAGAGCGCTACGAGTCGGATTTGCAGCTTCTGGAAAGGGGGAATGGCTTGGGGCAACGAGTTCTCGTTCTCAACGCAAGCTACGAGCCGCTGCAATTCATCTCCGTGCGCCGTGCGATTGTGCTCCTGCTGCAAGATAAGGCTGAACTCGTTGAAGCAGCCGAGCAGCGTTTGCGCGCGCGGGGCATCTCCCTCGAAGTGCCGCTGGTCATCCGGCTGGTGAGGTATATACGCATCCCACGCCGCATGCGTCTCCCGTGTTCGCGCCGCAGCATCCTCATGCGCGACCGTGAGACGTGCCAGTACTGCGGTGTGCAGCCTGGTCGCGCCCATCTTACCGTCGATCATGTCATGCCGCGGTCGCGCGGCGGTGAGACGACATGGGAGAATGTGGTGACTGCCTGCCGCGACTGCAACCATCGTAAGGGTGGGCGAACCCCGGAAGAAGCCGGAATGACGCTGCTGACCATCCCCCGTCAGCCGCAATATGTGGCGTTCGCGCTGCTGGGCGAACTCGAACGTCACGACGTATGGCGCAAATATGCTTATGCGTAGGCTGCAATGAAGCAAGTGCGCCACACGTAGCGGGGTCGCTCTGTTGCGTATGGCATGCTGACCACCGGCGTCTTTCGGGTGGGCGTGGAAGCCTCATCCCCTGCGCTGCCTGCCCTGTGTTTCCGCTCTTTGCCCACGTTTCGTTATCAGGACGCTATTGACAATGTGTGGGCGCTCGCGCCGAGCAGCGCATCCCTGCTCCGGCAAGGCCGTCGGTGAGTGCGCCTGCGCTCTGGAGCGGCACGCACCACTGCTGGCGGCGGGCTGAGTCCGGAGCGGGTCATTGGTCCGGGTGAAGCGCCAGTGTTCAGTCACGATGGACGGCGTCGGATCGCCTTCGTTGCGCAGGGCGGTCAAAACCAGGCGCTCAGTCGCCTGCCGGACGGCAGCGATCCGCAGGTGCTCTTCGCGGACAAAGATCTCGTTGCAGTCCTTGATAGCGCCGCTGATCCAGATACGATGGGGTTGGCGTTGTTTCGTGTCGTGGGCGGCTCCTTGATCTGTACGGTCTACGAGCCGGGTGCGGTGCATCTGTCTGCTGCTCCTGCACGGTTCAGAGCGCCTTTCATTATTGTCCAAGATATCGAGCGACGGGTCGTTGCTGGCGTACACCTGTCGCGCACGGTGCAACGGTGTTGCCGGGGGCGTGACCAACTCAGGCAGTCCCTGCGTGGCGGTGACGGCGAGCAATACGCAAGCCTGCCTCGATGACATCGATGCCGAAGCGAGCGATTTCGCGCCGAACCGTTCGACGCTGGTCTTCTCCGCCGATCTGTCAGGGCAGCGCGAACTCTGGCGCGCCGATATACGACCGGACGGGACGTTCACCAACCTGACGCAACTGACACGCAGACCGGCTGGACAGCCGGCGCTGTCGCCGCAGGTATCGACCGATGGCAAACGGGTGATCTTCGCGCGCGACCTCGATCCAGGACCGGGCGAAAACCTGGCGCTGCACGTGGTGCGGCTGGACGGCGACGGGTTGCGGTCGCTGAGGGTGGCGGGCAAGGCGCCCGCGTGGTCGGGGGGCGGTCCGGCGCCGGGGCGTATCGGGTGACGCTGCCGCTGGTGGTGCGGTGATATCAGTCATCGTGGAGACGGTGCATTGCAACGTCTCCACGATGGCGCCATGCACCGTCTCTACTGGCCGATGCGGCGGCTATCGAACGCCTGGATGGTGATCACGCTCGGGCGCGGCAGACCCTGGCGGTCGGGCCAGGTGCTGACCGGCTTTTCGAACGTGCCGCCCTCACCCGGATGCTGGATCGCCAGGAAGAGCGTCCGGTTGTCGGGGGTGAACTCCGGACCACACACCTCGCTGCCTGCCACCGTCGAGAAAAACTGCTGCACACGCCCGCGCTCCGAACCGGCGACCGGGATGGCGAACAGACCGTCGTTCAGCTTAATCGCGCTGGCGGCGCCGTCGGTGGCGACCCATGCGTTGCCAGCCAGGTCGAAGACGATGTTATCGGGCGCGCCGATCGGGCTGACTTTGCTCTTGTCGTACCCCGCGAAGAAGGTCGACTCGTCAGTCGGCAGACCTGCCAGGATGAAGATGTTCCAGGTGAAGCGGGTCGCCGCGTGGTTGTTCCCCTCCTCGGTCAGTTCGATGATGTGACCGGCGCGGTTATTAGCGCGCGGATTGGCGGCATCGACCGGGGGACCGCTGCCGACGCCACGCTGGCTGTTGTTCGTCAGGATGATGTAGACCTTCTTGTTGACCGGGTTGGTTTCGATGTCTTCGGGCCGGTCCATCTTCGTCGCGCCGAGCGCATCGGCGGCGTTGCGCGTCTTGATCAACACGTCACCCTGTGACATGAAGCCGTTGCCCTCGTTCAACGGACCGAAACCGTGCTTGAGCGGCAGCCACTCACCGGTGCCGTCTGCATTGAAGCGCGCGACATACAGCGTACCATCGTCGAGCAGGTTGAAGTTCGCAGCACGGTTGCGCGGGTTGTAGCGTCCGTTCGAGACGAACTTGTAGACATACTCGCCGCGTGCATCATCGCCAGAGTATGCCACCACCTGACCGCCTGGCGCAATCACAATGGTCGCCGCTTCATGGCGGAAGCGACCGAGCGCAGTACGCTTCACCGGAACGAAATTCGGATCATAGGGGTCGAACTCGACGATCCAGCCGAAGCGGAAGCCCTCGTTTGGCTCTTTTACGATATCGAAACGATCATGGAAATTCTCCCACCTGCGCTCGGAGGCGCCGCTTGGCATGCCATAGCGGCTATGGATTGCCTTGCGATAATCGCTGTTCGGCAGACCGCGCAGATTTGCAAAATACTGGTGGAAGTTCTCTTCCGCAGTCAGCACCGTGCCCCATGGCGTCTTACCGCCAGCGCAGTTGTTCAGCGTGCCGAGCACGTTGCGCCCGCTCGGATCGGCGCCGGTCTTCATCCACTCATGATCGGCTGCCGGGCCGCTGACCGTCATTGGCGTATAGCCGGTCAGGCGGCGGTTGAACCGCGAGTTGCGCACCACATTCCAGCGCCCGTCGCGCCCGCGGGCGATCTCGACGACCGACACGCCATGCGCGGCAAGCTCAACATCGACCTGCGTCTTCGTGGGGTTGGGATTGTCGACGTTGTAGCCGGGGAACATCAACTCAGGATTGGTATACTCGTGATTCACCACGAGCAGACCACGCGTCGAGTTGTTCGAGGTATACGAGGGCAGCGGGAAATAACCGACAAAGTCACAATTGTAGCCGAACTGCTTCTCCTGCTTCTCCTTCGTCTGTGTCCAGACATCGAACTCTGGCGCATCGGCGAAGATCGGTTCGCCCCAGCGGATGAGAGTCGCAGCGTAGTAACCGTCCGGCACAGCAATCTCGTCCACCTCCGGCGCGGTTGGCGAAACTGCGCCGAACTTCGGTGGCAGCGGCGCCGGGCGCGTTTGCGCGGCAGCGACATCGACATTCATCGCGGTTGCAGCGACGACCATTCCCGAGGTTACTGCTGCGGCTTTGAGAAAGTCACGGCGGCTCAGACGTTCTTCAAGAATGCTCTCGAATTCCTTGCCCTTCCCCTCGACCGATCGGACGATCAATTTGTCCTGCTCGTCGCGTCCACCCATAGGTGACCTCTCCTTCTAGGGTCTGCATCAGACATACACTCCAGGGTGCGCAATCGTCTGCGCACAGTTTTTGGTGCTGATCTGTTTGCTTATTGCACAGTTCCTGGAGCGATTATGATTCTAGTGTTTGAGTCGAGGGAATGCAGCGGATCAGAGGTAAAGTTCTGGTAAAGTTTTTGTTATGCTCGTTAATAAAATGTGGATGTTTCTCTTAATATCTTAATCATTGGTCAGATCCCGTGTTCTTATGCGCACGATCTTCCTCAATCCGACGCCGCGCGGCGCGTTCGCGGTCTGTCAGAACGATCAGGCTATCGATCAGGCGCGTGAGGGTGGCGTGAACTGCGTTGATCTGGCGAATTTCAGGTTCGAGCAGCCACCAGGCAATGCGACGCCGCAGGCGGTCGCGCAGCCCGCGTGCCGGTTGCGGGCGCACTTCCCAGTGGGTGTGGAGCGCGGCAAGTTGCTCCGCCAGATATGGGTCGCCCTGCGCCACATCGGTGAGCAGCGGCAGATCGGCGAGGGCAAGGCGACGTTCGCGCAGCGCGCGCTCGATCTGGGCTGCCAGCGGTTCGTCGTCGGCGCCAGGAGTTGCCAGGAAGAGCGGCGGTTTTGCCTCAGGTGTGTGGTTCTCGTCGTGCATGGATCTCCTCAGGGAGGCTATCTGCTGTCTGGCGGCGATAGCCGATATACAGTCATTGCATCATCTTCATACACCAGTACGAGTTCTGGTCGTTGCGCGACGTGATTGCGCCATCCGGGCCACTCGCGGTCCATCGCATTGCGGTGCACCAGAATGTACTCGCCTCCCAGCCGCCGGATGGTCGTCAGGGCGCGCTCTGAGGGAAACTCGCGCAACCGCATCATGTCAACCGTCGCGCCCACCGGCTCGAAGGTGCCGTAGCCTGTGAGACTCGGACGTTTCGAGAGCAGAGCATAATACTCGATCACGCCGGAGAAAGAATCGGGAACCTGGAGCGTCGCGCCAGACCCGGGCTGATCCGCCAGCCAGCGATCAACCGGACGCGGATCAGTCGCTGCGCTCCAGGGCGCGGCATGCGCCGCCTCCAGCAGAATGCCGCAGAATGCAATCACCCCCAGCGCCTGCCACGCTCGACGCCACTGCGCGAAACCGGTCAGACCGAGGGCCGCCAGTAGACCGACGCATATCTGAACGTAGAATGCCATGCGCGACCAGGCGCGGATGCTGCGTAGCACCGGCACATGTTCATATGCCAGAAGCGCCGGGAGTGGAATGGTCCAGTCGCCAATGATCAGTTCCGGTCCCAGACTCAGGATGAAGCAGACCAGCCCAATGATGAGTAGCGTCCACGCAACGATACTCCGTCGCCAGCGCCACATTCCCATACCCGCCAGCGTAAGGAGCGCAAAACCCGGCGCCACGAGGCGCGCGCCTGCGGTATTGGGCGCAACCTGCGCTGCCCATGCGCCCCAGAGCGCATGGTAGCGACTCGGGGTCAGGTAGTCGAGCGGATGCGCCGAAAGCTGAAGCAGTGAGGCATAGTCGTGGCGCGTATCGCCGCCGCGCAGCGTTTGCAGCGTCGGGTGGGCGTAGGGTGCAAGGAGCGCCAGCGCAACCAGCGGCGCCGTCAGTGCTGCGGGCCACGCCGATCGCAAAGCGCGCGTTTCTCTCCAGGGATGGCGCATCACCAGCCACAGTGCCAGCAGCAACCAGAGCGTCGGTCCGTAGTACCACGACGACCAGGCCGCCAGGGCGACTCCCAGTCCGGTGAGAAAGGCATCATGAGCGCGTCGCCAGCGGATGAATCCTTCCAGCCCATAGAGTGCCAGGACGACCCACTGCGTGCCGACCATGTTCATCTGTCCCAGTGTGTGCTGGTAGCGCCAGAGACAGAACCCGACGCCAATGCCCGCTGCGAATGCGCCCAGGCGTCCTGCGCCCAGGCGTTGCGCCAGCAGGACAGTGAAGAGCGCCGTCAGAATGAACGACGCAGCGTTCAGAAGGTTGTACGTCAACGTCGGTCCTGCAAGCCATGTCAATGGCAGTCCCAGCAGGGTATGCGCCGGGGTTAGTTCGGAGTATGCCAGTTCGTATCCGGCGGGATAAAACAGGTATGGAACGAACGTCGGCGAACGTCGTTCGGCAATCGCATCGGCGAACCACTGAAGTTTCCAGACATACTCCAGATTATCGCCGGGAGGACCGGGGATGAACCGCGCAGGACCGGGAATGAGCGGGGCAAGGAGCAACACCGTCAGAAATGTGGCAGCGCTGGTGACGAGCAGCGGGAAGGATAAACGCTGAACGTTGAACGTTAAGCGTTGAATGTTCAACACCGGAGTGTTTTTGTGGTTTTTCTGGCGGGCGATGATCAGGGCGATGCAACTGAATGCTGTTGCCAATCCGAGGGTCAGCAGCAACGCTTCCCAGCGTTGGGCGAAGCGCAGATCGGAGTGGCGCATGCTCAGGCTGATCAGGGCGAAGAGTGTAACGACCACCCATCGCAGCGCGCCGATGCCAGATAAACGGAGAGCAACCAGAAGCGACAATGATGCGCCAGTCACTGCGATCGTCTGCACCGGCGCCAGCCAGGAGGACTCGCTGAGCGCCGCAAACGTCACGGCAAACGCCGCCACTCCCAGATTGCGCCGGTCGCCTGGTATTCGCGTGGTGGTAGTGCGCAGTGTTGCCGTATTGCCGGTGGCGTCGATCAGCGAGCGCGGCGCCAGCAGGCGATAGATGCGAGGCGTAGAGGTGACGGGAAGGGTTGCCAGCGATGTAGCGTTCAGTTCGATAGCAACCGGTTGCGGCGCTGTTACCGATACACCCGGCGGTGCAGCGAGCCGCAGCGCCAGCATATGGTCAGCCAGCCCTTGCGCCGGCAGTTGGATGCTGGCTTCCGCCATCGTCCAGCGGAACGGACGTCCTTCCGTCTCACTGAACTCCGCTTCGTGGAACCCGATGACAATACCGCGATCGCTCGCACCGATAACGACCTGGCGTTGCGTATCCAGCGGGCGGATGAGGAGCGCCGCCGATGCAATCGCGACCGCAATGATCATCGTGGCATCGAGGATGACACCGAAACGCGGCGGCAGTGAAGGGCGTGCCGCCGCGTCCCCCATCCGCGCGCCGTCGCTCTCAGCGTTGGCGGCGCCGGTTGTCGACGTCATGGCCGTATGCGTCAGAACCGCCCACAGGCGTTCACGCCTTTCCTACTCCTGATCGTATGCTTTGATGTACAGATCGATGATCTCCTGGCGGGTAGGCTTGCGCGGGTTATTTGCCGGGCTGCCGCTATCGATTGCCGCATCCGCCATCGACGGCGCCAGTTCGATCAAACGTTCGTGCTCGACCCCCAGATGCCTCAGCGATGGGATCTTGATGTCGCTGACCAGGCGCCGGATGGCATGCACCACGCGATCGGCGGCTTCCATGATCGACAGACCCTGGATCGGCTCCCCCATCGCTTCAGCCACCTGCGCATAACGCACCGGGTCGCCAATCAGGCTGAATTCAGTGACGACTGCCAGCAATGCCGCGTTGGACACGCCGTGCGCAATGTGGAAGTGCGCACCGATCGGGCGCGACATCCCATGGACCAGCGCCACCGATGAATTGCTGAACGCCACGCCTGCCTGAAATGCGCCGAGCATCATCTGCTCGCGCGCCTCGATGTTGTTGCCATTCGCCCATGCCTGACGAATGCTCTGGGAAATCAACCGGATCGCCGACAGACAGAAGATGTCGGTCATCGGCTGGCGCTTCACCGACACATACGCCTCGATAGCATGCACCAGCGCATCGACGCCGGTTGCCGCCGTGACGCTCTGCGGCGATGAGATGGTCAGCATGGGATCAACGATAGCAACGGTCGGCATCAGATAGGGGCTGCCGATCAACATCTTCACATCGGTCTTCTGGTCGGTGATGACGGTATAGACCGTCGCCTCGCTGCCGGTGCCGGCCGTTGTGGGAATGGCGACGACCGGCACACCGGGCGCGCCGATTTTTCCGATTCCCTTGTACTGCTCAATCGATCCCGGATTGGTCACCAGCACGGCGATCGCTTTTGCTGTATCGATCGGGCTGCCGCCGCCGACCGCCACGACAAAATCGCAGTTGCCTTCTTTGTACGCCTGCAACCCTTCCTGAACGTATTCCACCACGGGTTCGGTGTTCACGCCAGCATAGATCGTGCTGGCAATGCCGCTATCGGCAAGGTACTGCTCAACTTTGCCGACCAGCCCCAGACTGAGCATGATCTTGTCGGAAACGATCAGGGCTTTCTTCCAACCGCGCTTCTGACACTGGACGCCGACCTGCTCGGCAGCGCCTGAGCCGATCAGAACCTGTGCAGGCATGAGAAACTCTCGCGGCGGCATCATAAACAGCCTCCTTCAGTCTGGCATCGCTCATTTCTTAACCGTTCGATGACACACAGTGTAATATAGATGAAGCAGTGCGTCAACCACACATTAACCGCATGCAATGCCACACGCTTTTCACATGAGGTGACCCCATAACGGCAGACTCATGCAGCAGAGATGGCAATCAACCTCTGGTGGATCCGCTCCGCCGCGTGCGCCCACGTCCAGCGTGCTGCCGCTTCCTGTGCTGCACGTGCTCCAACCATCCGCGCTTCGTCGGGATGGTCGTACACATGGCGCATGAGTGCGATCAGGTGCTCGATATCCGGCTCCGCCCAGCGCCATCCCAGGTAGTAGGGGCATTTGGCGTCGGCGGCGACCAGCCGCCGCACCCGCAGCGGATAGCCGACTGCGCTGTGGAAGCATTCGGTCTGCCCGCTCCAGTCGGTGGCGATCACCGGCAACCCGCACGCCATCGCTTCGAGAATTGGCAGACCCCATCCCTCGCCGCGTGTCGGCAGCACGAAACAGTCGGCGCTACGGTAGAGCGCGCCCAGGCTCTCGTCGCTGATGTGACGGTTGTAGAGCAGGGCAATCGGCGGAGCAGTGGCGGGAAGGCGGAGCGCAGCGATCTGTCGGGCGACATCGACCTCGGCATCGAAATTGTTCACCCGCAGTACCAGCAGTACATCGTCGCGCCGCGTGAACGCTGCTGCATACGCGCGCAACAACACGTCCGGCGCTTTGCGCTCGCCCCATTCGAAGACCGACAGAAAGGTGAACCGGCCCGTGAGCCGGCGCGCCGGTCCGTCCGGTCGAAAACGCACAGGATCATATCCCAGCGGCATGACGTGGATCGGGCGCGTGACCCCGGCATTGGCGAAGACCGTCGCACCCCAGCGGCTTGGCGTCCAGACCTCGTCCATTGCATTGCACGCCGCAACCCACTCGCGCGGTAGTCCATCGACCTCCAGCATGGTGTAGCCGATTTTATAGCCAGCGTGACCGGTGTAGAACAGGTCCGCCTGGTCATAACTGACCTGCGGCGCACCGTCGCGCGGTGCGCGCGCAGCGGCAGTCAGCAGCGTCGGGTGGCGGATCGTTCCCGGCATATGCCACGGTGTCGGGCGATACATCAGATCAACGCCGCGCGCAGCCAGTTCGAGCGCCAGCGCCTCGGAAGACACGGCATATCCGATCGGGATGCCCCAGCGTGACTGCCAGATGACGGAGAGATGCGGTAAAGCGGGAAGACTCTGCGGCGATGACGCAACAACAACATCTTCGCTATTCATATGCGCATGGGTCATCATTCCAGGTTTGGCGTTCGCATCTGCGGCGACATCACGCATCCGGCGGCGACCATCCGCGCGGGTTGGCGGCCCACGCCTCGACCAGCGCGCGCGCATCCGGCGTCAACTGTCGGGTGCGCTGCGCCACGTCGAGCAGGGCGGCAAGCGTCGCCAGGGGCACAAGATTGAGGTCCGCTGCGGCAAACCGCGCGGCAGTGTCAGCCCATCCCCAGGTGAAGATGCAGATGCAGCGCGTCACCGTCGCGCCTTCGGCGCGCAGGGCATCCGCCGCCTGAAGCGCGCTCTCGCCGGTGCTGACTGTGTCTTCGAGCAGAACGACACGCCGTCCCTTGACCATCGCTCCCTCCACCTGCCGTCCGCGGCCGTGCCCTTTGGCGCTGCTCCGCACATACGCCATCGGAATGCCGAGCGCTTCTGCGGCCCACGCGGCCCATGGAATGCCGCCGGTAGCGGGTCCGGCAACGATCTGCGCATCGGTACACTGCGCAACGAAACCGCGCGTCACAATCTGCCGTGCAGCGACATTACCAAGCAGAATGCGGTTGTCGCAGTAGATCGGCGAGCGCAGCCCGGATGCGAAGGTAAACGGTTCGCGCGGGCGGATCAGCACCGCACCTGCCTCCAGGAGCGCGGCGGCGATCTCGTGGGCGATGTCGGTGATCATGGGCGATCCTTTTACGATGGCGCGGTGAACGCAATGCCAGAATATCATACCACAGGCGCGCGGGGCGGCATACCGGCGTCGCACACCGCGTGAGGAGGCGTCTTGTCACCGGGCACACCTCACTCGTTGCCGGCTGGCGCGCCGCCACGCGCCGGGGAGCAGCGTAAACCGCGCTAGGCTGAGGGGTCGTATCAGCGAACGGCGCCTGGCCGGCGCGCGATGCTCTGTTGTGGCATGTATTCATCAGTTTCTCAACCTTCAACTGCACATATCTTCCATCATCCGCGTCCATCGTGCTATACTACGCAGTGTGTGGCTCAGGTGGACAATGTGGTCCTAATTCAATTTGCTCGACGAGGAGGACAGGAAGTATGACTATGGAGCAGGAAAGCGCGCTCGCCAGCGCGCAGCGCCAGTTCGACATTGCAGCCGACATCCTGCAGCTCGAACCTGGTCTCCGCCGCATCCTGCGAGTTCCGCAACGCGAACTGACGGTGACGTTCCCGGTAAAGATGGACGACGGTCAGATCGAAACGTTTGTCGGGTATCGCGTTCATCACAACATCACCCGTGGTCCAGCGAAGGGGGGCATTCGCTACCATCCCAGTGTCACCATTGATGATGTGCGCGCTTTCAGCATGTTGATGACCTGGAAGTGCGCGACCGTCAATATCCCCTACGGTGGGGCGAAAGGCGCGGTTGTGGTTGATCCGCGCAAACTATCGATGGGCGAACTTGAACGCCTGACCCGCCGCTACACCTCTGAGATCAGCGTCCTGATCAGCCCGGAGCGCGATATTCCCGCGCCCGACATCGGCACGAACTCGCAGATCATGGCCTGGATTATGGACACCTACTCGATGCACAGCGGCCACACCGTTCCAGCAGTCGTGACCGGTAAACCGATCGAGATCGGCGGCTCCTATGGGCGGCGCGAAGCGACAGCGCGTGGATTGTCGTATGTGCTGCGCGAAGCTGCCGAGGCGCTGAGCTTTCCGATTGCCGGCGCGCGGATTGTGATTCAGGGATTCGGCAAGGTTGGCGCCACATGTGCGCGCTTGCTGGAAGAAATGGGCGCTACGATCATCGCGGTGTCGGATAGCAAAGGCGGCATCTACCGGCGCAACGGCCTGCCGCTCGCATCGGTCATCGCCCATAAACAGCGCACCGGTACAGTCGCCGATTTTCCCGAAGCGGATCGTGTGACAAATGCCGAATTGCTCGAACTGCCCTGCGACATCCTGGTGCCGGCAGCGGTTCAGATGCAGATTACCGCGCGAAATGCCGACCGCATTCGCGCAAGGATTATCGGCGAAGCGGCAAATGCGCCGACCACGCCGGAAGCCGATGCGATTCTGTATGACCGTGGCGTTTTTGTCATTCCCGATATTCTTGCCGGCGCCGGCGGCGTGACTGTGAGCTACTTCGAGTGGGTGCAGGGGTTGCAGGAGTTCTTCTGGACCGAACGCGAGGTCAATGCACAACTCGAGCGGGTCATGGTCGGCGCGTTCAACCAGGTGCTGCGCACGGCGCATGAGCGTCGCGTTCATATGCGCACTGCCGCCTATTTGCTGGCTGTCAGCCGGGTGGCAGACGCGACGCGCATTCGTGGCATCTACCCGTGAGGTGACATGGCTGAGCGGCGCAGGCGTCTCGGCGATTGGGGCGAGACCGTGGCGGCGCGCTATCTGGCGCGTTGTGGTTATGAAGTCCTGGCGCGCAAGTGGCGCTGCGCCGCCGGTGAGATTGACATCGTCGCCCGGCGCGACGGTATGCTGATTTTCGTAGAAGTGCGCGTGCGGAGCGGCAATGATCCGGGAATGGCCGCCGAGTCGATCACCAATGCCAAGCGCGCGCGCCTGATGGCGCTCTCCAGTGCGTTCCTCGAGGCGCACCATCTCCCTGCCGATACGCCATGGCGGATCGATGCGGTGGCGATTGCCGCCGGATCGCATGGACAGGCTGCGTCGATTGAGCATATTCCGTATGCGGTCGAAGAGACATAGTGGAGATGTGCGCGCCGAGTGCTGAAGAGGTCGACTGATGACATTCATTCATCCAACCGCTGACGTATCGCCGCAGGCGGAAATCGGCGAAGGAACGCGCGTCTGGCACGGCGCGCAGATCCGCGAGCGCGCCAGGCTTGGCAGAGGGTGCATCGTCGGAAAGAATGTCTATATTGATTTCGAGGTCGTGATCGGCAATTACGTCAAGATTCAGAACAATGCGTCGCTCTACCACGGGCTGACCGTCGAGGATGGCGTGTTCATCGGACCGCACGCCATTTTCACCAATGATCGCATCCCGCGCGCCATCAATCCCGACGGGTCGCTTAAAGGCGCCTCCGACTGGCTCGTCGGGCAAACGCTGATCCGGCGGGGCGCGTCGATCGGCGCGGGCGCCATTATCGTAACGGGGGTGACCATCGGTGAGTGGGCATTGTGCGGCGCGGGGGCGGTCGTTACGCGCGACGTGCCGGCACACGCGATCGTCGTCGGCAATCCCGCGCGTATTATCGGGCACATCAGCGCCGGCGGCGCGCGTTGCACAACACAGGAAGAAGCCATCGAGCGCACGGCGCAGGAGCAGCAGTCCGCCTCGTAGCGCGGCAGCCGTGCGTGGGTCATATGGGAGGAACATCGTGGAACACAAACGTGTCAGTGATGTCATGCACTATGGCGTGATTTCGTGTCGGGTCGAAACGCCGGTCGAGGAAGCGCTGGCGCTCATGCAGGAGCATCGCATTCACGCACTGGTGATCGTCGATGGACCCGGCTATCTGGCGGGGATCGTGTCGCAGACCGACCTGCTGCGGACATGGAAGGAAGGATCATCGTTCGAAGCAGTGATGCGCGGACCGGTCGGCGACATCATGACCCGCAGCGTGGTGACGTGTATGCCCGAAATGGAACTCGACCGCGCCATTCAGTTGCTCAACCGCAATCGCATCCACCGGCTGGTCGTCGTCGAAGAGCGCAACGACGGGCGCTTCTGGCCCGTCGGCATCCTATCGATGACCGATATCGTGCGCGTGCTGGAGAGCGAGGGATTCAGCGCCAGCGGATCTTCAAGCGCTGCCTCCTGACCAATCATCTTCGACCCGGGCGACGTCAGGGGCAGGTCTGAGACCCCGCCCCAACCCCCCCGCAGGGGGGGGGCGGCGCTCCCGTACGCGCGTGGCGTGCTCCCAACGTCCATGCCTCGCTCGCCGTGCAATTCCGGCGCTCCCGTGCGCGCGTGGCGTGCTCCGTCGTGCCGGTGCACCGCCTTCTGCGCTTCTCAGAGTCCTCTTTCGCGCCGAAGTTGACATGGAGCGCTTGAGAACGTAGAATATCAGACCAGCGTCCTTGAGGCATGCGCGTCTTGTCCGAGACGGGTTTATGATGCAGTGGCGTATGCTGATCGACGAGCCAGTTCCATATCAGCTCCCGGTAAACGAAATTATCCAGGGTGATTGTCTTCAGGTTCTGCAAACATTCCCCGAAAAGTCGGTAAACCTGATTTTCGCCGACCCGCCTTATAATCTTCAGCTTCGCCACGAACTGCTCCGGCCCAATCAGACCGTCGTGGACGGTGTTGATGATGCATGGGATCGATTTGAGGATTTTCAGGAATATGATGCGTTCACCAGAGCCTGGCTCAGTGAGTGTCGCAGGGTGCTCAAAGACGATGGCACGATCTGGGTGATTGGCACGTACCATAACATCTTCCGTGTCGGATCGATCATGATGGATTTGGGCTATTGGATATTGAACGATGTTATCTGGCATAAAACGAATCCAATGCCCAATTTTCGCGGGGTTCGTTTCCAGAACGCAACCGAAACATTGATATGGGCAAAGAAGTCTGTTGATCAGAAGAAATACACCTTCAACTACCATGCAATGAAGTATCTGAATGAAGAGAAGCAGATGCAAAATGTCTGGCATATTCCACTCTGCACAGGCGCAGAACGGGTTAAGATCAACGGCAAGAAGGCTCATTCAACGCAAAAACCGGAAGCGTTGTTGTACCGAGTCATCCTGGCATCGAGCAACCCCGGTGATCTCGTGCTCGATCCGTTCTTCGGCTCTGGTACGACCGGAGTGGTGGCGCGAAGACTGAAGAGAAATTACATTGGCATTGAGTTGGATCCGACCTATGTTGAGATTGCCCGGCAAAGAATCGGCAATACGCCAGTATCGTTCTTTGATGACGATCTGCTCGAAACAAAATCGAAGCGCGACATGCCGCGGGTTGGTTTCGGTCAACTGGTTGAGTCGCAGTACATTCGCGTTGGTCAGTATATCTATTCCAGAGATCGAAACATCGTGGCGATCGTCAGGGCGGATTCACAATTGCAATGGGGCAATATCAGCGGTTCTATCCACAAAATCGCCGCTCTTGCTCAGAATAAGCCCGCGTTCAATGGCTGGGAGTACTGGTACTGTGAGGATCGGGAGGGCAACCTCGTCAGCATCGATCACATTCGTGAACGATATCGCGCAGATGCTGGTCTAATATAGCCGATGCTGTTCAACCGATTGCGCGAGATGCGCATCGTCGCCCTGGCGCCTGGCGGGCATGCGCCGCATCAGAACGCCGTTGGCAGCGTGTGCATAATGGTTTTTGGGCAATCAGTCCGTTATAGCGGGGTCTAGCCCGTGAAGACGGGCAGGCGGGCGCATAGCGAAATATGTTCTCAACGTCCATCAGTCGCCGGGCGGGCAGGCTGATTGCGCACAGCCCCGCGCCGGCGGGGCTGTCAGTCGCCTGTTGGCGGGTCGTGTGTGCCTGCGCGCCAGCGCCGCCAGGGTCACACACGGCGCACTTTCCTACGTGACCGTCATCTGCTTCGATCGGGGCGACTTACCCCACCAGCAATGCCAGTGGTTGCTCCAGCAGGCGTTTCACCTCGTTGAGAAACTGCGCCACTTCGGCGCCATCGGTGACACGGTGGTCTGCCGAGAGGGTCAGCATCATCAGGTGCCTCGCCACCACCTCGTCGCTGTCGTCCTTGAATGCCGGGACGCGCCGGATCGTGCCGACCGCCAGGCTGGCCGCCTGCGGTGGCGTGATAATCGACGTGAATTCGGTGATGCCGTACATTCCCAGGTTGCTGACCGTAAACGTGCCTCCCTGGAGCAGATCGGGCGTGATCTTCCCGTCGCGCGCCAGGGCGACAACTCGTTTGGTCTCGCGCGCGATTGAACCAAGTGAGCGATCCTGGCAATTCATGACGACCGGCGCCATCAGTCCGCTCTCCAGCGCCACGGCAATGGCGACATTGACCGTCGGATGCCGGATGATCCCTTCGTCGCTGTAGGAAGCGTTGAGATTGGGAAACGCGAGCAGCGCGCCAGCGCACGCTTTGACCACCATATCGTTGACCGAGAATTGATCCTCTTTTGCGCGTCCAGCGTTCGCCTGTGCGCGCAGCGCGAGCGCCGTTCCCATATCGACCTCGATCGACACGAAGATATGCGGGAACTGCTGCCAGCTTTGCAGCATACGGCGCGCGATGGTTTTGCGCATATTGCTCAACGGCATAACGGCGCCTGCTGCTGGCGGTGGCGCGCTGACCGGTGCAGGCGGCGCTGCGGGCACAGGTGGAGGTGCGGCGGCTGGCACAGGCGCAGGCGCGGGCGCCGCTGGCGTCGGTGCACGTTCAGGCGTTGGCAGCGGCGCGACCGGCGCCGGGGCTTGCGCCGGCGGCGCAACCGGTGCGGGGGTTGGGGCGGGTGCAGCGCCGCGCGCAGCCAGGTAAGCTTCGATATCTTCCTTGACGATGCGCCCTGTCGGACCGCTGCCGCGCACCTGGCGCAGATCGATGCCATGTTCGCGCGCCAGGCGGCGTGCCAGCGGCGATGCGCGGATTTCGCCCGCTTCTACCGCAGGCGCTTCAGTGACCGGCTGGGGAGCGGCTGGCGCGGGTGTTGCAACGACCGGCGCAGGCGCTTCTGCGGCGGGTGCGGGCGCCGGCACGCCATTCCCGCCATCGAGCCGGGCAATCACAGCGTTGACCGGCGCGGACTGCCCTTCCTGGACAATAATCTCGGTCAGAATGCCTGCCGCAAACGCTTCGATCTCGATAGTGACCTTATCGGTCTCGATTTCGGCAATCGGCTCGCCGCGGCGAACCTCGTCACCCGGCTTCTTCAGCCAGCGAACGATCGTGCCCTCCTGCATGTCGAAGCCCATTTTGGGCATAGTAATGTCGGGCATAGGTATCTCCAGCTACGACAACGTCTTTCGGATTGCCTGTACGATCCGATCGACCGTCACCACAGTTTGCAACTCCAGATTCTTCGAGTACGGCATAGGAACTTCACGGAAGTTGACCCGCGCAATCGGCGCGTCGAGATAGTCGAAGCCGTGCTCATACAGGCGCGCCGCGATCTCAGCGCTCGTACCGAACGATTGCCAGTCCTCCGTGACTACCACCGCGCGGTTGGTTTTCTTGAAACTTTCAAGCGCCACGCTCATGTCGAGCGGTCGCAGCGTGCGCAGATCGACGATCTCGACCTCGATCCCGTCGCGGGCAAGAATATCGGCGGCCTGCTGCGACAGATGGACCATGCGCGAGTACGTGACGACGGTGATGTCGCGCCCTTCGCGCGCCAGACGCGCTTTGCCCAGCGGCACCGTATAACTCTCCTCTGGAACCTCGCCCTTGACGGTGTACATCAGCGTATGCTCGATGAACACCACCGGGTCGGGGTCTTCGATTGCCGCTTTCAGCATTCCTTTCATATCGTAGGGCGTTGCCGGCGCAACAACCTTGAGCCCCGGCATATGAGCGAAGTAGACATCGAACGACTGCGAGTGGGTGGCGGAGAGTTGCGTCCAGCCGTTGGTGGTGCGCAACACCATTGGCACGGTCATCTGCCCGCCGAACATGGCGTAGATTTTAGCGGCGTGGTTGAAGAGCATGTCGAACGCCAGGAGCGAAAAGTTGACCGACATAATCTCGGCAATCGGGCGCATGCCGACCATGGCTGCGCCGATGGCGATGCCGACGATGCCCGACTCGGCAATCGGCGCGTCGCGGATGCGCTCGGGTCCATACTGTTCGAGGAAACCGGCGGTGACGCCATAGGTGCTGCCGTAGTGACCGATATCTTCTCCAATAATGAAGACGCGCTCGTCCTGCATCGCCTCGTGCAATGCGTGGCGTAGCGCCTCGCGAACGGTAATGACTGGCATGGTTCTATTCTCCGTGGATAGGAGGATCGACGGCGATAGGCGCAGCGTAGACGCCCGCCTGCGTGATCCATTCGTGTCCCGGTTCCGGGCTTTCATCGGCGAAGCGCACGGCGGCTTCGGTCTGATCGTCGATGGCACGATCAATGTCGCGCAGTTGCTGTTCAGTCGCAATACCCTCGTTCACCAGCAGGGTGCGGAACCGGGTAATCGGATCGTTGCGTCGGTGGCGTTCGATATCTTCCTTCGTGCGGTATTTTTGCGTATCCTGCGCCGAGTGACCGCGGAAACGGTAGGTCATCGCCTCGAGCAGCACCGGACCTTTGCCCGAACGCGCATGCTCGACGGCGCGCAGCGCCGCTTCGCGCATCACCAGCACATCGTTGCCGTCCACCCGTTCGGCTTTCATATCGAAGGCGCATGCCTTACGGTAGATCTCGGTCACTGACGAGTGGACCTCCAGCGGCGTGCCCATCGCATAGAGGTTATTTTCGCACACAAAGACCACCGGCAACGTCCAGAGTTGCGCAAAGTTGAGCGACTCGTAGAATTCGCCGCCGTTGGTAGCGCCATCGCCGAAGAACACCATCACAACCGAGTCCTTGCGTTGCATCTTCATGCCCAGGGCGACGCCGACCGCCAGCGGCAGGTGACTGCCGACGATCGCGTATCCGCCCCAGAAGTTCTTGCTGGCGTCGGCAAGGTGCATCGAGCCGCCCAACCCTTTGGAACAGCCGGTCACCTTCCCGAACAGTTCCGCCATGAGCGCATTGATGTCGAGACCGCGTGCAATCGCGTGACCGTGATCACGATAATGGGTGAAGATATGGTCTTGCGGTTGCAGCGCAGCGATGGCGCCGACCGCCGTCGCCTCTTCGCCGATATACAGATGGAGAAAGCCGCCGATTTTCGCTTTGGTATACATCTCCTGGCACTTCTCCTCGAAGCGCCGGATGAGCACCATCTGCCGATAGTACTCGATCAGTGTTGCGGCATCGAGTCGGGAGTCGTTCAAGAGGGCTGGCAATGCGCCAGCAGAGTTATGGGCGTGGTCATCGTGGTTCGCCATAAGGTTTTCATCTCCCTCAATGTCTGCGTCCTATGCACCACAGGCGCAGGGCGCAGTTGGTTTCCAGAGCGTGTGCCCGGCACACCGGCATATCATCGTCACGCAGGCGCAGCGTGCGGGATGCGCCTGCCAATCGGCAGCACAGGGTGTATTCGGATGGATGCCAGGAGCGATGGCACAGCGGAGATGCGCCATCGCGTGGAGTCATCATTCGAATGCATCTTCCTGCATGCATTTCGGTATGCAGGAAAGGGTTCTCATCCCATCACCTGCGCCGGTCAGCGACCGGCTGCGGATGTTCCATGAACAGCGCCTCACCCTGGATCACCCGCACCAGTTCATCGAGTGTCAGACGTGAGAGCGATCGCGGCGGCGCCTTGGGTGTGCCGCAGAGTAGCAATCGTTTTCCCGGATGCAAATACCAGTCCGCGTCGCGGTCGACGATCCGCAGATCGTGGTAGACCGGCGACAGATCGACGTTTGAGCGCGACCGCGCAGCAATGCCCATCCACCCCTGTTGGTTGCGATACGCATAGAGCGCCGCGCCGTGACGATACGCCAGCTTGCTCGACCCGCCATCGTCGCCATCGAGTGCAATCCCCAAACCCCAGGGCGTTTCAAACTCCACGTGGCGCACAAACGCCTTTTCGAGACGAATCTGGCGCTGCTCGTGCTCATACCATGCATCCAGGTTGGGCAGCATCGCGTATGCCACGTGGTGAGGGCGATTGGGAAACAACAGATTGTAACCGGCGACCAGGGCATTGACGTTGAAAAACCCCTGTGAACCGCGGGGGGCGGATGCGTTGTCGATCTGGTTGACCTGCTCGACCAGACGGGCAAGCGCCTCATCGTCGGGAGCAATGCTGCGACGCACCAGTTCAGCGGCGCATAGCCCCTGTGCATCGCGCGTGTGGTGGTCGAACTGTCCGCCGCCGGTATCAACGTGAATGATGTGGGGATCCTCGTCAGCCGGGCGATTATGAAGCGTTTGACCAGCGGGGACAAACTGAAGCGCAACATTGCGTGCGCCGCCGAATCGCACCAGAATCCAGATTGCCGTCAGGCAATCGAGATCCGGAGCGAGATGCCCCACGATGGTGGTCAACTGCTCCACGGCGACGAAGCTCGCTTTCCAGGCCTGCCGGGCGCGCGCCCTGCGCTGGCATGCAGGAGGCGTATCAATCCAACTGGCAAGTATAGCAGAAAAGCGGCGATCCGGCAACGCCGATTCGAGCGCAGAAACTGACCTGTTCCCGGCGGACAGTTGCATACCGTTGCGCTTGCGTTTTGCATGTGAACGCCGTATAATACCACAAAGTCCCGCGCATCTATTCGCCCTCTGGCGCATACCGCCTCGTGCCGCCGGGATAAGGAAAGGGCATGGAACAGCAAGAACAGGCTGCCACAAACCATCAACAGACGAACGCTACTCAATCGTTCGGCAACGGTGACGCTGCGAATGGTCAGTCGGCCGATCAGCGCGACGACCGGGAATTGATGGAGCAGTTCCTCGCCAACCCTGCTCACGACTACCGCAATCTTCAGTACGGCGATACCGTCGATGGGATCATCATGCGCGTCAGCCGCGATGAGATTCTGGTCGATATCGGCGCCAAAGCTGAAGGTGTGGTGCCCGCCAGGGAGATGCAGTCGATTTCCGAAGAGGATCGGGCGGCGCTGAAACCTGGCGACCCGCTGCTGGTCTTTGTTGTTCAGTCTGAAGACAAAGAAGGTCGGGCGACCCTCTCGATCGATCGGGCGCGTCAGGAGAAGAGCTGGCGCCGCTTGCAGCAGTGCTACGACACCGGCGAGGTCATCGAAGCCAGGGTGATCAACTACAACAAAGGCGGGCTGCTGGTCAATCTCGATGGTGTGCGCGGGTTTGTGCCCTCCTCGCAGGTCAGCGGCATCAGTCGCGGCTCCGAGACGCAGAAGCAGTCGGAGATGGCGCGCATGGTCGGGCAGACGCTGGCGTTGAAGGTGATTGAGATCAATCGGAATCGTAACCGGTTGATCCTCTCGGAACGCCAGGCGGCGATGGATGTGCGCGAAGGACGCAAGGGGGAGTTGCTGTCGGCGCTGAAAGAAGGCGACATTCGTGAAGGCATCGTTACATCCGTTTGCGACTTCGGAGCGTTTGTCGATATAGGCGGCGCCGATGGTCTGGTGCATCTTTCGGAACTTTCCTGGAGCCGGGTCAAGCACCCGAGCGAGATCCTGAAGCCGGGCGATAAAGTGCAGGTGTATGTGCTCAGCATCGATAACGAACGCAAGCGGATTGCGCTTTCGCTGAAGCGTACCCAGCACGAGCCGTGGGTCACGGTTGGCGAACGGTACCACATCGGCCAGACAGTCGAGGGCGTGGTGACGCAACTGGCGCCGTTCGGCGCATTCGTGCGGATTGAGGACGGGGTCGAAGGGTTGATCCACGTGTCCGAAATGGGTGATGGGCGCGTCCAGCATCCGCACGATGTGTTGCAGGAAGGCGACGTGGTCCTGGCGCGCATTATCCGTATCGATCCGGCGCGGAAACGCATCGGTTTGAGCATGCGTCAGCCATCCGACGATCAGAGCACGCGCCCGTCATCCGACGATGCAGAGTCCGATGCTGGCGAGTGAGTGCGGTCGGCGTCCGGATGCTGCGTATGCGGCGACTCCAGGCTTCCAGTCCTGAATTTCCTGGTTGTAAAGCGCTAGGGAGAACTGCTATGTCCGAGCGGGTCTACGATAAGTTTACAAAACGCGCCAAACAGGTGTTGCAAATCGCCACCGAAGAGGCGCGTGCGTTCAATCACCCGTACATTGGCACCGAGCACATTCTGCTCGGTCTGATCCGTGAGGGTGAGGGAGTTGCGGCGCGCGTGCTGGATGAGCTTGGCGTCAAGCTTGCGCAGGCGCGCCATGCCGTTGAGTTCATCGTTGGTCATGGCGAGGGCCCGCCACGACAGGACCAGGATCTCACTGCGCGCGCCAAGAAGGTGATCGCTTATGCGGTTGAAGAAGCCAAACGCCTGAATCATCACTATATCGGCACCGAGCACCTGCTGCTCGGTCTGGTGCGCAATGGTGAAGGCGTGGCAACCGGCGTTCTCGATATTCTTGGCGTATCACTCGAACAGGTGCGCACGAATGTGATGCGCGTGCTGCGCCAGGGGGCCGGCGCAGGTCCCGAACGTTCCGGCGCTGCGTCTTCGAGTTCATCACAGTCGTCGCAGCGCCAGAGTAAGACGCCGTATCTCGATGCCCTCGGCACCGACCTGACGGAGATGGCGGAAGCCGGGCGTCTCGATCCGGTCATTGGCCGCCAGCACGAGATCGAACGTGTCATTCAGATTCTCAGCCGCCGCACGAAGAATAATCCGGCGTTGATCGGCGAGCCGGGTGTCGGCAAGACGGCGATCGTCGAAGGGTTGGCGCAGCGAATCGTCGCTGGCGAGGTGCCGGACAGCATCAAGGGCAAGCGGGTGGTGACGCTCGACATGGGCGCGCTCGTCGCGGGCACCAAGTATCGTGGCCAGTTTGAAGAGCGCCTGAAGCGGGTCGTTGATGAAATCAAGGAAACTCGCTGCATCCTGTTCATTGACGAGTTCCATACCATCATCGGCGCAGGCGGCGCCGAAGGCACGCTCGACGCCGCCAATATTCTGAAGCCGGCGCTGTCGCGCGGTGAGTTGCAGACCATCGGCGCCACCACGCTCGATGAGTACCGCAAGTATATCGAACGCGATGCAGCGCTCGAGCGGCGCTTCCAGCCGGTAATGGTCGAGCAGCCGACAGAAGAAGAGACGATTGAGATCCTGCGTGGCATCAAGAGCCGCTATGAGGATTTCCATCAGTTGCAGATCTCCGATGAGGCGATCAAGGCGGCAGCCCACCTCTCGGCGCGCTATGTGCCCGACCGGTTCCTGCCGGACAAGGCGATTGACCTGATCGATGAGGCGGCGGCGCGCGTTCGCATGACGCGCTCGGCAACCCCGCCCTCGCTGCGCGATGCGCTGCGCGGTCTGGAGGCGATCCGAAAGGAGCGTGAGGCGGCGATCGAGGATGAGCAGTTTGACCTTGCCGCCGATCTTCGCGGGCGCGAAGAGCGCATGATGGCGCGCATCCAGAAGATTGAAGCCGAGCTCGGCATCGGCAGCGACGCCCATCTCATGGAGCGCCCATACGTCACCGAAGAGGACATCGCCGATGTCGTCGGGATGTGGACCGGTATTCCGGTCAAGCGTCTGAAAGGCGACGAAACGACCCGCCTGCTCCAGATGGAGGAGTATCTGCACAGCCGCATCGTCGGGCAGCACGAGGCGATTGTGACCATCGCCAAAGCCGTGCGCCGCGCGCGCGCCGGGCTGAAGGACCCGAAGCGACCAATCGGCTCGTTCATCTTCCTCGGTCCTACCGGCGTCGGCAAGACTGAACTGGCAAAGGCGCTCGCGGAGTTTATGTTCGGCTCGGAGGAGCACCTGATCAAGATCGATATGTCCGAGTTCCAGGAGCGCCACACCACCTCGCGCCTGGTCGGTTCGCCGCCGGGCTATGTGGGGTATGGTGAAGGCGGGCAACTGACCGACGCGGTGCGGCGCAAGCCATACTCGGTGGTGCTCTTTGACGAAATTGAAAAGGCGCATCCCGATGCGTTCAACCTGCTGCTTCAGGTGCTGGAAGATGGGCATCTGACGGATGGCAAAGGGCGACGGGTCGATTTCCGCAACACAATTATCATCATGACCTCGAACGTCGGCACTGAGCATATCCGGCGCGCGTCGCGCATCGGCTTCTCCGGCTACAGCGCCGGCAGCGAACTCGATAACGAGGATATTCGCAAGAAGGTGGACGAGGCGCTCAAACAGTTGTTCCGCCCCGAGTTCCTCAACCGCATCGACGCGACAATCATCTTCCATGCGTTGACCAACGATGAGATCCGGCAGATCACGCGGTTGATGCTCAAGCGGGTGCAGGAACAGCTCAAGGAGCATAACCTGACGCTCGAAATTACCGACGAAGCCTGCGATCTGCTGGCGAAGCGCGGCTACGATCCGGCGTATGGTGCGCGTCCATTGCGCCGCATTATCACGAACCTGATCGAAGACCCGCTCTCGGAGGGCGTGCTGGAGGGGCGGTTCCGCTCCGGCGACAGGGTGCTGGTTGATGTGGCGACACTCGACAACGGCGAACAGTATCTCCGCCTGCGCCCGACGCGTGAAGTGGAGGAGATACAGACTGTAGAGACAGAGACGGTTGAGGTCTCTGGTTGATCCAGACCGGCTGGCGAACCTTTCAGATCCGGAGCCGAAGCAGTCGCTCAGACCTGCTTCGGCTCGGTTCTTTTGTTGGCGGGTTGCAAAAACTCCGTGGTATAATGGAACAGATGAGCGTCAGGGACCGCTCGTGTCAGGCAAGGTGTAGCATCCGATGATCCACAGCAGAAGAGACGTTGTGCGCAACGTCTCTTCTGCATTGCACCTGCATTCTTGCCTGAAGGGAGCATCGTGGTGACGAAAATACGCACAGTATTCGTCTGCCAGCAGTGCGGCTCGCAGCAGTCGCGCTGGATGGGGCGGTGCCCGGATTGCGGCACATGGGATAGCCTGGTCGAACAGACCGAACGGCGCGACTCCGCCTCCCGCAGTCGCGGCGCCGCTCCAGGTTTCCAGAGCCGTCCAGTGGGGTTGCGCGACGTTGCCATCGGTGGCTTTACGCGCCTGCCAGTGCTGGGGAGCGAGTTTGTCGGGGTGCTCGGCGGGGGTCTGGTGCCGGGCAGCGTCGTGCTGATCGGCGGCGAACCGGGGATTGGCAAGAGTAGCCTGTTGCTGCAAGCCGCCGCGCATTTTGCGGAACATGTCGGCTCGGCGCTGTATGTGTCGGCGGAAGAGTCCATCCAGCAGATCAAACTGCGCGCTGCGCGCATGGGGCTCGAACCGGAACGCCTGCTCGTCTACTCCGAAACCAATCTGAACACCATCCTCGATCAGATTGCGGCGGTCAAACCGCGGCTGGTGGTCGTCGACTCGATCCAGACGGTCTACCTGGAAGAGTTGAGTTCCGCTGCGGGGAGCGTCAGCCAGGTGCGTGAAGGAGCGCTGCGCCTGTTGCGCCTCGCCAAGGAGCATGCCATTCCAGTGTTCCTCGTCGGTCATGTCACGAAAGAAGGCGTGATTGCGGGACCGCGTGTGCTCGAGCATATCGTCGATGTGGTGCTGTACCTGGAAGGGGATCGCTTCCACCAGTACCGCCTGCTTCGCGGGGTCAAGAATCGCTTCGGCTCGACCGACGAGGTTGGCGTCTTTGAGATGACCGCGCAGGGATTGCGCGAAGTGCCGAATCCATCGCAGGCGTTTCTCGCAGAACGCGCCGCCAATGCGCCCGGCTCGGCAGTGGCGGTGACGATGGAGGGGACGCGCCCGATCCTGGTTGAGGTGCAGGCGTTGACGGCCAGTAGCGCCAGCGCGCAACCGCGCCGCACCGCCAATGGCTTCGATATGAACCGGTTGTTGATGCTGGTTGCGGTGCTGACCAGGCGGGTCGGGTTGCCATTGTTCAATCAGGATGTCTATGTTAATATTGTAGGCGGTCTGCGCATCGATGAACCAGCAGTTGATCTGGCGGTTGCGGTCGCAATTGCGTCGTCATTTCGCAATCTGCGCGTGCGCCAGGATCTCGCCATGATCGGCGAGGTCGGATTGGCAGGGGAGTTGCGCAGCGCCGGTCAACTGGAGCGACGCCTTACCGAAGCGTCAGGGCTGGGTTTTACCTGTGCGCTGTGCCCGGAAACCGCTCATTTGCCGCGTGTCGACGGTCTTGGCGTCGCAATGGCGCGGACGCTCGCTGATGCAATTGAGATCGCGTTACATGACGGTGACACCTGCACTCATGAGAGTCAGTCTTAACTTTGTGGTCCGCCTGATTGGGATGTTCGCGCTGGGGTATTTGGGGTTTCGCATTGGCATTGCGCTATCAGGCGAGCCTCCAAATGAGATTGAGGCGCTGGCGACCCAGTTGCTGACGCTGGCAGGCGCCGGTTTAGGTCTGCTGACGACCCATCGCTGGACGGTCGAGCCGGTCTGTGCTCTGATCCGTCATATGCAGAGCGTGTCAATTGCCGAATTGACGGTGCTTGTGTTTGGCGCCCTGGTTGGATTGATCTTTGCTGTGCTCCTGTCGATTCCGCTGGCGCAACTGCCGCCGCCATTCGGTCAGTTTGGTCCGATAGTCGCCGCCGGTGCGCTGGCGTATCTTGGCGCGACTCTCTTCTCCAGTCGCAAGAAAGACATCGCTGATCTGCTCCTCGCTTCGCGGCGCGGCACGTTTTCCTGGTCGCAACAGGTCAGTGATGCAATCCAGCCGCCGCGCCGGTATCTGATCGATACCTCGGCGATTGTTGATGGGCGCATTGCTGCCGTGGCGCAGACCGGCTTCATCGATGGAACGTTGCTGGTGCCCGACTTCGTGTTGCACGAACTGCAATCGCTGGCTGACTCCGCCGATGAACTGCGGCGGGTGAAAGGGCGGCGTGGGCTTGAGATTTTGAATACCATGCAGAAGCAAATGAATAGCGCCGTTGAAGTGCTGAACGTCGAAGTTCCAGGCGCAATGGACGTGGACGAGAAACTCGTCATTCTGGCGCGCCAGTATCGCTGTCCGGTCATTACGAACGATCATAACCTTGGGCGTGTCGCAGAACTCCAGGGGGTCAAGGTGTTGAGCCTGAACCATCTTGCCGACTCAGTTCGCCCCCCGGTCGTTCCTGGTCAGGATCTGCGCGTGATGATCCGCGACACCGGGCGTGAACGCGAGCAAGGCATTTCGTTTCTGGAAGATGGCACGATGGTGGTTGTCGAGGATGCGCGGCGCCTGATCGGGCGTGAGGTGGATACGATCGTCACGCGCGTCTATCAGACGCAGACCGGCCGGATAGTGTTTGCCCAACTGCGATTGGAAAACGTAGCGAAGGGTTAACAAACAGCCCGGATGGCGCAGGGCGGGTCTCAGACGCGCCCTTACGCTTCATTGCTTCATCCTCTGCGGCATACAGGGTTAACAAACAGCCCGGATGGCGCAGGGCGGGTCTCAGACGCGCCCTTACGC
>ERZ1685332.67-NODE-67-length-29883-cov-17.183117_pt1 | contig 29883 bp, 19 predicted proteins | sample MGYA00580193_ERZ1685332 | MGnify/ENA primary metagenome ERZ1685332 (study PRJEB41501, sample SAMN08275520) | hot springs metagenome | biome: alkaline hot spring; material: microbial mat | place: Russia: Ush-Beldyr | collected 2015-07 | depth 0.5 m m ...
ACGTTGATGGCGCCGGGCGTCGGTGGGGCGGGTGGGCGACCTGCCCTGACGTTGACGGCGCCAGGCGTCGGTGGGGCGGGTGGGCGACCTGCCCTGACGTTGATGGCGCCGGGCGTCGTTGGGGCAGGTCTGAGACCTGCCCTTATGCTGACGGCGCCAGGCGCCTTCCAGTCAGTTTGAGATACACGTCCTCCAGATTGGGCTGGCGCACGGTAATGTCACGCACTAGCCGTCCGTGCTGTTGCGCCGACGCATAGAGCGCCTGAAGCGTGGCTTCAGGATTCGCCGTTTCGATTTCGAGGTGTTCGCCAACGTGGCGCATCTGTATGGCGCCAGGCAGCGATGGCAGCGCCTCCAGCGACAGATCGACCGTCGCCTTCAGCACCGGTTGCACATCGGCGGCGGCGATTAACCGCTGTGGCGAGTCGCATGCCACAATCCGCCCCTCGTCGATAATCGCCACGCGCCCGCACAACGCCTCCGCTTCGTCCATACTGTGCGTTGTAATCACAATCGTGCGTCCCTGTTCCTTCAGGGTGCGAATCAAGCGCCAGACCTCGCGGCGCGCCGCCGGATCGAGCGCTCCGGTCGGCTCGTCGAGCAACACGATCTCCGGGTCGGTGGACAGCGCAATCGCCAGCGCCAGGCGCTGCTGCCGCCCACCTGACATCTGCTTCGCGCGCCGGGGCGCCTGATCGACGAGGTCGAACTGTTCTAGCAGTGCCAGGATGTGGCGGCGCGACAGGTAGACCTCATAGAGCGCTGCATAGACTTCGATGAGTTCGAGCGCGGTCAAGCCGTCGATCAGCGCCGTGCTTTGCAGTTGAATGCCCAGTTTGCGCCGGGCGCGCTGCGGGTCGCGCAGCACGTCGATGCCAGCAACGAAAATGGCGCCGGTATCCGGGTGGTGCAGTCCTTCGATGCACGAGAGGAGCGTCGTCTTGCCCGCGCCATTTGGACCCAGCAGACCGAAGATCTCGCCACGCCGCACATCCAGGGAAACGCCTTTCAACGCCTCGACGCGGCGACGTCCTTTGCCGTAGTGCATGTGCACATCACGTACATCAATCGCAAGTTCGCTCATGGCAACCTCCTGTTCGTTCGCCATGAGCGTAGCGCAGAGCGGGCAATTGTTGAAGTGCGGGAGGATAGATTATGAGGGTGTGTGAGAAGAGGGAGGCGGTGATATGACGAAGGTCATAGCGGTGCAGAGGGTTGCACTCCCGCGCCTCTCCGTAGATAATATCCGCTGCACAGTTCCGTTCAGCACAGCAACGAGCAACCTATGGACGACCTTCTCATTCGTGGCGGGCACGTCATCGACCCGGCAAACGATCTGGACGCCCCCGCCGATGTTGCGATCCGCGACGGACGCATCGCAGCCGTGGCGCCGTCGCTCGATCCGGATCAGGCGCGCGAGGTGATCGACGCCTCAGGGCAGATCGTCACCCCGGGGCTGGTCGATCTCCACACCCACTTTTACTGGGGCGCCACCTACTGGGGCATTGAGGCGGATCCGGTTGCCGCGCGCAGCGGCGTGACCACCTGGGTGGACGCGGGTAGCGCTGGCGCCTACAGTTTTCCGGGGTTTCGCCACTTCATCTGCGCTGTCAGTCGGGTGCGCACGTTTGCTTTTCTCAACCTCTCGGCAATCGGGCTGATCGCGCCGACCTGGGAGTTCGCTAATCTCGACTACTGCGACGTCGATCTGGCGATCAGGACAGTTGAGGAGAACCGCGACATCATCGTGGGGATCAAGGCGCGCATCGATCACAACACGACGCGCGGCGTCGGCATTCGCCCGCTGCACCTGGCGCGCGCCCTCGCCGACCGGGTGGCGCTGCCGCTCATGGTGCATATCGGCAATGGACCTCCGCCACTGGAAGAGATTGTTGCGTTGCTGCGCCCTGGCGATATTCTGACGCACTGTTTCACTGGCGGAACGCATCGGTTGCTCACTGCGGACGGGCGCCTCTCTCCCGTGGTGCGGGAGTTGCAGCAGCGCGGCGTTCTGCTCGACATCGGGCATGGCACAGGATCGTTCAGTTATCGCACTGCCGAAGCGGCGCTCCAGGAAGGGGCGCTGCCGGACATTATCAGCAGCGATATTCACCAACTCAGCGTCCAGGGTCCAATGTTCGATCTGCCGACGACTCTCTCGAAGTTCCTCAACCTGGGCGTGACCCTGCCCGATGTCATTGATCGCGCGACGCGCCGTCCGGCGCTGGCGATTGGCAAGCCGGAACTTGGAACGTTGCGCCCTGACGGTCCCGGCGACATTGCCATCTTTCGCGTCGAGGAAGGCGATTGCACCTTTTTCGATGTCGAGATGAACGCGCGCCACGGCAATCGGCGACTGACCTGCACTGCCACCATTGTGGGTGGAACGCTGCTGCCGCGCATGCCGGAACGTCCTCCGGCAATCTGGGCGATCCTGCCGGATCATCAGCGGCGGATCCTTGCCCGGGAATAGCGGAGAACAGCATTGGACAAAACCGGCATGTCGCGGTACGCTCATGGTTCAGCATCATGGTCAGGCATACGGAGGAGAGTTCGTGCGCGTTTTCATTACCGGCATCACCGGTCCGGTCGGCAGCGCCCTTGCAGACTATCTGGTGGCGCTTCCCGGCGTCGAGGTGCATGCCTTCAAGCGCTGGCGCAGCGATACGCGACCGATCGCGCATCTCATAGGGCGCATCACCTTGCACGAAGGGGACATCGAAGACCCCTATTCGGTGATGCGCGCTGTGGAGCGGGCAGCGCCCGATCGTGTCTACCACCTGGCAGCGCAGAGTTACCCCAGCGAGTCGTGGGATGCGCCGATTGTCACCATGCGCACCAATGTCGAGGGAACGATCAATGTGCTGGAGGCGGTGCGGCGTCATGCGCCACGTGCGCGCGTCCACCTTGCGGGCACAAGCGCCGAGTATGGCTGGGTGCAGCCGGAGGACACGCCGATCCCCGAGACGCACCCCACGCGCCCGCTCAGCCCGTATGGCGTGAGCAAGGTCGCTGCCGGGTTGAGCGGGTTGCAGTACGCTGCCAACTACGGCATGCACGTGGTGGTCACCCGCTCGTTCAACCACGTGGGACCACACCAGGGGGACCGGTGTGCGATTCAGACATTCTGCCGCCAGATGGCGCTGATTGAGTGCGATCGTCAGGAACCGGTCATCTACGTCGGGAATCTGGAGTCGCGGCGCGATTTCACCCACACCCGCGATGTGGCGCGCGCCCTCTGGCTGCTCCTTGAGCATGGCGCGTCTGGTGAAATCTATAACCTCTGCTCAGGCGTGGCGACCCGCATCGGCGACATTGTGGCGCTGGTGCAGCAGCACGGGCGTGTTCCAGCGGAGGTGCGCGTCGATCCGGCGCGTCTCCGTCCCTCCGATGAGCCGCTGCTTGTGGGGGATAACACGAAGTTGCGCCAGGCGACGGGATGGCAGCCACGAATCACCGTGCCGATGATCGTCGAGGAGTTGATGGCGTACTGGCGAGAGCGGTTGGCGTTGGACAGGTAGGGTGCAGTTATGAATTGGCAGGAAGCGACATCCGCGTCTACCAGCGATTGAAATCGCCCCAATGGGCCTGCGGGGCCGACCGTTCATCTGCGTGGACGCCTGGCGCAACTTATCGTTTTTGAGCAATAATCCGGTATTGCTCGGTCGAGTCCGCGCAGGCGGGCTTCGCTGTCCATAACCCGCGACCTGAGGCGCCAGGCGGGTAGGTGGAATACTGAATCAAACGCCATCAGGCGCCAGCCCGGGCGCATGGCGGCGAGGACGCGCTTTCCTGTCTGGCAAGCCCTCGCGTTGTATTGCTCACTTCGAGCATAGGGACGCCCACCCCCGCCTTCTTCCCCCGCAAGGGGAGGTAAAGGGTTCAGAGGGATGAGGGTAAAAAGGCGTCGGGTCATGGGAAACCCCTCTCGTGCTCAGAAACCTTTCTCTCCTGAGAGGTTAGGGAGATCTCACGATTTGAGCGCGAGTCATTGACCAGACTGCCTGACACCCTGTTTCATCGCTTGCGCTTACTGCGCTGTTGCCAGCGCCACAAACTCAATCGTCAACACAACGTCATCACTGACATTCGCCACGAAGGGCACGCTCGGAATCTGAAGGTTGTAATCACTCCGCTTCACCGTTGTGGTTGCGGCGCCGACAAGCCGTTCTGCCGACTCGGCGCGCACCGTCGCCTCGAACACCACCGGTCGCGTGATGTCGCGGATGGTCAGATCGCCCCGAATGGTGAAGGTAAACGGCTGGTCGAGCGTGCCGCTGCCGTTCAATCCCTCGATAGCCGTTGGCGTGAACGTAATAAACTCATACTGGTCGGTATTCAGAATAAAGTTGCGAATCGCGCGATCACGATTGCCGCTATCAGTCGCAAACGTGCGGGCGTTCACCTGGATCACGCCGATCTGTGCGGTCGTCAGGTCGCTTGGGTTGACAGCAAATTCACCGGCGACCTGGTTCGTCGTGCCGACTGCTTCAATCCGCTGACCACGCAGGTCTTCGGCAATCCGAAAACTGCCCCTCGACTCATCAGCGACTATCTGATAGCGGATCACCTCATTTGGTGCAGTGTTTGCCGCAGGTGCAGTCGGCGCCTCAGTCGGCGCAGCAGGCGCCGGCGTCGCCGTTGCCGCAGCAACGGTTTCTACAGGCGTCGCTAGCGTCGGATCAGCAGGCGCAGCAGTTGGCTCAGGCGCACTCGTGGCCTGCACCGCAATCGGGATGGCGGTCATCGGACCACTGGCAGGCTGAGTGTCGCCTAACACGCTGTCGAAGATCCACCAACCAGCGACAACAACGATCAGCACACCAACGGCCGCCAGAAGCGCACGATTTCGATTCATACGTCAGATTTCTCCTTGATACGTGTCATAATGGCGTAGAGAGCTTCAGCATGGATGATGCTTCTCCAACGCATACGTATGATATCGTCGGATTGTTTTGAAAATACCATGGATCAGATGAGAGTCGTCTTAGTGTTCATCAGCGCCTGCGCACCCTGGCTCCTGAGAGCGCGGGCGTTGCGTCTGATAGCGACGAGTGATGGGTAACGGGCGACGATCGCCCACCTGTCGCTTTTTACGCTGCTCCTGGTAACGCGGGCGTCTTGCCCGCACACACGATGCCCTGGGGCGGCGGGGCGCCATACGCTGGCGTTTGTTGATTCCATTCCGCCGCCGCTTCTCCCTGGCTCAGAGGCGGTCCCCCAATCGGCGCTGTGGGCGACCGGCGGAATGGTAGCCCCCAACCCTGAACAGTTACGGTCGTAGGGGGATTAAGCGCGCGTCCACGACTTGTGGTAATCTAGAAGTGAACAACAACACTCGCCACTGAAAGACATTCCACGGAGAACACCGCCATGACCGACACTGGAGTCGCTCTCGCCAAAGACGTGGAAGCGCGCATCGAATCACTGTTGCAGCAGATGACGCTGGCGGAAAAGGTCATGCTCCTGGCAGGATCGAGCATGTGGACGACTACCCCCATCGAACGGTTGGGCATTCCCGCAATCAAGGTCACCGATGGACCGAACGGTGCGCGTGGCGCAGGCGGATTCGTCGGCGGCGCCGTCACCGCGGCGTGCTTCCCTGTCGGGATTGCGCTGGCAGCCATGTGGAACACCAGCCTGGTAGAAGAGGTTGGCGAGGCGCTGGCAGAAGAGGCGCAATCCAAGGGAGCGCGCCTCTTGCTGGCGCCAACGGTCAATATCCACCGCTCGCCGCTCAACGGGCGCAACTTCGAGTGTTATTCCGAAGACCCATACCTCTCGGCGCGCATGGCGGTCGCGTACATCACCGGGTTGCAGCGGCGCGGCGTTGGTGCGACGGTCAAACACTACGTCTGCAATGACTCGGAGTTCGAGCGCAACACGATCAGTTCCGAGGTTGATGAGCGCTCCCTGCGCGAAATCTATCTGCCTCCTTTTTGCGCCGCAGTGCGGGAAGCAAAAACCTGGGCGGTCATGGCGGCGTACAATCGCGTCAACGGCGTGTACGCCAGCGAACATCCCATGTTGCTGGTCGATATTCTCAAGCGCGAATGGGGCTTCGACGGCATCGTCATGTCCGACTGGTTCGGCACGAAGAGCGTCGTCGAGGCTGCCGCCAATGGACTGGACCTCGAAATGCCCGGACCGACGCGCTGGCGCGGCGAGCGGTTGATCGCCGCCGTCGAGGACGGTCAGGTGAGCATGGCGGCCATCGACGAGTCAGTTCGCCGGACGTTGCGCACGATTGCGCGTGCCGGTGCGTTCGAGAACCCGGAGATTCCTCCTGAGCAGGCGATCGACCGTCCTGAGCATCGCGCCCTCATCCGCTGCGCAGCGGCTGAAAGCTTGGTGCTGCTCAAGAACGACGGCGGCATCTTGCCGCTCAATCTGGCAACCCTGTCGTCAATTGCGATCATCGGACCCAACGCGAAAACGGCGCAGATCATGGGCGGCGGGAGCGCACAGGTCAATGCGCACTACGCCATCGCGCCCTACGATGGCATCGCGGCGCGGGTCGGCGACCGGGTGAGCCTGGGGTATGAAATCGGCTGCACGAACCATCGCAGTCTCCCGCGCCTCGACAGTGCCCTGGTGACGTCAGACGGCGGCGAGGGGCGTGGGTTTACCGTCACCTACTACAATAGCCACGATCTGACCGGCGAGCCAGTCTATCAGGCGATAACTGAGAGCAGCGAGAACGTCTGGCTTGGCGAGGTGGCGCCTGGTGTCGATCCGCGCCAGTTTTCGGCACGTTTCACTGCACGTTTCACGCCTGCCGAAAGCGGTGTGCACACCTTCAGCCTGATCAGCGCCGGGCTGAGTCGCCTCTTCGTCGATGATGCGCTGCTCATCGACAATTGGACGGCGCAAACGCGAGGTGATGCATTCTTTGGCGCAGGCAGCGCCGAAGCAACCGCGCCGATTACACTCGAAGCCGGGCAGACATACGCGCTGCGCCTGGAATACAGCAACCAGGGCGCGACCATGCTTGCCGCTGTGCGGCTTGGGTATCTGCCGCCCGTTGCCGAAGACGCCATCGAGCGCGCTGCAGCCCTGGCAGCCCAATCCGACGTCGCGCTGGTGTTCGTCGGGCTGAACGCCGATTGGGAGAGCGAAGGACACGATCGCCCGCATATGGATCTGGTCGGCAGGCAGGATGAACTGGTCGAGCGGGTGGCAGCCGCCAACCCACGCACGGTTGTGGTGCTGCAAACCGGTTCGCCGGTGACGATGCCGTGGCTGGATCGCGTGGCAGCGCTCCTTCAGGCGTGGTACCCCGGGCAGGAATGCGGTAACGCGATTGCCGACGCGCTGTTTGGCGACGTCAACCCGTCGGGCAGACTGCCGCAAACCTTCCCGCTGCGGCTGGAGGACAACCCGGCGTACATCAACTATCCCGGCGAGAATGGGCGAGTGCGCTACGGTGAAGGCATCTTCGTCGGCTACCGCTACTACGAGAAAAAAAAGGTCGCGCCGCTCTTCCCCTTCGGCTTCGGTCTCTCGTACACCACGTTCCACTACGACAACCTGCGCTTGAGCACCGACGTCGTGACTCCCGACGATCGGCTTACCGTGCAGGTTGACGTCACCAACACCGGGCAGGTCGCCGGTCATGAGGTCGTGCAACTCTACGTGCGCGACATTGCTGCCCGCGTCGCCCGACCGGAGAAGGAGCTGAAAGGGTTCGTCAAAGTTGCGCTGCAACCGGGCGAAACAAAAACCGTCGCCTTCCAGATTGACCGTGAAGCGCTGGCATACTGGGACGACGCACAGCACGCCTGGGTCGCCGAAGCAGGTGAGTTCGAGGCGCTGATTGGCAGTTCATCGCAGGACATTCGGGCGAGCGCGGTGTTTCGCCTGAGCGACACCGTCGCCTTTGGCGGACCCGCAAAGCCGTCGGTGAAGCTGAGCGTCGACTCGCCGGTCAAAGCGTTGATCGAACACGACAGCGCACGCGCCGTGCTGGAACGCCATATGCCCGGTTTTGTCGAACAGGCTGGCGTCGGCGTTATGATGGGGTTGACGCTCGCGCAGATGGCTGCGTTTGCACCGGATCGGATCACCCCGGATCTGTTAGGCGCAATTGCGGAGGATCTGGCGCAGATCCGATGACTGTCACTGCTTCGAGGGAACGCGGGCGCACCCGCACCTGCGCCTGCCGGCGGTGGTGACGGTCATCGGCGCCAGAGTCACCTCCGCCGCACAACGAGCAGATCGCCCTCGCGGGTGGCGCGCACGGCGCGAATACCGCGCAGGCGCGGCGGCAGCGGCACATGCCGCCGGTAGGGTCCAATCCGCACAATCAGGTCATCGCCGCTGAGAGTCAACCCGATGGCGCCCTGCGGCAGACCGGGGAGTTCAAAGGTCAACGCCGGTTCGCCGCGCTGCTCGTTGCCGATGGGCGAACGAACCTTTGCCGCGCCCGCATCCCCCATCGCGCGCCCGGCAAGCAGCAACGGCATATGCCCGCCAGTCGCTGCGCTGATGTCCAGTCGGAGCAAGGGTCGCGCGGACCAGAGCGCTGCGGCTTCGTCAAGCAGCGCCGCCTGCAACCGTTCGAGCGGCGCCAGACGCGCATCTTCGGGGTTGGGCGGCAGGAGCGGACCGGCGACCAGCGCGCCAACCGCGACGCCGTGAAGTTGAATGGCGGGGATCGCCAGGCGCGCCTCTGCCAGCGCCGCTGCGTCGGGGCGCAGCACATAACAGACCATGCCCGCAGGGGTGTCGAGCAGACCGCGCAGGCGCTCGGCTTCCGCCAGCACTCGCCGCAGGTTGCTCGTGAACTCCGGCGGCAGCAGCAACCCCGGCAGCAGCGACCCCTGCGCCGGCTGACCATCGAGACCGATGAGCAGACGTGCGACCCAGCGTAGATTGTCGGGAACGCCGAGCGCCGCGATCAGCGGATCGTGCGGACCGGCGTCCACCACCACACGCTCATATTGAGGGGCGAGGTCACGGATGCGGAGCAGCGCAAACGCGGCGTCGGACGCAGGCGGTTGGGGGAGTTCATCACCGGCGAGGTTGCTGAAGGGCGGCAGCAGGGTCGTGCGGGTTTCTTCCCAGGCGGCTACCAGCTCGCTGCGGGCATCGAGCGCCAGCGCGTCGAGGCGCGGCGCAACTTCAACCGGCGTGCTGCCGACGGCAACGCCCAACAGCGCGCTCAAACCCGCTGTCGATCCATACGTCAGCAGCAGCGTGCGCTTACCTGCATCGGCGGCGCGCGCCGCTTCCGCCGCTGCTGCCATGCTGATGCCCGCGCCGGGCGATCCGGTATAGACGAGGATTTTTGCCACTGCTCAGACTTCCCAGGAACCTGCGCCGCTCACCGGCTCACTCCCATAATCAGCAGACTCTTCCCTGAAAAGGAGTTTCTGGTGCGATCCTTCCATGTATTCCACCATCTGACGTTCCGCGAGATTTTGCGCAATATCACACTCCTTGTTCAGGAGTCGGGCAAGAGCCATCAGATCAAGCGAGTTAAGCAACTGAGTTGTAATCGGCCGCTTTGCATCCCAGAAAATTAAGGATGTCCAGAACTCCCTGGCAGGTTCGGACATTACCAGTTCGTACAAGAGATTGCTCTCTTCTTGGGAATAAATGGAAAGAAATAACAGGTATCATCGAGCACTACCGGACGCTCCTGAAAAGGCGATACCTGAGCAAACTCCAGTTTCTTATACAAACCTGAGATAGCAACCTTCCAGGGAGCAAAAGAATATGGTCCGACTCCAAAGATCGAGAAGCGCGGACGATTCCTGTAGATTGAACTCTTCCGTCTTTCCAGGAGATGCGCATGCTCATTCAGGTAATTCCACGCCCTGGGAGCGTCCCGCCTGAGACGGCGCGGATCGTCATTCGTTGTCTGCTGCGGAACAATCATCCACAGACGCGGACTCCGGTGTGCTGCGATATCGGAACTTTTCAGCAATGGGTAGAGCACTTCAGGCTCAAGATCAACGGCTTCTCTTAGCCCATTAACAAGATTTCCCTGCTCAACACGCAATTCAAAGACCCTACCGCAATCATGTTTTATGCCCGACCGCCAACCCCGAAGACCGGTTCCTGTAAGCATCTTCCATTTTCGGTATAATTCGACATGAGCCACGAGCGTGCCATCCTGTAATCCGAACACTGTGTCAGGTTTCTGTTCATGAAGAGAACGAAAAACGTAACATTCCTTACTGTTTCCGATCGGATTACCTCGAACAAACAGAAGGCATGCATCAACTGAGGCTCCAAAATATTCATGGGCGTCGAAGATATATACCGATGCCGGATCGATTCGCAGGTTATGTTGCCAGGCGTACAAAAGAACCTTACGTGCTACCACTGTCTTACACAGCATCGCAAGCAAGCCATCTTTTCCATCGATCCATTCAATGTTCCTTCTCAACATCCATTCTGAAATATCGACATTGCTCTTCCCGGTGAGCGCGTCAATGCCTCGGAGATTGTCAAAGTTTGATTTCTTCGGAAGATTAGTACTATCAAGGACGCTTAATGTCGCATTCGTCACCCACGGCGGGTTTCCTATCACAAGGATTGGCTCAGGCAATTTTTCTACAATCTCAGACCAATTCGTAAGAAAAAATCAGATTGACGAACCTCAACAGACCTGTGCGGAAATACTTGTGTAAGCGTGCGCTGAGCCTGCGTCACGTAGTGTGGATTGATATCGAAGCCAAGAATACGTTGTACATCCGAGAATGTTTCCAAAGATGCTGCAAGAAATGAACCCATCCCACAGGTCGGTTCAAGAATTGAAGAGGGGCGAAAATCAGTTCGGGCAATAAGAGAGCAAACTTCTCTGGCAAGGTTCAGTGGCGTCTGAAAATCCCCGAACTCAGCCTTACGTCGCTTCTGATCGTACATTGCTATATCAGCCTTTCAATTCCCGGAACTGAGCCAGCCGTCTCAATGATGCGACTGCATTGTAGTCTCCATTGCAGGGCATTTGAGATGGTCAGATAGCCGATCTCAGGAGGATTGGCAAGAATTAGCCAGCGGAGATAAGACCGGAACTTGCGCTCAAAGTATGTATCTATCGCTTTTCCATCAGTAACGCCGTACAATTCCAGCTCTTTATGTTCAAGTCTGGCAAACTTCTTAGCCTCGTCCTTAAGATTTTGCAGCGTCAATCCTGGTTTCATACCTGGTCCTCCAACCTGCCACTCGACACCGGCAGCCTTTCTCAGGCCACTGGCGCTGGCTTCAACCGGCTCAACCAGCGCCAGCGGCGTGTGACGCTTACCGACCGCATCTCCAGCAACGATCAGGGTCAAACGTGGCGATAGAGCGCGCGCCTGGAGAAGCACCTCTGCCAGCCTGTGCAGGTTGAACACTCGGTACGACTCTCCAACGCTCAGGCGGACGCTTACCCGCCGCCGCCGCCAAATCCCATGATACCCCCTTCGGTCATGGCGTGCACGTCGAGCAATTCATCGACCTGCGCGGCGGTCAGCAACCCTTTCTCGACCACCACTTCCTTGATCGTCTTGCCGGTCGCCAGCGCCTCTTTGGCGACCGCCGCGCCGTTGAGGTATCCGATCACCGGGTTCAGCGCCGTCACCAGGATTGGGTTCTTTGCCAGCCAGCCGGTTGCTTTTTCAGGATTGGCGGTAATACCGACAACGCACTTCTCGGTGAAGGCGTTGATGGCGCCGATGAGGACGTGCATCATCTCAAACAGGTTGTGCGCAATGATCGGCATCATCACGTTCAGTTCGAGTTGCCCGGCCTGCGCCGCGAGTGACACCGTCAGGTCACACCCCTGAACGTGGAAACACGCCATGTTGAGCATTTCCGCCAGCACCGGATTGACCTTGCCCGGCATGATGCTCGAACCAGGCTGCACCGCAGGCAGGCGAATCTCGTCGAGACCGGTGGTGGGACCGGACGCCAGCATGCGCAGGTCGTTCGCAATGCGCGTCAGGGTAATGCTCAACGTGCGCAGCGATGCCGAGAAATCCGCCGGGTCAGCCATACTCTGCATCGCCTCAAACAGATTGCCCGCCGAGCGCAGTTCCTGCCCGGTCAGTTCCGCCAGGCGCTTCACCATGCGCCCATGGTATTCGGGATGGGCGTTCAACCCGCTGCCGACTGCCGTTCCGCCGATGCCCAGGCGGCGCAGCCGGTCGGCAGCCACTTCGATCCGCTCGCGATCATTGCGCACCGCCAGCGCATACGCGCCGAATTCCTGCCCCAGGCGCACCGGCACAGCATCCTGCAGGTGAGTACGTCCCGATTTGACGATTGGATCGAACTCTTCCGCCTTCGCGTCGAGCGCGTCGGCGAGCCGGTCGATAGCGGCGAGCAGTTCGTCGATACGCCAGAGGCATCCGAGACGGATGGCGGTTGGAATGGTATCGTTGGTGCTCTGCGCCATATTGACGTGGTCGTTCGGGCTGACCGGTTTCTTCGGATCGTTGATCGCAAAGCCAAGGATCTGGTTGGCGCGATTGGCGATCACTTCATTGAGGTTCATGTTATGACTGGTCCCCGCGCCTGCCTGGAACGGATCAACGACGAAATGATCGGCATGCTGCCCATCGAGCACTTCGTCAGCAGCCTGGATGATGGCGTCGGCGATCTGACGGCCGCTGATCGTGCGGTCGCCAATCGTGACATCGTTGAACAGTCCGAGGTCACGGTTTACTTCCGCAGCGGCGCGTTTGATCATCGCCTGCGCCCAGACGAATGCCGGGTACGGGCGCATGCCGCTGACGGGGAAGTTCATCACCGCGCGTTGCGTCTGTGCGCCGTACAGCGCATTCGCCGGCACCTGCACTTCGCCAAGCGAGTCCTTCTCGATGCGGAATCCTTCGGGCATGGGCTTCCTCCTCTTCTTTGGGGACGATCACCGCGCCCATGGTACCATGAATTCCTCCACGCGCTACGATGCAGTGCGCTATGTCGCAACGATGCATGCATTGACAGTGGTCGTGCTCTGCCCTACACTGGTGGCGCCAGCAGAAACAAGGATAAGACGTTTCGCGTATCGGCTGACGTCACATTCAGGATCGGTCATGAGCGTTACGCAACTGAGTCGCAACACCGGGCTCGACCTCGTGCGCGCAACCGAAGCGGCTGCCATCAGCGCCGGGCGCTGGATGGGGCTCGGTCAACGCAACGAGGCGAATGCGGCCGCCGAGCATGCCATGGCGAGCACGCTCGATCTGCTCGATTTCGACGGATACATCGTCGTCGGCGAGGAAGGGCGTCTGAAGACCCCATCCGGTCTGATCAGTGGTCGGTGCGTTGGTCGCGGCGGTCCGCCGGTCGATGTCGTCGTCGATCCGGTCGATGGGTTGCGCCTCCTGGCCCAGGGACGCTCCGGCGCTATCTCGGTTGCGGCGGTGGCGCCGCGCGGCGCACTCTGGTCACCCACTCCAGCAGCGTATATGGAGAAACTGGTCGTCAGCCGCAAAACGGCGCACGCGCTGGTTCCGGAATGCCTCGGCGCGCCTGCCGGATGGACGCTGGCGCTGATTGCGCGCACGCTCGGCAAAGAAATCCGTGATCTGGTTGTCTTCGTGCTCGATCGACCGCGCCACGTCGATCTCGTGAACGAAATCCGCGCGGCTGGCGCGCGCGTCATGCTGGCGGATGATGGTGATATTGCGGGCGCAGTGCTCGCCGCTATGCCTGGCGGTCCGGTCGATGTGCTCATGGGAATCGGCGGCGCTGCCGAGGGCATTATCGCTGCGTGCGCGGTGCGGTCGCTTGGCGGTGCGATGCTTGCCCGCCTCGCGCCACAGAGCGACGACGAGCGCCAGGCAATCGAAGCGCGCGGTCTCGACATTCGTCGGGTGCTTACCTGCGACGATATGGTGGCAACCAACGAGGTCTTCTTTGTCGCTACCGGCATTACCGATGGATCGCTGCTCCACGGTGTGCGCTACCAGCGCGACCGCGCTGAGACCAATTCGCTCATTCTGCGCTGTGAAACGCGCACACGCCGCGTTATTTATGCCGAACACCTGCTGCCTGATATCCATGCTGTCTTGCGAAAGGAGCGCGAACCATGATGACTGCGTTCGAGAGGGGGCGTGACCCGACAATCGATGCTAGCATTCTTCACCGGCCATCGTGGCGTGCCTACCCATACCTCCTCGTTCCTGACGATCCGCAACTACACTTTCCGCAGGCGGAAGGGTATCAGGGCATGGCAAGCGATACCTACTACGCTTCCGGCATCGTGCAGGGCGAACAGACGGGAAAACGCTACGCCTTCTTCGTCATTTTTGCGCGACTTTCGGGTTTCTCAAGCGCCTCCGGCATCGATATGCACCTTGGGGCGCTGTTCGATCTTGCCCGTGGCAGTTATACCACATTCGCGTCATACGACCTGCCGCCAAAGCGCTGGTTGCGCAAACGTCTGACGATCACGCGCGGTCACCTCGGCGTCGCCTGGAACTCCCCGCAGTGGAAGAGCCGCTTCTGGGCGCGCTATGATGTGTCGGGCGCGCCTGTGCCGTTCGGATACACGCTCGACGTGTATGGGCACGACAGCCACGGCGATCCGTTGTCACTCGACCTGATCGTTGATGCCGTCAAACCGCCGCAGCCGGTTGGCGGTCCACTTCACAACGGCGCCATCACCGTGATGGGGCAACCGAACACCCGGTCCTACTTTCAGAGCCTGCGCTATCGCGGGGCGCTCCGGTGGCGCGGCGTGGAAGAAGCGGTGCATGGCGATATTGGCTGGCTCGACCGGCAGTGGTTCCCTGAGTATGTCGGTGCATACTCGGGCGTTCTGGCAGACCGCTACAGTCACCAGTGGGCGCAGATGTCGCTCGACAACGGCTGGGAACTCAGCCTGTGGCGGCATTTTGCGCGCCATGAGCGCAACCGTGAGATTCCGTTCAGCGGGCTGACAATCACCGATCCAGCGGGACGCGCGTCGTTCACCGACGAATATCGTGTTGAGCCGCTCAGTTACTGCCGCGACGAAGGATATGTGACGCCGCTCTACGCGCCGGTTCAGCGTCTCTTCGGCGTGCGCGGCGACACGCGCTATTTTCTTGATGCCTACCGGTTGCATGTGCCATCGCTCGACCTGGTCGTGACCAGCACGCCACTCGCGCCTGCCCCCGCGCACCGCATGCCGGTCGATTACCTCACCGGACCGACCCGCCTGGAAGGAACAATGGCAGGCAGGCCAGTGACCGGCTACGGGTTCAACGAACGCACGCTGGGTCTGTGGCGACCGTGGGAATTGTGTCAGGCGCTCGACGACTCGCTGCGCCCGCTGGTTGACGAAGGGCGAGCGCCCCCTGCTCTGGCGCAGCAGATGAACGAGGTGCGCGCCGCTATCGATGCGAAACGCAACAACCAGGCGAAGCGCATCCTCGAACACCAGGTGCGCCCCGCGCTCGACATCCTTCCCGAATCGCAGCGCCAACGCCTGATCCGCCTGTGCAACGACCTGGTGGCGATGGTGTAGGTCCATCCACGAAGGACACGTAGGATTCATCCACCTTCCCTCATTCCTCTCATAAGGGTAGATTTTTCGGCAGACTCTCCTGTTGCATCGCCTATTCGAGGCAGCAGGACGCCACAACGCTCCCCTCTCCCGCAGCGCGGGAGAGGGGCAGGGGGTGAGGGCAAATACCCCTCGCACCCAAAAACTCTGCATCTGTGAGCCCTCCTTCCCACCTTCGCGCCCCCTTCGCGCCTTTCGGGGAGGACACGATGACGCGGGCGTAATCCACGCAGGACACGAAAAACACGAAGGCGGCATTGTCCCCGCGCCTGCCTGCGGGCGCCGTTGGGCGCGCCGGAGGTCCGCCGACGCGGGGGGGGCATCCACGCAGGACACGAAAGAACACGAAACGGGCGCTCCTTGTGTGCGCTCCAATACCGACAACCTGATCACCTGCAACGTGCAACGTGCACCATTTCGCAACGTTGCCGCGCAACGTCTCTACCGGTAACCCTTCTCACCTTCAACGTTCAACCTTCCACCTTCCGACTGCCTCTCTGGTAATGCCCTAGTATATCGCTGTGTGTATCATTCAAAGGAATGAAGATTCGGCATTTTTGCTGTTTACCTGACCATGAGGAGTCGCCGACAGGCGACGCGCGGCAGCGCGTTCTGCCGAAGCAGGCATATGAGCAGCCTGCTAAGTACGCATCTTTCTGGACCGTGTTACCGTTACTGCATCATACTATCACGACGTAAGGAGCACATCGCAATGACTACGACGAACGAGAACATCACCGCGCTCGAAGCCGAAAACGCCGCGCTGCGTCAGCGTATCAGCGACCTGGAAGCGCGCCTCGCCTCCCACAACGGCGCCGCTGCATCCATGACCAACCACGCCATCGACGAGTTTCGCGGCTTTCGCACGCTGGTCGAAACTGCGCCGCAAGCCATCAGCATCGCCGATCTCAACGGCATCATCACCTATGCCAATCCCGCATTCTGCGCGCTCACCGGCTATGATGCTCTGGTTGGCGCTTCTATGCTGGTACTCCACTTCGAGGAGGATCTGCCAACATTGCAAGCGAATATTCAGGCAGTGATGCACAGCGGCATCTCGCGCGGCGCAGCGCGCCTGCGCCACAAGGATGGACGCGCGATCCCGGTGCGCGTCAATGCCTTCGTCATCCGCGACGATGCTGGCACGCCCGTCGCCATGACCGGCATGTTCGAGGACCTGACCGCCGAGTTGCAGCGCGAGGAGCGCCTGACCCTCTTCGAGGCGCTTGTCGAGAACGCCCCCGACGCCATCGGCGTCGCCGATGTCAACGGCGCCATCATCTATGCCAACGCCGCCTACAAGAACCTGACCGGCTATGGCGACGCCTTGATCGGCATGAACGGCTTCAATTACATTTACGAAGAGGATCACCGGCTGGCGCAGGTCGCCCTGGCGCGCCTGGCGGAGGGCAAGGCGGCATCCATCGAGGCGCGCATTCGCCGCATGGACGGTCGTGTCGTGCCGGTTGCCGCAACGATGTACATATCGATGCGCTGCTCGCGGGGGTTGCCGAATATCGCGCCGAAATGGCGATTGTGGACATCACCGGGGTGCAGGTGGTCGATACGCAGGTGGCGAATGCGCTGGTGCGCGCGGCGCAGGCGGTGCGGCTGCTGGGAGCGCAGGTGGTGCTGACCGGCATCAAGCCGCAGGTGGCGCAGACGCTGGTGCAGCTCGGCGTGGGTCTGGACGGCATTCGCACCACCGGCACGTTGCAGACCGGCGTGCGCCTGGCGCTGGACAATGACGCGAACCGGCACCGCAATCGGAGACAGTAAACTCTGCTGGCTCCTCGATCCACGAAGAGCACAAAGGGGCACGAAGACAAGGTGCAGCAGGTATCGGGCAACGTCGGGTGCTGTCGGGTGCGGGGGCACACGCAGGTGTGCTCCTCCGGCCACCTGCGTACCTGGACACTTCCCACTGTCACCCCATCCCACGCGTAACGTTCAATGGGCAATGCGCGCCTCACATCTGGGTGTCGAGGCGGCGCGTCCCTACTTTTCACCTTCCCACCTTCTACCTTCAACGTTCAACCTCCAACGTGTGCCTTCCTGCTGTCAATTCCTGCACTCCATGCCTATATTGGAATGTTCCGGTCAATCCATTCGGCAGATTGATGTCGATGGTCATTCGTCCGTTCATGTGCGTGATCGTCACATCAATCATTCCGCGTGGATGGGACAGTGTGCCGGAGATGGCGCGCAGATGCCCTGGCATCGGGGCGATTACCACGCGATCAAACCCGAACGATGCCGGACGGATGCCCAGAATCGTCGCAAAGCAATGGTAGAGCGGATGCGCTCCCCATCCATGACAATCGGAACCAACACGTTCCGATTGTTCCGGTATGGTCTTGAACCCCTCGTCCGGCAGCGCGAGCCACACACCGAGCCGTTCAAAGAAGGCGTCTGCCATCCCCAGGACATAGTATGCTTCAAACAAATAGTGCGTGAAGTAAATCGTCGTCCGGGTCAGATGTCTGTCGGTACGCAGCCGTGCAGCCATGCGCTGCTGTTGTTTCGGGTCGAGCGTATCGCTCAATACTGCCAGTGCCTGTGTGTGTTCTGAGAACGAAGTATGCTCCGGATCATCGGCGAACAATCCCCGTGCTTCATTCCAGAAACATGACACCAGGCGTACTGCCAGTCGACTTCGATGGCGCTCGTAGCGTTGTGCCAGCTCCGCTTCGCCCGCCCACTGCTCAAGTTCCACCGCAAGCTTCAGCGTGTATGCCAGATGCCAGTTGAGTACGCCGCTGACCCCTCTATCGCCATCAGACGGAACTCCGTGCAGCCATGCGGGAACCCAGTCAACAAAGTTCCATCCCGCTGGCGATGGCAGCAATCCGTCGCCAGCGATCAGACCCAGGAACCCATCCAGCACGGCGCGCATGCCGGGAAGCAGACCGGCAATGAATGGCCGGTCGCCGCGCCACATGGCATAATCATGGACCATTGCCACCCACCAGAGCGCACATGGGGGAATGATCTGACGGTCGCGGCACGGGAACCGCGCCAGGACCATGCCATCCGCCTGACGCGACCTGTCGAACAGTGTGAGCGCCTTGCGCGCCAGTCGGTCGTCGCGGCTGAGTACATAGGTGGTCAGCGCCTCCAGGCGCGCGTCTCCCACGTACATCATCTGCTCGTAGTAGGGGCAGTCCAGGTAGATCTCGTGAGCGCACATCTGCAATGTGCGCACCATGAGCGGCAGCGCGCGACTCAGACGTTCATCTTCCAGCGTCAGGCGACTTTCCATTTCCAGCGGATAGCGCGTCTCCTCCAGGGTGAACAACTCAATAGTCAGCGGCTCGTCGGCAGTTTCGACCAACAGTTGCAGATAGCGCCCGGCACGCCACCAGAGGGTTGTGAACACCCGTCCTGCTCCGCCGTCCGGACGAAACACATCGCGCATCAGACCGACGAAATAACGGTTCTTGACCTGATCGCGATGTTCTTTGCATTTTCCTTCGAGGTCACAGAACAATGCTTCCGCCCAACCAATGGTTAACACACTGCCGCTTCCGCCGGACACGACAATCTGCGGATATGCGCATACATAGTCGTTGAGGTCGAATATCACCTGCCGTCGTTCATGGGGCGGCAGGATCAACGGCGCTCGTCCCTCCGCCAGCGACTGCCAGGCGTCGCGTTCCTCTTCCATTCCATTGCCAGGCAGCATCGCAACAATCTCCGGGTTCTCCCAGGCTCCTGCACCTACCTGTCGAACCATACCCACAGTGCGGGGTATAGAACATTGTGTCGGCAGTAGTCCAGGCGTCAGCGTATGTTCCGGTCGAATGCCGAAGAGCGATGCCCCGCCCTCCACGCGATGCACAGTCGGTTTCCATCCGTCGCCGTCGCCGTTCAGCGCCTCCCAGTCGAACGATGCTCCATCGATGACCTGATTGGCGCCGGAGAACCAGGGCGAGTACGATGTTGCTCCTGGCAGAAAGAACGAGTAGCCAGTCAATGGCTTGACTTCCCAGTGAGCGATGCCGGTCGAAAGCAGATGATGGAAGTGCGCATCAGCCCATAACACGAACCCCGGCGCGACGCTCATCTGAGCCAGCGGCGCCCATCCTTCCAGACGCCAGACACGCGCCGCCAACATGTGTCTCCCTGCCCTCAGCGGCAGATCATACGTTTCATAGAACCACACGTCAGGCATGCCACGTTCAGGTCCGCGTCCTATCCGGCGACCATCGAGCCACAACTCGTATCGCTCATCAGCACTCACCCGCACTCGCGCAACACCATCCTGCTCGATGTAAAAATGTAATCGAAATGCTGCAACGACCGGCGTTTCGGTGCACTGTGGCAACCTGATCCAGACTGGTGACTGTTGCGTGCTCATACGTTTCTCCAACAGTCCACTAACACGATTGAGACCGAACCATGATATGCTACGTGTCAGAAAACCAGGCGTGAGACGCGAGACGGGAGGGTTGTGCGTTGCACGTTTCACATTGAATGTTGAACGTGGGCAGAGTGCAGGGAGGGGCGCATTGCATGGTACATGTTGCACGTCGGATAGGGTGACAGTGGGAATTCGTGCAGGTGGGAGAGCCAACGAGGCGCGAGGAGCGACTGTTGCACGTTGAAGGTTGAAGGGTGAAGGTGGGAAGGTTAACGAGGTGCGACCGTTTCGCATTGAAGGTTTGGACTTTGAACGCGGTGTGTCTGACTCCTAACCCTTAACCTCTGGTTCTCTGGTTCTTGGTTCTCAGGAGGAACATAGATGACATTCAACACCAATCGATTGACACAAAAATCAGAAGAAGCATTACTGGCGGCGCAGAGCATGGCGGAGCGCAATGGCAACAGCCAGGTCGAGCCGGAGCACCTGTTGCTGGCGCTGCTCGAACAGACCGACGGTGTCGTGCCGCAGGTGCTGACGAAGCTCAATGTGGCTGTCGGCGTGCTGGTGCAGCAACTGCGCGCCGAGATCAATAAGTTCCCGCGGGTCAGCGGCGGCGGGGTGCAACTCCAGTACTCGCCGCGGATGCGCAATGTCGTCGTGCGCGCAGCCGACGAGATGCCGCAGTTCGGCGACGAATACATCAGCACCGAGCATCTGCTGCTGTCGATCCTGCAGCACGCTGGCGGCGGCGCCGAGCGGGTGCTGCGGCAGGCGGGCATCACGCGCGACAGGCTGCTCCAGGCGCTGCGCGAAGTGCGCGGCAGCCAGCGCGTCACCAGCCCGACGCCGGAAGGCACCTACGCGGCGCTCGAACAGTACGGGCGCGACCTGACCGAACTGGCGCGGCGCGGCAAACTTGACCCCGTAATCGGGCGTGACGAAGAGATCCGCCGCGTGATCCAGATTCTCAGCCGCCGCACCAAGAACAACCCGGTGCTAATCGGCGAGCCAGGCGTCGGCAAAACGGCGATCGTCGAAGGGCTGGCGCGGCGCATCGTGCGCGAAGATGTGCCCGAGGCGCTGAAGAACAAGCGGATTATTGCACTCGACATGGGCGCCCTGATCGCCGGCGCCAAATACCGTGGGGAGTTCGAGGAGCGCCTTAAGGCGGTGCTGAAGGAGATTCAGGAGCGCGACGACGTTGTTATGTTCCTCGACGAGTTGCACACCGTCGTTGGCGCTGGCGCCGCCGAGGGCGCAATGGATGCCAGCAATATGCTCAAACCGATGCTGGCGCGCGGCGAACTGCACATGGTCGGCGCAACCACGCTCGACGAGTATCGCAAGCATATCGAGAAGGATGCGGCGCTCGAACGGCGCTTCCAGCCGGTCATGGTCGATCCGCCGTCGGTCGAAGACACGATCTCGATCCTGCGCGGTCTGAAGGAGCGCTATGAGACCCATCACGGCGTGCGCATCACCGATGCCGCGATTGTCGCAGCGGCAACGCTGTCGGATCGCTATATCTCCGACCGCTTCCTGCCGGACAAGGCGATTGACCTGATCGACGAGGCAGCGGCGCGCCTGCGCATGGAGATCACCAGCGACCCGCAGGAACTTGATGACCTGAAGCGGCGCATTATGCAATTCGAGATCGAACGTGAGGCGCTGAAGAAGGAGAAAGACAAAGCCAGCAAGGAGCGCCTGGAGAAACTGGAGCAGGAGCTTGCCAACCTGCAGGAACAGCGGCGCGCCGTCGAAGCGCAACTTCAGCACGAACGCGAGCAACTGGCACGGGTGCAGCAACTGAAAGAACAGATTGATCAGACTCGCGTCGAGATCGAGCGCGCGCAGCGCGTGTACGATTACAACAAAGCGGCGGAACTGCAGTACGGTCGGCTCAACGCGCTGGAGCGCCAGTTGGCGGAGATCGAGGAGCAGATCCGCGCATTGGGCGGCGGGATGTTGCGCCAGGAAGTGACTGAGCAGGACATTGCCGAGATTGTCTCGAAGTGGACAGGTGTGCCGGTGACCAGGCTGCTCGAAGGCGAAATCGAGAAACTGGTGCGCATGGAAGAGCGTCTGCACCAGCGCGTCGTCGGACAGGACGAAGCGGTATCGGCGGTGGCGAATGCCGTGCGGCGCGCGCGCGCCGGGCTGCAAGACCCCAACCGGCCGCTGGGCTCATTCCTGTTCCTTGGTCCAACCGGTGTTGGCAAGACGGAACTGGCGCGCGCGCTGGCGGAGTTCCTCTTCGACGATGAGCAGGCGATGGTGCGCATTGACATGTCGGAGTACATGGAGAAACACACTGTTGCGCGATTGATCGGCGCGCCTCCGGGGTACGTCGGCTACGAAGAGGGCGGTCAGTTGACCGAAGCAGTGCGCCGCAAGCCCTACTCGGTCGTGCTGTTCGACGAGGTGGAGAAAGCGCACCATGATGTGTTCAACATTCTGCTCCAGATTCTGGACGACGGACGGCTTACCGACGGGCACGGGCGTGTGGTGAACTTCAAGAACACGGTCATCATCATGACCAGCAATATCGCCAGTCTGACAATCCAGGAACTGGCGCAGCGCGGCGCGTCGCAGGACATTATTCGCGCCAGCGTGATGGAGGAACTACGCGCGCAGTTGCGACCAGAGTTCCTCAACCGGATCGATGAAATTATCGTCTTCAAGCCGCTGTCGCGCGAGCAGATCGGGCAGATCGTCGAGATTCAGCTCAACCGGCTGCGGAAGCTGCTGGCGGATCGCAAGATTTTGCTCGAACTCAGCCCGACGGCGCGCGAGAAACTGGTTGCTGAAGGGTACGACCCGGTGTTCGGGGCACGTCCGTTGAAGCGGGTTATCCAGCAGCGCATTCAGAACCCGCTGGCGTTGAGTCTGTTGCAGGGCGAATTCCGCGATGGCGACACCATCCTGATCGATGTCGCGTCTGACGGATCGTTTTCCTTCGATCGCGTCGTCGTCGGCGAGGTGGTATCGCCATAACTGTATCCATCGAGTGGGTTCGACGGTGGGGGCACGACGGCGCCTCGATCGTGGGGGCGTGGCGTCGCCGGGAACGGGGGGCGCGGCATCGCCGGGAACGGGGGCGTGGCATCGCCGGGAACCGGGGCGTGGCGTTGCCGGGAACCGTGGGGCGTGGCATCGCCGGGAACCGGGGCGTGGCGTTGCCGGGAACCGTGGGGCGTGGCATCGCCGGGAACGGGGGCGTGGCATCGCCGGGAACGGGGGGCGCGGCGTCGCCGGGAACCGTGGGGCGTGGCATCGCCGGGAACGGGGGGCGTGGCGTCGCCGGGAACGGGGGGCGCGGCATCGCCGGGAACGGGGGTGCGCGGCGTCGCCGGGAACCGTGGGGCGTGGCATCGCCGGGAACGGGGGCACGGCATCGCCGGGAACCGTGGGGGCGTGGCGTTGCCGGGAACCGTGGGGGCGCGGCGTCGCCGGGAACGGGGGGCGCGGCGTCGCCGGGAACCGTGGGGGCGCGGCGTCGCCGGGAACCGTGGGGGCGTGGCGTTGCCGGGAACCGTGGGGGCGTGGCGTTGCCGGGAACCGTGGGGGCGCGATAACCACCTGGCGCCTTCCACCTGACACCTCTCGCCGCTCGCCGCTTGCCCCCCTCACGGCGCAATCCCCCACACTGCCATCTGATCCTCGGCGCGTATGCGCCATTCCGAGGCTGGCGACAGATCGGCAGCGCGGATCAGGGCGCTGCGCGCTGCTGTTCGATTACCCAATGCCGCCAGCGCCCGCCCATAGTGATACGCGGCTTCAGCACTCGAAGGGTCAAGCGCCTGCGCCTGCATCGCTGCATCGCGTGACCCTGCCGCATCGCCGCATGCCAGACGCGCGTGTGCCAATACCGACCATGACTGCGCGTTCTCCGGCAGCCAGGCGACTGCTTCGACGGCTGCGGGCAGACCCTTTTCGCAGATCTGTAACGAGGTCTTCAGGTGATACTGCGCCAGCGCCAGCGCATATGTTCCGCGCATCGCTTCTGGCGCAACCCGCAGCGCTTCGTCATATGCCGCCGCCGCCGCCGGATAGTCACGCTGTGCAGTATGCCATTCCCCCAGCGCCAGCAGCACATCCGGGTCGTTCGGCGCAATGCGCCGCGCCTCCTGGAGTTCGGCGAGCGCCGCCTGTGTGTCCCGCGCGGCAAGGTGCGCCAGCGCCAGCAATATTCGGGGGCGCGGATCGTCTGGTGCAGCCAGCGCCAGATCGCGCAGGCGCGCCAGCGCAACCGCAACATCGCCGTTAGATAGATGCGCATACGCGGCATATGCTTTCGCCGCCTGCGTCAGTGTTCCGCGTTCGCGCGCAATGGCAAACTGCTCTTCCGCCAGCAGCATCCATCCAGCATCCAGGTAGATCTGCCCTAACAGTTGCGGGCGGATCGCCTCATCGGACACCAGGATTGCCGCGATCTGCGCAACATCGGGGCGCGGCAACGGACGCAGCGGCGTCGCCAGCGGCTGTTCGAGCAGACGAAGCCTGCACTCCTGCGTGACTGCCATTCGTACTTCATTCCACGCGCCGACCGGATCGTTTCCCGCGCGCAACGCAGCAATCCGGGCATGCGCCGTTCTGCGCCACGAGTCGGGAAGATCAGCCGCAAGCGCGGCGCGATACCCGGCTTCCGCGCCAGCATAATCGTTGCGGCGTAACCGTTCTTCCGCCTCCAGCGCAAGGCGCAGACTGTACAGCGCAGAAGACGGCGGAATCTGCGCCCACATGCGCACTGCTTCATCGGCGTGCCCCATGTTTGCCGACACGCGCCCCTGATAGAGCCGCGCCAGTGCAGTGTCGGCATCGTTCAATCCCAGCCGTAGCGCCCAACCGAATTCACGGCTCGCAGCGGAGTCCTCGCCGCGCACTGCGAGCGCCATGCCGAGTCGCAGGCGCGCAGGGGCAAAACCGGGGGCGCGCGTCGCCAGTGCGTGGTAGGCATGAAACGCCTCGTAGTACCGTCCTGTAACGAAGAGCGCCTCCGCCTGACGCAACGCGTCGTGCAGGTCGGGCTGAAACGTCAGGCGCGCCGCCAGCAGCGTTGCCGCCAGTATAAGAGTGATCTGGATAAACTGGACGCGGTGAAACTTCACGGGTTTGAGAACCAGGAACTGAGAACTGAGACCCAGGGTTTAAGGTTTAGGGGTTAGACGCACCAGGCTTAACGTTCAACACACACCATGCAACAGCAATCCCTCACCCTGAACTATCTTCAACCTTCTCACCTTCCATCTGCATCGTTTCACTGCAACGACCTTGATACCATCCGGTATCGCCGGGACGCTGCAGGTGAAACTCTGCCTGAGATCGCGCCAGTCCCGCAGGGGCTTTCACGTCCTCAGCGAGGGCTTCAGCCCGCTGCGCCCGCGCCACTCGGCGGCACAGGCGCGCCTGACGTTACCATCTCTCCTCTCGCCGCCTCTTGCCCTATGCCTCGCCTCTCTGTCCGCCAGCCTGCGGGTATCCACGAGGGGGGCGCCTCTACGTTGTATCCACGCGCAACGTTCAACCTTCAACCTTCAACCTTCAACGTCCAACGCTCTCTCACACTTTGTTTACAACTTCTGCTCGATTTTGCAGCCAAACTGCAACTGTTTTCATGTCGTTTCATGTAGTATAGTTGAAGTGATGTGCGCCTGCCACGTATGCGGCAATATGTTTTCGTGGCAGGCATTCGTGTGTGCCGATCATCCCGTCGTCTGGTCTCCTCTTCAGTGCAAGGTGGTTCGCATGGCAGCAACCTCTACCACACATCGCGCTCAACGCCTGCAGATACGCCGTCTGGCAGCCATCGCTGCCGCTGCTCTGATGCTTTCGACGTTGTTTGCCCTGTTTGGCGCGCGCGTTGCAAGCGCCGTGGGTGATCTGACGGTGCGAGTCTACACCGACAGCGACCGCGACGGTCAATACGATAGCGGCGAACCCGCTCTGAGCGGAGTGCCGGTATCGGTGTTCAATACCGACAATAATCTGCTCTACTCGGTAAACACCAACGCTTTTGGGTTGGCAACCTTTCCCAACACTCCCAACGGCAATTACCGCGTTGAGGTGACGAACCCCGGCAATGGCGCACCCAACGGCACCGTTGTTTCGCTCCCAGGACCGGCGACGCCAGGGCAGGACAATGCCCTGGTGTTTTTTGTGACGATCAGCAGTGCACCGGTTCAGCGCGATGTCGGTCTCCGGTCGCTCGACAGTTCCGGCATCGACACCGGCGCTCCTGCCGGTGTCCGCACCATCGTCGTGCGCGCGTGGGACGATCAGGACGCCAATGGCATTCAGGACGCCGGTGAACCCGGGCTTGCCGGGCTGACCCTGGGATTGTACAATCCCTCGAATGTGCTGGTTGTCACAGCAACCGCTGGACCAGACGGCACATACCGTTTTGTGGACAATGTTCCGGCAAACGTCAGCAATTACACCATCCGCGTCACTGGCGGCATCCCCGCTGGATGGGTGCTGACAACACCCAATGCGAACTTCGACAGCGAGGATCGGCGCGACTCCGATGCGCAGCCTGTTTCCGGCGAGCCGCGCATCACGGTGCCTAACGCACCGCGCGGCGTGAATGACGATAGCCTGGACGTCGGCTTCGCGCGCGGCGCAGTGAGCGGTTTTGTCTGGCGCGACCTCGACCAGAACGGTCTGCGTGATCCGGGTGAGCCGTTTATCAATGGCGTGACGGTCGAACTGCGCGACTCGTCCGATAATCTCATTGGATCGCCTCAGACAACGCGATCCATCCTCAACGATCCGGCTAATCGCGCCGGGTTCTTCGAGTTTGTCAGCGTGCCGCTGACAGCGACATACCGTGTGCGCATTCCGAATTCCGAGTTCGACAACGCCGCCGATCTGCTCTTTGGCCACGCGACACCGCTCAACCAGGCGGCAACCCCGCCTGCCATCGGCGATCAGGGGTTGATCAACGGCACATCTGATGGTCCCGCAGTTATTGCCACAACAGATTTCCTCCAGACGCCCGATTTTACCCTGAATGCAACCAATCGCCGCAATGAGACCTCGAACTTTGGTCTCTACGCTGGCACGGTCGGCGATTTCGTCTGGCACGATGTGAACCGCAACGGGATCGTTGATCCGCTCGAAATAACGCTCGGATTGGCGAATGCGCTGGTCTTTGTGGACCTGGATAGCGACTGTCAGATCGACACAGGCGAACCACAGATGACCACCGATCTCTACGGGAACTATCGCTTTGACAGCCTGCCCCTCGGCATTACCTACACCGTGGTTCTCGACGCCTCCAACTTCGCGCCCGGCGGTGCGCTCGAAGGGCTTGGCTACACCACCGGCGCTCCCTGCGGTTCAACCGAAGGCGTGGTCATCACAACCACGCTGCTCACGGCCACCATCCCAGCGGATTTGAATGTCGACTTCGGCATCGTGCGCGCCGAGATCGGTAACTTCGTCTGGGAAGATGATAATGGCAATGGTGTCTTCGATCTCAGTGAAACTGGCGTCCAGAGCGTCACAGTTCGACTCTACAGCGCCGGACCGGACAGCATCTTCTTTACCGCCGATGATGTCACCGTCGGTCTGTCGCAGACGACCAACGCCAGCGGTATCTATACGATCACCGACATCATCTCCGGCACGTACTACGCCACCTTCGATCTGAGCGCGCTGGCGCCAGCATATGTGGCGAGCGTCATCACACCGACAGGCTGGTTGAGCGTTGATCCGCCAGCCAGCAGCTCTGACGATGTCAACGATGTGCGCGCCTTTGTCAGCGGACGCACCTGGCGCACGCCGACCTTCACGATTGCGCGCGGCAGCCAGAACCCTGGCGTCGATGCGGCGGTCTACCGTCCGGCATCCCTCTCCGGGCGCGTCTTCTTCGATCAGAACGGCAACGATCAGGACGAGTCATCCCCTGAGCCGGGGCTGGCGAATTTCACCGTCAACCTGCGCCGCGCCAGCGATGATGCCGTGGTGACAACGACCACGACCCTTGCCGATGGCAGCTACACCTTCAGCAGCGTCGCGCCGCTCACCTATGTGGTCGAAATCGTGCGCCCCGATCCGGCAAACTGGTCGTTCGTCACACCCAACGTGCCTGCGGCAGGCGATCCGCTTGCCAGCGACGTCGACGCCACCGGACGCACCAGCGTCCTGACTGTGACATCGGGCATCACAGTGACCGACGTCGATGCCGGTCTGCGCGGGAACAACATCGTCCGGGGCTACGTCTTCTTCGACCGCGACGGCAGTTTCACGCAGACTGCGAACGACCAACCGTTGAATAGCGCAACGGCGACGCTGACGGTCACCGTCGCCACTGCCAATCTGACGACGACCTACACGTTGACCGCCACAACCACCGGGGCTGATCCAAACTATTCGTTCGCCGGTCTCCCCGGCGGTGCGTCAGGTGTGACCTACACGCTGTCGTTCGCTCCGCCGGATGGCACGTACACCCCATCGCTCGCCGATATCGGCGGCAACGACGCGCTCGACAGCGACGGACCGTTTATCACCGTGACCGGCGCAACCGTCGGCGTCAGCAACACTCTCGATTACGACCAGGGGTACTGGCGCCCGGTCATCGTGCGCGCCCGCGTTTTCGACGAGATCACGACCCTGCCTCCCGACAATGTCTATAGCGTGGGCGATACCGGCATCACCACCGCCACAGTGACGATTACAACGACCAGTGGCACAGTGACGCCGCTCAGTAGCAGCGGGATCGACTCGACCGGCGTGGTGACCTTCACTCTGCCGCCGACCACCACGACCTACTGGCTGAATGTGGCGACTCCCGCAGGGTTTACGCCATCACCAGGCAACACGGGCGTGCTCGAAGTCAATACGCCAAGCCCGCTGCTCGCCGATGATACCGCGCCGTCGCCAACCACTGAGTTTCAGTTTGGCTATTTCCGTGCTGCGACAGTGACCGGTGCGGTGCGGTTCGACCGCGATGCGGACAACATCCTGTTCGCCGACAGCGAGCCGGGGATGCAGGGTGTGACCGTGACGCTGCGTCTGGGCGGCAGCGCCGTGCTGACGACCACCACCAACGCGACCGGCGCCTACACCTTCACGAATGTGGCGCCTGCCAGCAACTACTCGGTGCGGGTCATCAACCCCGACCCGGTGAACTTCCTGCTCGCCACCCCCGCCGCAGGCGATAACGACCTGCAAACGCTCGTGGGAGACGATGCCGATACCAATCTGTTCAATGTCGCTCCTGGCGCGACGGTGAGCGGGTTGAGCGACGCGGCAGTGCGTGGACGCGCGACGGTCAGCGGCGTGGTGTGGGAGGACCTGAACGGCAACGGCGTGCGTGATGGCGGCGAAGGCGTCGGCGCGCTGCCGGGGGTGACGGTCAACCTGACGGTGACGGTCAACCTGCCGAACCGCCTGAATACGACAGTGCTCGCCAGCGCAGTGACTGACGCTGGTGGGGTCTACACCTTCACCGCCTTGCCAGGATGGGCGACCGCTGCGTCGGAGGTCAGTTTCACGCTGCGCTTTGCCACGCCGACCGGCTGGTTCGAGACGCTGGCGGATGTCGGGACGCAACCGGCGACCGACGACAGCGACGGGATTGGCACAGGCGTTGATCAGCTCGACGATCAGGCGTTGCAGCGAGGCGCCACTGAAAGCCGCGATCGCGGTTACTACCGTCCGGTAACCGTTGTGGCGCGCGTGTTCGAGGAATTGACCAACCTGCCGCCCGACAACGCCTACAGCGTGGGTGACACGGGCATTCCAACCGCCACAGTGACAATTACGACCACCAACGGCACAGTCACGCCGTTGAGCGTGTCGCCGATGGATGCCACCGGGCTGATCACCTTTACCCTGGTGCCGACCAGCAACACCACGCCCTACTGGGTGAATGTCGCGCCGATCACCGGGTTCGAGCGCTCGCCGGGGAACACCGGCGCGGCGCAGGTCGTTCCCAACCCGGCGCCGGGGCAGAGCGTCGGACCGACCGGTCTGGAGTTCGGGCACTATCGCCCCGTGACAGTTGTGGCGCGGGTGTTCGAGGAAC
>ERZ1685332.68-NODE-68-length-29825-cov-16.512832_pt1 | contig 29825 bp, 26 predicted proteins | sample MGYA00580193_ERZ1685332 | MGnify/ENA primary metagenome ERZ1685332 (study PRJEB41501, sample SAMN08275520) | hot springs metagenome | biome: alkaline hot spring; material: microbial mat | place: Russia: Ush-Beldyr | collected 2015-07 | depth 0.5 m m ...
GCAGCGAAGGAATGGCTCTTGCAGTTCATTCGTTCGCCAGGCAATGCACCTGGCGCTGCCGAACTCAGTACCCTGGCGACCAACGACCCACGGGTTCGCAGGCTACTGACGGATCTTTTACCCTGGACGTTCGTATGGCCACCGATCCTGATCACTCCTGGAGCAGCCACTCGAACGGAGTCGGTCACTGCCTGGCTGGAGGCTAACGGGCTGGAGACATATCCTTTCGATCGACACGAGTTGCAGGGCCACCAACCGTTTCTGGAGAGCGTCACTCTGCCAGAAGCGCAACGAGCGGCTATAATACAGTCGCAACCTCTCATCGTTGTCGGACATCGATTCGATTGCTCTATCGCTGCGGTTGCATGCTCCGAAGAATTGCGACGCCACTACAAACGGCTTCCGCCATCCGAACAACCAATGCTGGTGATGGTCAGACTGTCCGACCAGAATGCGACAGAGCGTAACGAGGCATTGAACAGTGTGGTGCAGGAAGCAGGAACGGCATGGCTGCGTTTGATTGCCGAACAGCCGGGTGTTTTACTGTGGTTGCCGGACGACGAACAGGCGCTGCTGGCTGAATGGCTTGTATGGGTCAGCGGTTCGCCACAAGCGTTGCGGCAGCGACTCCGGCGCGCCGGGCTGAAAAGCGGCGTTCAGGAGCAGATGATACTGCGCCGTTTCGACGGCCTGCTGACCGGTATCGATAAAGCAGCGCCACATCCAGATATGTTCCTCAACTGGTTGGCGATTCGTCCGCCAGGTATTAATCACATGAGGCTGATTGTCATTCATACCGGAGACACATGTGCCAGGTCAGTCGTAGATGCGCTATCTGAGGTGCAGGACGTCAGGGTCACGTGGACACTCTTCACCTTGCCGGCGCGTGGACAAATAGTTGCCGGAACTCACGGCATTGCGCTCGAGTGGTCTGAAGACGACTTGCTCGACCTGCTGAATGTCGCGGTCAACAGCGCGGGCAAATCCGGGAAAACCCTGACGAGTCTGATGGAGATGGACGACCCTGCATTGAACGAGAAGGAGTTCCTGCTCGACACGTTGAAGCACGCGCACGGTTCGTTCGAGCGTGCGCTGGCGATCGTCCAGCGTGCACTCGTCCATCATCTCGCTGCTTGCCCCGACCAGAACGACCCAAAGTATCGTTTTCTGAACGAGCATGATTTTATTGCTGCCCTGCTGGATGCTTGAGGTATGGAACCGGATCGCCACAGTATAGCCGCCGAAGCATTCGATGCGCTGGCGGCGGAGCGTGAACCGCATCTGCAACCGGCAGTGTTCGTCGAGCCGCCGCAGTATGCAGCGTATGCGGGCATGCGCTCGTTTGTGGTATTCGGCGACAGCGGCTCAGGAAAAACAGCGCTGCGGCTGGCGCTCACGCGACAGGCGGCGCGGGAAAACGCGCCGCCGACCCACCTGGTCGTTCAGTGGCAGCCTGAACCAGTCGAGGGAGTCCGGGGCAGTCCCGCTGTGCGCATCGTCGTGCGCCAGGTGCTGGAAGCCTGCGCTGCGACGCTGCTTACCACGTTCGCCCGCCATCCGCGCCCGTTTCACAACGCGCTGCCTACCGCGCAGATGGCTGCACACTGGTTCATCCAGACCTTTGCGGGTCAAGACCAGCGTCATGTGCTGGCGGTCATCGAAGAGGAGATTGCTTCTGCAGAAGGACGATCCCTCTCCCGCCGCCTGATCACCGACCCCGCACCGCCGGTGCTGCACACGGAGGTCGCCGAGCAACGCATCATTGCACTTCTGACGACGACCCTCCAGCGGATGGGCATGCGCGGCGTGTGGGTGATGGTCGATGGGTTCGAACCGTGGCTGCGCAGCGCCGCGCCTGCACTCTCGGATCTGCTGCTTGCCATCCTTTCGACGCTCGAACTTTTCGATCTGAACGGCTTTGCGATCAAGATGTTCGCCCCACGCTCGCTCGAACCGATCATCACCGGCAGCTGGGGCGCGATCAAAGGACGTGTTGATCTCTATACCCTCGCGTGGACGCCCGACCAGTTGACCCTGATCACCCAACGTCACATCGCGGCAAAAATTGGCAGACCGCAGGTAACCTTCGGCGACCTGTGTGCGGCGGACCGCGAGCTGCGCGCGTGGCTACAACGCTACGGCGGCAGCACACCGCGCGGCTGGCTCAAACTCATCCGTCCGCTGGTCGATACCTTCCTGGCATCCGGCGCGTCTCAGCCACTTTCGCGCAATGATTGGCGCACGGTGCAGCGCACCAATCCTCCACGCCTCTCCATCGATCTCGCAACTGACCGCGTCTTCATTGGCGATGCCGAGGTCAGCGGGCTGCAACCGCGCCCTTACCGACTGCTCCGCTACCTGTACGAGAACCGCGCGCGGCGCGTGCCGCGCAGTGAACTCTACTATCGCGCCTACCAGGGGCTTGGCGAGGAACCGCGCACCCACGACGACCGCGGCTGGGAGGACCCTGCCGATTGGAACAATGTGCTCGACAACGCGCTGCTGCGCCTGCGCAAAATCGTCGAACCCGATCCGCGCCATCCGGTCTATATTCTGACCGACCGCGGCTGGGGTGTTAAGCTGGAGAATGCATTGTAATCCGGGGCGTCGGTGACGGTCAATGTGACCGTCACCGACGGGCGTGGGGCATTTTCCCTATTCCGACCCCTTTTTTGTCCTCATCCCGCGCCCCCTCTCCAGTGGCGTTGAAGAAGGGGAGTTAAGGCATTCCTGATGACTGAAACAGGCGATGCAACATGAGGGCTTGCCAAAAAATCTACACGCGTGAGGACCCTCATGGGCGCCCAGACGTGATCGTCACCTGCGCCTGATGTAAAACATTTGTACGTCCAGAGTATTTCTTTGGGCGTCCGGTGAGGTTACGGTGAGGAAGGAGTGACGCAGTTGACAGCACGTTGCCAAAAAGACGCGCTATACTATGCAAGGTTAACCCGCCATGCATCAGGCGGCGAATACTCGTTCTACATCATTCTGATGCGACAGAAAAAACATCGTTCTGCAGCGAGGTAATGCCTGGCCACTTCAATGACCGCCGTGATTCATAAAAACACTTTACACTGTTGGATTGCTCATGGTCTCTCTGGCAAACAATCTTCCCGTAGAACAAACCCTGCCTGCCGACTGGTTCAGGCGCCTCGGTCTGCAATTTGATCCCTACGTTCATCTCGAAGCCTCGAGCGATCCGCACCTCTCTGAGTATACAGTCAATCTCGACACCTTCCGCACTGCCTGGGACGCTGCGCCAGCGATCATTCTTGCGCCGCCGGGAGGCGGCAAAACGGCGACGCGCGTCGCCGTCACCCGCACATGCTGGTACGATATCGGCGGCACATACCCCTTTCCGCTTCCGTACAACCTGGGCGCGGCGCCGCTGACGGGCAAACCGCCAACCGCTGCACAGCATCTGCGCCTGCTGCTCGAAGCTGGAACCTGCGCGTTGTTCACCGGTCTGGCATTTCGACCGGAACGGTTGCTACGGGCGTCTCCCGCCGATATTCGCGCTATCGTCAGCATGCTCCGCGCCGGATTGCCCGGTCCGCTCGACTATTACCTGGACGTGTTGCGCGAAACCGGCACGCCCGCTGGTCTGACTCCCCTGCTCGAGCGAACCTATGCGCTCACCGCGCCGCCACCGCCTGAGGCGCTCCGTCATTTCTGCGATGTCGTAGCACAAACCGGCGCCGATGCTGCCCGTGGTCAGCCAGCAGATCTGTTCAAAACATTCGTCGATCTGGCGACCGGCGCGCTGGGATTCAGCCATGTCCTTGTTCTGATCGATGGCATCGATGCTATCTACGAGAATCAGGCGGAAAGCCGGCTGGCGCTGCAATGGGTCGCCGATCTGCTCAATCAGGCAGAAGCGTGGGCAAGGTTGAACATTTTCCTCAAATTGTTTGCGCCTGATGCCATCGGATCACGCTTGACAGATTATCTTCACACCCACACCATTGCTGCACATACCGCCCGTATTATCTGGAATGCCGATCTTCTGGTCGAACTGTTGCGCAAACGTATCTTTGCCGCCTCCGACGGACGGTTCGAGTCGCTCGATGCGATCAGCTCACCGGCGCTCACCGATGTGGAACGGCGAATTGTCGACGCGATCGCGCTGCTGCCGCGCATCGCACTGCGGGTGACGCGGCGCGCGCTTGTGCACTATGCGGTACGCACAGACGAGGAACAACTCGATGAAGACGATCTCCGGCAGGCCATCGCCTGGTATCAACTCCATGCGGCGCCACGCCTGTAAGGTACAGCGTCGTGTGCTTAAGGGTCGTTGCGGTCAATCCCGCCCGGAAGAAAGTGTCCGCTCTCTCGTATGGCGAACCCTGCTTCCGCTTCAGAAAAGGGGGGTTCTTATGACTCTGCCTGGACCCCCGGCATACAGTCCGGGGCTTTTCGTCAACCGCGAAACCGAAATCAGACGGGTGACGGATGCTCTCCAGGGAATTGCAGATGGAAAAGCGGAACACGCACGGACGATTGTGTTTCGTGGCGAACGCGGTTTGGGCAAAAGCTGGCTGGCAATCCACCTCCACCGGCATATTCTGAGAGAGGAAGCGCCGCGCCTGTTGCCACAGCATCGCATTGTGTCGTTTCTGATCAATCTGAACCCGCTATTTGATCATTCCCGTGACGAAGCTGCGCCAGAAGGAGAGTGGCATGTCACCCGCGAAGAAGCCGATACCATCGTTGTCGGCAGCGAACAGGCGTTCGATTCAGTTCTCCGCCGCCTGCTAAACTGGCTGGCGGAAGAACTGGACGTCGTCCGCGCTCCGTTCGCCCCCGTGCGCGATCTCTCCGCCTGGCTGGCAATGGATGTCAAACACGAACTGGATCAGGAAGCCAGTCTTTTGCTCTGTCTGACCCTCGACTCGGTCTTCGAAGTCAACCAGGCATTTCTCGATGTTCTGGAACGGCACGTGCTGGCGACGCTGGCGGCGCTGCCGCGTGTGCTGATCGTGATGACCGGACGCGGACGACCGTATCTCTGGAAGTCGCCCTACCTGCGCGCCGAGCATGAAGAGCAACCGCTCCAACCCTTTGGCGTCGAACAGGTCGTCGATCAGATCCGCCGCGCGTTGCGCGACACGCCCGATCTTCCAGAGTCCGTCAATCAGCTATCCGACGATGCGATCACACGGCTGGCGCAGCGAGTCATTGCTATGGGTGGCGGATACCCGTTCACCAATCATCTGCTTACGCATGCGCTCGTGCATCGGGCGCTCGACGTGCTGCCGGACGATCAGCGCACCGATCCAGAACACCTGGCGAAAGCCCTCGATCAGACGCCAATCGATGTTGCGATCCTCGCACAGGTTGCTGATCGCCTGCTTGAGGTTATTCCGGCAGACGACCGCCGCAGTCTGCGCGAGGCGTTCGAGGCGCTGTGCGTGCTCAAAGATGGATTCCGTGAGAATGAAATGCCCTATCTCCTGGCGGCACGGCGCAACCAGAGGCCCGAAGGACCAGAGTACGGACTGCCAGAAATGCGCAAACTGCGGGATCGCCTGCTCGAAACCAACCTGGTGCGCTGGCAGGACAAACGCTACATACTGGACGAAGCAGTGCGCGCAGTGCTCGAAACGTATCTGAAACGTGCCTGTTCCGACGCCTGGAAGCATCTACACGAATGTGCAGCGACGCTGTACCTCGAATGGGGAAACAGGTACAATAGCGCATACTATCGTGATCGGGCTGCATTTCACACAAGGGTGTTGGCTTCAACAGGCTCAACCGGCGCCGATTGAGCCTGTTGAAGCCAGCGGCGACTGCCATCTGGCAACGCTCAGGGGCAAGCGTGGTGAGAAACGCCGTGAACGTTGATAAGCGATGAATGGAGGTTCCCATGCCTGAAGGTGAACGTTACACCGGCGCGTGGGCAACGCCCGACCTGATCGGGCGCGAGGCGATCCTCCAGCAGATCGATGCAGCGATCCACGCTGCCGCCGGTCCGTCGGTTGTGGCGCTGCACGGACCTGGCGGCATCGGCAAGACGCGCATTCTGAGCGACACGCTGAAACGACAGACCGGTGGCGCCATCTGCCCGGCAAAGCGCCTGATTGACCTGTACGACATTCGCTACCACAGCAGTCTCGATCTTGCTGCTGCGATCTATGACTCGCTCGACGTTGCAACAGACGAGAAGTTCCGCGCTTTCGAGAAGGCGCATGACGAGCAGCGTAAAGCGCAGGCATCCGGCGATGTCAGGCAGATTGCGACGCTCACCAGGGAGGCGCTGCGGACTTTTGCCGACGATCTCAAACGTTTCTCACAGAACCAGCGCGTTGTGATTGCGCTCGACACGCTCGAACGCATCGCCTATGGCGCCGATGAACAACGTCCGCCCTTTCAGGTGGCGCAATCGTGGGAATGGCTGGTCGAGGCGCTGCCCTCCTGGGGCAATGTCACGCTGCTGATCGCCGGTCGCAATCAGATTAAGCATCTGTTGCCGGCGCTCCAGAGTCACCCCGCGTTCTATCTGACACCCATCGAAGTTACACCATTCACCGAAGATGAAATGAACTCCTATCTCGATGCGGTAGCGGAGGCAGCCGAGCGTGCTGGCGAACAGACGGTTGCAGCCACACTGCGTAGCCTGACGCCGCTGCGCAAGCGTCAGGCGTATAAGTATTCGGGCGGGTTGCCAATCCTGCTGGCGCTGCTCGCGGATTACATCAGCATCGCCGGGTTTGGCAAGTTGCCTGCGATTTTCGAGACCGAGACCGCTCCAGAGCGTGCGCGTGAGGCGCTCGAAGAACAACTGATTGCGCGCATGATGGAGGCAGGACCAATCAAGGACACCTTCCAGATCCTGGGGCGCGCACCCAAAGGGGTGAATGCCGGATTGCTGGCGCATCTCCTCGGCGTCGAAACTGATGAAGCCCGTGACCGCCTCGAAACGATCAAGCGCCTGTCGTTCGTCAAGGTGCGTGGCGAGCGTTTTTTCCTCCACGATGAAATGTACGCCATCCTGCAGCGTCAGATCTACAGTGCGCCGGACGATGCCCCTGAAGCGGAGCGCGTCAACACAGCCATCATCAAGTGGTATGCGCAGCAAATTAAGGAGCGCTCCAAAGACCTTGACAACCTGTACGCACCGATTGAACAACCGCGCCGCGTTGCCAGTGTCGCGCCACGTATCGACTATGATCGCATTGCGACGGTTCAACAGGAGATCCAGCAACTGCTGATCGATCAACTCTCCTACCACATGCGCCTTCATCCGCTCGAAGGGTTCCAAGAGTACTTCCGCCATACTTTCTACGCCGTCTTTACCGGCAACACCATGCTGGACACGCAATTACAGGCGGAGGTCCTGGCGTTTCTCGACGAGCGCGCTCCTTCAGGAGAACAGTCGTACATCGGTCTGGAGCGCGCGGTGGCGCAGGGCGTTGCTGCCATTCGACCGGTTGCCCGCCGCTATGCAGAGAACGATTACGACGGCGTTGTGCAGGAAGCGCAGCGACTGCGCCAGGAACGTCCGGATATTCTGGCGACGGCAGGACGCACGACCGAAGCGGCGCTCGATGTCTGGGAGGCGCTCGCGCGCACCGGCAGGGCGAAGGAAGAGTATCAGGATAGCGCCGAAACCGACCGGTTGCTCGAGGCGACCGAAAAGATTCTGGTCCCTATCGTTCGTTCAGCCGCGCCTGACGTTTCCGAGGCGCGTCGATGGCGCGCCCAAAGCCTGCTGGCGCTGATGTACCACGCGCGCGGGTTCAGCCTGCGCGCTCGCGGTCAGACGCGCCCGGCAATCGCGGCATACCGCCGCGCCGCTACGCTCTGGCGGCAGGTCGATGTGCCGATCTGCCTGGCATGGACGCTGAACAACCTCGGGTTCGTCGAAGCCGAGGAGGGGAATAGCGCCAATGGATTAGCGCTGATCGGAGAGGCGCTGGAGATTCGCAAACACCTGGGCGCCCGCGCGCTGACCGGCGTCAGCCACGCCACCCGCGCGCTGGCGCTCGTCTACGCTGGTGAATTTGCAGAGGCGAAAGAGAACGCCGAACGCGCCCTGCGCCTGTTTCAGGCGGTCGAGTATCACCTGGGCATCGGGTTGGCGCTGCGCAACCTCGCCGAGGCGCTGCGCCGGTCGGTACGCAAGAGCGACAATCCGCAGGAGCGAATGGACGTACTGCGTGAAGCGCGCAATTACGCAAATGAGGCATACCACATCTTCGAAGGCATTGGAGACCGGTTGCGTCAGATCGAGTCGTTGATCGAAGAAGGGTGCGCCCTGCGCGACATGGCCGGCGTGATCCATGACGTTCCGATGCCAGGAGAAAATCGCACAGAACTGGTGCAGGAAAGCCTTAAAACGCTGGAAAAGGCGGCTTCCCTGGCACTGCAAAGCGGCAATTCGTTTCGTCACATCGATGCGCTGGTCAACATTGCGTATCTCGGCTTCTACACTGAACAATGGAATCTTATCATGCACGGGATGGAGCGCGCAGAAGAGGCTATCCCTGGCGTGTATCTGATAACTGAGCATGGCCGTCCTGATCCAGAGGACCTGGGCATCCGCAATCGTAGTCTGTTCACGCAACTCGCCAGAATCCATATGTTGATCGGCAACCGGCTGTTTGCCGCCGTTCAGTCACCCTCGCGCCTTCAAGCGGTTGCCAGCGAATATGCGCATCTTGCCGGGCTGTTCGGCGCCGGAGCGCCTGCGTCGATCACCCCCGACAAAGATGCTCTTGATCGGGCGACCCGCCACTATACGCTTGCCTTCGAGTACGACCGGCTCTACAACCCGCTCGACGCCAGGGCACAGGACGCGCAGAACAATGTGTACAGCAAGATGACAGCGCTCAGTGCCGATCAACTGGCCATCGTTGCAAGCGCGATTGGATCTGTTGAGTACACTTATCAGTTGGGGAGATCCGCAATGCGCCATTTGCTCGAAAGTCGAGCATTATTGCTCGAGGGGCTGGTGGAGCAATAGCGCAGCAACCGTATCCCCTCGAGACGCAGCGCTTCGGGAAAGAGCGCCTGGTAGATGCGGCAATTCGGCGATCGGACGTCGTACCGTCCGGTGACGCGGTATGTCAGCGCCGGGCATCCTCCTGCACACCAGTAGCGCCACGTGCATGCCCGGCATCCTTCTTTCTCGTCGACCGGCACGTTCTGAATGTCGATGGCGTCTTCGCGGATCAGGCGCAGCGGATCGGGCGCGGACACGTTGGTCACGGTACGTTCGATCGCCATGTGGCACTTCGCCACACCGCCACGATGGTCGATGACCATGTACGAATGCCCGACGCCGCATGGTCGGTCGTGCGACGTGTCGAGCCGCGCCAGGTCGATGAGCGCGCCAAGCAGACTGTAGGGCGGGAGACGCCGGGCAATCACCGCGAACGCTTCGCGCATCGCCGCGATGATCTGCTCGTCCTGGAACGAGAGATCGACGGCGCGGGCGGAACAGTCGTTCTCGCGGTAGAAGTTGAGCGCAAACGGCAACCCGCGATCCAGCACGTACTCGACGGTTGCAGCCAGCCCGGCGAGGTTGCGGCGCGACAGCGTGATCGAAATCGAGGGGATAACGCCCCGCTCCGCCAGCCGGTCGAGCGTTCGCGCAACATGGCTGAACGAACCGCGCCCGTTGACAAAGCGGCGATGGGCATCGTGTGCGTCGCCAATGCCGTCGAGCGAAATCATCACACGTAACTCGCTGTCGCGCAGAGCGTGGATCAGGCGGTCGCCGAGCGCCACGCCGTTGCTGAGCACCACGCCGTCGAGCGCCAGCCTGTATTTTGTGGCGCATTCGCGCGCATACTGGTGTGTCGCAATAACGAGCGGAGCGTTCAGCGTCGCCTCACCACCAGCATACTTCAGTTTGATCCGCTCGAATCCGTGCGCCAGCGCGGAGCGAACCACTGCATCGACCGCCTGCCTGCCACGTGCAACATCCATTGCATCGGGGGTTTTGCTGATGTAACAGTAGTCGCAGCGCAGGTTGCACTCATTGGTGACGTGCAGCCAGGCGGTGAGGGTCTGCGGCGTCGCGCGCTGTGCACCAGCCGGTCGATCAATGCGCTGAATCAACGCCAGTTCGGCAAGACGTTGCACTGCCCGATACAGGTCGTCATTTTCTCCGGTAACATCTACCAGCAATCGGGGCTGACGAAAGCGGTTGAGCAGCGCCCACGCCGCCCCGTCGAGCACCACCACGCCTGCGCTGCCAAGCGGATTGAACGCCAGGATGTAGCCTTCGGGAAGTGTATCGATGTGCAGCGCAGGCATATGGTACGCAACCGTCTCGCTTACAGCGTGGACAGAAGAGAAAGCGGGGCGTTCTACCGGGCAGGCGCAGTCGGTCTCCAACAGGGTGAAGCGGTCCGTCTCGGCGGCATACGCACCCTGCTGCGCCAGATCTGCGGCGCACAGGATGAGCGGCGCTGGTGCAACCGGTGGATTCGCGTTGTTCATAAGAGCCCCTTAAGTGGCACGACGCCATATGTCGGACTTAATGCTTGATGATCATACCCATCGGACTGAGTCCAACAAACTGACTCCAACAAAGAGTGCATCCGCACCTTCACCAGGGAGCGAGTGGATGCTCACAACCAGCCGTATGACAGCGAGGCTTTGCGCGATCGGCGCGGGTTGAAGATCAAGAAATTGTCCGGTAGCGCCGGGACGCCGCAGGCTGAGGCTCTTGCTGAGATCGTGGAAGCCCATACGGGGCTTCCGCGTGCTGAGCGAGGGCTTTCGCTCGCAGATCAGAGGGTGCGCGACGTGGTGGCACAGGTTTACCGGACTCGTTTCTCAACGTTCACTCTATCCACACGAAACGCATAGCGTTCTGATGCCCGATACGATCAATGCAACGCAGAAGCATGCCGCAAGAATCCGCCTCTGTAAAGTCCCCCTCGATGGCGCACTTCAAACTCGCCCTTCCATGCGCATATGTCTACTATACATCATTTCTGGCAATTGTCTACACATCCTGAAGGGAATAAGTCTCAATATTCATTGCATCAGCCAGTAACAAACCCGGCTGGTGGTGCGCAGATTTGGGTAGAACCACCTTCGCCAGACATCCTGTTCCATCGCTGCACCACGTTCTACCGGCGCGACGCTCCTGGCGGCGGGTCGGGAGAGTCTGCGGAGAGGCAGGCGCGAGGTTCGCGCGAGGCGCACGATGCCAGTGCGCGAGCAACCACATAGCCATCTCGAAGGTTCCAGGAGCACGGTTTGGGTATGCTACAGGTGAACGGTAGACGATACGCGCGGGGAAGGAGGAGAACCATGCTCGACCTAATCGTGACCATTGTCCTGGCAGTTATTCTGTTCGGTGCGACACGCTGGCTGCTTGAAGCGCTGATTCAGGCGCTCATCAGTTTGTTCAGCGCCTTCTTCAGCGCAGCGGGCGCAATCGTGCTGATCGGCGTGCTGATCTGGCTGTTGAATAGTGTGGGAGGCTCGTAGTCGGAAAGCCCAAACTCCCCCTTCTCCTACGCTATAGGAGAAGGGAGATGCGGGACAGGGAAAGAGGGGCGCCGGGACGCAACAAACACCCCTCACCCCTGAAAAACGCTCCCCTCGAGAGATATAGGGCGCCGGTCGCCAGGCGGATTACCGGTCGGGCCAGTAGGAGACAAGCCGTCCCTGCGGGTCGTACAGTCCGCCTGGATCGGTCTCACGGTTGTTCCAGATCGATGCGCCTCCCGTATGTGTGAAGTCGCGCGTCTCACCCGGCGCCAGCGTACCACTCACGCCCCGGTGAATCTGACTCCCCTTGAAACTGCACAAGGTCCAGCCGTCCAGACTGATCGGCTGATTGCTGACGTTGCGCAGCGTCACCGTTTCGGTGCGCTTGTTGACCCCGACAATTGCGACCGGCGCGTTCGGCGCTCTGGCGGCGTTCGGATCCGTTCGACACCTGTTGTACGATGACGGCAGCGCCTGGTTCCCCGGAACAGTCGGCGCGACAGCGGGAGACGGCGTGGCGGCTGGCATGCGTTCGCCGTTACAGGCTTCTGGCGCCCATAGCCCTGTCTGCGCTTCACGCGCCGCGCGCTGCGCCGCCTTGAATTGCGCCTGATAGACATACGGCACGCTAAAGGTATACTCGAAACCATATCCCTGTGCGATGATCTCATAATTGACCAGTCGTCCGTCGGGCAGCCAGACGAAGCGCAGCAACCGATTGTACCGATCGCGATCTCCCTGGCTGGGGTCAGATTCGAGCAACACGGTTTGACCGTTGACCAGTTCTGTGAGGAAGCGCGACGCTTCACGCCCGAAGCACTCCACCGGACGCGATGGATGGGTTGTCTCGGGCGTATCGACGCCGATCAGCCGGATGCGCCGCGTGCGTCCGTTGATGGCGACGTCGAGCGTGTCACCATCAACGACGGACCTGACGACAGCGCGTTCAAGACCGCTCTTTGGCATCGATGGCGCCTGCGTGGTCGCAGGCGTCGCTGTTGGAACGGGGGTTGCTGTGGCAGATGTTGAGGCGCGTTGTTCTGTGGCTGTGTGCGTCGGTCGGGCGCCTGCCGCGCCCGGATTGAGGACGGCAATGAGCGCCAGCGCGCATGCGATGATGAGTCTGTGCGCGCCAGGCGACGCCGTCTTGCGCATGACCGCGCCTCGTGATCTCAGGAAGCGAAACAGTCGATTGAGCGTTGCCATGGTTCGATCTCCTCAGGTAGGGTGGCCTTTCTGGAGTTAGATAAGGCGGGGTGCATCGCCGGATTGAGGAGGCGCGCGCGGCAGGTGTCGGGCAAAAGCCAGCGTTCATACGACCGTCACCAATGGGTAGGCGTGCCGGTGACAGAGGATCCTGCCCGTGCTGACGCCACTGGCGACAGCGAAACGCTCGCCGCGCAGCGCCGCATCGAGCGTCTGGCGTTGATGGCGTGAGCGATCAACCTGCTATAACCATGCGCAGTGCGCGTCCGCTCTTGACACTCCTCGCGTTGATACACTATGATGGATACGGTCCACATGGGGTCCACTTGCTGTCGCACATGGAACAAACACCGAATCATCTCATACGATAGTTCGCCAGGACCGCTGAGTCAGTGTGACCCTCTCCGTCTTCTGATGAGGCTCATTCATTTGCCGCTCTTCGCATGCGCTTGACATCGTTTCCGAACCATTGCCGCTCCAACGAAAGGGGATGCACCCACGCCCATCCACCCACGGTCTGCGCTGCTGCGTCTGATGGTCAGCGCCTTCCTTATTTCCCTGATCGGTTTCATTCCTGCCGCGCCCACCGCCGCAGCTCCCGGAGACGTCTTCCGCGTCTCGGTCGCCACCGGCGGCGCGCAGGCGACCGGCGGCGCCTCCTCTGAACTGGCGCTCTCTGCCGATGGACGCTTCATCGCCTTCGAATCCAGCGCCACGAACCTGGTCGCAAACGACACAAACGGCCAACCCGACATCTTCGTGCATGACCGCCAGACGCAGCAAACGACGCGCGTCTCGGTCGCCACCGGCGGCGCGCAGGGGAATGGCGCTTCGGCTCGACCTGCCATCTCCACCGATGGGCGCTTCGTTGCCTTCGAGTCCAACGCGACAAACCTGGTCGCCGATGACACAAACGGGCAGCCTGACATCTTCCGGCATGACCGCCAGACCGGGCAGACCATCCGCATCTCTATCTCCTCAGGCGGCGGAAACGCCAATGGCGTGTCCTTCTTTCCATCGATCTCCGCAGATGGACTCATCGTTGCTTTTGAGTCGAGCGCCACGAACCTCGTCGCCAATGATACGAATGGACAGATCGACGTCTTTATCCGCATGCCGGCAGAGATTATGCGCGTGTCCGTCGCTTCGGACGGGACACAAGCCAATAACCTTTCGTTTGCGCCATCGATTTCCGCCGATGGGCGCTCTATCGCCTTCGCCTCCAATGCCTCAAACCTGGCTGCGGGCGACACGAACGGAACGACCGACGTCTTCGTGCACGACCGCCAGACCGGGCAGACAACGCGCGTCTCGGTCAGTTCCGGCGGCGCACAGGGGAATGGATTCTCATTCCTGCCCGTTATCTCCGCCGATGGGCGCGTCGTCGCCTTCGAGTCGGCTGCTACGAACCTGGTTGCCGGCGATACAAACGGGGCAGCCGATATTTTCGTCCATGATCGCCAGACGCAGCAAACGACGCGTGTCTCCGTCACTTCCAGCGGCGCGCAGGGCAACGGCGCATCACAGTTCCCATCCATATCGCCGGATGGAATGGTGGTCGCTTTCACGTCAGCGGCGACGAATCTGGTCGCAGGCGACACGAACGGACAGCGTGACGCGTTCGTGCATGACCGACGAACCGAACGAACCACTCGCGTATCGCTGTCGATTGGCGGCGCGCAGGGGGATCAGGCTGTTCCGCTCATTTCCCGCGCTCACGCGCTCTCCGCTGACGGGCGCATCGTCGCCTTTGCGTCCGCCGCCACGAACCTGACGCCGGGCGACACAAACAGCGTAAGCGACATTTTTGTGCACGAACGGCGCATGACGGTGACATCGCGGGTTTCGATAGCAACCGGGGGCGCGCAGGCGATCGGCGGCGGATTGTGGAGTCTATCGCTCTCCGCTGACGGGCGCTACGTCGCCTTCGATACCGGCGCCGCAAACCTGGTCGCAGGCGACACGAATAACCACCCCGACGTCTTCGTCCACGACCGCCAGACCAGGCAGACGACGCGCGTCTCGGTCAGTTCCGGCGGCGCACAGGGGAATGGGTTCTCTTCCGACCCCTTCATGTCCGCTGATGGGCAGGTCATCGCTTTCATTTCCAATGCGACGAACCTGGTCGCAGGAGATACGAATGGCGTGCTCGACGTCTTCGTTCACGACCGCCAGACGGGACAGACGACGCGCGTTTCGGTCGCCTCCGACGGGGCGCAGGCGAATGACGAAGTAAGCCTTTTTGCCATGTCTGATGATGGGCGGCATGTCGCTTTCAGCGCATATGCCACGAATCTGGTCGCCAATGATACGAATGGCGTGCTCGACATCTTCGTTCACGACCGCCAGACGGGACAGACGACGTGCGTCTCGGTCGCTTCGGACGGGGCGCAGGCGAACAACGCTTCCTTCCATCCCGCCATCTCCGCCGACGGACGCTATGTTGCTTTCGTCTCCGACGCCACGAACCTGGTCGCAGGAGATACGAATGGCGTGCTCGACGTCTTCGTTCACGACCGCCAGACGGGACAGACGACGCGCGTTTCGGTCGCCTCCGACGGGGCGCAGGCGAACGGGGCGTCTTATGTTCACCCCTCTCCCCCCGCAATCTCCGCCGACGGGCGTATTGTGGCTTTTGCATCGGCGGCGACGAACCTGGTGACGAATGATACGAACACTCAAGCAGACATCTTTGTGCATGACCGCCAGACGGGACAGACAACGCGCGTTTCGGTCGCTTCGGATGGGACGCAGGCGAACGGGGCGTCACGCTACACTGCCGTTTCTCCCGATGGGCGTTTCGTTGTCTTCTCCTCCAGCGCAACAAACCTGGTTGCAGGCGACACGAATGGCGTCGACGATGTCTTCATGCACGACCGGCTCACCGGTCAGACGATCCGCATCTCGGTCGGCACAGGCGGCGCACAGGCGAATGGCGCCTCCGAGCGCGTCGACATAGCGCGCTTCGGCTGGACGGTCGCATTTGTGTCGAATGCAACCAATCTTGTGGAGGGCGACACCAATGGGGTCGGTGACGTCTTTGTTCACGATCTGCCGTTGACGAACGTGGCGCTGCCGCTGGTGACGAGGTAACCGTCATTTCACCTCTGAGGTGAAAGCTTGTTTCCCGGCAGCGCCAGGCGGATCGGTCCGCGCGCCGCGCGACCGTCAACGATCTGTCCTTTTTGGGTGATCACGATCAGCCCGGCGTCTGCCAGGTCACAGGCGACAGCGCGCACTGCCGGAAGCGCAGCGCGCCAGTCGTGCGGCGCCCATACCCGCGCCGCCTCCGACGGGCAGATGCTCTTCCCAACGCCGCGCTGCCGGACGAGGCGTAGAATGACCTCGTCCAGCGCTTCCTGGTCGGCTCGTTCAACCATAGCATGAGAAGCAGCGGGCTTCAGGTGCGTCGCCGTTCACCACGGAGCGGATCACTCGAACAATGCGCTGACGGCGCAGGAGAGTCCGGGCAGAACATCAGGAAACGAGAGAATATCGTGGTCGGTGAAGGTGTGCGCAATGCCGTCTGGCGTATATGCGACACCTCGCGCGCGCAGGTGAACATTGGGCGCCGATTTGACGTTGCCCACAACCAGCGCGACACCTCGCGCGCGTGCGGGTAAACAGTCCATACAAGCAGCGTGCCGGCGCCCAGGAAATTGCGAATCTTTTCCCACACATCTTCCGCCGTCTCGTTGGGGGAGACGACTTCGATAGGCACAGGGGCGAGATCCCAGAAGCCTTCTGGCGCTCCGCCAGGCGGAATGCGCTCTACCCGGACATACGAGACATCTGGCGCGCGCACCGTATCAGGATTGTGCGCGAGGAGATAGCCCGCCTCAACGCCGACATATCCCCCGATCGTCTGCCTGATCCAGAGGCGCAGCAATGTTGCGATGGCGGCTGCGATGGCGCCGTGTCGTCCACCTGGAGGCGTAGTTTCGAGCACCTCCCCGCGCACCTGTTCGCGGCGCACATCGGCGCCCGGCAATTGCCAGACCTCCTGTGCGGTCATTATCTGGCGCGCCGCCAGACTCGTGATTTACGTTCCCCTCGACCGACCCGGCTGTTGTTACTCCAATGACGACCTGCCCGGAGATACAGGCTTTGTTCACGACCTGGCGGTATGACGATGCCCTGTTGCGTTCTGGAACGCATCGCTCATAGCGCCGACATACCAGGCGGCGCCAGTGGTCCGGTCATCAAGGCGTCAAGTTCAGCGCCAGCCAGGTATGGCTCTGTTCCCGCCGGAACAATCAGCAACGCGTTGGCGCCCAGCATCGACAGCAACCGGCTGCTCCCCTGCCGTCCAGTGCTGCGCGCCACCAGCCGCCCATCCTCCCAACTAACGATTGCGCGCTGATATTCTGGGCGATCAGGCGACGGCCGGATGAGATCGCGCAATGTCACCCTCACCCGCGGGCGCTCTGGGAGCGCGTCACCCTGCAGACGGCGAAGCGCCGGACGCACGAACACCTCGAATGATACCAGCGACGAGACCGGATACCCGGGCAGCCCAAATGCCAGCAGCGGCAGGGATCGCACCGAAGCGGGGCGTTCAATCGTTGCAAAGGTTGTCGGTTTGCCCGGCTTGAACGCGATGCGTCCGAAATGAACAGTTCCTAACTCCGCCAGCAGCGGCTTAATCAGATCGCGCGTTCCCATGGAGACGCCGCCGCTCGTGAGCAACACGTCAGCGCGATCAAGCGCCTCGAGAATCGCAGCACGCTGCACATTCACATCATCACGCGCAATACCAAGCGATAGCGCCAGACACCCGGCCTCCCGCGCCGCCGCCATCAACGCATAGCGGTTGCTGTCGCGCACCCCGCCGGGAAAAACCGCGCCATCCGGCTCGTACACCTCATCGCCGGTCGCCAGCACTGCAACAACAGGACGGCGATACACCATTGCCCGGGCGCGCCCCACGGTCGCCAGCAACCCGATCTCAGCCACGCCAAGCGTCGTGCCGCGCGCCAGCACTCGTTGCCCGGCAGCAATGTCCTGTCCGATCGTGTGAATGTTCTCTCCGGCGCGGAGCGTGTAGCGCACGATCAGGATACTCTCGCGCTCTTCGGTGTGCTCCACCGCGATCACAGCGTCGGCGCCGTCCGGAACTGGAGCGCCGGTCATAATGCGCACGGCGGTTCCCGCTTCGACGCGCAACCCTGGCGTTGCGCCAGCAGTCACCTCGGCGATCACGCGGCGCGGCGAGTCGCCATCGGCGCTGCGCACCGCATACCCGTCAACCGCTGCCTTGGGCACGTCGGGCAGCGGTTCGATGCCGTAGACATCCTCCGCCAGCACGCGACCATCGGCAGCGTCGTGGAGGACATTGATCGCTTCGACGCCGAGCGGCGCGACATGCTCTGTGATGAGGCGTTGCGCCTCATCGACAGACACCATCGGATAAGGCGATTCGCGTTGCATGGTCACGACCCGTTATGCCGGCGTCGCCGCAAGATCCGCCGGCTTCTTCGCTGCATGTTCCTGCTCGCTCAGGAACCAGGTCGCCTCCATCGCCGCCTTGCACCCCTCGCCTGCCGCCGTGATCGCCTGGCGGTAGATATGATCGACCACATCACCTGCGGCAAAGACTCCCGGAATGCCGGTGCGCGTTCGATGGTCGGCGACAATATACCCGTTCTCGTCAAGTTCCAGTTGGCCTGTGAACAGCGATGTGTTCGGAATATGGCCGATGTACGGAAACACTCCATCGGTCTCGATGATCGAGACGTCACCGGTCTTGAGATTGCGCACGCGCACGCCGGTTACCTTGTCATCTCCCAGAATCTCCTCGACCACCGAGTCCCACACGAAGGAGATTTTGGAGTTCGAGAATGCGCGCTCCTGCAGGACCGGATCGGCGCGCAACGCATCGCGCCGGTGCACAATCTTCAATTCAGAAACGTAGCGCGTCAGAAAGAGACCTTCATCCAGCGCGCTGTTGCCGCCGCCGACCACGACGACCTTCTTGCCGCGGAAGAAGAACCCGTCGCACGTTGCGCAGTACGACACACCGCGGTTCGCCAGCCGCTCCTCGCCGGGAACGCCGAGTTTGCGCGGCGATGCGCCGGTTGAGATAATCAGCGCGTCTGCCGTCACCTCCTCGCCGCTGTCGGGGAAGACGCGGAAGGGGCGCTGCGACAGATCGACACGCTCGACGATGGCATCGATAAAGCGCGCGCCAAAACGCGCCGCCTGCTTCTCCATATTGTCGGCAAGCTCGAAGCCGCCGATCCCTTCAACGAAGCCAGGATAGTTCTCGACTTCACTGGTTGTTGCAATCAAACCGCCCGGCTGCAACCCGCGGATCACCAGCGGCTCGAGGTTTGCGCGCGCCGCATAGAGCGCTGCGGTTAATCCTGCTGGACCAGAACCAACAATGACAACTTTGCTGTGCATGTCGTCGTCTCCCTATGTATCGAATGAACGGCTCCTCTGCGCCGCCGCTCTTATGATGATACCACACCGGCAAAGGTTACGCAGACAGATCCGTTGTTCCTGGAGGATTCCGGTACCGCTGCCTGCCGCCCAACGAACCAGCACAGGTGGGGATGATCGGCCACCTTTCGTGAAGCGCGATCCCGTGGCAGGATCGACATGACGTTTTTATCTGCGATGGGAGGCGGTATGCGCTGGCTTGCTCTCAGACCAATCGCCCTTGCCGTGATCGTAATGATGGCAGTCGTACCGGTATTCGCCAGCACTGCGCCGACCGCCCTCATCAACGAATTCATGCCCGCCCCAGCGAGCGGGCCGGAATGGGTCGAGATTGTCAACTACGGCAACACACCGCTGGAGATTGGCGGTTGGAAGATCGACGATGATACGCCTGGCGGTGCACAAACCGTCATTCCTCCTGGCGTTATTGTCCCGCCATACAGTCTGATTGTCATCACCCTGAGCACGCATATTCTCAACAACACCGGGACAGACGCTGTGACGCTGATTGACGCTTCCGGCGCCATTATTGCTGTTGCACCCTACACGGCTGCGACGATCGGCAAAAGTTTTGCGCGCATCCCCGATGGGAGCGGCGCCTGGGTGAAGAGCGAGCCATCACCAGGCGAGTGGAATGCGCCGCCGGGACTGGCGCCTTCTTCGACGCCAGCATCGCCGCCTGCTGATACCACTTCTCCTGAACCATCACCCACCGACGACCCATCACCGACGGCGCTGCCGGACACAGCAACGCCCTCTGACACCTTCACACCACAACCGGCAGCAACCAGTACACCAACCAGCACTGTCGAACCATCCGCCTCCCGCACCCCGTCGCCATCTCTCACGCCATCGCCGACCCCTACTCTCTCGCCAACCGACGAGCCAACGAACACCGTCGGGCCAACTGCCTCCCGCACCCCCTCGCCATCCCGCACTCTCCAAATACCACCCCTCCCCCACACCCCCCACACTACCCACACACCCCCCTACTACCCTCCACCCCTCCCCTCCCAACCCCCCCTCGCCCACCCACCACCCCCCCCACCCCCTCCCCCCCACCCCCCCCCGCACCCCCTCGCCATCCCGCACCCCCTCGCCAACCAATGAACCGACCGCCATCATTGAGCCATCGGCGACGCGCACGCCCTCCCTTACCAGAACGCCCTCCCTCACCAGAACGTCATCACCGACGCGCACGCCATCGCCAGGTCGCACGCCGTCACCAACGCGCACGCCCTCACCAACGCGCACGCCCTCACCAACGCGCAGCGTTCAGTCGATGAACTCCACCTTTCACCCCGGAACAACGAGAACACCCTTATTGCCATCGCCTGAGAGAACAGCGGGAAGAGGTGAAAGCGCCGTCCCTTCCGCCACCCATCGTTCGTATGAACGTCTGCCTGCGTGGGCGCCTGGCGGGTTGCCAACCGCCGCGCCGTTCGTTATGTTAGAAACGCGTGAGCCATACCGCATCCTAATGACCCCTGCTGCAACCGACACTGCTACGCCGCTGCCGACGCAACCATCACTCACTGCCTCTACAGGCGTCGCTCCATCTGCACCGGTTTCTGGCTTCCCCATCCTCGCCATCAGGATAAGCGCCGGCATCCTTCTAATCATCAGTGCCGCCTGGCTGGCTGTTCGTTCGTTTCGCCCACAGAAAATGAACGACTCGGAAAACGACGCCGCAGAAGCGGAATGGTCTTACGACATATGACACGACGGGAGGCGCTGTGCTATAATGGCGCTTCCAGACATGTTCGTGTGCATCGCCGCGCTATCACAGGGAGGTGTGCCATGCTTGACCCGACACCGCTCATCCAGGAGCGATTAGCACAGAACCGTTGGGGGCTGCTTGGCGGTCAGGGATGCGTCCTTGGGTTCGATGTCGGCAGTTATGGATTGCGGGCAGCACTGGTGGACCTCAGCCATCATACATATGTCAGCGCCCACCGTGAACCGGAGCGCGAGACGCCACAGGAACTCGTGGGAGGCGCTATTCATCTGGGGGACGAACTCATGGCAGCGCACGGCGTCACGTCCGCACATCTGGTTCGGGTCGGGGCGGGATTCGGCGGACCGGTGGATGTTCGTCAGGGGATGGTGCTGCTCTCGCCGCGCATTCCGGGTTGGGAGCGCTATCCGCTGCGTGATGCGTTCGAGAATGCTTTTGGCGCGACATGCGTCGTCGATAACGACGCCAACCTGATTGCGCTGGCAGAAGCGACCTTTGGGGTGGGTCGCGATACGCAACACATGGTCTATATTCACCTGAGCACGGGCGTGGGCGCCGGTCTTGTGCTCGATGGGCGCCTGTACCACGGCGCCACCACCACTGCCGGTGAAATCGGGCATGCAGTTGTGGGTCCGGTCGACCCGACACGCCCCGGTGAGCGGCCCAAAACCCTGGAAGAGCATGTATCGATCAAGGGATTGTTGAACCGCGCGGCGGAACTTGGCTTGCGCACGAACCTGCTGAGCGATATTTTCAGTGATCATCCCGCAGCGCGGCAGGTCGTCGCCGCAGCGATCGACATTCTGGCGGTGCGCATTGCGCAGATCGTCGCGCTGATCGATCCGCAGATGGTCGTGATTGGCGGCGTCGTTGCACGCAACGGCGGCGAGGCATTTATCAGCGCCATTCAGGAACGGATGCACACGTACATCGGGCAGATGGTCGAACGCCCGGTGAAGGTGGTCGGCGCGGTGCTTGGTCCCGACAGCGTTGCGATTGGGGCAGTGGCGCTGGCGCTCGAAAGCATGCGCGACTGAGCCGGGTTGCGCTGCCAGGGTGAACACGTTATAATGGGCGCTGCACCGCGGGGCGGCAGATACTTACCAAACCCCGCCAGGACCGAGAGGTAGCAACGGTAGGCGAGTTCCTCTGGGTGTCCCGCGGTGTCACAGCCGACGCGAGGCGTCGGTTTGTTGTTGATGCGGATTGGTCAACCACACGCCTCGATCGCGCGTCGCCCTAATTCACGAATATCCTCAGGAATATCGGGAGCATCCAGCTCCTCCCATGTTACCCAGCGCGCTGCCTGCGCCTCGCGTTCAGCTGGCGCCAGCACGCCGCCGCACACGCGTGCAAAGTAGATCAGATCGATGTGTTGATGGCCTGGCGTAATGTCTTCGAGCAGGATACAGTATGGCTGTGGCAACACGCGCACCTCGCCGAGGATGCTGCCGGTCGCCAGCAGCTCCACCTCGAGCCCGGCTTCTTCGCGCACCTCACGGATGGCCGCCTCATCGGGCAGTTCGTGTAGATCGATGTGTCCGCCGGGCGGCAGCCACTTCCCTAACTTTCGGTGCAGGAGCAATAAGGTTCGCCGTTCGTGGACGACGAACGTCGTGGCGGTAAAGTCGCGAGTGATGTCGGGCATGGCATGGTCCCTGGTACTGCTACCGTTTCGAGAGGGTAGTATACTATACGGCGACAGGTATTCCTATGCATGCAGCAGGACCGTTAGCGCATAGACGGGCATGATGCATGTGGGTTATAATTGGTGATGGTCTGGCGCTGCAATGGCCGTCAACTCTGTGTCGCATCATTGAGTTCAGTTTGTTCACCTGCTCTGGCAACCCTGAGAGACCAGGAACATCCCCGCGCAGGGTGAGGAGGTATCGTTGGAAAGCCTCAGGATACCCATTCTAAAGATCGGCGATGTGCTGATTGCCTCGATTCAAGTGGCGTTGCACGATGCATCTGCCGTACAGTTCAAGGACGATCTGTTGCAAAAAATCTACGACACCAAAGCGCGAGGTCTGATCGTCGATCTTACCGCTGTTGATGTGGTTGACAGTTTTATCGGGCGTCTGATTAGCGACATCGCCTCGATGGCCGGACTGATGGGAACGAAGGTGGTCATTACTGGTCTTCAGCCAGCCGTTGCCATCACGCTGGTGGAATTGGGGTTGGAACTGACCGGTGTGATGACCGCGCTCAATCTCGAGAAAGGTCTGGCGATGCTCCGCCGACAGGCTGAGGAGGACGCCGATGGCACAGGCTAAGGTTGCGCCGATCCGCAGCGACCTCGACATCGTGATCGCTCGCACCCTTGCCCGTGACACTGCGAAGGCGCTTGGCTTCGGTGCGATTGATCAGGCGCGTATTGCAACGGCTGTCAGTGAACTGGCGCGCAATATCTTCCTCTACGCCGGCACCGGAACGGTAACCATCCGCGAAATCGAACGCGGCGGGCGGAAGGGGATCGAGATCATCAGCGAAGACCAGGGACCAGGGATCGCAGACATCGATCTCGTTATGCAGGATGGCTACAGTACATCGCGCGGCATGGGAATGGGGTTGCCCGGCGCTAAACGACTGATGGACGAATTCGATATCAAATCCGCCGAAGGTCAGGGGACGGTCATTCATTGCCGCAAATGGCGCACCTGACCAGACAGACGGTTCAGACGCGAACGAAGCGTTAGCGAGTTGTCGGCCTCTGCAACCCGCTGGCGCTTCCGATTATGCTGGCGGTGTTCCCGAAAGACGCGCAATGCGTTCGATTAAGTCGTTGATCTCGAACGGCTTGAGCAAATGATCGTCGGCGCCAGCGTTGCGACTGCGCTCCAGATCAACCGCCTCGGCGCGCACCGACAGAATAATGATTGGCACTGAACGCCGTGCTTTGATCTGCCGACAGACTTCCCAACCATCCAGATAGGGCAGATTGATATCGAGCACAATCAGATCCGGCACGTGCTCGGCTTCACGCTGAAGCGCCTCCATACCATTGCGGGCGATGATTATGTCGTGTCCTTCAGCCGTCAGGACACGCTGCACAAGATCAAGAATGTCGCGGTTGTCGTCGACGATGAGAATGCGCATCGGAGTGGTTGGGGCTGCTCTTCTCTCCTGCACATCATACTGTAGGATGACGCGCAGGCGCCTCGCTGACCTCGATCGTCAGACGGCTCTTCTCTCCCGCACATTATACTGCAGGATGTCCCCCAGTCAATGCAGGTGACGTCTGTCTGCTACGATGGGCCGTTTTTGCCCATCCCCAACCGATTGCGCCAGCGCGCCGGCTTCGTCTGCCAGCACACAGGGGTAGAACGCGCGCAGGCGATGGACGTTCAGGTTGTCCTGCACCCCGGATCTTCACCGCGTCGGGATTGAGCAGCGAGCGCCTGACAGAACTGGAAGTTCTCGGCCATCGTGCGCTGGGGCGCCACCAACCGATCCGGCGTCCCGTCTGGAGTTCGATAGCGGAGGGCAACCGGCACAACCCGTGCCTGACAGAGGCGTCGTGTTCCTTCGTCACCTGTCCGGGCTGGAGCGGCAGCGGCGGGCGCTCGTCGCCGATCAAGCAACACAGCCGTCCATTACAACAGATCGCCGGGGAGACCGAGTCGTAGGGCAGCGCATACAGGGACAACACCTGTTCCATCGCCGCCAGAAATGCGGCATCAATCTGCCCGATGTACCACGTTTGCGTCAGATGCGGCTTCGGGTCGTTTTTTGGTGGCGCCGACCCGGGTATGCGACATCGTTCCAGAATCCGGCTTCCACAACTGATCGGCCAACCGGTGCAGCGACTGGCGGCGATGGCTTTTGGGAGGCGTGCTGTACGCCAGAGCCGTGATCTTCGCCTGTTGCACGCATCAGCCGAAAGACCGCCCGGCACGACGTGAATCACCATCCTGCGCGCATCGCCACGAGGACGCTGCCGCCTGACAATGCGCGGCCGGGTCTGAAGCCGTGATGGTTTTAGCCAGCGCTGCGCTCGCTCAGGCGACGCCAGCCGCCTCGCAATAGCGGCAGCACAGAGTTGCTCGGATAGGCGCTTAGCGATCTGTCAACTCCCGCAAGCGGTAGACATCGGCATACGGCGCATCGATCAGCAGATCGACAGGCATGCCAACGACGCTTTCCGGCTGGCCAACGAAGTAGATCGGGCGATCAGGGTAGCGACGGCGCGCCCGTGCGAGCCACGGGTCGTCGCCCGGTTCGACCACATCGATCCAGACATCCGGGCGCACGTCTTCCACAAAGCGCAGGTAGAGGAGAGTGGTTCCCTGCTCCCAGTGCGTCATCACGACGGCGTTGTGCGGCAGAACGGAAAATGTTGCGGCCGCGAACTCGCGGTAGAGCCAGAGATGCTGTTTTGCCGACACGCGATAGCGCGTCGCGCCCCAACCCAGCGTCAGCGCGGCCAGGATCGCCAGCGTCACCGGGTAACGCCAATGCACCCGCAGCGATTGCGCCTGACGAGCGGCCATATCCGCGCCAGCCGCAATCCACAGCGCCCACGGCAATAGCATCGGCAGAGTAAACACCGGAGCGTCGCCAACCGCCGGACCCAGCAGCAGAAGATATGCCAGCGTTGCAAAGAACACCCACGCCGCTGCGCGCCAGAGCCACACCGACCGCTGCAGGAGCGCAATGCTCCCCCCCAGTCCCAGGAGCACGCCTGCCGGTCCAAACTCGAACCACAGTCGCCTGCCAGCCATCTGCAGCGTAGCGAATGCCGCTCCGGCATCGGGCGCTTGAAAGATGCCCCGCCGCACCTCGCCGCCGGTCAGCAGATCGATCACCTCTCGCCACGATTGCGGCGCTCCCCAGAAATAGTGGCGCGGTAGTCCGTAGTCCATGCCGTCGAACGGACCAAAACGGGCAAACTGCGCCAGCGGATAGAGCCACGGCGCCGTACCGACAAGCAAGGCAATACTGACCCATCCGGCGGATGTCGCCAGTTCGCGTGGTAGCGTCTGGTTCCTCGCGCGCCACGCCACGGCAGCCACTCCGGCGGCAAAGAGCGGCAGCGCAGTGATGGCGAACAATCCGTGATGGGTAAGACCAAGACCGGCGATCAGCGCCGCAGGCGCCAGCCGCTTCAGACCTGGCGGCGTCGCGCCGTCCCATGCTTGCAGCAGCGCCAGCGCCAGCGCAACGATCAGCAGCGCCAGTAACGCATAGATTTCCGCAATTGTGGCGGCATTCCACAACCCCGGCGCGAGACCCAGCGCCAGCGCTCCAATGAGCATCGCCCACGGATGCCCGATGATGCGCTGTGCCAGTAGTGCAAAAAGCGCGACCGTCAGCGCTGCACACGCCGACGAAACCACCGTCACGCGCCACGCCAGCGCGCCGAACGGCAGCGCGTGCGTCGCCAGATGACCAAGCATCGTCGCCAGCGGATAGGTTGTTGGATGCGGCACGCCGAGGATAACCGACGCCAGTTGAAACTCCGCCGAGTCGCCAGAGAGCACGTCGGGCGCAGCCGTCCAGCCGTACAGGAACAGAAACGCGAGGAACAGCAAGAAAGACGGCGACAGAACAACGACACCTGCTGTGATTGGCCAATGGTTCGAACGAGGCGACGTCATCGGGTATTGGCGTTTGCAGCGGCGCAGGCGTAGAGCACCTCGATCAGATGCTGCCCGTGACGCACCAGATCGGGAAGCGGGATGCACTCGTTGGCGCCGAAGATCGCGCTGGACGAACGCGCGATGCCGATGGAGGCAACAGGAATGCCAAACGCCTCAGCGAAATAGAACAACGGCATGCTAAACGGTCCGCGCGGCAGGATGGTCAGCGGCGTTCCGTGGATATACCTGCCGACATCACTCACCAATCGCACGAAGGGGTCATCGATAGACGATTGAGCAGGAGGGTAGCCGCCAGGCAGGCGTTCAACCAGGAGGTCGGCCAATCCTTTGGACGCCAGGTGCGCTCGCAGCGCATCAACGACCATCTGAGGAATCTGCCGGGGGACGAGTTGAAAGTCCAGTCGCGCAACGGCGCTACGCGGGATCGCTGGCGGATCGCCGACCGGCTCAATCTGCAGCAGATTAATATTGCACGTTGGCAGAGTCACCTCCGAGCGCACCAGCGGCGCACCGGTCAACCCCAGAAGAAACTGTTCGATATTCCAGGCATTACGCCGTCCTGCCTCATCAGCGAACACTGTTCGCAGGATACGGTTCTCTGCGGTTGTGGGACCTTCGATAGCATCATAGAATCCGCTGATCAGTACGTCTTCCTGGTCGGTCTTGATCTGGTTGAGCGCCCAGATCATGCGCCAGAGCGGATTGGGCACGCTGGCTGCCATGCCCGCGGGCAGGGCTTCCTGCACCTGCTGCACCCGCAGCATCACCTGCACCAATCCTTTCGCGCCGCTGTAGCAGAACGGCTGCCCGCCAGCGTCGCGGTCGCCCCCGCTTGCCAGGCAGGCGTCGGCTTGGAAGAGCGCTCGTCGCTCAGCGATGAGCGTACCAAGATAGGGGCTGCCGATCAACGCGTCGCCCTCGGCAACCACTATGACACCGCATGGCAATTCGCCTTCCGCCTCGATCAGCGCAGCGATAGCATTCAGGTGCGCCGCCAGCGGTCCCTTCCCATCCGCCACGCCGCGCCCATACACGATGCCATCACGTTCCGCCAACTGAAACGGATCGTGACGCCAGGCGCGCCAGGGACCAGGAGAGGGTGTATCGTAGTGGTGATAGAGCAGCACAGTGTATGGTTGACGCCCGCCGCGCCAGCCAATGACAATCGGAGCGCCGGGGGTTGGGCGCACCTCGACGGTCAAACCGCGACGGCGCATCATTGCCGCGATGCGTGTGGCGACGGCGCGCAGTTCATCGGCCTGACCGGGGCTGCCTGCCAGGCTAATGAGGTGATCGAGATCGCAGATGAGTTGATCGGTCGAGATAACGGCTGGCTCAGTCACAGAAACGCTCCGCCGATGACGAGATTGTAACCGATTATAGCACGTCATACAATGGTTGATAAACGGTTATTGGACAAATCGGCGCAACCCTGCTACACTCCCCGCACCTATGATCCGACGACGATTCGAACGTTCGCTACAACTGGTGCTTACTCTGGCAATTGCGTGCATGGGCATGGCACTGGCCGGGTGTACGATCGAAGGCGGCGTACCGACGCCAACGCCTGCGCCCACGACGCCATCGATGGGTCCCCTTCCCACCAGCGCGGTGATCGCCGAACGTATTGCGGAACGCAGCGACACCTGGATGATCGGAGCACTCGATCTTCCTTCTGACCTTTACCCCTACCCGCAATCCGCCGCCACCCGCCGTGTAACGGCGCCGATCACCGAGTTACTCTTCCCTTCGCCCATTCTGACCTACGACTATGGCTATACCGTGACGGGCGTGCTCGAACGCATCCCCACACTCGAAAACGGCGACGCGGAACTGCGCAAGGTCGATGTCTATCTCGATGCAACCGGCGCAATTACGACCTCGGTCACCGCTGTCGTTACGCAGGTCGATCAGCTGGTCATCACCTTCCGCTGGAACCCGCAGTTGCGCTGGTCGGATGGACAACCGGTCACGGCGGATGACTCGGTATTCGCGTATGAACTTGCGAAAGCCGCGCCACCTGGCGATGCGGCAGCCGAGTTGCTGGCGAAGACCGCCGCATATGAGAAGATCGACGATCATACGACGCGCGCCGTGCTCCGCCCCGATTACGTGGGAGCAGCGTATTTTATGAGTTACTGGACGCCTCTGCCGCGCCATCTTCTCGAGGGCGTCGATCCAGCCCAGGTGCGCACAAGCGCGTTTGCGCGGCAACCGGTCGGGTATGGTCCATATATGCTTGTCGAACGGAGCGCCACCGAACTGCGCTTCGAGCGCAACCCGTATTATTTCGGTCCGGCGCCGGCGGCATCGCGCCTGGTTTTCCGAGAGTTTGCCGATCTCGAACTGCTGCGCGCCAATCTGTTCAACGGCAATATCGATCTGGGCATTGCCGAGCGTCTCCCACCAGCCGTGCTGACCCGCTTCGACAACGATGCGGCTGAAGGAACGTTACAGGTCTTGGCCATTCCTAACCCTGTCTGGGAACATATTCTGTTCAATCTGGACGTCCCGGTGTTGCAGGATATTCGTGTGCGGCGCGCGCTGGCGTATGGCACGAACCGTCAGGCGATCGCCGATGCGCTCTTCGGCGGGCGAACGCCGGTGATGGATAGCTGGGTGTTGCCAGATCACCCGCTTGCCGCGCCACCCGATCAGGTGACCCGCTACCCGTATGACCCCGATCAGGCGCGCCAGTTGCTCGAAGCAGCCGGGTATACCGATTCCGACGGCGATGGAATCCGGGCATCGCCCGATGGCGTCACGCTGACCTTGCAACTGCTGACAACCAGTGGAAGCGAGGTCCGGCGCGCGATCGCGCGCCGCTTCCAGGAGGACATGCGGACGATCGGCATTGTGATCGACATCAACGAAGTGCCGCCTGACGAGATGTTCGACTCAGACGGACCCCTCTACCTCCGGCAATTCGATCTGACGCTCTTTGGATGGATCGCCGGACCGGAACCGGGCGGTCTGCAACTCTGGAGTTGCGCCGCCGTTCCCGCTGAGAGCAACGACTATCGCGGCGAGAACTTTGCCGGCTGGTGCTTCCGCGATGCCGACCGCGCGGTGCGCGCCGCCGATACGACTCTCGATCCTGCTGAGCGCGCCGAAGCCTATTTGCGGCAGCAGCAACTCTGGACGCAGGAACTGCCCGCCATACCCCTCTTTCAGCGCCTCAGCCTTGTTGTGGCAGCGCCCGATATGCGCGGCCTGGACCCCGACGCCCTCGCGCCGGTAACGTGGAATGTGGCGGCGTGGAGGCGGGAAGGTCGTTGAACGTTGCAGGCGGGCGTTGCCCGCGCCCACGCAACGTGGACCAGTGGCAGACATCAGGTAGGGGCACGCCGCTGGCGTGCCCACACCGTGCCCACGCA
>ERZ1685332.70-NODE-70-length-29258-cov-15.409239_pt1 | contig 29258 bp, 25 predicted proteins | sample MGYA00580193_ERZ1685332 | MGnify/ENA primary metagenome ERZ1685332 (study PRJEB41501, sample SAMN08275520) | hot springs metagenome | biome: alkaline hot spring; material: microbial mat | place: Russia: Ush-Beldyr | collected 2015-07 | depth 0.5 m m ...
CCCACCACCCCCCCCCAACAGACCCTCGAGAAATTTATATCCCCCTGTCGGCCGCCGCTGGGTGCGCCCGCCGCCCGCCAGCCCCCCCCGCCCCCCGCCCCCCCACCCCCCCCCGCGCCAACACCCCCCCCCGCCGCGCCGGCGCCGACTGCGGCGCCTGCCGCGCCAGCGCCGACGACCGCCCCCGCCGTGCCGCAGGGAACGCCGATCAAGGTCGGGTGTTCGTTGCCGCTGACCGGCGCCTTCGCCGATACCGGCGTCTGGGTGGAGCGCGGGTATCGGCAGTGGGCTGAGGATGTCAATGCGGCCGGCGGGTTGCTCGGTCGTCCGGTGGAACTGACCATCTACGATGACGAGAGCAAGACCGAGAACGCCGTCAATCTGCTCACCCGCCTGATCACGGTCGATCAGGTCGATCTGGTATGCGGCGGGTACCCCGGCACAGCCGCTGCAGCGCAGATGGCGGTCGCCGAGAAGAACCAGAAGGTCTATGTCTCGATGGGCGGGCATATGGCGTCGTTCTCACAGGGGTTCACGTATGTGTTCGGTGCGCCGCCGCTGATGGGGCAGTGGTGGTACGAAGGGTTGTGCAGCTGGCTGGCGACGCTGCCCGAAGCGGATCGCCCGAAGAAAGCCGCGATCTTCACGATCAACAACCCGGTCGGCGCCGCCATTCTGGAGCCGATGCCTGAAAAATTGGGATCGCTTGGCATCGAGATCGTCGTGAACGAGCGATACGACGTGCCGCTGACCGACGCCGCGCCGCTGGTGACAAAGGCGAAGGCGGCAGAGGCGGACATCTTCTTCGCCAATGGATCCTTCCCCGATAGTGTGCAGATCGTCAAGGCGATGCGCGCCCTCGATTACAACCCCAAACTGATTGCGCAGGGGGTCGGGTCGATTATCCCTGCATGGGTGCAGGAATCGGGGAAGGACGGCTACTATGTCTTCTCCGGCACCGCTGTCCATCCATCGCTGCCATTCGAGGGGATCGCCAGGCTGAATGAAGTCGCCAAAGCAAAGTATGAAGCGCCAGTCGCACCGATCTACTTCATCTTCGGCTATGCGTGGATGCAGGCGTTGCAGCGCGGCGTCGAAGGCGCGCAGAGCCTCGATCAGACCGCCATCCGTGACTGGCTGAAGTCGAATCAGATGACCACCGTCGCCGGAACATTCACCTTCGATGAGCGCGGTCTGCCGCCGCCATACAACTACCTGACCCAGGTGATCGACGGGAAAGCGGAACTGATCTGGCCCGCCGAGGTGCGCACAAAGGACCCGATCTATCCCAAACCGGCGTGGGGGCAATAGACCGCGATGTTCTACGAACTGGCGCAGTCGTTGACCAGCGGCCTGCTGATTGGCAGTGCATTAGCCGTGTTGAGCGTCGGTTTCAGCATGGCATGGGGCATTACGCATGTGCTCAATGTTGCGCATTGCGCCTTTGCTGTGCTGGCCGCCTACCTGGGCTACTGGTCGCTTGCCCGATGGGGGATTGACCCGCTCCTGGTCCTGCCGGTGTTGCTGCCGTTGTTCTTCATGTTCGGCGTCGCCATGCATACCCTGTTGATCCGCGCGACAGCGCGCCGCGCGCACGACCTGGGGCTGGCGACGATGGTGTTGACCTTCGGGTTGGGCGTAGTGATGGAGAATGGTATGCAACTCGCCTGGGCGCCCGATCCGCGCGTGCTGAAGACGGCGTACAGCAGTCTGACGTTCTCTGCCGGACCGCTGATCGTTCAGGCGCCGCACCTGGTTGCGTTCGGACTGGCGACAGTTACAATCAGCGCCCTTTATCTGTTCGCCGAGCGCACATTCATGGGCAAGGCAGTGCGCGCCGTCTGGCAGCAGCCGATGGGAGCGGCGCTGTCGGGGATCAATCTGAGTCGAGTGACGACCATCGCCTATGGTCTGGCGGTCGCCACCTCGGCAGTTGGAGGGGTGGCGATGTCGCTGCTCTACACCTTCGACCCTGCCACGCACCTGAGCTGGCTGGTGTATGTGTTTCTGGTGGTCATTCTGGGCGGAGTCGGCAGCATTCTGGGATCGGCGCTCGCCGGGCTGATCATCGGGTTGATCATTGGCGTCAGCAGCGTCTTTGTCCCGCTGGCGTGGAATAATCTGGTGTTGTTCGGATTGCTGATTGTGCTGCTGCTCCTGCGCCCGCAGGGGCTGTTGCAGCAGTAAAGCAGGTGGGTCATGCGCAGCGCAGCACCGAGATTATTCGCTCTGCCATCCCCGGATGCGCTGATTGGCATCGGGCTGGCGCTGGTGCTCACAGCCGTGCCCCTTGCCACTCCAAGCGCGTATGTGCTGAGTTTTCTGTTCATGGTCTTCATGTACGGCGCGCTTGCAGGCAGCTGGAATATCGTCGGCGGCTACGCCGGGTATCTGAGTTTCGGTCACGCAGCGTTCTTCGGGTTGGGCGCCTACACCACGGCGCTTCTGCTCTTCTATTTCGGCTGGTCACCCTTCCTCACTCTACCGCTGGCGGGAGTGGTCGCGGCGTTGTTCGGCGCGCTGGTCGGGTACCCCTGTCTGCGCCTGCGTGGACCATACTTCAGCCTGGTGACGCTCATCCTGGGGCTGGCAATGTATTCGCTCGCGCTCAATCTGCCTTTCACCCGGGGTTCAACCGGGCTGTTCCTGCCGTTTCTGAAGGTGGATGTCTACACCAGCCATGTTATCTTCTACGAGATCATGCTGGCGCTGCTGATCGTCGTCACGGCAGTTCTGCGGCAGATCACACGAACGAAGATGGGCGTCGGGCTGGCTGCCATTCGTGAGGACGAGGACGCCGCTGGGACGCTCGGCGTCAATGCGACTCGTCTCAAATTGCAGGCATTCATGCTCAGCGCGTTCTTGACAGGGCTGGTCGGGGGCGTGTATTCTTACTACAAGAGTCACCTCGATCCCTCGTTCGTCTTCGCAACATCGATCTCAATTACGATTGTGCTCATGGCGCTCTTTGGCGGACGGCTGACCTGGTATGGTCCCCTGGTCGGCGCGATTGTGCTTTCGATCATCAACGAAGCGCTGACAACGCAGGCGCCGCCGCAGACGGCGCGGATCGTCTTTGGCGCGCTGTTGATCGGCGTCATCATGTTCCTGCCGGATGGGTTGATGTCCATCATGCAGCGCCATCTTCCGGCATTCATTATGCGCCGCGCGCAGCATTCCGCAGCACGCGACGAAACCGCATAGTAGGGGCAGGTCTCCGACCCGCCCAATAGTAGGGGCAGGTCTCCGACCCGCCCAATGGTAGGGGCAGGTCTCCGACCTGCCCAAAGGCAAGGCAGGTCTCCGACCCGCCCAATGGTAGGGGCAGGTCTCCGACCTGCCCAAAGGCAAGGCAGGTCTCCGACCCGCCCAACGAGGAGGAACCACATGAAAATCTTTGATCTCAGCGTCCCGACCGAGATGAGTCCCAGCGAAGTCGAGCCGGTGCAGGTCGAACATATCGATCACAAGCAGACAGCGGCGTTCATGGCGAGTTTCTTCGGTGCTACAGTCGGTGATCTGCCCGAAGGCAACGGGTGGGCGAACGATCAGGTAACGATCCGCGCCCACGCCGGCACCCACGTCGACGCGCCGTGGCACTACTACCCGACGTGCGGCGGCGCGCGCGCCCGCACTATCGATGAGATACCACTCGAATGGTTCTATGGCGACGGCGTGGTGCTTGATATGCGCCACAAGCCGCGCGGCGGACTCATCGAAATCGACGACCTGCAGGAGGCGCTCAACAACATCGGGTACACCCTCAAGCCCGGCGACATTGTGCTGATCCAGACTGGCGCCGACAAACTGTGGGGGCAGGCGGAGTATTTTGCTGCCGGCGCCGGGATGAGCGCCGCCGCAACGCGCTGGCTGATCGAACAGGGCATCCGCACCATGGGCATCGATGCCTGGGGATGGGATCAGCCGTTCTGGGCAATGAAGGAGCGCTACCAGCAAACCGGCGACCCCTCGGTGATCTGGGAGGCGCACCGCGTCGGGCGCGACCTGGAGTACTGCCATATCGAGAAACTCGCCAACCTCGACGCACTGCCGCGCCCGTTCGGCTTCAAAGTCGCCTGTTTCCCGGTCAAACTGACCGGCGGCAGCGCTGGCTGGACGAGGGTTGTGGCGATCTTTGAGGATCTATGACGTGCAAAGCAGGACGATTGGAAGCTCTCCACCCGGCGTCTGTGAACATTTACAAAATAATCCGGCATTCGCTCTGCGCCCGGCGGCTGATGGAGTTTGAATACATTCTCCGCTATCCGCCCACCCGCCTTCGCGGGCTAGACCCGGCGATAGCGGATTATTTTCTCAAAAATCATAAGCTGCGAGCTACGGATGCAAAGCCTGCCTTCGCAGGCTATACCGGATCTATTTCCTGATGTTCACACGCCATTGCTGAGATCTGGAGAGCGGCATACTCACCAATCTATGGCGAGCAGTAACTGTTCACGGTTGGGGGAAACGATGCCGCCGGTCGCCCAAAACGGGGGTTCGGGGGCAGCCCCCGAAAAGGAGAAGCGGCGGAATGTCCACAGCAAGCGCCAACGCACGGCGTCCCGCCGCTCCGGGCGCCCGCATAATGCCTGCGCTCCCACGAAGAGCGTGAACAGGTACGGCGAGCAGCGCCAGCGCCATCCCGCGTCTCTCGAGCCGGGAGGCGCTAGCGTCTGCGACCTGACAGTCGCCGCCTTTCCCGATGCCCCCCACTGAGATAGAGCGAACACTATGCTGACGGGCATGAACATCACCAAACGTTTCGGCGGCGTCACGGCGCTGCGCAACGTCAGTTTCTCGGTAGACGCCGGGGAGCTGGTGGGGTTGATCGGTCCCAACGGATCGGGCAAGAGCACCCTTTTCAGCGTCATCTCCGGGTTCCACCCGCCTGATGAGGGCGCCATCGTGTTTGAGGGACGCGACATTACCGGCTTCCCGTCGCACGCCGTCGCGCGTCTGGGGATTGCGCGCACATTTCAGATTGTCCGCCCCTTCACCGGCATGACCGTGGTCGAGAATGTGCGGGTCGGGACGCTCTACGGACACGGCGAACGCAATGTTGCAATCGCCGACCGGCGCGCCAGGGAACTGGTCGAGTTTGTCGGGTTGGGGCAACGCGCCGATACCCTTGCGCGCAACCTGACGCTGGCGGAGAAGAAACGCCTGGAAATCGCGCGTGCGCTCTCGATCCAGCCGCGACTACTCCTCCTCGACGAGGTGTTCGCCGGTCTCAACCCGGTGGAGGTGCGCGGCGCCATCGACCTGATTGCCCGCATCCGCAGAGAATTCGGCGTAACGATCATCATGGTCGAACATGTGCTCAAAGCGCTGATGGAAACCTGCGAGCGCGTGATAGTGCTGAGTTCCGGCGAGAAGATCGCTGAAGGCGCGCCTGCCGAGATTGCAGCCGACCCGCATGTCATGAGCGTCTATCTGGGAAAAACGTATGCTGCAGGTTGAGCATCTGAGCGTCGCTTACGACACCTTGCAGGTGTTGTGGGACGTGTCGCTGGAGGTGCACGAAGGCGAGATCGTCGCCCTGATCGGCTCGAACGGCGCCGGCAAAACGACGCTGCTCAAAACGATTTCAGGCTTGATGAAGCCGTTGTTCGGCTCGATCCGCTTCAAGGGCGAAGAGGTTGCGGGTTTGCCGCCCCACGAGATCTGTCGACGCGGGGTGATCCAGGTTCCCGAAGGACGTGCATTGTTTCCGCGTATGCGTGTTATTGAAAATCTGGAACTCGGCGCCTATTTGCCAGCCGCACGCGCGCAGCGCCACGAGACTATCGAGCGCATCTATCGCCTCTTTCCGCGCCTGAAAGAACGCTGGCGGCAGGACGCCGGCACCCTCAGCGGCGGCGAACAACAGATGGTCGCCATCGGGCGGGCGCTCATGGCGCGCCCGAAACTCCTGATGCTCGATGAGCCGTCGCTCGGTCTCGCGCCTGTGCTGGTAGAAACGATCATGGAGGTTCTGACGCGCCTGAACGCGGAAGGCATGACCATCCTGCTCGTATCGCAGGAGGTGCATCAGGCGCTGACGATTGCGCATCGCGTGTATGTCATCGAAAACGGTCGAATTGTGCGCAGCGGGACATCGCACGCACTGCGCGATGACGACGCTGTACGTAGTGCTTATTTGGGGTTGTGAGTAGAAAGGAATCAGCGGTGAACAAGGTCATCATCACTGCCGCGCTGACCGGTGCGGTCACGGTGCCGACCCAGACGCCTTACCTGCCCTACACCATCGAGCAACTGGCGGAAGACGCCGAACTGTGCGCGCGCGCCGGCGCCGCCATTATTCACGTCCACGCGCGCAATCCCGCCAATGGCGCGCCATCGTCGGACATGGAACTGTTCGGTGAGATCCTCAAAGCGATTAAGGCCCGCACCGACGCCGTCATCTGCCCCACAACCGGCGGCGGAGTCGGGATGACGCCGGTCGATCGGGTGCGGGTCGTGCCGATGTGGCAGCCCGAGCTGGCCACCTGCAACATGGGATCGATGAACTTTTCGGTCCATCCGGCGGCGCGGCGCTTTTCCGATAGCGACTACAAGTTTCCCTGGGAGAAACAATGGCTGCTGGGGAGCGAAGATTTCATCTTCCCCAACACCTTCGCCAGCATCAAACATTTCCTCATTGAAATGAAAAAGACAAACACCCGCCCTGAATTCGAGATCTACGACGTCGGTCACCTCTATAATCTCGATTTTATGGTCCGGGAAGGTCTGGTCGAAAAACCGATCTGGTTGCAGTTCGTCATGGGCGTGTTGGGCGGCGTTCGCGCAACACTGTACGACCTGACCCACCTGCTCGACACTGCAAACCGTCTCTTTGGTCCCGAAAACTACCACTGGTCGGTGATCGGCGTCGGGTACCCGCAGCAATTCCACATGTGCACGGCAGCGCTCATGCTCGGCGGGCATGCGCGTGTTGGTCTGGAAGACAATATCTTCGTGAGCCGCGGGAAACTCGGTCGTAACTATGAACTGGTAGAAAAGATCGTGCGAATTGCAGCGGAGTTCGACCGTGAACCGGCGACTCCCGATGAGGTTCGCGCGTTCCTCAACCTGAAGGGAAAAGATCAGGTCGGCTTTTGATGAGGAGAGAAGATGAGAAGGAGACCGTTGCATGCGCTTTGCATACTTCACCGCCGGGATGCCGGAGTTCACTCCCGACGAAGCGGTGGCGACGTTGCGTGATGCTGGCTACGACGGGATTGAATGGCGAGTGACCGATCAGGCGCCATCGGCGGATGATCGCCCTGGATTCTGGACAGGAAACCGTTGCACATGGTCCCTGTCAACATTCGTTGCCGATGCGCCGCATATTCGGGCACTGACTGAAGGCGCCGGGCTGGCGATGCCAAATGTGGGAACCTATGTGACCTGCGATGATTTGCCCGCAGTTGAGCAGGCTCTGAAGGGAGCAGCCGTGCTGGGCGCCCCCTGCGCCCGGATCAACGTCCCGCGGTACGATGGCAGATCGCCCTACCTGCCGCTCCGTGAACGCAGCCGGGCGCAGTACCGCGAGGTGGCGGCGATGGCACGCCAGTATGGCGTGCGGGCGCTGATCGAAATCCATATGGGCAACATCACGCCGAGCGCCAGTGCAGCCGCAGCGTTTCTTGAGGGATTCGACCCCGGCGAGGTCGGCGTTATTCACGATGCGGGCAATATGGTCTACGAAGGGTACGAGCAGTACCGGTTGGGGCTGGAAGTGCTGGGACCATACCTGGCGCATGTTCATATCAAGAATGCGCGCTGGGAGCGCATCGGCGCCTGTGAAGACGGCAGCGTTGAATGGCGCGCGACCTTCGCCCCATTGCGCAAAGGGGTCGCCGATATTGCAGCGCTCATCCAGGCGCTCAGGGTGGTCGGCTACGACGGGTGGCTCTCGTTCGAGGATTTCTCTGCCGAACGACCGCTCGCCGAACGGATCGTCGACAACCTGGCGTATGTCAAACACCTGCTGGCGCGGTAAGGAAGCATGCCGATCCACCCACAAACCCAGCGGGGCAGGTCTGAGACCTGCCCCGCCTCCGTCTGGACCACGGGAACCTTGCCTACTGCGACACACTCCCACCCACTCCCTCAGTTGGCGGTGCCATGGGTGCGGCAGGAGGCGTCGCAGGCGGACCGGATTCCTGCGGCTTCCTTCCGCTCCGCATCACCTTGCGCCAGGTCCAGCGCAGGAAGAGTACAATCGGCAACCAGACCGGCGTCCAGATCGCCAGCACAATCGCCAGGTTCACCAGTCCCTGACCAAACTCGAGCAAGCCGCGCAACGCTTCACGCGCCACACGCACCGGTTGCCAGGCGTCTTCTTCGATGATCGCCGGTGGCGGCGGCACCGGGCGCAACTCGGCGGTGATCGTCGACATCGCTGCGCTCTGCTTCAGATACTGCATGCGCCCTTTGATCTGCTCGATCTGCCCCTGAACGTCGGTCAGCGCCTGATTGACCTGGAGCGCGTCTTCGACCTTTTCAGCTCGCGCCAGCAGATCGAGCAGGCGGGCACGCGTCGCTTCCAGGTTGCGCAGCCGCGACTCAAGATCGACGTATTCTTCGGTCACATCATCGCCACTGACGCTGCGGCTTAGCACTTTCTTCGCCAGTCCTTCCACGCCGCTCAGCGCCTCCTCGAAGCGCGCCGCCGGCACCCGGAAGACGATGGTTGATTGCATCGAGTCACCGGAGCCATAGGTTTGCACACTGACGACAAAGCCGCCGAGCTGCTCTGCTTTCTGGCGAATCGCTGTTTCGGCTTCGGCAACGTTCACAACTTCCAGCGTTACTGAAGCGTTCTTGATGACCAGGCGATCAGAGGCGGGCGGCAACTGCTGATCCGGCGCGGCGCCGCTGCCACGCTCCAGCGCCGGCGCTCCTGCGGCTGGCGCCGCAGTCGGCATCGCAATAAACTCAGGTTGCGCGGGCGAACTCGCCGGTAATGCCGCTGTGCTGCACGAAACCAACACCACTGCTGAGACAATGGCGATCATAAGGAGTCTGATGGAAGCCATTGCGGTGTCCTCCTGGTGCGTGTAATTGACGCTGTGACGAGGGAGGGGCGTTCGTGAGCGGCCGCTCTGACACGTTTTGCCCGTCGTCATGAATATAAACGTGCGATTGTGGAAAGTTGTTCCAGGATCGAAAGAGGATGTCGGGCAGGGTGGCGGTATATGCTTCGGCGTGGTGCGATCACCATCCTGCTGATATAATGTTCGATGAATGCTGCAGTTCCTGATATATCATGCCTGCACCCACCACAGTCACAAGGTTTGCCCCGCTGCACCGTCTCAGGTATAATGCCGGGGATATCACCATGCGGAGCATACCGGCATGACGGTCCAGGCGCTCTACCGGCGCTACCGGTCCCAGACGTTCGACGAACTGATCGGACAGGAGCACGTCGTTCGCACCCTGCGCAACGCCATTGCGGAAGGGCGGGTTGCGCACGCCTACCTCTTCACCGGTCCACGCGGCGTCGGCAAAACCACTGTGGCGCGCCTGCTGGCGAAAGCGGTCAACTGCACCGCGCCGCCGGCGGAACGTCCCTGTGGCATGTGCGAGACGTGCCATTCGATTGCGGAAGGGCGCGCGGTTGATGTCATCGAAATGGACGCCGCTTCGCACACCAGCGTCGAGGATGCGCGCGACATCATCGAACGGGTTCAGTTTCGCCCGGCAGTCGCCCGCACCAAGGTCTACATCATCGACGAGGTGCACATGCTCTCAACGGCGGCGTTCAATGCGCTGCTGAAAACGCTGGAAGAGCCGCCGCCGCACGCGCTCTTCATCCTGGCGACCACCGAGGTGCACAAGGTTCCGGCAACGATCGTGTCACGCTGCCAGCGTTTTGTCTTCAATCGTCACACGGTCGCGTCGATTGCGGCGCATCTGCGCCTGATCGCTGCCCAAGAAGGGGTGACGCTCGAACCGGGCGCCGCCGAAGCGATTGCGCGCGCCGCAACCGGGAGTATGCGCGACGCCCTGAGCGTGCTCGATCAGGTGATGGCATATGGCGGCGGATCGGTGTCGCTCGATCAGGTGCACAACCTGCTGGGCGCCAGCGAAATGCACGAAGTGACGGCACTGGTCGATGCCCTGATCGCCGCCGATCTGCCCGGCGCTCTGCGGGTGGTTGCCGATGTCGCCGCCGCAGGCGTCGATCTGCGCCAGTTCACCCGCGATCTGGTCGAACGATTGCGGGCGCTCATGCTCCTCTGCGCTGGCGCCGACCGTTCACTGCTCGATGTTGCCGAGGAAGAAGCCGCGCAGATCGAACGCCAGGCGCGCACTGCCAGCCTTGGCGCACTGATGCGTTGGGTCAAACTGTTCAGCGAACTCGATTATCAGTTGCGCATCAGTTCCTACGGGCAACTGCCGCTCGAACTGGCGGTTATCGAAGCGGTGATTGTCCCCACACCGGCGGTAACCACTGCACAAGGCGCGGTCGCTGCCGCACCGTCGCGTCCTCCGGCACGGCCGGCTGCCGTTCCCGCCCACGACGCTGCACCGCCGCAACGCGCCCCGGCGCAACCTGCGCCTGTCCACGACATCACACCGCCGCAGCACTCATCGGCACAACCAGGCGCTGTTCCCTCTCACGACACTGAACCGCCACAACGCGCTCCGGCGCAACTGGCCACTGCGCCCGCCCGCGACGATCCGCCGCCTGTTCCAGCGACACGCCGTGCTGTTGCAACCGGCACAGCGCCAGCATCTCCTGTCGATGCCGGGCGCGAAGCGCCGGTAACCACCCCGACGCCTCCGGCGCGCCAGCCGGACTTGACCGGCGATCCGTCCATCCGGCATCGCGCGCAGATCCGGCAGGCATCGAGCCCCGGCATATCGGCGGAGTCCAGCGAGGGCGTGGCAGCCGCCAATGCCGACGCGGCCGCACTCGAACGGATCGAAGGCGTCTGGTCCGCTGTCGTGCGTGATGTGCGCGTCCACAACAAAACGCTCCAGGCATTGCTCAACAGCGGTGCGCGCCCTGTGGATGTCAAAGACGACACGCTCGTGCTGGAAGTGCCCAGCGAATGGTTAATGAACCAGCTCGAAAAACCTGCTATGCGCCGGATCGTCGAAGAAGTGCTCAGTAAACACATGGGCGCACGACTCTCCATTCGCTGCATGGTCGAGGCGCAGCGGCGCGAGAATCCAGGCGCGTTGCGCGAGCAGATCCGCGCCTCGCGCAAAGATCCGCTCGTGCGCGCCGCGCTCAATATTTTTGATGCCGACATTATTGCAGTGGAAGACCCGAACGACTGAAGGAGGAACACCGGCATGAACCCGCGACAGCTTGAACAGATGGCTCGCCAGATGCAGAAGGAGATGATGCGCATCCAGGAGGAACTGGCGAACACCACCGTCGAAGGAACTGCAGGCAGTTACATCACTGTGACGATGAACGGCCACCGCGAGATCAAATCGATCAAGATCGCCCCCGATGTGGTCGATCCCGACGATATCGAAACGCTGCAAGACCTGATCGTTGCCGCCATAACCGATGCCAGCAAAAAAGCGCAGGAACTGGCGGAACAACGGCTCGGACCGCTGGCTGGCGGGATGAAATTGCCGGGATTCTAATCTCTGCATGCACCAGACACCCGACATCCAGATTCTGCCCGCGCCGGTCATTCGCCTGATCGAGGAGTTGAGCCGGCTGCCCGGCGTGGGACCCAAAACGGCATCGCGCCTGACCTTTTTTCTGCTGCGCGCACCGGATGAACTGCCGCACGCGCTTGCGGATGCGCTCATCGGGCTGAAAGAACAGGTCCAGCTTTGCTCGCACTGCTACTTCATCACCCAGAGCGATCTGTGCGCCATCTGCGTCAACCCCGCCCGCGATCAGCGCGTGATCTGCGTGGTTGAGGAGCCGCTCGATGTGGTCGCCATCGAGCGCACCGGCATCTATCGCGGGTTGTACCACGTGCTGCACGGGCGCATTGCGCCACTGGAAGGGATGAACCGCGAAGATATCTACTTCGACGAACTGCTCGATCGGGTGCGCACCGAGCCAATCGATGAGGTTATTATTGCCACCAACCCGAATCTGGAAGGGGAAGCGACCGCCTTTCACCTCCAGCGCGCGCTGGCGCCGCTCGGTGTGCGGGTCACCCGTCTGGCGCGCGGGTTGCCGACCGGCGGCGACCTCGAGTGGGCCGACCCCGGTACGCTGGGGTCGGCGCTTGAGGGTCGCCGCGAAATGTAATCACTTACGAAACAGACAGATTGTCGAGCGATGGCAGCGCCACAATCCAGATCTGCCCGGGGTTGAACGCAATCTCATTACCTGAAGCATCCAGGAACAGCAGGCGGCTTTCAGGCGAATCCTTGCGCCATGTCACCTCGCGCTCGACGCCATCGAAGAACACGCGCGCCCGTCCGCCGCCGATCACCATCTGCTCGATCCGCCCCTTGTCATCGCCGGGAATGGGCGCTTCCGGAACTTCCATCACAACCACATTCTTCACCCGGAGTTGCTGCCCCGTCACCGCATCGATCGCCGGACGACCGCGGCGCAGGCGGAGATAACTATTGGTTGCCGGGTCGTAGGTCCATCCCGCAGGGTCTTCACGATAGATAAAGAAATACTCGATCTGTCTGGAAGAGGGGCGCGCATCAGGCGGCGCATCGGCTTTGAACAGAAAGCCAATGTTCGGATCGGCGAACGGCTCAGGCGCAAGATTACGCAGCGCACGTTCGAGGGTGGCGCTGTCGGTGTACAGATTATGGGGGGCGGCGCGCTGGCTGACGCGGGTAAAATAGACGCTCCTATCGCGAAACAGCGCATCGACATCGACCAGGCTCGCTGTGTTCTGCAACAATTCGAGCGCCTGCGGCGCACCACCAGCGTGGACGTAAAGACCGCGAAACTCCATGGCCCACTGCACAAAATAGAGACGCGCACTGCGCACCGGACCGATCGAGGTCGCCTCTGGCGTGATCCCCGGCGCATACACCGCCATAAAACGTGTCAGCCCAAACTCTGCAAGCGCCTCGAAGACGACCGCCGCTTTATCAAGCCCCGATTGCGGGTAGGCATTGGGATGATTATCGATCATCACCACGACTGGGCGTCGCTGGAGCGCACCCCGCGCCAGCACCGGCGCGCCGGTGATCGGATCGCTCGTCACAACCGTCGGCGCTGCCGTTGGTGCAATCGTTGGGACTGCCATCGGGACGGGAGTTGGCGGCGTATCAGTCGGCGCGGTTGTCGGCGCTGCCGTTGGCGGCGCCGCAGTTGGCGCCGTTGTGGGCGCAATCGTCGGCTCCGACGGCGCTGCGACGGGATTGGGCGCGCCACACGCGCTGATGATCAGAACGAGAGCAAGACCGAGCGACATATATGCGCAATGCGCACGGACCATAGCAGATCTTGTTTGGAATGGCATCGAATATCCCCGGAATGCTGTCGGTATAATGTTCAAACGATCGATCTCAATCGGCGTTTGCTATTGTACCATAGCCGCGCCTCGTGACGACATCGGCGAACGCAGCGTCATAGCGCGCCGCCATCTGCGACCAGTCGTATTGCGCCACAAGAGAGCGGAAGTCAATCTCCCTCAATGATGGCAGCGCTGCCATCATCTCACTCAGACGACCGGCAAGCTGTGCATCATCGTCGTAAAAACAGAAAGGATGAAGATGCGGCGGGATCAATTCCGGGTAACTCAGACGACGCGGCAGCAGCGGCGCGCATCCGCAGAAGATCGCCTCGACCACGGCAATGCCAAAGAATTCCTGCATGGCGGTGCTGACGACAATATCAGCCCGATGAAGCAACCGGCGATAGGTCTCGAGATCGGGAACATACCCCCATGCTAGCGTGCGATCGACAAACTCTTCGCGCGCCGCCGCAAACGCCGGGTGCTGCGGATCGATGTGCTCACCGATCACGATGAGGCGAAAGTCGATCTGGCGTTGTTTCAATTCGGTGAGCGCCGTAAAGAACGTCTCAGGACCTTTATCATACTCCCAGCGGCTGTTCCACAGCAAAATTGGCGGCTCTCCGGCGAATGCGCGAGGAGCGGGCGACGGCGGATCGAGGCGCGCAAGATCGATCCCAGGCGACAACACGTGCGATCGCGCCACAAGCGAGTCGATCAGATCGAGTTCCTGATAGTCGTGGTACCGGCCAGGCAAACCCGGCAACGCGGCAAAGAACGAGTCGCGGTGAAATGCCGAGTTGAAGAAGATGGCATCAGCCGCCAGCGCAGAAGTGTAGTTGATCCAGGGGAACGACAGGTCGCGTGTGCGGCCCGGCGGCAGCGGATAGGTCAACTGATTTTCGTGCATGTAGAGCGCAACCGCCGCTGATCCCAGCAGGTCGCGCGTCAACCCCAGGAACGTCGCCAGGTCGAGCATATCGGTGGCGACGATCAGATCGACAGGGGGAAGGGCGCGGCGGCGCACCTCACGCGCAAAGGTGACTGCCGCGCCACGCATGCGCCAGCGCCATCCCCCAGCCGGCGAAAGCGTCAGGAGAGTGACAGCGTGCTGACTATGGCGCGTGAATCCCTGCGACACTGCAGCGTGTGAGCCGCCATGAAAGGCGTCGAGCCAGAGAATGTGCATAGAGTCATGACGCACCATGTCCTGACCCCGGAACCGTCGTGCGGTTGACGCTGGCTTCGACAGGCTCAGCCAGTGCCAACCGCACATCTGGCAACGATCAGGATCAGGCGTTGTGAGAACGGCTGCACACGACGGAACGCTGCGTGGTCATCGCTGACCATGCAGCAGCGCCTCACTTTCGTGCGCTCCAGGTGGCATTCGCACACGGCACGCCGTCGATCTGCGCCGTCAGCGACCCGTTCGCCAGTGTTGTCGATACAAACGTGCCGCTCACACTGATCGCATGGTTCGGGTTGCCGCCGGTGATCGGGTGAAAGACTGTCCCACTGATGGCGAAGGCATTACCGTTGATACGAATGCCATTCGGGAAGTTCGGATACGTTTCAAACGGACACGATGGACCATCGACCGACACGCGGTAGATGGCGCCGTTACGCACCTCGATCTCGAAGCGTCCAGGCGGATAGTTGCCCGTCGTCGTTGCGCCGGCGTTGGCGCCGCGCCAGATGCCGTCATATGGACCGGTCTCTGGTGTTGGTGTCGGCGGTTCAGGCGTTGGCGTCGGAACATCAGTTGGCACGACGAGGTCCTGACGCGCAGTGAAATCGACATAGAATATCTCGCCTGGCTGACCGCTCAGGCGCACCCGCACCTGGTGACCAACCTGCTCAGACGGTGTGGTTGGCTTATTGTTGACTGCATAGACGGCGACGCCCCACTCGCCTTCGCCAAGCCCACAGATGCGGTAGTTGCCGGTATCGTAGAAATGATTTGCCGGGATCGTCCTGCCGCGATTGTCCACCTGGACATAGAAACTCTGGAACAAACCGCCATTTGCCTGGGTCACGCGCCCCTGGATGCACGATCCGCCCTCACTATTCGCCGGATCGATCGTCCCGCGCCTGGCAGAACTGCGGAACACGCCGATGATCACGAAACCGGTCGGACTGGCGGGGGCAGTCGTAGGACTAGACGGAACCGGCGTTGGGGTCTGCGCTGGCAGATTAGGATCGGGCGTATTGGTCGGGCCCGGCGTATTCGTCGGTCGCGGGGTGTTGGTCGGGCGCGGCGTATTGGTTGGAGCGGGTGTATCTGTCGGCGTTGGCGTATCAGTTGGCGGCAGCGCGGTTGGCGATGGCTGGAGCGCAATCGCCGTCTGCGTATTGGCGCTATCGACCTGATTGACAATCGCGCGCGCGGTTGCGACCTCCGCAGTGCGCCGTTCCGATTCTGCCGTTTGCAGCACGACCGCAGTTTGCAACAGTTGCTCATTATCCAGCGGGGCGGCTGTCGGGAGCGGTGTCATCGTAGGCAGGTTGGTCGTATCGACGGCTATAGCGCCGCCGGGCGTCGCCTGTGCTGGCGGCTGAGGCGCTCTGCCGCCACCGAAGGCAAAGAAGCCGCCGATCGCCGCCAGCGCCAGAACCACGACGCCAAGCAGGGGCCACAGCCATCCGGGACGGGTGGCGGGCGCCGGTGGCGCCGAGACGGACTTATTTTGCGTCGTACTGGTGACCGCCTGCGGTGCAGATCCAATTGACGCAGCGCCAGCATCAACATACGCCGCCTGCTGGCGCGCTGCGTCAGCGAGGCGCACGACCGTCGGCGGCGCATCTTCGAGCAACACCGTTGCGGCAGCGCCGCCGCGCGCCGCGTCGCGCAGCGCTGTGCGCATTGCCGCTGCCGACTGGTATCGCTGGTCGGGACGTTGCGCCATTGCGCGCATCAGGACGGACGCAATCGCAGGGTTGACGGCGGAATTGTGCTGATTGGCGGGAACGAGCGGATCCGGCTCGCCATTGATGACCGCAGCCGCGCGGGTAAGCGCATCCGGGGGGGGCGCACCGGTCAGCAGATGATAAAGCGTTGCTCCGAGCGAATAGAGGTCGCTACGCGGATCGGTGCCTGTGCCCTTGATTTGCTCGAGTGGCGCGTAGTGCGGCGTATACCCGAAGACGCTGGCGGTTGATGCCGAGCGGGTCATCGCAGCGGCTGCGCCCTTTGCCAGCCCAAAGTCGAGCAGAATGATCTCGTTGCGATCGGTGAGTTTCAGATTTTGCGGCTTGATATCACGGTGGATGATCGGCGGGGTATGGCTATGGAGATATTCCAGCGCATCGAGGAGCACATCTGCCCAGCGCAGCGCCTCGGCGACTGGAAACGGACCTTCGCGTTTGTTCAGGAGTGAACCCAGGTCATCGCCGGGGATGAACTCCATCACAAGGAACTGCCCATCATCCTCGACAAAGTGATCGCTGACTTTGGGCAACGCCGCGTGGCGCAACCCGGCGAGCAATTGCGCTTCACGCTCGAACGCCCGCCGCGGCGTGTCGCCAGAGACTAGCGTCTGTTTCAGGGCAACAATGGCGTTCAGGCGCAAATCTATCGCCCTGTACACTGCGCCCATGCCGCCGCGCCCAATCGGTTCGATAACCCGATACCGCCCCTGGAGAATATGATTGGCTGGAAGCATAGCGGATACCCTTCTCCGGCACAAGCCGACGCATTGGTCACGATTACGGACGCGTATGGCTAGCCAAATCTAGTTCGAGTATAGCATAGAGCGCTAACCTATCGATTTCCAGATCGATGACATTCCTATTAACAAATCGCACACGTTTTCTCGTGAACTGAATGTAATGTTCGAACACTTATCGTAAACGTCAAAACGGCGTATAACCAGAGTGGTGAAGTAGCAGTCTCCGGTGTCTTCTATGATAACGATCGATCCGCTACGCTGGCTGAAACGGCGTCGAACCCCGCCAGCAACCCCTGCACCGCCACGCGAAGATGCGCTCTCCGGCATTGTGCGCGAGATGGTGTTGACACATCGTCTGGCGATGCTCGATGACCTGCCGGCGCCGGATCGCACTGCTGTGGCAGTCCGTCTGGCGATACGTACCGATGACCCGCGCGCGCTGTTACAGTTTTTATGGCGACGCGCCGCCGTTGCGCCAGAGTATCTGCTCATCCTCGTCACATGCCTGAAGGTGATTGATGATGCTGGCGCGCTCTGGGTCATTCGCGCGACCACTGCGCTGGCAGAGGGACGCGCCGGCGATCTCGCCGCCGGTTCGGTCCTGCAGGCGCTCCTCGATTGTCTGCCGATGCTCGATGCAGCGCTCGACCAGATAGTGCAGCGCCAACGTTCTCCGCTCCGCGTGTTGCGCCGTCTCTTCAAGGCGCTGACCCCGGAGCTGGCGGCGCCACGATTGATGCGGCTGGCATTCGATGAGGCAACGCCTGCCACCCTGGCGTGGGCTGCTGCCGACTGGCTGGTTGAATATCTCTCCGGCACAGCGGCGCTTGTTGATCCTCCAGCGACTCCTGCGGCGCATTCGCGCTGGCTCTATGTCGATGTGTTGAGGGGCGCGGCCGGGATACAGACGCAGGGCGCAGCGGCGCTCGCATCGTTTGTTGCCGCTTCCGCTGGCGCAGCACGATGCGAACGTCTGGGATGCACGTTGCTGGCGAACGCGAGTCTTTCGCCAGCGATTCGGCTTGCCGCCCTTGACCTGCTACTCCAGCAGGCGACGCCCCCCTGGGCGGCGATCGCTGGCGCCTGCGCCGATGAGAATGAGGCGGTGCGGCGCGGGGCGCTGGCGCGAATCGCGTCGTCTTCGGCGCGGGAAGCGATAGCCACGCTGGTTCGTCTGGCGCTTCGCAGCGAAACGCCGGCTGATGTGCGCCTGATGGCAGTGATGCGTCTGAGCGCTGAAACGCAATGGGACGTAGCGCCCGTCCTGCAGCGATGCGCGCTCGATGTTACTCTGCCGCTGGCCGGGCGACTGCGCGCGGCGGCGGCGCTGGGGCGGCGTTCCGCCAATCTGCCGCGTCTTCTGGCATTGCTGCGTGACCCGCAGGCCTGCGTTGAGGTGCGCGCCGCCGCCGCGCGCGCAGCAGCGTTTCCTGCGGCGGTTCCTCATCTCATCCGCACGTTACTCGATCCGTCCACGCCATCACCGGTTGTGACTGCTCTCTGTGACGCGCTGGCGACTCCGGTATGCCGCGCCGCTATCCCTGGCATACGCCCGGCGCTCGTCCGGCTGCTCGACGCTGCTCGCACCGACGTAGCATTGACGCTGGCAATCATCAGGGTCTCGGGCGTTGCTGGCGGTGATGAAGTCATCGCCGCACTGGCGTCGCTGGCGGGTATGGGAGCAATAGCACGGCTTCGCAGCACCGTCCCGCCTGATGTCCTCGACCTGCCGGTCGAAGCATGCCTGGAACGCCCCCTTCTGCCATCGCCGATGCTAACGCGCCTGCTGGTCGCGCTGGCAACCGCACCCACCCCGGCGGAGCAACCGACGACGCTGGCACAATTTCTGGCGCACGAGGCGGATCTGGTGCGCTGCGCTGCAATCGAAGCCCTGACCATGAATGACAGCGCCAGGGCGCGCGAGGCCATCCTGGTCGCGCTGCGCCATACCCCGTCTCCCGCAGGTGCGGCAGCGCTGGCTGAAGCGCTCGATATGCTCGGCAGCCTCCAGGAAATGCTCCAGATCGTCGTGGATCCCGATCTCGACTCGACGCTGCGCTGGCATGTCGCCGATCGGCTGGCGCAGCGCGTGGACGGACCGGCGTTGATCCGTGAGGCATGGGCGCGATCGGACCTCGATGCATTTGGACGTGAGTTGATCATTGATGCGCTGGCGCGCCACGATGCGACGGCATCGGCATCGTTCTTCGTGCGGCTGGCGAATGACCCTGGAGGAGCGCCAATATTCCGCGAACGCGCACTGGCCGCGCTCGAAGGAGTGGCGGATGGATCGCTCGAAGGGCCGCTGGTGCGCCTGGTCAATGATGCACATCTCGACCCCGGGTTGCGTGGTCGAGCAGCGGCAAGTCTGCCGACGCCGCTCAGCCCTGCAACATGCAGCATGCTGCGCGATCTCGTGCGAACGGATGCGCCGCCGGCGCCGTTGCTCATTGGCGTACTGCAGGCGCTTGGTCGCACACGAGACGCGGCTGCCTTGCCAGTCTTGATGCGTTATAGCCTCGATCAACGACCAGAGATTGCTCAGACAGCAGTCGAGGCGCTTGCAGCAAGCGGCGATGCAACCATCAGCCCAATGCTGGTGCGTGTGGCGCTGAGTCCTCAGGCAGACGCTGCAGTGAAACTGGTCGCCATCGAGGCGTTGCTCCGGCTTGGCGAACCGGATGCCGTGCGCCTGTTGCGCCCATATTTACGCAATCATTCGGTCATATTGCAGATGCGTGCGTTTCGTTTGCCGGCGAACGCCGGGCAGGTCGGCAATGAAGCGGAACGGCTGGCGCGTGATCGGCTCTGTCCAACGCCGCTGCGTCTGTGTGCACTCGAATACCTGCCACACAGTCCATCTGCCGAGGCGCTGCTCGCGGCCCTGCTGCGCGACGCCAGCGAGGATCCGGTGGTTCGCGCCGCTGCTGCGGCGCGACTGCCCGCACACGAGCATGGTGCAACGCTGGCTGAGGCGGCGCTCGATCCAGCAGCGCCGATTATCGTGCGTACCACGTGTATTGCCGGTCTTGGCGCCAGCGGCGAGATTGACGCATTGCTGGCGCTTACAGCCCTCACCGAACGCGATCACGATCCCGTCGCGCGCGAACGGGCGCGGATCGAACTCTGGTCTCTGGCGATGCAATCGTTGAGCGATAGAGCACCTGATGAACACCACGAGCGCCACTATCATGGTCGTCGATGACGACCCTGCGATCAGCACACTGATCAGCCACCAGCTTCGCAGTCTTGGGTATCGCACGGTCTGTCTGCGCGACGGACTTCAGGCGCTCCAGCAGATCGCGATCGTCCAACCAGACCTGGTGCTGCTGGACGTTATGATGCCGCATATGAGCGGCTGGGACGTATGCCGCCAGATTCGCGCCTGTTCCCAGGCGCCGATCATCCTTCTGACCGCCAAAGATGCCGATGCCGACGTGATCAACGGATTGAATGCAGGAGCTGATGACTATGTTACCAAACCATACCGGATTGCGCAGTTGCATGCGCGTATCGAGGCGGCGCTGCGACGGTCGGTGCAGCGGACGCGACCGCGCCCTGCCGCACGTGTCGGGCCTGCGTCCAACAGCAGCCGTTCGTCTTCGCCATTGTCGGCGGCGCCGCAGACGCCTGAGGTTGCACCAACGAAGCCACTGGTGACGCCTCCGCGCCTTCGGCTTGGTGCAACGCTGCGCGAGGAACGACTGCGACGGGGGGTGTCGCTGTATCAGGCGGAGCAGATCTGCCACGTGCGCTGGGACTATCTGCAGGCAATCGAACAGGAACAGTGGGAGTATGTGCCCAAAGCGCGCCGGCAATCCGTGATTCGGGCGTATGCCGCGTACCTTGGCGTCCCCCTGCGCTATCCGCAACCGAGGCGAGCATCGTTTGCGTCGGTGGCCGCACCGCTGGTTGCAGTCGCGTTGATGCTGGTGGTTGTCGTTGTTTACTTTCTTTAGTGTCTGCACAGAGATGTGGTATACTGAAATGCAGAGTTTCATACTGTCGGATGACGAGCGTGGGAGAGCGCCGCGTAAGCGGTCGCCGAAGGAGCAAGCCAGGGAAGCCGGACCCTGCGCGAATCTCTCAGGCTGAAGGACTGCGCCCCGACGACCCTCTGGAGAGCCCGTCCATTCGGGCGCCGACGGAGAAACCCGTCATGCGGGGCATCTCACAGGTCAGTGGACAGAGGTCAGGCGCACGTCTGACTCTGTCCTTTTTATTTGACGAGGAGGTCGCCTGATGAGTGATAACGGCGGGCTGCGCCGCACGCCCTTGTACGAGCGGCACCTGGCGCTCGGCGCGCGGATGGTGGCGTTCGGCGGCTGGGAAATGCCGGTCCAGTACAGCGGGATCATTGATGAACATCGCGCAGTTCGTGAAGCCGCCGGTCTGTTCGATATCAGCCACATGGGCGAAGTCGAGGTGCGGGGACCAGACGCGCTGCCGTTTCTTCAGCACCTGGTCACATATGATGTCGCCGCTATTCTGCCAGAACATTCGAACTATGCGCTGATGTGCCTTCCCGATGGCGGGATTATCGATGACACGTTCATCTACAACCTCGGTGATCATTACCTGATCGTCGTCAATGCCGCCAACACCGCGAAAAATGTCGCATGGATGCGCAAATGTGCAAAGGGGTTCGATGTGACCGTCACCGATGTGTCGGATCGCACCGGCATGCTGGCGCTTCAGGGTCCGGCGGCGGAGGCGCTGCTGGCGCAGGTTGCGGGCGCTGGACTTGCGGCGTTGCCGTTCCACGGCGTCGCGCGAGGGGTCGTGTCGGGCATGCCGGCAATTGTGGCGCGCACCGGGTACACCGGTGAAGATGGGTTTGAACTCTTCGTCGCGGCAGAGAATGCTGCACACCTGTGGGATGCACTGCTCGACTCCGGGCGAAGTGCGGGGCTGAAGCCGTGTGGCTTGGGCGCGCGCGACAGCCTGCGCTTCGAGGCGTGTCTGGCGCTCTACGGTCACGAGATTACCGAGGAAACCAATCCGTACGAGGCGCGGCTCGGATGGGTCGTCAAACTCGATAAGGGCGACTTCATCGGACGCGACAGATTGCAGCGCATCAAACAGGAAGGGGTGCAGCGGCGTCTCACCGGCTTTGAAATGGTGGGGCGCGGCATCGCTCGCGGCGAGTATGAGATCCGCGATCTGGAAGGAGCGCCCATTGGCCGGGTGACGAGTGGCATGCCAGCGCCGACGCTGGGGAAAAATCTTGGCATGGGGTATGTACCGGTTGCGCTTTCGACGGAGGGGAGCGAGTTCGATGTCGTGGTGCGCGACCGACCGGTGCGTGCGCGCGTTGTGAAAATGCCGTTCTACCGTCCCCGCTATAAGAAGTGATGCACGTCCGACGTTTACTATATGCCTGCAGGAGGAAACCCATGGCTTTCAAGACGCCTGCCGAATTGCAGTACAGCAAAACGCACGAGTGGATCCGGATCGAAGGCGATGAAGCGACGGTCGGGATTACCGATTATGCGCAGGATGCGCTCGGTGATGTGGTCTACATCGATCTGCCACAGGTCGGCGCGCGCTTCGAGGTCGACGGCGTGTTCGGCGCGGTCGAGTCGGTCAAGGCTGCATCAGACCTGTATCTGCCGGTCGCCGGAGAGATCATCGCTGTGAACGAGGCGCTGGTGAATAAACCCGAGTTGATCAACCAGGATCCGTATGGCGAGGGATGGATCGTGAAGATCAGGGTTGCTCCTGGCGTTGGTGCGCTCATGAGCGCGGAGGCGTACTCCGCTTTTGTGGATACCATCAAACACTGAGAACTGAGAACCGAGAACTGAGAACTGAGAACTGAGAACTGAGAACTGAGAACTGAGAACCGAGAACTGAGAACTGAGAACCGGGAACCGGGAACTGAGAACCGGGAACCCGAAACCAGTCAGTAATGGCAGGTCGTGTGCCTGCCCGACAACGGAGTGACGCATGACGCACTATATTCCCATTACAGATGCAGATCGCGCCGAGATGCTGAAGACAATTGGCGTCGAGCGTCTCGAGGATCTGTTCGAGGCGGTGCCTGCGGATCACCGCTTTCCACCGTTGACACTGCCCGATCCGCTCTCTGAACCGGAACTACGCCGTGAGTTGGGCCGACTGGAGCACCGGAATGCACACGCGGGCAGCCATACAATCTTTCTCGGCGCCGGCGCGTATAACCATTTCGTGCCGGCTGCCGTCGATCAGATTCTGCGACGCGGCGAGTTCTATACCGCGTACACCCCCTATCAACCGGAAGTAAGCCAGGGCACGCTTCAGGCGATCTTCGAATACCAGAGCCTGATCTGCGCGCTGACCGGCATGGAGGTTGCGAATGCGTCACACTACGACGGCGGAACGGCGCTGGCAGAAGCGGCGATTATGGCGATCAACGTCGTGCGTGGGCGGCGGAAGATTGTCGTGGCGCCAGGAGTGAATCCGCAGTATCGTGCAGTGATGCGCACGTTGCTCCAGGGTGTCGATGTTGAGATTGTCGGCGACGAGAACCCGGAGGCGCCGCTGGCGGATGTCGCGGCGCTGGTGGATCAGACGACGGCTGCGCTGGTGGTGCAAAGTCCCGATTTCTTCGGTGTGCTGCACGATCTGCGTCCGCTGACAACCACGGCGCACGCGGCAGGCGCGCTGATGGTCGCGCATTTCGATCCCATCGCTCTGGGTCTGTTCCAGACGCCAGGCGAAGCAGGCGCCGACATCGCAACCGCCGAGGGTCAACCATTGGGGGTTGGGCTGTCGTTTGGCGGTCCATACCTGGGCATTTTCACCTGTCGTCAGCAGTACGTCCATAAAATTGCCGGTCGCCTGGTCGGCGTGACGCGCGATGTCGAGAACCGTCTTGCATATGTGCTGACCCTGCGCGCCCGTGAGCAGGACATTCGCCGCGAGCGGGCCACGAGCAATATCTGCACCAACCAGGGGTTGATGGCGCTGGCGGCTGCCGTCTACCTGAGCCTGCTTGGACGACAAGGTCTGCGGCAGGTGGCGGAGTTGTGCTACCACCGCGCGCACTATGCCGCAGCGCAGATTGCGCAGTTGCCAGGGTATCAGGTGCTCGACCGTGGACCGTTCTTCAAGGAATTCATTGTCAGAACGCCGCGACCGGTTGGCGAAATCAACGCGGCGCTGCGCGATCAGGGCATTATCGGCGGCTATGATCTTTCCGGCGATTATCCACACCTTGGCGACGCCATGCTGCTGTGCGCCACCGAGATGAATTCGCGCGCCGACATCGATGCGCTCGTGGCGGCCTTGCGAGTGATAGCTTAGAGGCGCGAGGCGCGAGGGTTGCACGTGGCACGTTGCACGTGTGAGGGGTGCGGGTAGGGGCGCGAGGCACGAGGCAAGAAGCGCGCAGTGATGGCGAACCTTTGCGCCTTTGGTTGAGCCTTTCTGAAGGGTGCGAGCGGAATAGGACCGGCGATGGATCTGCGACGGGAACCAATTGAGGCGGCGCTGGGCGTGCGCATTCGGGAAGCGGTGTCGCTTGGAGGCGACCGCTGGATGCTGACGCTTGCCGATGGGGAGCGCCGGATTGTGCAGCGATACGCTTCCGCCGATGCGCTGGCAAATGCTGAGGCGGCGCTGAACCGACTGCGCAGCGAGATCGACCTCCCCATCCCGCAGATCCGTCGCCTGGAAGTCGCCGATGCTGCGCCGAACGACAGTTGGGCGCTGTTCACCGGGGTGAGCGGCGACCCGCTGGCGCGGAAGTTGTCGCAGATCGCCGATGATGCGCTCTATCAGATCGGTGTGCGGCTGGGGCAGGTTGTCTATCGCATTCATCGCGTGGCGGGCGGACGGTACGGCGCACTGACCGACGATGATCCGGGCGCTGCCGACGAGGAACGGCAGTATATCCTGGCGCGGCTCGAACACGATCTCGCCAATGCTATTGCGCTCAATGCCATGAGCCACGAGGAAGCCGCTGATGTGCGTCGCGCATTGCAGGCGTTCATCCCTCCCGGTCGTCAGGCAGCCTTGCTGAATGGCGGGTTGTCGCCGGAGACGTTGCTGGTGACGCAGCGCGATGGGCGCTGGACGCTCGGCGGCATTCTGGGATGGGAGCATGCATTGAGTTGGTGCCCGGCGTGGGAACATGCGACGTTCCTCGACGCATGCGAAGGGCAACGATGCTTCAGCCTGCGGGTTGGCTATGGCAACGGCTACGACAAAGAAACGCAGCGCACCTATGAGCAGGTGCGTGAATCGGCGCTCCGGCCATATCGCACGCTGCTGGCGCTCCGGCGCGCCGTGGAACACGCCAGACGCGGCGCACACGACGCTGCGCGCCGGTGTGTGAGCGTGGCGCTTCGGTTGGTGCGGTAGACATCACCTGAGCGGGCGGGGCGACAACCGGGGAGATATCCAGCGTCGGGGATGCGCCAGGCAGTCGCCGATCGGTGCAGGTGACGGTCATCGCCAGGACGGCTGGTGTGGCAACCAGGGCGGCGTAAATGACCCCGCAGTTGCCCCGAACAGGGGTTCAGGGGCGGTCCCCGAAATGAAGCATCGATGGCGGGATGGCGCCAGCAAGCGCCAATGCACGGCGCCTCGCCGACCCAGGGTGTTTCTCGTGCAGGTGAGACGCCTGCGCTCCCGGGAGAAGCATGAACAGACACGTTTGCAGGGAGGTTCAGAGGGCGGCACGCTCTCTGAGAGAGATAGAAACCGGTGGCGGAACGGCATCAGAAAGGCGCACCAGGGCGCTGAACCGCCAGGTTTTACAACCCAGAGGTTGCTAGAGGAGAAGAACACCATGCACAATCACGAACCTCCTATCTTTGAATTATCGGGGCGAGGCAAAATCGGCGTCAATCTGCCGCAGATCGACGTGCCACAGAGCGAACTCCCCGTCGATCTGCTGCGCACTGACGATCTTGCCGGACTGCCCGAACTGACCGAACCCGAGGTCATCCGGCACTATACCCGCATCAGCCAGCGCAACTTCGCCATCGACACGACCATGGTCAGCCTGGGGTCGTGTACGATGAAGTACAACAGCAAACTCCACGAGGAGGCAGCGCGCCTGCCCGGTTTTGCGGCGGCGCATCCGTTGCAGGGCGAAGAACTATCGCAGGGCGCGCTGCAACTGATGTATGAATTGCAGGCGTATCTCGGCGAAATCTCCGGCTTCGACGCCGTTTCGCTGCAACCGGCAGCCGGAGCGCAGGGAGAGTTGACCGGCATTCTGGTGTTCCGCGCCTATCACCTCGACCGCGGCGATCACGAGCGAGACGAGGTTCTGACACCTGACTCGGCGCATGGCACCAACCCGGCGACAGCGGCGATGGCAGGCTACAAGGTTGTTGAGGTGAAGAGCGATGCGCGCGGCAATGTTGATCTCGAGGACTTGAAGCGCAAGTTGTCGCCGCGCACGGCGGCGCTCATGCTGACCAATCCGAATACCCTGGGTTTGTTTGAGGAGCATGTGGTCGAGGTGGCGCGCCTGGTGCACGAGGCAGGCGGGCTGGTGTACGGCGATGGCGCCAATTTCAACGCCATCCTTGGGATTGCCAAGCCGGGCGAGTTGGGATTCGATTTCATGCACTACAACCTGCACAAGACGTTCACCACCCCGCACGGCGGCGGCGGTCCCGGATCGGGCGCGGTGGGATGCACGGAGGCGCTGGCGCCGTTCCTGCCAGCGCCGCGGGTGCGTCGCATTCCACAGGCTGGTCAGGCATTGCCGCCAATCGAACGCGGCGCCAGCCTGCGCCCCGCGAACGCCGCACCATTGCCCGAGGGCGCGTATGAGTTCTTTACGCCCGCGAAGTCGATCGGGCGGATGAAGACCTTCCATGGCAACTTTGGCATGCTGGTGCGCGCCTGGACGTACATTCGCTCAATCGGCGCCGCAGGGCTGCGCAAGGTCAGCGAGACGGCGGTGTTGAATGCCAACTATGTGCAGGCGCGGCTGAAGCACGTGTTCCCGGCGGCAGTCGAGCGCACATGCATGCACGAGACGGTGCTGCAGGGAAAACTGGCTGCCGCGCCGGAGGTGCGCACGTTCGACATTGCCAAGCGGCTGATCGACTATGGGTTCCATCCGCCGACGGTCTACTTCCCGCTGATCGTCCCCGAAGCGTTGATGATTGAACCAACCGAGACGGAATCGAAGCGCACGCTGGATGCCTTCTGCGATGCGCTGCTGACGATCGCCGAGGAAGCGGCGCGCGACCCGGAGATTCTGAAGCGCGCGCCAACCACGACGCCGGTGCGCCGGCTCGACGAGGTGCGCGCCGCGCGCCAGCCGATCCTGCGCTACGATCCGACGGTGTTCGCGCGGCTGCGGGAGGAGGGCTTTCAGTTCTGAACGTTTCGGTAAAGGAGCGAGGCATGAGCGTATCGGCTGAACCGCACGTGCATCTCTGGACGCGCGACGAATATTATCAGATGGCGCATATGGGGCTGTTCCGGGGAAAGCGGGTGGAACTGATCGAAGGTCAGGTTATCGTCATGAGCCCTATGGGCAGTCTGCACGCCACCGCCGTGACACTTGCCGCTCGCGCCGTTGAAAAGAGTTTCGGCGCAGGACACTTCGTGCGCTGGCAGATGCCGCTGACGCTTGGAGAACGCTCCGAGCCGGAACCGGATGGTGCGGTCATTGCCGGTGACGTGCGCGATTATATGCACGACCATCCGACAACGGCGGCACTGATCATCGAGGTGGCAGACACATCGCTGGCGTATGATCGAACGACCAAAGGCAGCCTCTACGCGCGCGCCGGTATCTCGGAGTACTGGATCGTCAATCTGGTTGACCGGCAGGTGGAAGTCTATCGTGATCCGCGTCCCGACCTCGCCGCCGAGTATGGGGTTGCTTACGCCTGGCAGACTGTTGTTCACGGTAAGGAAACGATCACGCCGCTGAGCCAGCCTTCCGGCGCTCTTCGTGCGGCAGATCTGTTGCCATGACGATCCGCCTGTTGAAAGGCGGTCGCAGAGATGCGAAGACGCAACGGTGTGCAGTATTGACCGCACGACTCTGCGCCTTTGCGTCTTCGCGTCAATTTTTCCGAGCAATCCGTCGCTGTCGTTGCGAGCGCAGCGATCCTCGCGCCCTGCCCACGTTACACTGCAACGCTGGTCTCGAATGCCACGCCATTGCCTGAGGGATCGCGCAACAACGGCAGTGATACGCCCGAGACGCCGGTTGCCGGTGTAGCGTCAATGGTCAGGCTCGCCGCCCCGGCGCGCCGAAGGAGGGCATCGACCGAAGCGCTGTCGGGCAGGCGCAGTGTAAACCAGCGCAGACCGACCATATCCGGATCGGGAGGAGGCGCACCAACGCCAGCCCACACATTGTAGCCGATATGATGATGGTAGCCGCCAGCCGCGACAAACTCAGCGGCGCCGCCAAAGCATTGCATCAACGCGAATCCCAGGACGTCGCAGTAGAATCGTCGCGCCGGCGCGAGGTGCGCGACATGGAGATGAATATGCCCGATGACCGTCCCCGCGGGCAAGCCGGACCATACCGCCGGGGCGCGTGTGAGTTCGCCAAGCACGCCATCGGCATCGAATGGATCGACGGTCATCCGCACCTGAGCGCCTGCGCGGGGCCATTCTGCGCGCGGTCGGTCACAGTAGATTTCGATGCCATTGCCATCGGGATCCGCCAGGTAGATCGCCTCGCTGACGGCATGATCCGAAGCGCCCTGGAGCGGCGTGCGCAGTTCCAGTAGATGCGCCAGCGTCATCGCCAGGTCGCGCCGGGAAGGGAGCAAAATGGCAAAATGGTATAGACCGGTGACACCGCGCGCCGGACGGGCGCCGGGCAGTTCGGTCAGCAGCAGCAGCGATTGCCCGCTCACTCCCAGTATAGCGCTCTGATTGGTGCGCTGAATGACCCGAAATCCAATCGTTCCGGTGTAAAATGTAATGGCGCGTTCAAGGTCGGCAACCGTCAGATGTACCGTGCCGATAGTCGTGGCAGACGGGATAGTTCCAGCGACGTTGCTGTCAGTCATACCAGTGCTCCCTTCCAGAACATATCCGTTATCATACCATGCAACGCCAGCGAGACGGCGGGTTCGGTGAGCAGAGGGTGCAGTCGTGAACTGTCGGGAACTACAGCAGCGCACCTGCTGCTGCGAACCGCCAGACTCGACCAGAACCTGCGCAAACGTGAACGCCCGCGTGCACCGCCTATGACGCGGGACGTCTGCATCCA
>ERZ1685332.71-NODE-71-length-28916-cov-16.677419_pt1 | contig 28916 bp, 24 predicted proteins | sample MGYA00580193_ERZ1685332 | MGnify/ENA primary metagenome ERZ1685332 (study PRJEB41501, sample SAMN08275520) | hot springs metagenome | biome: alkaline hot spring; material: microbial mat | place: Russia: Ush-Beldyr | collected 2015-07 | depth 0.5 m m ...
GCGCCTGCGCACTGCGCGCACGCGTCTGCTCAACCCCTACCCCCTACCAAATATCGGCTTGGGCGCGGCGGGGGCGCGGCACCGCCGCGCCCCTACGATGTCTGCATTTCTGCTACGGGCAGGTACAATCGTGTGACGTATTCCTTGACCATGCGGCGGGTGCTGAACACCGGCGCAATCGTGGCAATCGACTCTTTGCTGATCGCCAGCCATCGGTGCGGGATGCCATCGGGTCCGCGGTCGTAATAAATCGGGATGACTTCCTGCTCCAGGATGCGGTAGAGATGCTGCGAGTCGTGCCAGTCCTGCTCGTCCTGGTTATGGTATTCACGTTCTTCGCCGATTGCCCAGCCGTTCTTGCCGTTGTACGCCTCGGGCCACCAACCATCGAGGATGCTGACGTTGACGACGCCGTTCAAACCCGCCTTCTGTCCGCTGGTGCCGCTTGCTTCATATGGTCGGCGCGGCGTGTTGAGCCAGACATCCACTCCCTGCACCAGCGCGCGCGCCAGGGCCATGTCATATTCCTCAACGAACAGGATGCGTCCAAGGAACCCAGGTTGCTGGGACATCTGATAGACCTGCTGGATGAACTGTTTCCCTGGATCATCGGCGGGATGCGCCTTGCCAGCGAAGATGATCTGCACCGGTCGGTCGCTGCGGTTGAGCAATGCCTTGAGTCGCTCCGGCTCGCGGAACAGCAGCGTGGCGCGCTTGTAGGTGGCAAACCGGCGGGCAAAGCCAATGGTGAGAATCTTCTCGTCGAGCACGGGCCAGATCTGCGGCGGTGATCCCAATCGCAAGTGGCGCTGGCGAATCCGTTCGCGCGCCAGCGTGACGAGATCGCGTTTCAGCGCCTGCCGCACTTCCCACAACCGCTCGTCGGGAATGTCCCGCACCTTCGCCCAGAGCGCAACATTGTCGAGATCCTCTTCCCAGTCGGGACCGAGCGCCTCATCGTAGAGGCGGCGCATCACAGGCGCCAGCCATGTGCTGCTGTGGATGCCATTGGTTATCGAAGTGATCGGCACCTCGTCCTGCGCTGCGCCTGGATAGAGCCAGTGCCACATGCCGCGCGCTACGTGACCGTGCAGTTTGCTCACGCCGTTGTGCGCATGCGATCCCTTCAGCGCCAGCACCGTCATGGCGAAGGTTGGTCCCCATTGCTGGTGTTGCAGCGCAATATCGAAGAATTGCTCGCGCGTCAGACCGAGTTGGTGCCAGAAAGAACCGAAGTACTTCTCCATCAGGTGGGGCGGGAACGCATCATTGCCCGCCGGCACCGGCGTGTGCGTCGTGAAGACCGACTGCGATCGCACCTCGCGCCATGCCTCGTCGAATGACATGCCCTGCGCGACTTTCTCACGCACCAGTTCGAGCACCAGGAACGCGGAGTGCCCTTCGTTCATATGCCAAACGTTCGGGTGAATGCCCAGCTGGCGCAGTGCGCGCACCCCGCCGATGCCCAGCACAATTTCCTGCGCAATGCGCATTTCCTGGTCGCCGCCGTACAGACGCGCCGACAATTCGCGGTCCTGCGGGCTGTTCGGGTGAATATCCGTGTCCATCAGGAACAATGACACCCGCCCGACCTGAATGCGGTAGACCTTGGCATAAATTGTGCGACCAGGCAGATCGACTTCGACGACCACTTCGCGGCCATCGGCAGTCAGCGCTTGCGTAGCCGCGATGTCGGCAAAGTTCAGCTTGGAGTAGATTGCCTCCTGCCAGCCGCTCTGGTCCAACCGCTGCCGGAAGTATCCCTGCGGGTAAATGAACCCGACGGCAACGAACGGCAACCCCAAATCGCTCGCCTCTTTCACATGGTCGCCTGCCAGCACGCCGAGACCGCCCGAATAGATCGGCAACGACTCGTGGAGCCCGAACTCCGCCGAGAAATAGGCGATCGTGACGTCGCTGCCATTGCCGTTGCCGAAGGTGCGGCGGTACCAGGTATCCTCAGCCGCCATGTACCGGTCGAACGCCGCCATCACCTGGTCATACTCAGCCAGATACGCCGGGTCGGCGGCGGCGGCCTCCAGTTTGCGCTGGCGCACATCGCGCAGGAAATCGACCGGGTTGTGGTAATCTTCTTCCCACAAATCAGCGTCAATGTGGCGATAAAGATCCTGCGCTTCTGGATGCCAGCTCCACCACAAATTGTACGCCAGATCGCGAAGACGGGCGATCCGCTCAGGAATCGGTGTAAAGAGTAAATCGGCGCTTCTGATACTCAAGGACCCCCTCCTTGACCTCATCAGCCATCGCCGGTGACGATCATCGTCATGGAGATGGATCAGGATACACGCGGAGAGCAGCGCCACAACGCGCTGCCCGTACTATACACGTTTCCTCGCGGAGATGCAAGTTAACCGCCCTTCAACCGTTTACGCGATCGTGCGCGCCACGCGGCGTTGTACAGCGTAGTAGACGGCAATAAAATTGTAAACCATATGGAATAGATAGGTGAACGGTAGCAGGGTGAAGAGCGCCAGTCCCAGCAGTGCGTGGACGTAGACGATGCCATGCACCAGACTCAGCCGCGCGAACAGTTCTGTCCAGATGATGCAGAAAATGATACTGCGCACCAGGAGCCGATCCCATGGCAGGCGTCCTGGTGTGCGAATGCCACGTGCGGCATGGTCGATATCTCCCACGACTGCACCGCTCCGCTTTCGCAGCAATGTGACCATCAGGTGCAGGTTGCCAACGACGGCAAAACCGACGGCGATCCAGGTGATGCCCACGAAATAGGGTGCGGCATCACCGAACAGGAAGTGCGACTGGAGCGACTCGCCATTGCCGAAGATCAGCGCCAGCAGGTTGGCAGGCGTATAGTTGAAGCTTTCTTCAACATGCAGCGCTACATCCGGCACCGGCCTGCCAAACAAGATGTGCGCAAAGACGATGAGCGCTGAAATGGTATAGCCGATGACTTCGGTGATAATGGCGATATGGTAGTAGAGATAGCCGCGTCCCCACGTCGGGTTGGCGCGTTTGTAGAAATGGTTGATCGGACCGAATAGCACAGCGCGCAGCGCCTCGAAGAACCCCAGGCGGCGCGGCGCCTGCTCGAAGGTCGGCGACACGCCGCGAAAGCGCCGTCGTGTCACGAGCGCCCACGCAAACCGTCCCAGCCGCACCCCGACGCCGATCAGAAAAACAGTGATTGCAATCGGCGCGACGATATTCAGAACATCGATGATGATCATGACATGCCTCCCTTCGCTTCTTGACGCTATTCAGCTACTCGCCCGGCGACTGATGGAGGTTGAATACATATTTCGCTATTCCCTGGCGCCCGGCGGCTGAAGCCGCACGCTCCAGGATGCGAAGCCCGCCTGCACAAGCGGGTGCGGATGATGCCGGATTGATTTCTCAATCTCCATACGCCCTTGTTCAGAGCAGCTCCTGCGGAACTTTCACGTTCCCGGTCCATACCGATATGGCGTCGTTTTTCACGACTGTACCCGCTCCTGCTCCGCCGCTGCTCGCGCATGCAAGGCTGGCACGGTCGGCATCGTCATGTCACGCAACGCGCGCAGATGATCGTACACCTGCGGATGGTCTTTAGCGAACCGCTGAACGATCTCATCGCGCTCCAGCCAGTCGAGCAGCGCCGGAAACTCCGGCATCTGCATGAGTGCCGCCATCCGCCCTTCGATACTGTGTTCCATGAAGAAGTCGGGATCGCGCTTCCGCAATTCCGCCGGAACGAACATGCGGTCCAGTTCGCCGCGCTTCGCCAGCGCCGGTTCCATGGCTTCATAGACCACCTCGAACAACACCAGCGCCATGCGCTCGCCAGGTTGCGCCAGTCCGTAGGTGCGGCAGGTGTCTTCCAACGATAGGGTGCAGACGACGCATGGCGAGGTGACGTACTCGGCGCCGGTAGCGCGGATCTGGTTCGCTTTCAGCACGGAAATCTTGCGCCGCAGGTCGGTGTTTTCGGGCAGGCGCATGCCGCCGGCGCCACCGTTGCAACAGTAGTTGTGCTCGCGATTCGGTGTCATTTCAACAAAATTGTCGGTCACGAGATACAACAGGTCGCGGAACACGTCTCCCAACCCAGAGAGGCGCGTCGCGTAGCATGGGTCGTGCAGGGTGACTTTCAGGCTGGTCTTTTCAATCGGCAGACGTCCTTCCCGGATCAGGTCGAGCATGAGCGCATCGACACTCACGATCGGGTAACGGAAGGGGCGTCCAAGGACCTCCGACGCTTCGGCATAGAGGGTGCGCGCGTCGCAGCCGCATTCGACCAGCAGGATCTTCCTGACGCCGAGCCGATCCGCCTCCTGTTCCCACTCCTCCAGCATCTGCTTCGAGAGGTTGTGGTGAACGGCGATGTGGTCGATCTCGGTGCCGGTGTCGATCACACGCGGCGAGATGGTGTAACTGACCCCGGCGGCATTGAGGATTTTGACCAGTTTGATGCCGTAATCGGGGATTTTGGTGTTGCCGGCCGCCGGGCAGACGAAGAGCAACTCGGCGCCGTGCACATCAACCGGCACTTCAATCCCTTCGCTGCGCAGGAAGAGACCAACCCGTCCGATGACCTGCGGGATGGTCAGCCCGAAACTGTGGCGGTAGCGCTCGGTGTTCTCGATGATGGATTTGATGGTCGGATTGGCGTTGCTCAACCCGGAGTCGGTGTAGGCAGCGCGCGCGAGACGGACAATGCGGCGTGTGCTGATGCCTGCCGGACAGGCGAGCGTGCAGCGCCCGCACGCCGTGCATGCCCAGAAGTAGCGCATGTTTTCCTTCAGGTCATCGACTGTCGGGGTGGGAACCAATCCAAGGGCGCCACCGATCTGCCCCTCGATCGTCATGTAGCGCTGGTAGATCTGGCGTATCAGCCCGGTTTTGTGGGTGGGGTGCAGTTTTTCGTCACCGGTAACCAGATACCACGCGCAGGCCTCGCCGCACATCTTACAGTCCATACACGCTTCGAGGTTGACCACATCCTCGGCAGTGATGTTCTTGCGCAGCGAGTCGACAAAGATGCGCATTTCCGCTTCCATACGAATGCCCTCCCTCACGTATCGTCGGATAACGATGAATGAACCGGGAATGTGGACCAGAATGTAATACAACGCTTCAGTCGTGCGCAGCGGCGGCGTCTGGCATGCTGGCTGCGATCTTCGCGCCGGTGACAGGTCGTGAGCGACAGATGGCGAGCCTCAATTCCGCATCACAGTGCAGCGTTCGCGCACGAACGCACAGAGTGCAGCGCAGCGTTGGACACGAGTCCGGCTACCGGCACGCTCCCTCGCACATATCCGCGGTGGAGGGCATTGAACGGGGTGCGGTCGCCAGCATCGCAAATGATTGCCCGATTAGCGGAGCATCGCTGCAATCTTCTCGTCATCGATATGGACTGGTATCATTTCGGGATTTGCAGAGAACGGGTGATCGTTGTGGTTGAGAGTGTACCAGAAGTCACCGGGATAATGCGTGGAAAGATTGCCACACAAAATGGTGATTTGAGGGAGTTTATACTTTTTGCGCATCCCAGTTATTGCTGGCGACGCCTGCGGCGCAGGTGGCGGATCGAGCGGCGCGGACGATACCCCAGCGCGCGCAGGCGGGCGGCAATGGTCTGAATGGAGGGAAGGTCGTTGGGGTTATACCCCTTCTGCTCGATCAGGGCGCGGCGCACCTCTTCAACGCTCATACAGGGCGCTCTGGCGTCGCTGCGACACTCGGCATGATCGCGACGCCAGGCTTCCACCACCTCGCGGATGTCGTGCAGCAGATTGGGCAGGCGCGCTTCGACCGGTTTGCGCCCTCGAAGATGGGTAGCGTCAAGACAGGTCAGACCACTCTCCAGTTCGCGCATGCCCTTGCGGATGGTGGCGCGGTTCCAGCCGAGTTCGCGCTCGGCAAGACGTTGCCCGCCAGGACCCAATGTCTTGACTGTGCGCGCCATGAAGATCCGGCGCTCGCTGCCTTTTAGCGATTGGGCGGTTTGGATTAACTCAGTTTTGATCTCATCGTTGAGGTCCATGGTTCGGGTGAGGGGTCGAGGTGAGCATTCAACCCCCGATGTCTATCACCGCCGCGTGGCAGAAATACGCCGTGCGCTGCGTAATCAGCCGCTTCTCACCGGTCAATCGAATCGATGCACGCAGCGGCAGGTGTGCCGACGAGTTGCCAACCATGATATGCACCTCAACCGGCTCGACGGCGAGCTGCATGGTTGTATCATAATACGCAAGCAGTTCGACAGGCAAGGTAAAGATCAGGCGCTTTCGCTCGCCCGGCCGGAGATGCACGCGCTTGAAGCCGCGCAGTTCTTTGACCGGTCGCGTAACGCTGGCGCCTTCGGTGCGCGTGTACAGTTGAACCACTTCGTCGCCGCTACGTTCCCCGGTGTTGATCACCTCCACCGACGCCTGCACCACCCCATCGGTGGTCGCTTCAGGCGTCACCGTCAGATTCTCGAACACGAACTGCGTGTAGCTCAATCCAAAGCCGAAGGGAAAGAGCGGCTGATTGCTCTCGTCCATGTATGGTCCATAAAAGAAGGAGCGCGCCCCCGATGGTCGATGAGCGTAAAAGAGCGGAACCTGTCCCACGTGTCGCGGAAAGGTGATCGGCAACTTGCCGCCAGGATTGGCATCACCAAAAAGCACATCCGCCAACGCCGACGCCCCTTCCGATCCCGGCAGCCAGGCTTCGATCACCGCCGGTGACGCTTCCACCAGGTGCGGGATGGCGTAGGGGCGTACGGTGACCAGCGCCAGCACGACTGGCGTTCCCGTCGCCAGGATCGCCTCGACCAGTTGCTGTTGCACGCCGGGAAGCGTCAGGTGCGCGCTGTCGCGGAACTCGCCCGAGGTGCACTCCGGCGTCAGCCCCGCCTTGTCGCCGACGACGACGACGGCAACCTCCGCTTTGCGCGCCGCCTCGACCGCTTCGGCAAACCCTTCAGTCGAAGCCGAATTGACTTCACACCCTCTCGCGTAGAACACCTGCGTCGCTGGCGACACGGTGCGCCGAATCGCTTCGACGATCGAGATCATCGAAGCGCCGGTTTCGACCAGATGGATCGCGTCCGGCAGCGGATGCTCGGAGAAGCCGAGTTGACCCAGTGTGATCAGCGTTTCGATATGCGCCGGATAGGAATAGTCGCCCAGCAGGTTGCGCGTACTGTCGGCGTTGGGTCCGATGACCGCGATGGCGCCGAGGGTGTTCGGCAGCGGCAACAGATTGCCTTCGTTCTTGAGCAGCACAATCGATTTACGGGCAATCTCGCGCGCCAGCTCGCGCTGCGCCGACGTGTCGAACACCGCAGGCACAGCGTCTGGATCGACGAGGGGGTTCTCGAACAGCCCAAAGGCGAACTTCAACCTCAGGATGCGGCGCACCGAACGATCAACCCACTCCATCGGAATCTCGCCTGCGGCAAGGGCGTCGAGCAGTGATTGACCATAGGCATCGACATTGGGCAGCTCGATATCCATGCCCGCCTCGAGTGCCAGCCGCGCGGCATGCGCCTTGTCACACGCCAGTTTGTGATAGTTGCGCAACTGATCGATCGCCATGTAATCGGAAACGACCAACCCTTCAAATTCCCATTCATCGCGCAGGATGCCCGTCAGCAACCATAGCGCGCTGCTGCACGGCTCACCATCGATCTCGTGGTAGGCAGGCATGATTGACGCCAGCCGCGCGGTGCGCACCGCCGCCTCGAATGGCGCCAGATAAACCTCGCGCAACTCACGCGCCGCGATGTGCGCCGGCGCCCAGTTGAGTCCTCCTTCCGATGCGCTATACCCGACGAAGTGCTTGCCGGTCGCCATCACGCCCTCCGCCCAGCCTGCACCCTGCAAGCCGCGAATATAGGCGGCGCCCATGACCGACGTGAGGTACGGATCCTCGCCAAAGGTCTCCTCGGTGCGTCCCCAGCGCGGATCGCGGGCAATGTCGAGCACCGGCGCCAGCCCATGATGCACGCCGACGGCGCGCATCTGCTGACGAATGACGCGCGTCATCGCCTCGACCAGTTCCGGTTCCCATGTGCTGGCAATGCCGATGATCTGCGGGAAACTGATGGCGCCATTGGCGAGAAACCCGCTGCAACACTCATCGTGGATCAGCGCCGGGATGCCCAGCCGTGTCTCTTCCACCAGGAACTTCTGAATCTGATTCGCCAGTTTCGCAGTTTCAACCGGTCCCAGAATGCTGCCGCCAGCCAGCCGCGTCACCTGTCCCAGACCGTGCGCCATCCGCTCCTGCGCCCATTGTCGGTTCAGCCCGTGATCATCGGCGATCTCATAGATCCAGCGACTACCCAGTTGCGCCACCTTCTCTTCGACCGTCATGCGACTCAGCAGGTCCTCGACGCGCTGTTCGACAGGCAGACCGGCGTTTTGATACGGATACGTGGTTGTCGTTGTGTCAGACATGATTCATTGACCCTGTGCTGCAATCAGAACCTCGTCGCTGCGCGGCATTGCCGCATGCAGATGGCAGGCGACTTGCGCGCCATCGACCTCGAACTGTGGCGGCGGCACGCGACGGCAGACTTCCATGACATGCGGACAACGCCCGGCGAAGCGACATCCCTGACGCAAATACTCCTCCTGCTCGGTATCGGAGAGACGGATCACTCCCTGCCAGCGACGTCGAGGGTCCGCCTCCGGGATCGACGCGCGCAGCAATTGCGTGTAGGGATGCTTCGGCGCCATCAATACCTGCTCGACCGTTCCCATTTCGACGATTTTGCCACGGAACATGATAGCGATACGATCGCACACGTAGTATGCCGTCGCCAGATCGTGCGTAATGTAGAGAACGCTCACGCCAAAGTCGTCGCGCAGCCGCCTGAACAGATTGACGATCGACATCCGCAATGATGCATCAACCATCGAGACCGGCTCATCGGCGATGATCAATTTCGGATCGGTCAATAAGGCGCGCGCAATCGAAATACGCTGCAACTGACCGCCGGAAAACTCACCAGGATATTTGCCCGCCAGATCGTCGTACGTGAGGCCCACTAAGCGCAGTTTGGCGTCGATCCGTTCAATCGCCTCCTGTTTGCTCGTCGCCAGCCGGTAATTCTGGATCGTCTCGAAGAAATAGCGTTCGACAGTGCGCAGCGGATTAAAGGTGGCAAAAGGGTCCTGGAAAATCGCCTGAATGCCTTCTGTGAACCAGACCCTGTCGCTCTTGCCTTCTCTGCGGCCATTGTGAATAATCGCGCCCGACGTGGCGCGCTCGAACCCCATGATGATGCGCGCCGTCGTTGATTTGCCGCAACCGCTTTCACCCGCTAACGCAAAAATCTCTGCCGGTTTGATGAAGAACGAAATATCATCGACTGCCGTGATTTTCACCCGGGAGAGAACACTGCCGAGGGTGAATGTTTTGGTCAGATTCTCAACTTCAAGCAGTTTCTCCATACCTTCCCTCTTCAACTAACCAGCAGGCGACTCGGTGATCCGGCGCAACCCGGGTGAAGCCCGGCATCTCGCGTTTGCAGATGTTCATGGCATGGGGGCAGCGTGGATGGAATGGACAACCGGACGGCAGATTGGCGAGCGACGGCGGACTTCCCGGCACGCTCTCACGCGGTGTTTTATCGCCAAATCTGGGCAGCGAATTGATGAGATACCGCGTATACGGGTGAGTCGGCGCGCCGAAGATCCGTTCGGTCGGCGCTTCTTCGACGATCTTCCCCGCGTACATGATGCCAATACGGTCGGCAATATTGGCGTGCACCCCCATATCGTGCGTCACCAGCACGATCGTATTCTTCAGCCTGGATTGTACATCCTTGATCAGTTGCACCACGCCGCGCTGCACGACGACATCGAGCGCCGTTGTCGGCTCATCACCAATAATGATGCGCGGTTTGAGCAACGTCGCCAGTGCAATGGTCACGCGCTGACGCATGCCGCCCGACAGTTGATGTGGATAGGCATCGAGGATTTTCGGCGGCAACCCGAGTTCAACCAGATGCTCGCGGGCGAGCGCAAAGGCTTCACCCTTCTGGTGCACATCCAGATGACTTTCAATGAAGTCGCGGTAGGTATCGCGGATACGGACCACCGGGTTGAGCACGCTCATCGACCCCTGTGGCACATACGCGATATAGGTCATGCGCAGTTGGCGCTTTTCTTCCTGCGAGAGGGCGGCGACATCGACCTCGGCGCCATTGACGCGGTACACAACCTTCCCGCTCATCACGCGCAATGGCGGCTCAACGGCAGCGGCGAGCGCCTTGAGCAGCGTTGACTTGCCGCACCCGCTTTCGCCGGCGATGCCATAGATTTCATTCTCCCGGATCGCCAGATCAACGTCGTTGACCGCTTTGATGACTTTCGTTTTTCCGTAAATATCGAGCGCATAAAAGGCCCGAAGCGCTTCTGCGCGCAGAATTGCATCGCCCATGATACGTGTCAGGCTCCTACGCGCTGCACGCGCGTGCGCGGATCGAGATATTCGCTGATACTGACCGAAAGCCAATAGAGGGCAATAAAGAGCATTACCGATAGCGTGATCGGCGTCATCACCCACCACCAGCGACCCAGCAGGATCGCCTGGTAGTTGATCGCCCAGTAGAGCATCGTTCCCAGGGTTGGAATGGACATGTCGAGCAAACCCAGGATCGCCAGCGTGATCTCCAGCCCGATCGCCCATGCCATGTTGTTGATCAGGGTTGAGAAGATCAGCGGCGTGGTGTAGGGCATATACTCATTGAGCACCAGTTTGAGCGTGCCCGTGCCGGAGAGAATGGCGGTCTGCGTAAAATCGCGCTCACGCAGGCTCAGAATCTGCGACCGGATGAGACGCGCGTCCCACGCCCAGCCGAAGAACGCCAGCAGCAACCCCAGCGTCGCCAGGTTCAGGCTTGCCCGGATCAGCATCGCCATCATCACAATTATCAGAAAGAGCGGAATGACCAGGAGGCTGTCGCTCACAAACATCAGCGTCCGATCCCACAGTCCGCCCCGATACCCTGCCACCATCCCCACGATTACGGCAATGATCCGCGAGACGACGCCCGCGATGACGGCGATGATCAGTGAGTTGCGCACCGCAAAGGTCGCATTCCAGAACACATCCTGACCGTTGGAGTCGGTCCCCAGCCAATGCTCTGCCGAGGGCCGCACATCGCGCGGAACCTGCCCCCAGCGCGTCGGGTCGTAAGGCGAGAACAGAGAAAGCGCCGCAAAAGCGAGCAGCAGACACAACACCCAGAAGGCGACGGCAAAGCGATAATCTTTGAGGAGATCACGAAAGAGTTTCACCTGCCCGAACTCCTACATATACCGGATTCGCGGGTCGAAGAACGGGTAGATCAGATCAACGATCAGCACACTGGTAGTGATGGCAATGATCGAGAAGATCGTGATGCCCATGATAAGGTTGTAATCGCCGTTGACAATCGCATTGTAGAGGAGTGTGCCCAACCCCGGATAAGAATACACGATCTCGGTGATCAGTGCTCCACTGAAGATCAGGCCAAGCGACAGACCCAGGCCTGTGATCTGCGGCAGCAGCGCGTTGCGGATGACATAGCGCGAGACGACCCGGTTTTCTCGAACGCCACTTAGCTTGGCGTAGGCGACAAAACTTTCGGCATTAATGTTCTGAACCACCAGTTTCATCGTCTGGAACCAGACTGCTGCGCTCAGAACGAAGATCGACAGAGCGGGCAGCACCGCGTGCCAGAGCACGCTCTGGACGAAGGGCCACGTCCATGATGGCCGCATTCCCAGCCTGGCGCCGCCCGACACCGGAAACCAGCGCAGCAGATACGCGAAGATCAGGAGCAACGCGAAGGCGAAGATGTAGTAGGGAAGCGGACGAACCACCATCGCAAGCGCATCGAGGGCGCGCGACCAGCCCTGGTTGGTGTAGTACCCGGCAAATCCGCCGATCAGATTGCCGATCGCCCAGGACAGCAACGTGGTGGTGAGCAGCAGTCCTGCCGTCCACGGCAGCGCCGTCATGATTAGGTCGAGCACCGGTGTCGGGAATTGAAAGAACGACACCCCAAGATCGCCGCGGAAGAGCCTGCCCCAGAATGCCAGATACTGGTCGAGCCACGATCCTTCCAGCCCATACATCTGCTGCAAATCAGAGATGATCTTATCCATCGCCCCCGGTTCCAGATAAGAGCCACGCGCCCGCATCTCGGCGATGGTGCGCAGCACCGGATCGTTCGGCAGCAGGCGCGGAATGAAGAAGACTGCCGTGATCCCCAGCAAAATGACCAGCACATACTGGATCAAGCGTGGAAGCAGGTATTGTTTCAGAAACATGACGCAGATCCCCTTCCGGAGTCTCGATATCTGCTTGCCCCACCCTCCTCCCAGGCGACGTGGCCCTCACACCCTTCCCTTCCCCAGGGCAGCGCGGCCCCAACCTGGCACGTTGCACGTTCAACTGAACGTGCAACGTGCCACCCCTTAACCTTCCGCTCACCGCGTACCTGTCGGCTGCAGGAATGGCGTCATGTACTTGAACGGTCCCCAGTGCGTGTACGGCTGTGTGTATGGATTCTCTGCGCCGGGCCAGTTCGTCCAGTAGGTCTGATTCCATGCAATGAACCCGACATAGCCGTAGGTTGGGATGCCCGGCATTTCGCGTACTGCAACCTTCAACCCTTCGATGCCGACATTAACCACTGCCTGGTAGTTGGTGGGGTCGGTCTGGCGCAGTTTCTCGACCACTGCATCCATCTCCGGATGCGACCAGCGCGACGGATGACCGCTGGTGTTCTCGCCGACCGGCTTCACATACGCCGAGTTATAGTAGTCGAGCACGCGATAGAGATCCGGTCCTGCGCCCCAGGGTTCTTGCGCGGGCCAGTTGCTGGAGACATCGAAGTCGCCGGTGGCGTTCAGGCTGGCTGCCGCTTCGGATGAATACACTTCGGCGTCGATGCCAAATTTCTTCCACTGTTGCACAGCAGCGACGCAGTTGCGCTCACCCATGCCGGTCGCCAGTTGCGTACCGGTCAGGCAGCGAATCTTCCAGGGCGTGCCGTCGGGCAGCAGCCATTTGCCGTCGGAGGTCTTGCTGAAGCCGTTCTTGCGCAACAACTTCTCGGCGATATCGGGTGCGTACTTATACCAGCCATAGCCAAACAGCTTTGCCTGCTCGGCGGGATCGTCGGGCACAGCATAGCCGCGCGAGCGGGCATATTCCGCAATACGCTGCGAAGCGTTTGGATCGAAGGGCTTGAACGTTTCGCCGTTGCCGAGATCAAGGGTGAACTCTGCCAGCCATGGCAGCATCGGCTGGATGAAATCTTTGGGGTAGTTGGATAACGATGGAATGTGGACCGGGCTGAGCGCACCCGTACCATCAACGGCGATGCCCATGTACTCAGCAATGTCGATTGCCAGCAGCAATGCCCAGCGCACATCGCGATTGTCATACGGCGCCCTGGCGGTGTTGAAGGTGATGCCGGTCTGTGCCGGGTCGTTGTTGACGACGTAGGGCCAGTTCAACTGATAGGCGCGGCAGGAGTCGCACTGCGTCAGCACTGCCTTGAGACCATCGGACGATACATTGACGACATCAACCTGATGTGTCAACTGTGCCAGGATCTTGGCGCCCTCGTTGGCGAAGTAGCGGAAGATGACATATTTCGGTTTGGGCTCGCCGTACACGATACCGGTTGGACTCTTGTCCCAGTCGGCTCGTTTTTCCCAGATCGTCCAGAAGCCAGAAGGGTCGAAACTGTGCAGTTTGTACGGACCGGTGCCGACGAAGGGGTTGAACTTGAAGGTCACCGGGTCTTCCACGTTCTCCCAGATATGTTTGGGCATGATCCAGGTACATCCCCAGCGGTCCAGGAAGCGCGTGTGGAAGCGTGAGTTCGGCGCCTTCAGCTCGAAGGCGACGGTATAATCATCGACGGCAGAAACCGATGTTACATTCTCTACAAAGAAACTGTTGTCGCCGAAGCCCTCGTGCTTCATCAACGTTTCAACGGTGAACACCACATCCGCCGCCGTGAACGGCTTGCCGTCGTGCCATGCAACCCCCTTGCGCAGCGGGATTGTCAGAGCGGTGAAGTCTGCGTTGTAGACTGGATCGCCATCCGCCAGACCCGGAATGATCTTGCCGGTGGCAAAGTCAACCGACCAGAGCGGCTCGTTGGCAAGGTTCTGCATCCCGCGATCGCGCCACTTCCACCCAACCCAGTTGTTGAAGTCGTCCGGTGAACCGACGCGACCGGTGAGAATATCGACGATCAGCGTCTCATGGCGCGGCAGGTCGCCAAACTCCGAAAGCGTTGCGTCCGTTCCGCTCGCTGGCGCCGGAGCGACAGGCGTTGCCGCTGAACCGGCAGGCGTTGCTGCTGGCGTGGCGGGTCCTCCCCGCAGGCGGCGATGATCAGGCTCACCGCAGGCGGCGATGATCAGGCTCACCGCGAGCAGCAGCCCCATCAGAAGCATTCGTGTCCGTCTCACGTCGCACTCCTTTGTGTTGCAAAAGTCGAATACCTCTAACCGCCTGATGCGATCGCGCGGCACGACTGGCGTACCACCAGCCGTGTCGGCACCTTGTGAACCCGGGTGTCGCAGAGACGACCCTGGATGAGGTTGAGCAGGATCTCCGCCGCCAGTGCGCCCATCTTTTCGATGAACTGATCGACGGTGGTGAGCGGCGGATTGAGAAGAGCGCCAGCAGGGGTGTTGTCGAAACCGATCACCGAAAGATCGTCCGGAATGCGCAACCCGAGTTTCGCCGCCGCATCATAGACGCCGAGCGCCGTATCATCGCTTGATGCCATGATCGCCGTCGGCGGATCCGGTTGCGTCAGCAGGCGGAGCGCGCCAGCAAACCCCTTTTCGCGCGTGTAGTCCCCTTCGACCGTCAGCGCCGGAACGAACGGGATGCCCGCTTCTCCCAAAGCATCACGATAGCCATCAAAACGACGCACGGCGCTTTGCAAATCCATGCGCCCGGTGATGAACCCGATGCGGCGGTGCCCCAGCGCCAGCAGGTAACGCATGGCTTCCAGAACTCCCTGCCGGTTGGTGGAAATAACCGCCGGAAACTCGGTATCCGCCTGATTGGGGTCCACGGCGACGACCGGAAATGCGGTGCGATAGGTGGCTGCTCGCGGCGTCACAACGATAATCCCATCGGTGACAGCGCCGTTGAGTTGCGCTACCTGCCGCTGCTCCCACTGCGCCAGCGTCTCGACGCTGCGCCGTGCGCTGGCGTAGGCGAGCAGATCGTAGTCGTGCGCCGCCACAACTTCATTGATCCCCTTAATGACTATCGTAATGAAGGGGTGCCACATATCCTGCACGATCACGCCCACGACGCGCGTCGCCCGGCTGCGCAGACCGCGCGCCGCCAGGCTCGAGGCGTATCCGAGATCCTCAATGACGCGGCGCACGGCGGCTGCGGTCTCCGGCGCCACATCGTCCTTGCCGTTCAGAACGCGCGAGACAGTCGAGACCGACACGCCAGCGGCGCGGGCCACATCCCGGATGGTGACGCCTGTGTGTGGTTCGAGCATGAGCGTGAATGAGGGATATAACGCCTTCGGTAACGATACCGGCATCCTTACCGGTATCGTTACCGATCCTAACAAAAAATTGATGAAATGTCAATCCCTGATTTTATCCCGAACCCGGATGCTAGCAGGGGCGGATCGACTCACGCCCGTTCTCAGGTTGGCTTCCTCTGCGCTGCGGGCTGAAGCCTCCGGCGCGCCGTGCAGGGGTACGAGCCTGCCACTACCACTACGCTTCGATGTACACGGCGCGTGACGCTCCACAGGGCACATGGTATCCTGACCGGCGATGAACGCCCCGGCGAGAAAGGCGCCTCGCCATGCTTGCCCGTCCGATCGGGGTCTACATCAATTGGTCCGCTTACGATGAACTCTCCGATGTGGTCGAACGGACTGAGACCCTCGCCTTGCGCCAGCTGGACGAAGTGGCGCGCCTCAAGCGGCGTACAGATTGACGACTATGTGATGGACGCCTTCTGGTTTGCGCCTGACACCGGGTTTCGCGCCTGGCGTTCACCACGCTGGTCTGCCGAACGTCCGCAGCGCAGGTTCGAGGGATGCGCCGCAATCGGCGTCAAACCTGGACTCCGGCTCACTGCCAACTCACTGATCCGGCAGACGCTTTATCCGATGCAGCCTGTGCCAGCGTGGGAGGATTCGCTTGATCCCGATCTCAACGCGCTCTGCTGCTTCTATGGCGGGTTTCTGCCGCACTTTGTCGCCACGCTGGAACAGCGGCACACTGCTGGCGTGCGCCTGTTCAAGATCGATTTCGCCCATTTCGACGCCGCGCCGCCCCACCTGAAGCGCACGATGCTGCCCGCCGACATCCGCCGCGCCAATCAGGCAGTGTGGCGCGGCGCGGTCAGAGCGTTCCGCCAGGCACACCCCGATACGCTGTTTCTGACGTACAACCTTCAGGAGCAGCCATGAATCTCCCACAACCGTTTCGCCGGATCCATTGTGCTGTTCACACTGGCGATCAGATGCTGGCGTCGCGGCGCTGCGTTCGGTTCTAAACCATTCGCGGCGACTCTGGCGCGCGCCAGTGTGAATTGGGTCGCTCTCTTCGCTTGCTGCCACTGTGGATGGAATGTGGTGCGCGATGCTTCCCCAGGCGCCGCCATTCCAGCCGCGCAACGCGCACTGCTCCGTGGGCAGATCGACGCCTGTCTCTGTGGCTGTTCAGTGGGATGCTGTCACCGCGCGGCAACACCCTGAATGGCTGGCGCTAGCCGCAGACGGTCGCGTCACCAATATCTATTTGGCCCATCCCATCGTCAACCAGCACGACGACGACGCTCTGCTTGTGGATCCACAAAGGACCCAGAGCGCCTCGAAGCGAAGAAGAGAAGACATCCGTCGTCCCTTCCCACCGTCAACATCCCGCCTGCCCCAGTTCCGCCGCAGCGCTGAGGGCGGTCACGCCATCGGGTCCCTGTGCTTCGAGTTCGACGCGATCACCGGCTGGCACAGCAACCAACCGGAATGGCGCCAGGTCGAACAGCGGCGCCTGACTGCGAAAACTGAACCCGATGATCGGACGATCAACGTTGTGGCGCGCCAGTTCCATGAGCAGTACGGCGGTCAGTGGACCGTGGACGACTAAACCGGGATACCCTTCTTCGTGCTTTGCGTAGGGGCGGTCGTAGTGGATGCGGTGGGCATTGAAGGTGAGCGCAGAGAAGCGAAAGAGCAGGCGGGTATCGGGGATCACGGTGCGCACCCACGCGCCCGGCGGCGGCGGCGGAAGGTCGATCGGCGCAGGCGCAGACACAGGCGCGCCTGGTTCGCGGTAGACAATGTCCTGCTCTTCTTCGATACAGAGCATATCGCCCTGGTAGATGCTGTAGCCGACGGTTACGAATGCGAGGTGACCGCTGCGCCCCGATTTCTGGGTGATGTTGCGGATGACCCCCTCGCGGCGGGCGGGCTGGCCGATGATGAGTGGATGGTGGAAGCGAATGCGCGCGCCGGCGAACATGCGGCGCGGATAGGGGATGGGCGGGATGAAGCCGCCGCGCTGCGGGTGACCGTCGATGCCGAGTTGCGATTGCGGGGCGCGTGGCAGGAAGTAGAACCAGTGCCACAATGGCGGCAGCGCTGAGCCTTGCGTGGGCAATGGCGGGGGTGGTTCGAGCGTTGCCGCCGCTGCTGCCGCCTGCGCCGGGCTGATATCATCCTCGACCCGCTCCGTCCGACCGATCCAGGCTGTCAGGTCCTCTCCGCTCATCCTTGTCCTCCTTGGTTGGGTCACGAGTCAGGGGTCAGGACATTTCACCTTCCACCCTTCTCACCTGCGCCCTTCGCACGTTCAACCCTTCGCAGGCTCAGGGCGCCGGGTTCAACGTGCAACGCCTTCACCCTTCCATTGCCCTGGTTGACAATCGTAGACTGGCAGTTGCCGATAATTTTACTCATATGATACACTATTCTCCGTATCTTGCATACATTACCCCACATCCGAGACAGGTCTTCCCGGCAACACTCTGCACATGGTGCCGTGCATCAATGCAAGCGTTGCTGGTGGCGGATCAGTGTGTATCTCGCATTCGTGATGCATCATCGATGGGAGGTAGAACGATGACAAAAGGGGCGCGTTCGGCGAAAGCAGCGAGTCAGACGGTAATTGCAACGGAGGGCGCCGGCGCTCAGTCGTCGCCCCCCGAAGAGGCGCTGGCGCAACTGGCGTCCGAGGTGGTCAGCGAGGGTGATACCCTAACCAACGAAGCGTCCGCATCACCACCCGGTGAGGCTGCATCCGCATCGCCCTCGATCCGGAGCGGTGGCGCCTATGCAGTTCGTGGGCCATTGCCGGAGCGGCTGTCTGAGCATGACCGTCTGCCGCTGAGCGGCATTCGGGTGATCGACGTCGGCAACTTTCTTGCCGGTCCGTATGCTGCTTCGATCCTGGGAGAGTTCGGCGCCGAGGTGCTGAAGGTCGAACATCCCATTGGCGGTGATCCGATGCGTCGTTTTGGCACCCCCACCACGCGTCACGACGCAACCCTTGCATGGCTCAGCGAGGCGCGCAATCGCAAGTCGGTGACGATTGATCTGCGGCAGAAGGAAGGGGTCGACCTGTTCCTCAAACTGGTGGCGAAATCGGACATCCTGATCGAAAACTTTCGCCCCGGCACAATGGAGGAGTGGGGATTGGGATGGCCCGTGCTGCGCGCCGCCAATCCGGGACTGGTGATGCTGCGCGTGTCGGGGTATGGTCAGACGGGTCCGTACCGCCGAAGGTCCGGTTTTGCGCACATTGCGCATGCGTTTGGCGGCCTTTCGTATCTGGCGGGGTTCCCCGGCGAGACGCCGGTGCTGCCGGGTACGGCGCCGCTCGGCGACTATATCGCCAGTCTGTTTGGCGCGATCGGCGTCCTGATTGCGCTGCGGCACAAGGAGAAGACCGGGCAGGGACAGGTGATTGATGTGGCGATCTACGAAGCAGTGTTTCGCGTGCTCGACGAAATCGCGCCTGCCTACGGTCTGTTTGGCAGAATCCGTGAGCGTGAAGGATCGGGAAGCTTCATCGCCGTGCCTCATGGCCACTTCCGTACCAGAGACGACAAATGGGTCGCCATCGCCTGCACGACCGACAAAATGTTCGAGCGTCTGGCAGAGGCGATGGAGCGACCTGAACTTGCATCTCCTGAACTGTACGGCGATCAACGAAAACGGCTGGCAGCCCGTGATACGGTCAACCAGATTACCATTGAGTGGGTCGGCTCACTGACGCGCGATGAGGTGATGCGGCGCTGCCTCGAAAAAGAAGTTCCAATTGGTCCGTTGAACAGTATCGCCGATATCTTCAACGATGAGCATTTTCAAGCGCGCGGTAATCTGGCGTGTGTCGAAGCGGAGGGCGTTGGCAGAGTGGTTGTGCCGAATGTCGTGCCGACCCTTTCTGAAACTCCGGGTCGCATCGCGAACCTGGGTCCGCCGCTCGGCAATGCGACATATGAGGTCTTGCGCGAACTGCTGAACATCTCGGCGGAGGAAATCAAAAATCTGCGCAGTCGAAAAATTATTTAGGATGAGGTGATCTGCAATGGATGGCAACAACCCTCCCCTGCCACTGGCAGGCATTCGTGTGATCGATGCCGCTACAGTTATCGCAGCGCCCTTCTGCGCCACGCTGCTTGGAGAGTTCGGTGCGGATGTGTTGAAGGTTGAGCATCCCGTGGGTGGCGATGCCCTGCATCGTTTTGGAACGCCTACGGCGCGCGGCGATACGCTGACCTGGCTCAGTGAGTCGCGTAACAAGCGTTCAGTAACCCTCAATCTGCAACATCCTGAAGGGGCGCAGATTTTTAAGGACCTGGTTGCCAAAGCCGATGTGCTGTGCGAGAACTTTCGCCCTGGCACCCTGGAAAAGTGGGGCTTGGGATGGGACGTTCTCAGTCAGATTAATCCGGGTCTGATTATGCTGCGGGTGACCGGCTATGGGCAGACGGGACCGTACAAGGATCGACCAGGGTTTGCCCGCATCGCCCATGCAGTCGGCGGAATCTCGTATCTGGCGGGAATGCCGAAAGGGACGCCGGTGACGCCTGGTTCAACGACGCTCGGCGATTATATGACCGGGTTGTATGGTTGTATCGGGGTGTTGCTGGCGCTGCGCTACCGTGAAAAGACCGGGTGTGGCCAGTACATCGATGCAGCGTTGTACGAATCGGTCTTCCGCTGTAGCGATGAGTTAGTGCCAGCCTACGGCATGTACAAGAAAGTCCGCGAGCGGCATGGACCGCACCATAACGATTTTGCCTGTCCCCACGGTCATTTCCAGACCAAAGACGGCAAATGGGTCGCCATTTCCTGCGCAACCGACAAATTGTTTGCGCGGCTGGCGAAGGCGATGGATCGCCCCGAACTGGCGTCGTCGAGCATCTATGGCGATCAGAAGATACGCCTCGAGCATGCGAACGATGTGAACGAAATCGTGCGCGACTGGTGCAGTTCGCTCACCCGCGCCGAAGTGCTGGAACGCTGCAATGCAACCGCCACGCCCGCTGCACCGCTCAACGACATCGCCGACATCTTTGGCGATCGCCAGGTGCACGCGCGGCGCAATCTCGTCGCTGTCGACGTAGAGGATCTGGGCGAAACGATTGTCGTGCCAAACGTTGTGCCCAGGCTGTCGGAAACGCCGGGGCGGATCAGACATCTCGGTCCCAGGCTTGGCGAGCATACTGATGAGGTGCTCAAAGAGGTGCTCGGCATGAGCGATGAGCAGATCGGCGAATTGCGCGCCAAACGGGTGATCTGATCGGGGAGGGTGAACATGGGAAGGTGGAAGGTGGAAAGGTTTTCGACCTTTGAGGTTTCCGCCGCTGATCGAGATCTGCAATCGGATCTCGCCTGCGGAGCGGTCCTCGTTCTCTGTTTGCCCGCACCCTGATCTCAAAGGTCTGAATGCAGGAGCAGAGGTTGTACATGGCGCAGGTGTCGGGGCGCCCCTGGTGGAGTTGGAGGTGAGCGGACTACGGGCGCGAAGGTTGAAGGTTGAACGAGGGATGGTAGAAGGGCGCAGGTGGAAAGGTAGAAGGGTGCAGGCGAACTTCTAACCCCTACTCCCTACTCCCTCAACGGAGAAACACACAATGAACGGTATTCTCAGCGGCATGCGGGTTGTCGAAGGGTCGGCGTTCGTTGCTGCCCCGCTCGGCGGGATGACCCTGGCGCAGTTGGGCGCTGATGTCATCCGCTTCGACCCGATCGGCGGCGGACTCGACTACAAGCGCTGGCCCGTGACCCTCGACGGTAAGCACAGCCTGTTCTGGGCTGGTCTCAACAAAGGCAAACGTTCGATCGCTGTCGATATCCGTCATCCGCGCGGGCAGGAGTTGTTGACTCAACTGATCTGCGCACCCGGCGACGACGCAGGATTGTTCATCACCAATTTTCCGGCGCGCGGCTGGCTCGGCTACGAGGCGTTGAAGGCGCACCGCGCTGATCTGATCATGGTCAACCTGTTGGGGCGGCGCGACGGCGGCTCGGAAGTTGATTACACGGTCAACCCGCAGGTAGGGCTGCCGTTTATGACCGGTCCCTTCACGTCGCCCGACGTGGTTAATCACGTCTTGCCTGCCTGGGACATTGTCACCGGGCAGATGATTGCGCTGGGTCTGCTGGCTGCCGAACGCCACCGGCGGCGCACCGGCGAAGGGCAACTGGTCAAACTGGCGCTAAAGGATGTCGGGCTGGCGATGATCGGTCATCTCGGCATGATCGCCGAGGTGATGATCAATGACGCTGATCGTCCCAAACAGGGGAACTACCTGTACGGCGCCTTTGGGCGCGATTTCGAGACCCTCGATGGCAAACGGGTGATGGTAGTAGGGCTGACCGACCTGCAATGGCAGGCGCTCGGCAAGGCAACCGGGCTGACCGACGCCTTCAATGCCCTCGGCGAACGTCTTGGTCTCGACATGAACGACGAGGGGGACCGTTTTCGTGCACGGCGGGAAATCGCCGCTCTGCTGGAACCCTGGTTCCATGCGCGCACATTTGCTGAGGTGCGCCGCGTCTTTGAGCAGCACCGCGTCACGTGGGGACCGTACCGCACGGTGCGCGAAGCGATTGCGCAAGACCCGGACTGCTCGACGGACAATCCGATGTTCAGCGTGGTCGATCAACCTGGCATCGGCGCATACCTGGCGCCCGCCTCGCCCCTTGATTTCAGCCAGATGCCGCGACTGCCAGCGCAGCGCGCACCGCGTCTCGGCGAACACACTGATGAGATTTTGCTGGAGGTGCTCGGCTTGAGTGAGGGCGAAGTCGGTAAACTGCACGATGATGGAATCGTCGCCGGACCTGAAGACCTGTAAGGAGGCGTTATGAAACTCCCCGTTCACTTCTACAAACCGCTGGCGGCAGGTGCGCCGCAACCAATCCGTGAACTGCCGGTGCGGCCCGAGCGGGTGATCCATTTCTTCCCGCCGCATATCGAGAAGATTCGCGCGCGCATTCCCGAAGTGGCAAAGCAGGTGGACGTGCTGTGCGGCAACCTGGAAGACGCCATTCCAATGGATGTCAAAGAAGCGGCGCGCGCCGGGTTCATCGAAGTCGCTCGCAATACCGATTTCGGCGACACGGCGCTCTGGGTGCGGGTCAATGCCCTGAACAGCCCCTGGGTCCTCGACGATATCGCCGAGATCGTCGCTACTGTCGGCAATAAACTCGACGTAATGATGATCCCCAAAGTTGAAGGACCGTGGGACATCCACTTTGTGGATCAATATCTGGCGCTGCTGGAGGCGAAGCACCAGATTCAGAAGCCGATCCTGATCCACGCGCTGCTGGAGACGGCGCAGGGCATGATGAACCTGGAAGCGATTGCTGGCGCCAGCCCGCGTATGCACGGCTTCAGCCTGGGACCGGCAGACCTGGCGGCATCGCGCGGGATGAAGACGACCCGCGTCGGCGGCGGGCACCCGTTCTACGGCGTTCTTGCCGACCCGCAGGAAGGGCAGGAACATCGCCCCTTCTACCAGCAGGACCTGTGGCATTACACGATTGCGCGCATGGTCGATGTTGCCGTTGCGCACGGGCTGCGCGCCTTCTACGGACCGTTCGGCGACATCAAGGACGAGGCTGCCTGCGAGTCGCAGTTCCGCAACGCCTTTCTCCTTGGGTGCACCGGCGCCTGGTCGCTCGCGCCGAACCAGATCCCGATCGCCAAGCGCGTGTTCAGTCCGGATGTTAATGAAGTGCTGTTCGCCAAACGCATCCTCGACGCCATGCCCGACGGTTCCGGCGTTGCCATGATCGACGGCAAGATGCAGGACGACGCGACCTGGAAGCAGGCGAAGGTGATCGTCGATCTGGCGCGCATGATTGCGAAAAAGGACCCCGATCTGGCGCAGGCGTATGGTCTTTGAGGAGAGGAGTGCGGCATGAGCGGCAAAACCAATCCCGGCAATTTTTTTGAGGACTTTCGGTTAGGGCAGGAGATCGTTCACGCTACGCCGCGCACCGTCACCGAGGGGGACGTGGCGCTCTACACATCGCTCTACGGGTCGCGGTTTGCGCTGGCGTCTTCGACGCCGTTTGCTCAGACGCTGGGGCTGGAGCGTGCGCCAATCGACAGTCTCCTCGTGTTTCACATCGTGTTCGGCAAGACTGTGCCCGACATTTCGCTCAATGCAATTGCCAACCTGGGGTATGCCGGCGGGCGCTTTGGCGCAGTCGTGTACCCCGGTGACACCCTCTCGACCACCTCGACCGTCATCGGGTTGCGGCAGAACAAAGATGGCAAAACCGGCGTCGTATACGTCCATTCAGTCGGCGTCAACCAGCGCAACGAAATGGTGCTCGAATACACGCGCTGGGTTATGGTGCGCAAACGCGATTTTGACGCGCCCGCGCCAGAGACGGTCGTGCCAGCGTTGCCCGAGTCGGTTCCGGTGATGGATCTGACCGTTCCCTATCGGTTACAACCGGGGCAGTACGACCTTGCGCGCGCTGGAAGCCCGTACCTGTGGGAGGATTACGAAGTCGGCGAGAAGATCGACCATGTCGATGGTGTCACGATTGAAGAAGCCGAGCACATGCAGGCGACGCGCCTGTATCAGAACACGGCGCGGGTGCACTTCAACCTGCACGTCGAGAAGGAAGGGCGCTTCGGGAAGCGAATCGTATATGGCGGGCATATCATCAGCCTGGCGCGCGCGCTATCGTTCAATGGGCTGGCGAACGCCCTGAGCATCGCCGCGATCAACAGCGGTCGCCACACCAACCCGAGTTTCGCCGGCGATACGATCTACGCCTGGTCAGAAATTCGTGACAAGATGGAGATCCCGGGGCATTCCGACATCGGCGCGCTGCGAGTGCGCACCGTTGCTACGAAGGATCGCTCGTGCCACGACTTCCCGTATCAGAACCCCGACGGAACCTACGACCCGGCAGTGGTGCTCGACTTCGACTATACCGTGCTCATGCCGCGCCGGATGTGATGATTGGGTTCACGGATGTTCGAAGTAATGACGGTCATGGTCCCATTTTTCCGGGTTTCTGGCAATAGAACGGCGAACGATTCGCAGGGCGCGTTGGTTGCGGATAATGCGGTCATGAAAACGCGCCTGCCATCCGAACCCGGTGTACCCGTTGTGGGCGCACCAATACGAGACGGCGGATTTGTGCGAATGGCGCCCAATGACCCCGCCCTTGGGGATATGTGCACCATGTGACTGGCGGGATCGCGGTGCGGTGATGTCGTCGGAGAGACGTTGCTTTGCAGCGTCTCTACGGCGCGGCGGACCGATCCCCCGTGGTCCACGCCGGAGGACGTTTTTCAATGAAGGCGTCGATCCCTTCCTGGGCGCATGGTTCCATCATGTTGCATGCCATCGTCTCCCCCGCCAGATGGTAGGCATCGGCGATGCCCATTTCGATCTGGCGGTAGAAGAGCGACTTGCCGATTGCAATCGCTTCCGCCGGTCGGGCGACAATGGCGTCAGCCAGGCGCTGCACTTCAGCGTCGAGATCGGCAGCGGGCACGACACGATTGACCAGTCCGAGCGTCTGTGCGGTGCGGGCATCGATGAATTCGCCGGTGACGAGCATCTCAAAGGCGGCTTTGCGCCCTACGTTGCGCGACAGCGCCACGGCTGGCGTGGAGCAGAACAGCCCTACGTTGATGCCGGATACTGCGAACCTGGCCTCCTCAGAGGCGATGGCCAGGTCGCACATGGCGACGAGCTGGCACCCGGCTGCCGTGGCGATCCCGTGGACACGCGCGATCACCGGCTGCGGCATGCGCTGGATCGTCAGCATGACCTGTGAGCAGCGGGCAAACAATTCGTCGTAGTATTCCTGACTGGGGTTCGCCCGCATCTGTTTCAGGTCGTGCCCGGCACAGAAGGCTTTGCCCTGCCCGGCGATCACCGCCACGCGCGCCTGCGGATCGGCGGCGATAGCGTCGAGTTCCGCCTGGAGCGCGGCGAGCATTTCCTCAGAGAGCGCATTGAACTGTCGCGGACGGTTCAGGGTCAGCCGCACCACGCCGCGCGCGTCGCGGTCGGCGATGACATATGGCTCGGTGGTCAGGACGTCGGTTGTTTGCATAGCAATCTCCTTTACATTTACATTGTTGCTCTGGGAGGGCAAGCGTTATGCGAGATACCCTGGGTCGGCAGGACAACGTGCGTTGGCGCCTGTCGAAGCCATTCCGCCGCCGATCGTCATTTTCGGGGGCTGCCCCAAACCCCCTTCCTAACAACTGTCGGGGCTCTTGACCCCATTCGTGATCGATGCGGCTCTCATCACCCTTCTTCCCGATCCTGACCCATCAACCCCTCCCGGCGAGCGATGGCGGCGGCCTGGGTGCGATTTTCTGCCTGGAGTTTGGCGAGGATGTTCGAGACATGGTTCTTGACCGTGCCCTCGGTGATGTGCAGGCGTCCGGCGATCTCGCGGTTGCTCAACCCCTGCGCCAGCAACACCAGCACCTCGCGTTCGCGCTCCGACAGGTCGAATGGCTGCGCTTCGGCGCGTTGCCTGCCCGTCGCCACTTCGCGCAGCGTGCGGGAAGCGATCTCGGGCTGGATGAAGACATCACCGGCATAGACGCGCCGGATTGTCTGGATGAGCGTGTCGGCGGGGGCGTCCTTGAGCAGGTATCCCATAGCGCCAGCGCGGATGCTCTGAAACACATAATCATCACGGTCGAAAGTGGTCAGCACAATCACGCGCGCCTGAGACCACGCGGCAACAATTGCGCGGGTGGCATCCACGCCGTTCATCACCGGCATCTGCACATCCATCAGGATGATGTCAGGACGAACCCCGAGCGCCTCACGCACCCCTTCGGCGCCATCCTTCGCCTCGCCAACCACGCGCATCCCCGGTTCGAGGTCGAGGATCGTCTTCAAGCCCTGGCGCATGAGGGTCTGGTCTTCGACAATCAGAATGGAAATATCCGACTGCTGCATGATGGTGCTCTCAGCATTCCTGCGCGATGAGCGGCAACACTGCCTCGACATTCGTCACCCACGAATGCTGCCCGTTTGATCTTACTGACAAAACGCCGCCGACTCCTTCCACCCGTTCGCGCATGCCGCACAGACCGTAGTGACCAGGGCGTTCGAATGCGTCCGCAGGCAGACCCACGCCGTCGTCGTGGACGCACAGGCGCACATCGTGCGGCGAAACGGTCGCCACGATCTCAACGTTCGTGGCGTGTGCGTGCTTCTCGACGTTGGTCAGCGCCTCCTGCGCAACCATCCACAACGTTTCGGCGAGAACCGGTGGAATCTGGTCAATCGCCGGATCGATCCGGCATGCAACGTTTATTCCGCTGCGCTGACTGACCGCCACGCAGTGCTCCATTAGCGTTTGACGCAGGGAACGATCTCCAAGCCCCGGCGCGCGCAAGCCGGCGATGGTACGACGGAGCGCCGCCATGCTCTCGCGCACCTGGGTCTTCATCACATCCATCTGCGCCTCGGCGCGTTGCGGATCGACCCGGTAGAGGCGCTGCGCCGCCTCCAGTTGCACGCTCAACGCCGAGAGGGTGTGCCCCAGGTAGTCGTGCAGGTCGCGCGCAATGCGTTCGCGTTCCCGCAGTTTTGCCAGTTCGACTGCCTGGTCGCGATTGCGCTCCAGTTCACGCCGCGCTGCTTCCAGTTCGGCGATGAGCTGGCCGCGTTCGCTGCTGGTGCGCATCGTATAGTACAGGAGCAGATATGTCCCGATGGTAAACAATCCGATGCCGCCATTTGCAGCCGCCAGACCCGCATCGATGCCCTGAATGCGCCAGCCTGCCGATTGGAGCATCGTCAGTAGCAGAATCGTCACAACCGTGACAATGGCGGGCAGCGGCGGCAGCAACCCGAACGATTGCCCCACCAGCATGAAAATCAGACCAAAAAAGTGCTCGAACAGGTGCGACTGTATCAGCCAGGCGACGATTCCTCCGCCGAAATAGATCGCGTGCTGCCAGAGGGGCAGGGGCCAGCGCCGGGTAAAGACATAGAGCCGCAGGTACATTCCCAATTGCCCTGCCAGCAGCACTGTGACCGCCGCGACGCGCCAGTCCAGCGCTGCACGCTGCTGCCAGATGGTTCCCGCTGCATACGCCAGGTAGATCAGGATCGTGACGATATGCCAGAACCAGACATAAGGCACAAAAATGCGGGCAGGCAACGGCAGATCAGGATCGTCGTGAAATGTCCTGACTGCCGGAATGAATCTTGTAATGAGCGATCGCATGGTCAGAATCTACACCACAATGAGCCTGCCTGCAACCGGAGATCACCCTGTAGGTGCAGTCGCTACAAGCAAATGAACATCAATAAAACCGGTATATCGGCGTCGCCGGATCGGGCATCCCCTACCCTGCGGGCTGAAGCCCTCGCTCAGGACGTGGAAGCCCCTCCGGGGCGTGTTTGACCTGAGCAAGGGCTTTAGCTTGCACCCAACTTCAACCTTCGTTATCTTGCCTGCCAGCGGAAGAAGCGCGCCGCCAGCATGCCTGCCGCCAGGGTATAGCCGATGGCGAGCGCCAGGTTGCGCGCCACGTCGGCGCCCAGGTCGCCGCTGACCAGCGGCGCGCGCACCAGATCGCCGATGGCGTAGGCGGGCAGGGACCGCGCCGCCTGTTGCAGCCAGTCCGGCATATTTTCCACGGGAATGACAAGCCCGGCGAGGAACAACTGTATGAAGTACAGCAACTGCCCCACAGCAATCGTCACATTCTGGCTCGGCGACAGACTGCTGATGCACTGCCCCAGGGCCACCGAGGCGACGACCGCCAGCAGAATCATCGGCAGGCTCAGGATCAATCCATCGAACGAGACGCTCCAGCCGAAGGCGACAGCGGCAAATCCCAGGACCAGACCCGTCTGCGCCAGGCATATCAGCACATTGACGACCATGAAGGCGCCAAAGAGGTGTGCAGCGGGGGTCGGCGTCGCCTTCAGGCGCCACAACACGCCGGTTGCGCGCATACTGGTCATGAATGTCGATCCGCCGAGCATGCCGAACGACAGAATATTCAGCACGACGACGCCTGGTACGACCCACTGCATGAACGCTGCGCCATCGACTGCCATCTCGCCGAAGACAAGACGATAGATGACGAGAAGGAACACCGGGAAGACCAGGTTCCAAAACACTACCATCGGCTCACGGACATATGAGAGGGTGAGCGCTTTTGAGAGCGCAAAAAAGCGTTTCATGGCTGGCTCAGACTCCTTTCTGTGGTTGTTGGGGCAGGTCTGAGACCTGCCCTGACGTTGATGGCGCCGGGCGTCGGTGGGGCGAGTGGGCGACCTGCCCTGACGTTGATGGCGCCGGGCGTCGGTGGGGCGGGTGGGCGACCTGCCCTGACGTTGATGGCGCCGGGCGTCGGTGGGGCGGGTGGGCGACCTGCCCTGACGTTGATGGCGCCGGGCGTCGGTGGGGCGGGTGGGCG
>ERZ1685332.76-NODE-76-length-27644-cov-16.071333_pt1 | contig 27644 bp, 30 predicted proteins | sample MGYA00580193_ERZ1685332 | MGnify/ENA primary metagenome ERZ1685332 (study PRJEB41501, sample SAMN08275520) | hot springs metagenome | biome: alkaline hot spring; material: microbial mat | place: Russia: Ush-Beldyr | collected 2015-07 | depth 0.5 m m ...
GTTCTCAGTTCTCAGTTCTTGGTTCTCAGTTCTCAGTTCTCAGTTCTCAGTTCTCCCATGACACACACGCACCTGTCAGATCGTTATCACGACGGCACGAGCATTGTTCACCGGCTCGATCCACGGGTCAAGGTGATTGTTACTCTTTTGTTCATCATGTCGAACGTGTTGTTGCCCGATGGCGCGTGGATGGCATTTGTGTCGTCGTTGAGTCTGGTGATGCTCATCTGTCTACTGGCGAGGTTGGGAGCGTTCTTTGCGCTGAAACGGTCGTTTGTGGCGCTGCCGTTCGTGCTGGTTGCCGTTACCGTCCTGTTCACGACGCCGGGGCAAACGGTCGCCGGGTGGCAGTTCGGCGACCGCGCTCTGTCGATAACCGACGCGGGGGCGATGCGCTTTTTCAGCATCCTGGCGCGGAGCTGGCTGTCGGTGCAGATGGCGATTGTGTTGACGGCAGTCACGAACATTCCCGACCTGCTTCACGCCCTGCGGCATCTGCGTGTTCCTCCGCTGCTGGTCGGCGTCATCGGATTTATGCTGCGCTACCTGGATGTTCTGACTGACGAGGCGATGCGGTTGATGCGCGCGCGCGCTGCACGGAGCGCAGGAAGCGGCAGATCTATCCTCTGGCGTGCGCAGGTGGCGGGGCATATGGTCGGGCAACTCTTTTTGCGCAGTTATGAACGCAGCGAGCGGGTGTATCAGGCGATGCTGGCGCGTGGCTTCGATGGACGTTTCCTGACGATCAACCCACACCAAATGCACGAACGTGACTGGTGGGCGCTGGCAGGAATGGTCGCGGTGCTGGCGCTGGTGCAAACGATAGGGTATGCGCTCCGGATGTAGAAACAAAACGCACATGCGAGTGTACAGGCTCGAGATCAGGTGTAACATCGTTGCACCCGCGCGCCTTTGTGTGAGCTTATTCAGGGCATTCTGACGGAGAGCCTGGAGATATGACGGACGCTATCGCTGCCGAACTGGCAACCCCTGCATTTCTTGCCGATCCCTACCCGACGTACCGGCGGTTGATCAGGGAAACGCCGGTGTTCTGGCTGCCGCACAGCAATGCGCCTGGCGGAATGTGGTGCATTGCACGGTATGATGACGTCATCTTCATCCTTCATAACGCGGCTGTTTTCAAAGATACGAGTCGCATCGCTCCACCCGGCAGCCTGACCCCCCTCGACCGGGCGATGTTGCAGCGCGACCCGCCCGATCACACGCGACTGCGGCGGCTGGCGAGCCATGCCTTTACGCCGCGCCGCGTCCAGAACCTTGAACCGCGCATCGAACAGATGAGCCTGGATCTGCTCACACGCATCCGAGAGCGTGGAACGGCGGATTTCATCGCAGACTACGCCCGACCTCTGCCAATCATGGTTATTGCTGAACTGCTCGGCGTGCCATTTGAGGATCACGACCGGTTCAGCACCTGGTCAGATCAGATTATGACCGGAAGCGACTCGGTGCTCGGTGGTGAGGAAGCGGCGCGCGCGTCGCAGGAGGCGATGGCGTCGCTGATTGCCTATTTCACGACACTCATCGAGCAGCGTCGTCAGCAGCCGCGCGACGATCTGATCAGTGCGCTGATCGCTGCGCGCGATGCAGAAGACCAACTGAGCGAGGACGAGCTGCTGGGCATGTGTGTCCTGCTCCTGATCGCCGGTCATGAGACGACGGTCAACCTGATCGGCAATGGTTTGCTGACGCTGCTGCGCCACCCGGATCAACTGGCGTTGCTGCGCCACCACCCGGAATACCTGACATCCGCGATCGAAGAGATGTTGCGCTACGAAAGCCCGGTGCAGCGCTCGACCCCGCGTTTTGCCGCTGAGACGTTCGAGATCGCCGGGCAGCGGATCGAAGCGGGGCAGCAGATCAGTCTGATGTTCGGCGCCGCCAACCGCGACCCAGCGCACGTTCCCGATCCAGACCGCTTCGACATTACGCGCCATCCCAATCCGCATTTGGGGTTTGGTTCAGGCATTCACTATTGCCTGGGCGCGCCGCTGGCGCGGATTGAGGCGCGTGTGGCGTTCAGCCACATTCTGGAGCATCTGCCAGCCATGCGACTGGCGACCGATCAACCGGAGTGGAAGCCGGTTACGTGGTTGCGCGGGTTGAGACGGCTGCCGATCAGCGTTTGATTAGAGTTTGCTGCGTCCCCAGAGAAAGCGCGCGATGCGGCGCGAGAGAACGATTCGCCGATCGGCGCGCTGCACCACCATGCCGTCGTGCGCGTCGGGGCGACGGATCAGCGGTGTTCCGGGACGCAGCCCGCGTGTCCAGAGAAATTGGAGCGCGCAACTGTCCTCTCCGGCTTCCTCATCGATCCGGGAAATGATGAACCAGGAGTCGACCGGCGCGGTCACCAGCAGTTGCTCATCGGGATGCGCCTCGCTCCGCCCGGGAATGGGGTTGCCGTATGGGCAGGTGGTCGCCTGTGTGGTGAGCGCTTCAACCCGCGCCTCCATCACCGGCGAGAGAACCGGTTCCAGATGTTTTGCCTCGCGGTACACTTCGTGCCACGACACTTTGAGCGTATCGTTGAGAAAGCGTTCGAGAAGACGACGGCGACGGAGGATCTGTGCGCCAGCCGCTGCGCCTTCGTCGGTCAGATGAACGATGTGCCCATTGTCGCACCCGATCAGACGCTTTTGTTCCAGCCGCTGAAGCGCCAGAACAATCGACGGCGCCAACGCATATGTCCGCATCCAGTGAACGATCTGTGGGATCGCTACCGGCTCGCGCCGTTCACTCAACACAGCAATAACCTCCAGACAGACACGTTCGAGTCCATCCGTCCCGTTAGTGTGGTCATCAATTCTGTCGGCGCCTGTCAAATGCACGATCCGTGATGTCATTGCATGCCCTGTTGCTGCTGGTTGCGGTCATTGCGAGGAGCGCCAGCGCAGCTTGCAGCGAGCGTGGCGCGGCTGAAGCAATCTCCCGGAGCCGCGGGGAGTTTGCATCGCTTCGCTCGCACTGATAGCTGACTGTTGGGTTTTGAGGAGATTGCGTCGCTTCGCTCAGAGTGACGCCTGTCCATCAATTCTTTAGTCAGTCCCTCATTGCTGGCGCATTATGCCCCTTCGAGCATCCGCTCGATCCGCGCGCGCATTGCTGCGTCGGCGTGCCCGCCTTCGCGCGCGCCGACGCAGAGGCAGTACACGCCGCTTCCGGCGTCGTGGCGAACCTCGATCCGATACGCACCGGCAGTTGGCAGCGGCGGCACGTGGGTTTGAGTCAGACGATAGGCGCGCCCGGCAATCGTCAGCGGCGCCAGGTGCGTCTCCGGCGTCAATCCTTCTGTAGGAAAACCGGGACCGAAGAGGACCATATGCGCCCTGAAGCCGGATTGATACTCCTTTTCGGGCAGGAGGAGCATTGCGCGGATACCGACAGCTTCGGCGACTGAAAACGTGTAGTACGCCGACGGCGTTGTTGCATTGAGTCGACCATAAATCGCCTGGGCGAGCGCAGGATCGTCAATGACAAAAGGCGCTGCCGGATCGTGCGCGCCATCCTCATTGGCGATGCCCAGATGCAGGCGCATCAGCGCCAACAGCGCCGTCAACAGGGCGAGGGAAGCAAGAACGTGCGGAATCATGAGATCAATCGCCAGACATCATAGCCGAACGAACCGACGATAATCGCCAGGATCGCGGCAGACAGCGGCAGCATGTCGAAGCGATGCGGATGGCGCGTGCGCCAGAGATAGCGCAGACCCGAGATGAGCAACCAGAGCGCCACCAGGTCCAGCGCCATGGCGACGACCAGCGAAAAACTGCCTGCCAGCCCAATGATCGGCAGCACAATCGGCAGAACCAGGTACTGCAACGTGCAGCGCAACCCGGAGATGACGAGCGCCAGTCCGATCGTGCGACCCTCCTTCGCTTCTTCCGGCATTACTTCTTCTTCGGCAGGCGGCGGAAGCGTGACAAAAAGCATCCGCGCCATCACGCGATCAACAGCATCGGCAACTGCCATAGCGGTTTCCGTTTCCAGGCCCCTTTCAGGCATATTTCCAATATTCTGCGGTGATTGCAGATCGATTATAGCACGTCTGTTTACGGAACCGTCACTTTCTGATGCGTGCAATCAGGAACGACCCCATGCTCGCCACAATCAGAAGAGCGCCCACCGGCATCTCACGTACCAGACCGAGCGATGGCAGCAGTGTCGTCAGTCCGCGGGCAGCCAGGTCGCTCCCGACCAGCAGTACTGCACCCAGTAACCCGGCAGCAATCGTGCGTTGCGCACCAGACGTGGCGACAGCGCCTGCCCAGCGTGCGGCGGCCTGTCCGACCCATCCGATAGCGCCTGTCGCAACCACGACTGTGGCGACCGTCAGTGCCGCGCCTGCATAGCGCATCCATGGCAGTGCCGGCTTCGATGCGCTGACCGCTCCAACTGGCGCAGCCACAAGCAAGAGAACCCACGCGCTGCTCCATGTCTGCCAGTCACGCTGCTCCAGGCTGCCGAGGCACCAGCGCACCCAGGTGGCGATCCGCACATCGCCTATCAGCAGGGCAAATACCAGCGCCGGCGCAATGACTGCTATGCTCAACCCGACGACTCTGCGCTGCCATGCGCGTTGCAACCAGCGTTGCACAACGATAAAGGCAGCGCCGCCACATCCGCCGCCGATCACTGCTCCTGGGGCACTCCACGACGTATCTCCAGCAATTGTCCATGCAATCACTGCTCCCAACGCACTCAGTGACATCACGCCGCTCCAGCCGGGATCGTGAACTTCTCCGTTCCCTGCGATCCGTTCCAGGATCAGCGCCGCGAACGCAGTGAGAGCACCGGCGCAGCACGCCAGAAGCGCCCTGGGGAGCCGTATGTTGAACAGAATGGCTGCTGCGGCAAGATCTGCGGCTGGCGCAACGAACGCAGTCACCAGGCGTTCTGGTGGGAGCGTCACAGCGCCAAGCGCAAGGTTCAGCACAAACAGAATGCAGAGCAAAACGCCAGCGAACGCCCCGAACCAGACAATCCCCCTTCTCGGAGCGCTCGATGGTAACTCTAACGTTCGTTCCATCATACACCCCCGATCGTTCTACTTGAGGTGTGTGTCGTCTGTCACCCCTGGCGACGACCGTCATCCAGGCGCGGCAGCGCGTGAGCCAGACGCTGCCCGGCGGGCTGGTCGTTCCGCGCTCATGCGCCACCCGTCCCAGCGGTGACGGCCATCTATGCCAGATCACCCATGCGCTCGAAACGGCTTGCCACGCGGTTCGGGAACCAGGTCGGGGCGGTTGGTGTCGAGCACGATCTCGTGCAACTCCAGTTTGCTCGGCGCGCTGAATGCTTCAGGAGGCAGACTGTTCGAGCGCGCGTGACCCAGGCGAAACGCATCTGAGCGCACCCAGTTCTCGAAATGCTCCCGACTCTCCCAGATAGTCAGGACGATGTACGGATCGCCGGGATTGACCGGACGCAATAACTGATTGCTGACGAACCCCGGCATGGTATCGACCAGACCGGCGCGGTTGCGGAAGTTCTCCTCAAACAGGTCGGCGTAGTCGGGATTAACAAAGATACGATTGGCGGTTGTGATCATCAGAGTCTCTCCTGTCGCTCTCGTTTCAAACGTCGGATCCGAGCCGATGCTGTGGGCTCAAGCACCTCGTCAGGTCGGGCAAGTCCTTCTGGGCTTTTACGCTCTCAGCAGAGGCGTATGGTCTTTGAGTCATCAATCCGGCAGTCGCCATACAAAGCTGCGAAGGCCGGCTTCGCATTCCGCAGCCTGTGACTTTCGTCGCTGGGCGGGAGGTGGAGAGTGGAAGATGTACTCAAAAATCATGATCCCCTGGCTGGCGAGAAATCGCTCTTGCGCCCGGTTGCCGCCGTTGCAGCGCTCCAGGTGCTGCGACGCACCCATACGTCAGGGCTGCGTACCACGCCATCCAGGACCACTGATCGGCAGTGATGGATGGCGACTCTCGCACACTGGTTGGTTGAGGCGTCGTTGCGTCCGGTTGCTGCGCAGACCCTGGCGGATCGCCCTTCAGATCGCGTTGCAGGGAACGCAGTTGCGCGCTGACCTGCGCCAGATAGATGGCAATGGTGACCCAGACCAGCAACATCGTCGCCATCGAGACATAGATCGCAGATGTGCTCTCGCTCATGCCAGCGCTACCTTTCGCTGTGCTATCTGCACTTCGAGACTCAAGACCCGTGAACGAACCAGGAACATCCAGACGAACAGCATGGTGAAGCCGATGTTGGATGCCAGAAAGACCCACAGTGTGCGCTGGTTCGCCAGCAACCCGCTCCCCGGCGCTTCCATATTGATGCGCGCTTCGCCGCGCTCCAGATCGACCGACTCAAGCGTCAGCGTGAAGCGCTGTCCAGGGAACGTCGGTCGGTCGGTGTAGCTGCGCGTCGTCAGATCGTAGCCGGGTTGCACGATTGCCTCGCTCGCCAGACCCGGCGTGCTGACTTTCACCTGTGCAACAGCAATGTCTCCATGCCGTTCGAGACCCAACAACTGCACCTTCTGATCGCCGATCTGTCCGACGTGCCCGATCTTCAGCGTAATACCATCACAGTCGCTGCCTTTGATGAAGGCGCAGTTCGGGTGCAGCGTACTTTCCGCCATACGCGGCGCAACGAACATCAGGAATGGCATCGTCACAAATGCAAACAGACTGTAGACCGCCGCCATACGTCGCCGCCGCTCCGGGTCGTCGATAGCGCTGCGGAGCGCAAAGAGCGCGGCGTAGATCAACAGCAGGATCAGAATCGTCACCTGGCGCGGATCCCAGTTCCAAAAAACGCCCCAGGCGATCTGCGAGAAGACCATGCCGGTCAGCGTTGCCAGCAGGGTGAAGATCAACCCACCCTCGGCGGCGGCTGTCGCTTTTGCGTCATCGTTGGGACGTCGACAGCGAAGGTAAAGCGCGCTGTACACTGCCGAAACCGTAAACGCAATAACCGCCACCCACGCCGTCGGAACGTGGACGATAACGATCCGTCCGGCGTCACCCAGCCCCTGGTACGGTGGGATGACGACAAACGTGGCAATCGTCACACCTGCCAGCCACACACCAACGAGCAGTTTCCCGATGGATCCAGGTCCTTGAGCCATGCACGTCTTTCCTTTCGTAGGGCGCAATGCCAGAGATGCTTCAGTTATTGTCAAACGCCAGCGGCAGCGGAACAGGCGTCAGATTCAGTTTCTGGCTTGCTGCGCGGCAGAGTTGCACAAATACGAGCAGATCGCGGGGGGTAAAGCGCAGGACCACGTTATCGAACGCCAGGAGCAGCGCTCCATACTTCTGATCAATCCAGATGCTGCGTTCGACGCCAGCGTGCGCAACACATCCCGCAGTCACCGAGTCGTTCTGCATTGCAGCCTCCGCCAGACTGTGCATGAGACTGAAATCGTTCTGATTCACAGCCATAGCGAACGGACCGAAGTCTAGCTGCAATCGCCCATCGCTGAGGAGCAAAATATGCCAGTCGCGTCCACTATGAGCCAGCACGCGATACGGGGCGAGACGGAAATCCATAGACGCTCCAGTCACGAAGTTATCCCCAACCATACTGTCGCCTGGCGCGCAGGATCAACGCCAAGAAGAACGGTCCCCCTGCAAACGCGGTAATCAATCCAACCGGAATCTCAGCAGGCGCCGCCATGGTGCGCGCCAGCAGATCCGCCAACACGAGCAGACTGGCGCCGCCAAGTGCGCAGGCAGGCAACAGAAGCCGATGGTCCGGTCCGGCAATCAGGCGCACAATGTGCGGAACGATCAACCCGATGAAGCCAATCGGACCCGCAAGCGCCACAGCGGCGCCGGTGGCGAGCGCCGCCAGCAGAATAACGGTGCGTTTCACCCGTTCAACTTCGATACCCAGATGACGTGCCTCGCTCTCACCGAGCGCAAACAGGTTGAGCGCCCGCCCCAGGCGCGACGCCAGCAGCAACGCCAGCCCGATCCACGGCGCAGCAGCCAGCAGGGTCTCCCAGAGCGCGCCCCCTAACCCGCCCATTGTCCAGAAGACAATCGAACGCAATTGCGCATCGTCCGCCAGATAGGTCAACAATCCAGTAGTTGCGCCAGCCAGCGCATTGAGCGCCAGCCCGACCAGGAGCAGGGTTGCCACATCGGTGTGTCCATGACGCTGAGCCAGCCGATAGACCAGGAACGTCGTTGCTGCACTGGCAAGGAACGCCGCCAGCGGCAGGGTCATCAACCCAAACGACGATAAGCCAAACACAATGACCGCCACGGCGCCGAGCGCCGCACCGCTGCTGACACCGATCAAGCCGGGGTCAGCCAGCGGATTGCGGAATATCCCCTGAAGCAGCGCGCCGCTCACTGCCATCCCTGCGCCGACCAGCATGCCGAGCAACACCCGCGGTAGACGGATCATCCAGAAGATCGCCTCCTGTTGCGTGCTGACCGGCACATCAATCAGAATGCCGATTTTCTTGAGCAGAATGGCGCTGATGACATCTGGTGGCACAGCGACAGATCCGATGCCCGCACCAAGCGACATCGACGCCAGCAGCAGCAGGATCAGCGCCGGCAGCAGCCCGATCCGTCGCCATCCCGGACGATGTTGCAGCATCGCAGAGGTCTGAACCGTCGATGCCGCGCTCACGGTCGTCCCTCCTGCGGGGCAAACTCGTAAAACGCAATGGCAAGATCGGTGAGCGCCTGACCGGTGCGGGGACCCATGCCGAGCAGATAGAGATCATCGAGTGCAATGATCCGGCGCTGTTTCCCGGCTGGTGTGTCAGCGAGACCGGGGATGGTCAGCAGACCATCGATGCCGCCGACCGACTCTAACCCTTTCTCCAGCACCAGAATCACATCGGGTTGCACAGCAATGACCACTTCGGGACTCAACGGTTTGAACTCCACAATCCCTGCCTCGGCGCCTGCGTTAAGCCCGCCAGCGGCGGTTATCATCACATCGATTGGCGTCCTAACCCCGGCAACCTGCTGCACGTCCGTGCCGCGCAGGTAGAGAAAGAGAACGTGCGGCGGATTTGTTATCCGGTTTGCCAGGTCGCGCGCGCGGGCAATCTCGGCTTCGACCTGCGCTGCGAGGCGTTCACCGCGCTGCGGGATGCCAAGCGCCTGAGCGACGAACCGGATTTTCTGCACCGGCGCATCGAGTATTGGCGGGTCAGCAGTGATCGCCACCGGCACGCCTGCGGCGCGGATCTGCGCCAGCGCCTCGGGTGGACCGGCAGCCTCATCGCCAATCACGAGCGTCGGGTTGAGCGCCAGGATTCCTTCGGCGCTCAACCGCCGCTGATAGCCGATGTTCGGCAGCGCCTTGGTGCGTTCGGGCGGGTATGTGGCGCTGCTATCGACCCCGACAACATAATCCCCGATACCCAGCGCAAAGATGATTTCGGTAATGTCGCCGTTCAGACTAACGATCCGCTCGATCGACGTAATGGTGACCTGCTCTCCCTGATAATCGACGACGGTCGCGGGAAGTTGCGGTTCCGCCTCGCCTGGAACAACCTCGATGATGCCTGGCACATTCGTGGATGCAGGTGTCGTGAGTGACGAAGAAGCGGGAACTGTCGTTGCAGCGGGCGGCGCCACACCGGAGGACGACGGCGTCCCGCATGCGGTAAGCAGCGCCACACACGTCAGGCTGAACCCAAGAACCATCTGATGCAGCCAGCGTCCGGCTGCGGATGAAGGGCAATACCATCTCCAGGCCGTCATTATGCGCCTCCTCATGTGAGTTGAGACCGATGATCAGGGAATGTCAGCAATAGCGGCGTGCCCGTATGCGGGTGCGGGTGGATCGTTACCATCACCCCATAGACGTTGCTCAGCAACTCGGAACGCAACACATCCCAGGGTGCGCCAATGGTGACGAGCCGACCCTGATGGAGGACTCCGATTCGGTCAGCATACGCGGCTGCCAGGTTGAGGTCGTGGAGCACGATGATCGCAGCCCCGCCGGTTTGGGCGGTTGCGCGCGCCAGGCGCAGCGCCGCGTGCTGATGGCGTAGATCGAGCGCAGCGGTTGGTTCGTCAAGCAGGAGCAGCGGCGCCTGCTGCGCCAGCACCCGCGCCAGACTGGCGCGGGTCTGTTCTCCGCCCGAAAGAGTCGGAAACAGCCGCTGCGCAAATGGTGACATTTCCGTTTGGGCAAGGGCTTCCTGGGCAATCGCACTATCTGCTGGCTCCTCCGCCCTTCCGCGCAGGTGCGGCGTGCGCCCCATCATTACTACCTCGAAGGTCGTAAAGGGAAACGTCACATTGATGCGCTGACGCAGCACTGCGCGTCGCAGCGCCTGGTCATTGGCGCGCATCCGGTCGATCGGAACGCCATCCAACAGAACACGCCCCGTCGCCGGGCAAAGGTCGCCAGCAAGCAGGCTGAGCAACGTGCTCTTCCCTGCGCCGTTTGGACCGACGATCGTTACCACTTCACCGGCGTTGACTGCCAGGGAAATATTGTCGATCAGGCAGCGATCGTCCGCGTGATATGTGATGGCGCATGCTTCGATGATTGGAGCGGACACAGATCCCCCAATCCAGGCGCGATAGGGACGCGTGTGGTGTTCGACAGACCAGGAGTATGATTGTATGACCTGCTAACGTTGGAGGTTAGTATAATCTAATAAACACTATTTGTTAACCAGAAACAAAGAAAACAGTGAAAAGTGTCGAAAGCGGATTGTAGCGCGCAGGAGGTCGAAAGGTGGGAAGGTTGCAGGGGCTGCCCGTTCCGTATTGAACGTTGAAGGTGGGAAAGTGGACGAACGTCCCCGACCTTCGAGGTCTGCGCCATATATCTGTCCCTGCCGTTGCGCGTTACCGGCGGCAGGGAGCGCGCCCATGCCAGGAATGCCGCCCGACCTCACGGGTCTTGGGGGAAGGTTGCAGGCGCAGGTGGTGGATGGGTCTCTCTTGCGCAGTATGGGAGGACTTCCACGTGAAACGGTTCATATCACTGATGGCATGCTTGCCGCAACCGCCTTCAGGCACTCATCTGCGACTACCGCGACCATTCTGGTCTCTACCAGACACGTGGCGTGACCGTGCCGCAACAGGGCTGACCGGTTCAGGCGGGCGCCAGCAGACGCACAGGCAGTCGCAATGTCCGCGTCCGTCTTATCACGTTTGTTGGGGTAAGGCGTGATCCTGGCTGCGCGTCTTCAGGCGCCGTCTCAGCATTTCAATCGTCGTCGAGCAAAAGAAGCGGCGATGCTGCTCAAAGCCAAGGCGTTCATACCAGGTGCGCGCGTGGTCGTTCTCCCACCCGACTTCCAGTTCCACCACGCGGCAGCCGTGAACATGGGCATAGGGCAGCAGGCTCGCCAGCAGGTCGCGCGCCAGCCCGCGCCCGCGCCACGCAGGAGTCACATACAACTCATCGATCAGCAGGAAACGTCCGCCTGCCTCAATCGACAACCCCAGCGACCCGACAATGTACCCGACGATGTCGCCATCGATGGCGGCGACGTGAACCGCGCCATACTCAGGGTGATCCAGCAGCACGCAAAAGGCGTCATAGGTACGTTGCGGGTCGAATGGATCGCCGTCGCCGGTGTGGAGCGCCTCGACCAGCGGCAACAGCGCGTCGAGGTCGCTGTGGGTGAAGGGGCGGATGGAAGGTGTAGGGTGTTGCATCGCTGCCTCAATCTCACCATGCGTGAATGCGCACTGGCGCACGGCGGAGACAGGTCGCGCGTGGCGCTTCTGGTCGTTTCGCGCCACCTCGTGTGCCTTCGTGGTCTTTGTGGGTCACATCCAGCAGGCGCACGGCGGAGACAGGTCGCGCGTGGCGCTTCTGGTCGTTTCGCGCCACCTCGTGCGCCTTCGCGGTCTTTGTGGAATTCGCCAGAAATGTGCATGGGGCGCACTGCGGTACGCCCCATACGACGGTATGACCCCCGCGTCTCACAACGGCGCCATCAATGGAACTGCTCCTCCTCAGTCGAACCGGCGAGTGCGGTCGTCGAGGACAGACCACCAGAGATAATCGTTGACACCTCATCGAAGTAACCGGTTCCCACCTCGTGCTGATGCCGGGTTGCGGTATATCCTTCTTTCTCGGCAGCGAATTCCGCCTGCTGCAACCGCACATAGGCGGTCATTCCTTCGGCGGCGTAGGCTTTGGCGAGTTCGAAGGCGTGGTAGTTGATCAGATGCCAGCCAGCCAGCGTGATGAACTGGAACTTGTACCCCATCGCTCCCAGTTCGCGCTGAAACTTCGCAATCGTCGCGTCGTCCAGGTTGCGCTTCCAGTTGAACGACGGCGAGCAGTTGTACGCCAGCAGCTTGCCGGGGAACTTCGCGTGGATGCCTTCGGCAAACCGGCGCGCCTCGTCCAGGTCGGGATGCGCCGTCTCACACCAGATCAGATCGGCATACGGCGCATATGCCAGACCGCGAGCGATCGCCGCATCCAGGCCGCTCTTCACGCGGTAGAACCCTTCCGGCGTGCGTTCGCCGGTGATGAAGGGCCGGTCGTACTCATCGGCATCGGAGAGGAGCAGCGTCGCCGCCTGCGCATCGGTGCGCGCGATCAGCACTGTGGGCACGTCGAGCACATCGGCTGCCAGGCGCGCCGCCGTCAGCGTGCGGACGAACTGCGACGTCGGCACGAGCACCTTGCCGCCCAGATGACCACACTTCTTTTCCGACGCCAGCTGATCCTCGAAATGGACGCCCGCTGCGCCCGCTTCGATCATCGCCTTCGTCAATTCGAAGGCATGGAGCGGACCGCCAAAGCCTGCCTCGGCGTCAGCAACGATCGGCGCATACCAGTAAATGTCATTCTTCCCTTCCGATGCGTGGATCTGGTCGGCGCGCATGAGTGCGTTGTTGATCCGCCGCACGAGCGCCGGGACGCTGTTCGACGGATAGAGACTCTGGTCGGGATAGGTCTGTCCCGCAAGGTTCGCATCGCCGGCGACCTGCCAGCCGCTCATGTAGATCGCCTTGAGACCGGCGCGCACCATCTGCGTCGCCTGTGCGCCGGTCAGTGCGCCAAATGTGGCGACATACGGCTCGGTTCGCAACATGTCCCACAGCCGTCGCGCCCCTGTGCTCGCCAGTGTGTACTCCACCTTCAACGTCCCGCGCAGCCGCACCACGTCGGCGGCGGTGTAGTCGCGGCGGATGCCCTGCCAGCGCGGGTCGGTCGCCCAGCGGCGCTCCAGATCGGCGATTTCCTGGTCTCGATGGAAAGCAACCATAGCACCACTCCCTTGTGTCATTCAATCCAAACGGCGGTAGCCGGGGATGGTCAGGAACTCCACGAATTCGTGCGACAGCGTCAGTTCGTCGAGCAGTTCAGCCGCCAGCGCGAAGTGATGATCTCCCGTGCGCGCTGAGACGAGCGCGTGCAATTCTGTCTCACGGATCGCTTTATACATCGCTTCGTCGATCGTGCGTCCATCGTCCAGCCTGGCGTTGTAGCGCACCCATTGCCAGATCTGCGAGCGCGCGATCTCAGCCGTCGCCACATCTTCCATCAGGTTGAAGATCGCCACGGCGCCCCGACCGCCCAGCCATGCCTCGATGTACTGCAACGCGACATTGATGTTGTTGCGCAATCCTGCCTCGGTGATTGTCCCCTGCGGGATTGCCAGCAGATCGGCGGCGGTCACGTGCACCTCCGGCACGTAACGGATCTGGTGGTCGCCCTGATACGCAGTATTGAAGACCTCGAGCACGGTTGGCGCCAGATCGGGATGCGCCACCCAGGCGCCATCGAACCCCTGCTTCGCCTCACGCTCCTTGTCAGCGCGGACCTGCGCCAGCGCGCGTTCGGTAATCTCCGGCTCGCGCCGGTTCGGAATAAACGCCGACATGCCGCCAAGCGCGTGGGCGCCGTGCTTGTGGCAGGAATAGACCAGGAGTTCCGCTGCCGAACGCAGGAAATGCGTCGTCATCGTCACCTGAGCGCGATCCGGAAAGATCCAGTCGCTGCGATGGTTGAAGGTCTTGATGAAACTGTAGATATAGTCCCAGCGTCCCAGGTTCAAGCCGCTGCTGTGCTCACGCAATTCGTAAAGGATTTCTTCCATCTCGAACGCAGCAAGAATATGCTCAATCAGCACCGTTGCGCGGATCGTGCCGTGCGGAATGCCAAGCCGCTCCTGTGCGAAGTTGAACACATCGTTCCACAGCCGGGCTTCCAGATGGCTTTGCATCTTTGGCAGATAGAAATACGGACCGCTGCCGCGCCGGAGCAACTCGTGCGCATTATGGAAAAAATAGAGACCAAAGTCGAAGAAAGCGCCGGCCACCGGCTCATCATCGACGTGCAGATGCTTCTCGACAAGATGCCAGCCGCGTGGACGCACTGCCAGGGTGGCGATGGCATCGTTCAGGCGATACTCGCGCCCCTCCGGGCTAACGAACGTGATCGTCCGGCGCACGGCGTCGCGCAGGTTGAGCTGCCCCTGCACCATATTCTCCCAGGTTGGCGCATTCGCGTCCTCAAAATCAGCCATAAACACCTGCGCACCGGAGTTCAGGGCATTGATCACCATGCGCCGGTCGGTCGGACCGGTGATCTCCACCCGCCGGTTCGAGAAATCGGCGGGGATCGACGCAACCTTCCAATCGCTGCCGCGAATCTCTGCCGTCTGAGGCAAAAAATCGGGCATTGCGCCCGCCCTGATGTCTGCCCAGCGCTGCTCGCGCGCCGCAAGCAACGCGCGCCGGCGATGCTCGAACTGACGCGCCAGGGCGGCCACAAAATCAAGCGCTTCAACCGTGAGGATCTCCGACCACTCTGGTCGAGTTGGACCGAGAATTTCGACACGCTGCGGTGTGTCCACTGTTTTCCTCCTTGAAACAACCAGGCGCACTTTCCATATTAGTGACGCCAGTTACAATCTTGCGTCGCGCGGAGGGAGAACACCGGTTCTCGGAGCGACGGCTCCTTCAGTATACCCTATGTTGCGCTGCATCATGCGGAGGATCGGGCAAAAAAGGCGTTATGATAAGGAAATCCAATCATTCTATTGAGATTCGCTGCTCTCCGGCGTACCCGTTGAACGACGCACCGCGCAGGAAACCAATCAGTGTCATATTGAACTGTCGCGCCAGGGTGACCGCCAGGCTTGATGGCGCCCCGACCGCCGCAACGACCGGGATTCGCGCCATCAGCGCCTTCTGCAGGATCTCGAACCCGGCGCGCCCGCTGACCAGTAGTATCGCCCGGTTCAATACAGCAAGACGCCCCTGGAGCAGATGTGCGCCGATCAGCTTATCCACTGCGTTGTGCCGTCCGATATCTTCGTGCAGCGCAAGGAGGTCGCCGTCAGTCGTAAACAATGCCGCAGCGTGAAGCCCGCCGGTTTTCTGGAAGAGCGCTTGCGCCCGGCGAAGTGTGGCATCGATGCCGGACAGAACAGGAAGCGCGATCCGCACTCCATCGTCATCGGGCAGCGGCATACAACCGCGGGTGCGTAGCGCTTCGAGCGATGCTTTGCCGCAAACGCCGCACGATGACGAAATGTAGAACATGCGTCGGGCGTGGGTCAGGTCGGGTTGCACCCCCGGACGCATGTCAACCGTGAGGGTGTTGAAGCGCGACTCTGCATCAACGTCTGGCCCGGTGCAGTAGCGAATGGTCGTGATGTCGTCACGCTCACGCACGATGCCTTCGCTGAACAGAAACCCGGCAGCCAGCTCAAAATCTTCACCCGGCGTGCGCATGATCGTCGTCAGCGGGATGATGTGCGCACCATCGGCGCTGTGGAGCGCGAGCCGGATTTCCAGCGGCTCTTCGACAACTAGCGCATCCCGGTCGCGCGTCAGCCGTCCATTGCGCACTCTGACGATGGTGCGCCGTTGCGTATTGGGTTGGGTCAGCATGGCAGTCTCTGGAAAAAATGCGATCGCTGAAATAAGGATGCGCCTTGGGACTCTCCACTCTCAGCCCTTCACGCGCAGCCGCAACGTTCAATTCATCATCAGCCAACACAAAAACGAGCGACGGCAGCCTGCTGCCCGCACAAAGCGCATGAATTTCCAGAGCCGCTGCCATGCCAGCCGTGCAGCCTTATAATCGCGCAGGGCGTGGGTCTCCGCCACGCTCATCGCACGGGTGATGACGGCATCTGTCAACTCGACAATCGAACACGCACGTGCGAAGTCTGAATGAACGGTGCTCCAGGCAGCCAGATCATCGGCGCCAACCATGCTTCATCTGTGCGCTCGATGGATGATGGCAGCAGTGATCTCAACGGGGATGATTGCCGCAATGAAAATCTCATGACGCAGTGCGGGTTCGAATGAACATCAAGACGGATCCTGTCGCCTGGATATAACCCTTGACCGGCACGCTGCTGTCCAGGCAGGAATCTGTCGTCTACCCGCGATCCACGATGATCGTCTGCGTGATCGACGTGCCCTGAACCTGGACGAATGATTGTCTGGATCTGTGAAAGGAGATCTTGATCTTCCTGACTGATCCGGCGCCCGGCGGAGACTGGTAGAAGGTCTGACGTTTGCGCATCTCGTCGTAAGAAGCCAGCCGCTCTTGCGCGACCTGGCGGACCTGGAGCAATTTTTGTGGTTCGAGACGCTTGATAGACTCAAGCGCCTGAGAAGGCATCGTCTGAAACATCCCCACCCTCCGTGCTACTTTGCACAATTGTACCGTCTTCTACAGCAGAAGACAAATATGTTGCAGCACCCGACGTCGCTCTCCGGCTTTCTGTTCGCAATTGTGAATTTTCAGCAACTCCGGGTATGAGTTGTCAGGAGATAGCTACGGTGTGCGTGCAGAGACAAGGTACTTGTACAGTTCTTTCCTGGATGTCCTCTTCCTGATCGGGCGCACGTTGATGTCCACGAAACCACGCGCTTTGAATATGCTGGCGAAAATTTCTTCGACGGGCACAATCACTCCGTAGAATTTTGAGTTTCCGACGATGTCGTTAATCAATATCAGCAAGAATCTCTCGAACCAAATGTACAGAGTAGTCTGGAGTAAGTCTGATCCATCCATAGCGCGTGTTTCTAAGGTTTGCTTTGTGAGTCAGGTGATTGAATAGTCCAGAGCGCTGCGATGTCATTTTTGTCCTTCAGAAAGCAACTGCTCGAGTACAGTCTCGACTTTTTTCCTGATCTTTTCGGAGTGCCTGGTGAAGAAGTCTGCCAGATCGTATCCTATCACGTCTCTACAAAAAGCATATGTGCTCTCAGTATGCGTTGCAGATTTGCAATTATGGCTCCTCCATATCCAGCCGCTGCACCGTCACAATGGCTTTGTACGCAGGCACGCCAGAGCCGGGATCGCGGCGATGGGACGCGATCAGAACGTTGCCTTCGGGCCAGTGAACCTGCACGTTGCGCGGTTTCATCGGCGCGTACTTCACCCGCGCTCGCATGTCGCCTGCTTCCGACCGGATGATCACCAGGTCGCCTTCGCGCACGCCGAGCGCAGCGGCATCGTCGGGGTTGATGAGTACATCGTCGCGCCGTGCGCCGTTGAGCGGGTCGCGTTCGCCGTGGATAAGCGAGTTGAACTGCTTGCCGCGGCGCGTTCGGAGGAAAAATGCGCCATCGGGCAGCGCTGTGTCTGGCGGCGTCAGCGGCGTCATCACTGCGCGACCGTCGGGTGTGGCGAACATGCCGCCACGACACAGGATGCGCCCGCCCCACTGCACATGGTCGCCAGCGCGCCGCAACCGCTGAATGCCGTCGTACTCCGGTATGATCCGCGCAATTTCGTCGCGGATCTGCTGCCCATTCTCGAAGTGGACGAGATGGGCGCGCTCCGGCGCCACCCGTTCCGCCACCTGCACGAAGATCTCCCATTCGCTGCGCGCTTCCGCCGGCGGCGGCACAATCTGCGGCGAAAAGATGACCTCGCGCTCAGTGCTGGTCTCGGTTCCGCCATCACGCTGCTCGTAGCGCGTGGCGGCTGGCAGCAGAATGACAGTATCCGCCGGATCGACGAGCATCTGTGAGGTGAGGATAATATCCTGATGCACCCGCAGCGCCGGGCGCGCCAGCGCTGCGCGGATGTACTCCGGGTCGGGCAGCGTGTCGAGGAAGTTGCCTCCCGCCGCATAGAAGACGTCGATCGCGCCAGCGTGCGCCGCGTCGAGCATATCGCCGCAGGTCAGCCCTTTCCACGCTGGCACGTCGAACCCCCACTGCGCGCTCAACCAGTGCGCCTGCTCGTCATTCACCGGTCGTCCGCCGGGGAAGGTGGTGGCGGTACACCCCATTTCGCCGCCTCCCTGAACGCCGCTATGCCCGCGAATCGGCATAACGCCGCAGAACTCGCGCCCAACGAAGCCGCGCGCCAGCGCCAGGTTCAGGATCGCTTTGACATTCTCGACGCCGTATTCGTGCTGGGTAACCCCCATGCTCCAGACGAACACCGCACTCTTCGCCTGCGCCAATATCTCAGCAAAGGCGCGCATGTCCTCGCGGCTGGCGCCGCTGGCGCGCTCCAGCAGATCCCACGACTGCGCTTCGAGGTGCGCTTTCACCTCTGGAAAACCGCTGGTGTGCTCCGCGACGAATGCGCGGTCGATCCAGTCGTTTTCGATCAGGCGCCGGAGCGTTCCGTTCAGGAACGCAATGTCGCCGCCGGTGTGGATCTGGAAGAAATGGTCGGCAAGGCGTGTGCCGAACAGCGCACTCTCGAAGACGCTCGGCACCCAGTAGCGTTCCAGTCCCGGCTCGCGGTACGGGTTCACCACAAAAATGCGTGTGCCCTGCTGCTTCGCGTAGTAGAGGTATTTGGTCGTGACCGGCTGGTTGTTCGGCGTATCGCTGCCAATGAAAATCAGCGCATCGGTTCCGATCCAGTCGCGGTAGCTGCACGTCGAGGCGGCCACGCCGAGCATCTGCTTCATGGCGGTCGTGCTGGGTGCATGGCACAACCGCGCAGCGTTGTCCACATTGTTCGTGCCGAGGAACCGCGCCGCTTTTTGCGCCACATAGTACGTTTCGTTCGTGATGCCGCGCGAGGTCAGGTAGAACGCTACACGCTGCGGATCGGTCGCGCGGATGCGGTCGGCAATCAGGTCGAGCGCCTGGTCCCACGTGATGCGCCGGAACCCGGCGTCGCCGCGCCGACGGATCATCGGGTAGGGCAGGCGACCGAGGGCGCGCAGTTGCCTGCCGTTCAATGCGCGCAACTCCGCGACACCGTCGAGACAGCGGATGTCAAGCGGCGGCATGGTATTGAGCCGCAGCAGGTGCAGCCGCACGGTGCAGAGGTGAATGCCATCCATCGTAAAATCGCGCAGACCGGTGGTGCCGAGGGCGCACCCATCGCACACGCCGTCGCGCAGGATGCGCCATGCAGCGCCGAGATTATCGCGGTTCTCCCAGATGGCGCGCACGATTTCCCAGTAATGGTTCGGCTTCACGTGGCCCAGCCCATTGGGAACAAGACTGACCCACGTGGCGGGGTTGAAGCCGCGCAGTTTCATAGCGCCTCCTTTGCGGTTGCGGAGAAAAGGGGATGACTACCACATATTGTACCAGGGATCACGCCCTCGTTGAGGTAGACGACCGGCGCAACGGCAGCCAGATCAGAGCGAGTAGCGCCAGGCTGACGGCGTGGAGCGGCAATCGCCACCACCAGGGGGCAACCTCGTCGAATGCTGGCGCCGGTTGCGCCGCCGACCAGAGCGGCACGGTTTTCGACCAGGCCAGAAATGCGTCGCCAACCGCGGGACTGAACGGCGCGAGCGCCGCCGGCGCATCCAGGCGGTCGGCAACCCGCCACGCCTCCGCGATCGCCTGCGCGCGCAGCGGGTCGTCAGCAGCGACCGCAGCGCCGACATCGACCCACGCAAGACCGTACAACACATGGCTGAAGAAGAACCCTTCGGGGAAGAGTTGCTGCATCTCCTCGCCGGCGCCGCGATCCAGCGCCCCACGCAAGAACCGCAGTTGCGCAACCGCATCCGGCGGAACACGCCCCGGTCCCGCCACATCCGTCGGCGGCAGATAGAGCCGAAGCCGGATGAGCAGGAGGGGAATGGTGCAGAGGAGGGCGATGAACTGAATGATGCGGCGGATAATGGTCATTGGCTACGAAATGAGGGCGTCAGGGGTGATAATGCGATATGCGGCGTTGCAGGAAACCACACTGCGATACACACGGGAAAGGCCGCATTGGTATTGACGGCTTGCGTCTTCTCCGCATCAGCCCATTCGATCAATCGTGCGGTCGGACCATGATGCCGCAGCCCCAGGTCAACCGGACCTCACCGCCTTTCGGACAATCGCGCCAGAGCGAGCGGCGGTCGGATCCGAGCGCGCCGAGCAGGGCTTCGAGCGAGGCGGCGCCCTGATATGCCAGCCCGTCTGACTCGTCCGCTGTGATCGGCAGGGTTATCCGGGATTGGGGATCATCTCCGTCAATCCAGTCGATCGTTTCGGTGAATACAGAGAGGAACCGCTGACCGCATCGCGGGCACGCAAGGACCTGAACTGTGAAATGAGACTCATCAACGAGCGTTGTGACGCCAACCAGTCGCGAACGGGCGCGCCGGGCTTCGCCTGGGTCGTCGGGCCAGCAGTCATCACAGCCGTATTCGGGAGCATTCGTTCCGTACTCTGCCATTCAACGCCTCCTTCAGCAGGAACCTGGCCCGCCTGACGCCCTGGACATCACCTGCGCCGCGCCAATCGATTGAAATGACGGTTGGCACGAAATCTTATCGCAAAATGCCGCCGATCGCAGGCTGCCTGGCGGCGGCAGGTGCATGCCGTTTTTGAGCAGCTTGTGCCACCGGCTGAACGGCTATTCCACAACGAGCACAACGATCGCCGACTGTCCACATGCTGAACCTGCTTCGAACTCTCAGGGTTTGCGCGCAAGAACCCACAGATATGTGATCTCCTGGCGCTGTTCTGTTTGCTGTTCCATGTCGTAACTACTAAAGAACATCGGCGCCCCAAGCCGGGCGCTGACACTCCCAGCTCTCTCCACTGCCTCCGTCCCAAGCAGCAGATAGCCACCTGTCCTCAACCGGGTTGCAATACGGCTAAAAATCGCTGCGTGTTCCTCACGCGGCAGATGTTCAAGAGGGTAGAATGATGCCATTGCATCAAACGATGCTGGCGGAAAAGAGATAGCGCTGAGATCGGCATGGAGGAAGACGCTGCCTGGCACATTCTGCCGCGCCTTAATGATCTGTGCCTCCGAGATGTCAACACCAGTCACCTGATGCTGGCGGGCCAGAGCAATATCGGCAGGGTTGCCCGAACCACAGCCCAGGTCGAGGACGGAGGCGCCAGATGGAAGCGCAGCCGGGAGCTTTTCCAGCCAGCGCATGCGCGGCCAGGCCGCCTGCTGTTCCAACCGGGCGTAAGCATCGGCACCCTGATCATAACCCTTGTGCCACGACCTGTTTTGGATCGAGCGTGTCTGAGTTATGGGACAAGACGGCCTCCTTTATTGACCCGGCCGCTTCGAATTGGAGCGGCAAGAAAGAAGCAATGCGCGACGATTGTCTTGAGCGCCGCCCAACGGCAAGCGTTAGCGGCGGGCGGGGGAATTGGCAGAAAAAAGCCAAAGGCAGAGCTCAAAGGCGCTGAATCCCCTTGGGCGGGGCAACGCCCCTGCCTGTCCAGTACACGCAATGTTGGGCGCAATTTCAGCCTGGTGCAAAAAACGTCCAACGAAATTACTTCTCTCTACTTAAAAAAGCATCTAAAAAGGAGTACACCAAAGGATCGGAAACCCACCTTGTATTAAATGTTTAGGTGATTATATGCAATTTATATGCGAATAGCAACTTTTCTCTTGCACGGACCCGAGCGAGGAAATCGAAAGACCAGGGGTTTCTAGCCTTTTTATAGACAAGATTCCAAACAAGAGCGCCCTAGTAATCCTAGAAAGATGGCTACAACATAGAAAGACGCTGTTCCAAAATTTTCAAAAAGACCACTTGTTCCGAGTAATAATCCAACTATAAGCATGACAAAAAGCGTTGCTGATGTGGCTTTTATTGACGCTACCATATATGGTCTCCTTTTTTGACTACCACAGCGACATTTACACGATCTGCGCAAATGTCGCTGTGTCTGGAATCCGTGTATTTTAGGTCTACATTCACAGGAAATTTTCAGAATGAGTGTTCTATTGACCTATACAGATTTCGCCGCAGACTAAAACTCCAGTTCCACAAACTGCCACAGCAAACCTGAGAAAAACCGGACCCGCCCATCTGCAAGCAACTGCGCTAGGTGTGCAGATGTCAGGTATGCATCGCCACAAACAGTCAAAATAACTGCTACTTGCAACTATAGAGCCGTCATCGACGATTTGGTAATGACTAAAAACGGGTATTCGCCCGAATTATCCATAGATACGATTTTGATTTCTTCTCACCGTTCATGTTTGATTACACCGCAAAAGCCGATTTTTGCTAAGAATAGCAGTATCTTCAAAAGCCAATGTTACGACCTCTCCGGCGCCTACGCTGCTGACCGCCTTCTCATCACAGGGCGATTGCGCTGCGACTGAGCCACAACGACACGAGCAGGCTTTCACATCCCTGCCGCCTGCCCACCGACGAGACGGACCAACGGCACCGAGCTCAGCCGCTGCGACCGAGCGAGCGAAGCGGTCGGCTGCAAGCGCTTGTTGGGTTGCCTTTCGCTTAAGAAGACGCTCTTTTCTTTGCCAGGAATTTCATCAGTTCATCCTTGTCCATCACGGCGTCGTACAACTCTTTCCTTACTTCACGGCAGGTCATATCAATTCGTATGCGGCGCAAGAACTCTCGGAAATCACCATTAATGCTATACAACTTGTTCACAGTATCCCAATCAACAACTTCTTTCATTCTCGCTGGAAGTAGAATTTCCGTCGAGTCAGGGTCGTCAACATCCAAACGAATAACACCTATACCGAAGGCCGTTGATAGTCTCTTCAACTCATTCATGAAGTCATCATCGGTATCAATGGTAGCCGCTACCAAATACCCTTCATTTGCCCAGGATGAGTTTGAAACGGCTTGAAAAAAGGCTTCCCGTAGATTGGCTATTGATAATTCGCGTTTTAGTTCGAATGAGTACAACTTGACCGCAGTATTCCCCATTATTATGCTGACTTCTACGACTTCATTCTCCCAGTCACGAAACGGGAAGTAACACCCGAAAATATCTGGATGAACCCATTCTCCAAAACTTTTCTTGTCTGACTTGTTGTGGATGATGATCCTCGAATAGACTTTTAGATAATAAAAGCCATAATACACCATCAAGGGATGTAAATCTCTTTCGAGAAACCCAGGTTTTTAAATTGGTGGGGCAATCAGAGTTTCTTGAACTCTGTCGCCTAATCTATCAACTTGACTCTTGAGAGTGAAACGCTTGGGGCGCGCGCCAATTGGTGCAAATACTGTTGAAGGATTATCTCGAACGTCCACGTAAATCAACGCACCTAAAGTTGCCCACGGCGTTTTACCTTTGGAATCGACAAGTTTGTCATAACCTTTACTTACAGCAACTTGCCAGATTTCAGACGCTGTAAGAGGCTGTTCCACTTCGCTTAGAACCTTTTGAGCCATCTGTAGAAATGTGCTTGGCATTTCATCACCATACCTTCGTGATCACGACGAGGCAACCCAATGGCCGGGTTCAGCCGCACGCGAAGCGTGTCGGCTGCAACCCGTTGTTAGCGTCCCGTTCCCGCTTTCTCGCTTTGCATCAATGCGTCCCGAATCTCGCCAGGGCGTTTCACCACCGCCCAGCGCCAGCGGCCAAAGCCGCCGTGGGTGTTGACGGCTTGCACCCAATCCTCCAGATACCGGTGTTTGATGCGATCCTGCTCGTCCTCTTCGCCTTTGGTTTCCAGGATGAGCATCTCGCCGTTGGTCAGCCGCACGAGGAAATCGGGCCGGTATTTGCGCACCACACCCTGGTAGAGATAGGCAATCTCAAAGCCGATATGATCGTTCTTGACCCACGCCGCAACGTCATCGCTGTTGTCCAGGTGGAAGGCGTCGGAGGCCTCCCAGGTGCTGTCGTAGACGCAGACGTTGATGTGCGACTTTTGCGTTGGCGCGCACGGCTTGCCGGTGTACCAGGCAGTCATCTCGCCGGTGGAGCGCAGGGGATGGTCGCGGTCGAAGACCGGTTCCAGCCGTTCGGCGTTCTCCTGACGGACGGCGTCCAGCACGTGCTGGATGACGCGGCTCATGTTGAGGGTGATGATGAGGCGGCGGCGCAGTTCGTCCTGATAAAAGAGCGGCGGGCTGATGCGAATGCGGTCGGAGCGGATGAATTGCTCGACGATCCGCACCAACTGCGCCAGCAGGAACTCACGGCTGCCGCGCCACGTCTGTTTCATTTGGTCGAACACATCGCGCGCCGTCTCGAAGATGATGCGCTGGGTGCGGAATTCCTGCGCCAGGCGCTCCAGTTCGATGCGGCCGATTTTGGTTACGTCGGGTTTGCCTTCCAGGACAGGCGCCAGTTCGGCGACCTGGGCGGTCTCGGCGGCGTCCAATCCCAGCGGCGGCAGGCGCGACCAATCCACCGTGAGCCTGGGCTGAAGAACGTGTTCGATGCGCACCACGTTCGGCCAGCGAATCTCATAGGCGGCTTTGGCCGGGTCCACCTGAACAAGCGTTTTGGGTGTTGGCGGCGGGGGCGGGCCGCTTTCGGTGCTTTCGTGCGGCAGGAAGGTGAACGGCACGCCGAAGATATTGACGTACTCGGGGTCGAACAAGCCCGTTTGCGGGTTGATTTCGTAAGAGGTACGCCGCAAGCCGCGCCCCACTACCTGCTCACAGAGCAGTTGCGAGGTAAAGGCGCGCAGCCCCATGATGTGCGTGACGGTCTTTGTATCCCAGCCTTCGGAGAGCATGCCGACCGAGATGACGTTTTGGATGCGCTCGCCCGGCTGTCCCACTTTGCCCACCGTATCCACCATCTGACGCAGGCGCTCGGCTTGCTCGGCTTTGGTCAGTTTGCGTTGTGTCAGACCATTCTCTTCCTGGTCTTCTGACTCTTCTTCAGATGACTGCGCCGCGGCAAGCGGTTCTTCCTGTGCCTCGGCTTCCGCCAGCACCTTCGAGTCAATGTGCAACATGCGCTCGGGATCGCACAGTTCGTTAATGTGAATGCGCTGCGTGTCGAAGGCGTGCTTGACGCGCGCTGCCGTCTCGGTGCGGTTGGCAACGGTGATCATCACCGGCGGGGTGGGCATCCCGGCGGCCTGCCAGGCTTTGAGCGTCTCGCGCCAGTCGTAGCCCAGCAGGTAGTAGGCGTTCAGCACCAGGTCAGGGAGCGGCTCATGCGGTTCGGCTTTGCGGGTCAGGTCGTCTTTCACGTCCGGGTCGTTGTAGATGTGATAGAGCCGCGAGCGGTAGGTTTTGGCGTCCGGCACGGCGTCATCGCCGATGACCACGCGCGGGGTCTTCACCAACCCGGTTCAATAGCGTCGTTCAGGCCAAAGTCGCTCACAATCCAGCCGAAGAGCGTCTCTTCGCCGCTCTTGCCGCCGGTGGGGGCAAAGGGCGTGGCGGAAAAGTCGTAGCACTTGAGGATGCCGCGGGCGCGGTGCAGGCGGTCGAGGCCGCCAATCCAGATGGTGGCTTCCTCGGCGGAGTCTTTCAGGTCGCGCTGACGCAGGTACTTGCCCGCCGCTTCCGGGTTGACGCGCCAGGCGTGATGGGCTTCGTCGTTGATGACCAGGATGTTGCGGGCGCCCGCCATGTCGCCCAGCACCTCGCGCGTGTAGGCCTCGTCGCTCTTCGCGCCGCGCTTGTCCACGCTGCGCTTGCGCTTGATTTGTTCCTCGCTCTCCCAGGCCAGGGCGTGCCAGTTGCGCACCAGCACTTTCCCTTGGCGCAGTTTGTCGAGCAGTGCCGAGGGGACGATGTCGAAGGCTTCGTAGTAGTTGCCCTCGGCTGAGGGGTAAAGCACCTCCAGCCGCTTTTTGACCGTCAGCCCCGGCGCGATGACCAGCACGTTTTTGGAAAAACGCGCATCCTGCGGGTTGGTCACTTTGTTCAGGATATGCCAGGCGATGACCATCGCCATCACAATCGTCTTGCCCGAGCCGGTGGCCATTTTGCAGCACTGGCGGAGGAACTCGCCGCCGTCGCCGGGGATTTCGATGCCGGTGCGTTCGGCGGGTGGCGCCTCGGTCAGCCAGATGAGCGTCTCCACGGCTTCCAACTGGCAGAAGAAGAAGTGCCGCCGGTCGAAGTTTTCCGGGTCCTGCCAGTGTTCGAGCAGGCGCTTGGTGATGCTGCTTACGCCCGGATAGCCGCTTTCGCGCCACTGCTTCAGGCGCGGACGGATGGCGTTGACCAGCGGAAGCTCGACGAACAGCCCTGGGTCATCGAAGGCTTTGGAGCCGGGCGTGGCGACCACGTAACCAGCCGGGCGGCGGCCTTCGGCCAGATTGAAGAGTTTCGTGGCCGGGTCGTACCGCCAGTGGTAACGCGGCTCTTCGTAGGGCGAGTTGATGATGAGACGGTCTATGGTAGTGCCCGGCATCAGTCTTCCTCGGGAGGTACCGCTGTTTCCAACAAGGCAATCAGGGGCGGTAGATCGTTCTGCACCGTGTCCCAAACCTTGTTCAAATCTACCTCAAAATACCCATGGACCAGGCGATGACGCATGCCCACGATTTCTCGCCATGGAATCCTCGGATGGGCTGCCCGGGTCTCTTCTGTCAATCTCGCTGCAGCCTCACCAATGATTTCTAATGCTTTCAAAACCGCCAGTTGATGCACGCGACTGGCATCGAATTGCTCCCGTGACAAGCCGGTTACGAAGGCGACTGCATCGCGCGCAGCAATCAACATGTCGAGCAAATAGGCATCATCCTTCCGCATAGACTGTCTCCATCGTGCTTAATATCGCCCGGCGACGGAGGTAATTACGGCTTTGTTCAATGCCCCTTTTTTCAATCAAATCCACCTCCCGCCCTAAGATGTCCTTCAATTCCTCCTGCATTCGCACAAGGTCAAACAGCGTGGGAGAGACCTCGGGCCGGAATTCCACCAGCACATCTACGTCACTGTTCGGCTGAAAATCCTCTCGAAGAACCGATCCGAAGAACGCCATTGTCCGGATGTGGTGGCGCCGACAAAAGGCGGCCAATCGCTCCCGGTCAATATCGAGGTTTTTCATGTTTCCACCTCCACCACCTTCAAACTCTCGATGCCGCGGTCGTCCACAATTTTGACGGCGATGCGTTTGTATTCGCCCAGTTCAAAGGGCAGGGAAGACCGTGCCCAGTAGGCGCGGATGCGCTCCAGGTCAATTTCGGCTTTCAGGTTGCGCGCCAGTTTCGCCCACGCTTCATCATCGCCCGCCATAGGGAAGAAAACCTGCCTGGGGTAGAGGCTGCGCCCGTCGTAATCGGTATCGAGCATCCACAGCGCAATCTTGTCCTTGCCGCCCGATTCCACGCCGCAGGTTTTGGTGTTGTAGTAGTCAAAACCGTGGATAGTGACTTGTGCATAGTGAATAATGGATAGGGGGCTGGTCAGCGTCTGAGCGATTTCACGATCCCGGTCAGAAATTTCACGATTTCGTCGCAGTCGCTCAATGCGTCGTTGACGGTCTTCTGGGGCAAGAGACTCAAGTTGCCGCAGAAAATCAGCAGAGTCTCCAATTAGGCACAGGAGACTCGTGTAATGCCAAGCAACTGAAGAAACTCGCCGGTGGTTTTAG
>ERZ1685332.82-NODE-82-length-26663-cov-14.971926_pt1 | contig 26663 bp, 22 predicted proteins | sample MGYA00580193_ERZ1685332 | MGnify/ENA primary metagenome ERZ1685332 (study PRJEB41501, sample SAMN08275520) | hot springs metagenome | biome: alkaline hot spring; material: microbial mat | place: Russia: Ush-Beldyr | collected 2015-07 | depth 0.5 m m ...
GCGCCGCCCTGCCGCCCCCGCCGCCGCTGCCGCGCCCGGTGCCCGGCGGCGCTGCCGCGCCCGCGTCCGGGTTGCACGAGGGCAAGGAGCAGGTAGGGGCGCGGCGCTGCCGCGCCCGGCGGCGCTGCCGCGCCCGGTGCCCGGCGGCGCTGCCGCGCCCGCGTCCGGGTTACACGAGGGCAGGCGGTGCGCACGTGCGTGTGAAGGATAGCGGCATTCGTCGGTGTCCTCCGCGCCCCTGTGGTTCAGGATAGCAGATCGACGAGATGTACCAGTTTCTCCTTCTGATCCACGTTGCCTGTTTTGCGCTCTGGATGGGCGCCGTTGCTGCGTCAATGCTGGTGGTGCGCACTTTCGAGCCGCGCCTGACAACGAATGCCGGCGATGTCACAACCGATGCTGCGCTCCTGCGCGCCTACATCCGGCACGAGGTCACGTTCGTTGATGTCGTGTTTGCTGGCGTACTGGTCTCTGGCATCGCGCTGGCGCAGATCTACACCGGCTGGACGCTCTGGGTGCTGACCAAGATTGGGCTGTTCGTCGCGCAATTCGTGGCGACGATGGCGTACATTCAGGCGTTCATCCGCCCGCTGACGTACCCCTGCCCGCTGTATCTCTACCGCCGCTGGTATGGATTGTTCGCAGTATCGCTCGGTTTCTTCGCCGTTACGCTGATAGTCGTGTTTTTTGGAAGATGAAAGCCACCACGGGCTAAATCCCTCGCTCAGGACGTGGAAGCCCCTGAGGGGTTTGCGTGATCTCAGCAAGGGCTTCAGCCCGCAGTATGATGCGTACCAGACGTGTCATCGTCATCAGCCCGCATTCGTTGCACAGCGTTGCGCCTTTGCGTCTTCACGTCATCCAGAAATGCGGTATACTGTGTGCGGGAGAGCTGGAATGAGTGTTGAGTCCAAAGCCACGCCCCACACTGCCGCCAACGCCCCGCCCGACACGCGCCCGCCGCTGCACTCCGGCGACCGCCTGACGCGCGCCGAGTTCGCCCGGCGTTATGCGCTGCACCCCGCTATCAAGAAGGCTGAACTGATCGATGGAGTGGTCTACGTGGCGTCACCTGTCCGGCATCGCCAGCACGGCAAACCCCACAGCCTGCTGGTCGGATGGATCATTACATATGCGGCAGCAACACCTGGCGTTGATTTCAGCGACAATGCCACAGTCGTGCTGGACCTCGAGAACGAGCATCAGCCGGATGCGCTGCTGCGCCTCGAGCCGCACCACGGCGGGCGCTCGCGCGTCAGCGGCGACGATTACATCGAAGGTCCGCCCGACCTGATAGTCGAAGTCGCCGCCAGCAGCGCCGCCTACGACCTGCACGACAAGAAGCGCGTGTATGCCCGCACCGGCGTGCGCGAGTACCTGGTGGCGCAGGCGTATGAGCAGCGCGTCGATTGGTGGGAACTGCGCGAAGGGGTCTTCACGCCCCTGCCGCCGGGAGCGGACGGCACGCTGCGCAGTCGGGTCTTCCCCGGTCTGTGGCTCGACCCGGCGGCATTGTGGGCAGGTGACGCAACGGCGCTGCTGGCTGCGCTGCAACGCGGGCTGGCAGACCCGGCGCACGCCGCGTTTGTGGAGCGCCTGCGGGTGACGTAAGCGTAAAAGCCTATCCACCGGTCGTTGTTCCCGATCCGGCACATGATCAGGCCGATGGATGCACCGTCAGACGGGGGTAAGGCGCCTCTCGAGGGTAGCGTTTTCAGAAAAAGGCCTGATCCACCGCGCTCACGCTAACGATGAACCGTCGGCTGAATCGAACAAATGCGCATGCGCACCCTCACTACGGAGCGAGCGGATGCCTGCCGCCAGTCCCGCCGACGCAGGGTTTCGGCGCTGATCGGCATCGCGGGCATGCTGGTTGTCTCGCCGGTCCGGTTAGCGCAGGGGCTTCGCGCGCTCAGCGCGGGTATTCAAGCCCACGCGCGTGTGACCAATGTGCTGATGCAGCACGTGCGCGCCAGGAACGCGATCGACAACGCGATGCGCTGCGCTGATAATGTATATCGCTTGTGGGGAGAAGAAAGATAGGGCTTTCCACCACCCAAACTGCGCCGTGCAATGTGTAAACTTGCCGAACAATCCACACTTATGAGGACCCATTCTCCTGCACCTCTGGCATTCGCGTATGCCAGTCGGTAATGCGCTGGTAGGCGTCGCCGACGCGCAATAGCGTCTCCTCATCAAATGCGCGCCCGATCAGTTGCAGACCGATCGGCAGTCCTTCCGCAAGCCCGCACGGAACCACCAGGCCCGGCAATCCCGCCAGATTCAGCGGCAGGGTGCAGACATCCTCCAGATACATCGCCAGCGGATCGTCGGTATGCGCGCCGATCTTGAACGCGACGGTCGGCGTCGTCGGCGCAGCAATGACATCGACCTGCTCAAACGCCTGCTGGTAGTCGCGGCGGATGAGGGTGCGCACCTGTTGCGCGCGTTTGTAGTAGGCATCGTAGTACCCTGCCGAGAGCGCATACGTTCCCAGCATAATGCGGCGTCGCACCTCGGCGCCGAACCCGGCGCCACGGGTGCGTTCGAGTTCATCGAAGTAACTCTCCCCCGGAACGCGCAACCCGTAGCGCACGCCGTCGAAGCGCGCAAGGTTGGCGCTGGCTTCGGCGGGAGCGATCAGGTAATAAACAGGCAGCGCATATGGGGTATGCGGCAGACTGATCTCGCGCACTTCCGCGCCCTGTTCGCGCAGGACCTCAATCGCAGCGCGCACCGCCGCTTCGACCTCGGGTTGCATACCGGCAACGAAGTATTCGCGCGGAACACCAATGCGCACCCCGCGAACATCACCGGTCAGCGCCGCTTCATAATCCGGCACGGGATGAGTGGTGCAGGTCGCGTCAAACGGATCCGCCCCGGCGATGACCTGGAGCACAATCGCGCAATCACGCACCGTGTGCGCCATGGGTCCAATTTGATCGAGCGACGAGGCGAACGCCACCAGCCCATAGCGCGACACGCGCCCGTAGGTCGGCTTGAGGCCGGTGATGCCGCAGAGGGCTGCAGGCTGGCGGATCGAGCCGCCGGTATCGGTGCCGAGCGTGGCGGGCGCTTCGCCTGCCGCGACCGCTGCCGCAGAACCGCCGGAAGAACCGCCGGGAACTCGTTCGAGGTTCCAGGGGTTGTGCGTCTGCTGAAAGGCGCTATTTTCGGTCGAAGACCCCATAGCGAACTCATCACAGTTGAGTTTGCCGAGGATCACCGCGCCTGCTGTCTTCAGCCGCGCTACTGCCGTGGCATCGTATACCGGGGTATAGTTTTCGAGCATCTTCGAGGCGCAGGTCGTGCGCAGCCCCTGGGTCGAAATCACATCCTTGATGCCGATTGGAATACCGAGCAACGGCGACGTATCACCGGCGGCGCGGCGCGCATCGGCGGCCTGCGCCTGCGCCCTGGCGCCATCGGCGTCGATCGTCAGAAATGCGCGCACCTGCGGCTCAACAGCGGCGATACGCGCCAGCAGCGCCTCGGTCAACTCAACCGACGTGATCTCGCTGCGGCTGAGCGCCTCGCGCGCCTGGGAAACCGTCAACTGATAGAGAGGCGTCATCAGTACCCTCGATTTTTCCCTGAGAGAATATCCACAACCGTCTTGATGATAATCTTTATGTCAAACAGAAGCGACCAGTTTTCAACATAGTAGAGATCATAGCGGGTACGCTCCTCGATACTGGTATCGCCACGCAATCCATTGACCTGCGCCCAGCCGGTGATGCCCGCTTTCTGTTTGTGGCGGCGCATATAGCGCGGGATGCTGTGGCTGAACCGCTCGACCCATATCGGTTGCTCAGGGCGCGGACCGACGACGCTCATCTCGCCGCGGATCACATTGATGAACTGCGGAAGTTCATCGAGGCTATAGCGTCGCAGGAACCGCCCCAGCGTCGTGACGCGCGGGTCATCCTTCGTCGTCCAGTTGCCGATCAGCGGCGCATCGACGCGCATGGTGCGGAACTTGAAAGTGGGGAACGGTTTGCCGTCGAGACCAACGCGCTCCTGCACAAAGAAGACCGGACCGCGCGACTCCAGTTTGATCAACAGCGCAACCAGCAGCATCACCGGCGAGCCAAGGGTCAGCACCAGCGTGGCAACCGCCAGATCGAGACCGCGTTTGAGCGCCCGGTTGACCGGGCTATCGAGCGCCACGTTGCGGATGCCGATCAGCGGCAAACCGCTGACGTCGCCAATCGAGACATCGTTATTCGTAATCAACTGGAATGCGTCAGGATAGAGCTTAATCTCGATCGATTCATCCTCTGCGAGCGCCACCAGGTCCAGCACCTCTGCCGGCGTTCGCCCCGAGACCGCAATGATCACCTCGTCGGCGTGCGCCGCCCGGATGACGCGCCCAAGCGATGCAGGTTTGCCCAGCACCGGCACACCCTCGACCAATGTGCCAACCGGCGTTGAGTTCGAGATGAAACCGACGACATGATACCCCATCTCAGGCTGACGCCGGATGGTATTGAGCACCACCCGTCCTGGATCGCGCGTCCCGACGATAATCACGCGGCGCACATCAATCCCGCGTTTGCGCAGCGCCGTCAGAACCGAGCGATGCACCAGGCGCAGCGCCACCACCCCGGTCACCGCGCCGACCCAACCGCTGACGAGCACCCGTTCATCCCAGGGCAGCAGGTCGCGCCCGAACTGCGGTTGCATGGCATTCAGGATCAGGGTGGCGAATGTGCCAAGCGACACAGCCACAATAATCTTGAAGAATTCATCGACGCGCGAAACGCCGCGCCGCAACGAATAGAGGCTGCTGCCGATGAAGGCGACAGCCATTGAGGTGTTCAGGATCAACAGCGATGTCAACCATGTGACCGGACCAACGGCGGCGAGAGCGATGGCGATCTCAGCATCGCTCCGCGCTGCCCACAGGAAGGCGCCAATGAACGCAGTATTGAGCGCCAGCGAGTCACAGGCGAGCAGCGCCAGGATCAGCAATGTGCGCACCACCCATGTGCGCTGGCGCGTGGTTTTACCCGACGCGGCGCCCGACCGGGGGGCGGAGGAAATTGCTGCCAAGGCTGAGATACTCCTTCAGCGTAATGCCGATTTCGATCGCCGCATTAAGCAGTGTCGGAGTGGTGGCGGCAAAATGCTTGCGATGAAAAATGCGCATGGCATCATAGAACCAGCGGATTGTCTGTACCGGACGCTGGCTGCTCGATGCGCGTTTGTGATGATACACTGTGACCGACGGAACATACATAATGCGCCAGCCATACTGCTTGATGCGATACGCCCAATCGAGGTCTTCACCGTACATAAAGAACGTCTCGTCGAGCAAACCAACCTCGCGCACCACCCCGACTCGCACGAGCATACACGCACCAACCACCGCGTCCACCTCTGTTTCGCAATTTTCGTCCAGGTAGGTCAGGTTGTAGCGCGCAAAACGCGGATGGCGCGGAAACAGGCGCGCCAGACCGATCATCCGATAGAACGCAACTTCCGGCGTTGGGAACGAACGCCGGCACGCCAGGTCGAGCGAACCGTCCGGCAGCAACAACTTCGGACCGCAGGCGCCAACATCGGGATGTGTTTCCATGTACTCGACCAACCCGTCGAGTGCGCCACACGGCACAACCGTATCGGCATTGAGCAACAAGATGTAATCGGCGCTCGACACCCCGCGCAATGGCTGCATTGCTGCATGATCCGTTTCGTCGAGGATCGCGCGGATCGCCAGGTTATTGGCGTAGGCGAAACCGCCGTTGCGCGGACTGACGATCAGGCGCGTTTGCGGGAACTCAGCGCGCACCATTGCGGCGCTGCCATCGGTCGACGCATTATCGACCACCCAGACGGTAATGGTGTGGCATGCATCGCTCTTTTCAATTGAGCGCAAACACGCGCGTAATAAATCACAGGTGTTGTAATTGACAATAACAATTGCGAGCGACGGCACGGTCGAACCCTGCAAACGGCGTACTGATGCTGCAATTATATCACACCTGATATACAATGCCTGTATGCGCTCTCAGTCGAGTGCAGTCATGATTTGTCAGGAAACAGAGCGCCTCATCTGCCACTCCGCGCCGTGCCATCGATCCCAACTGACGGCGCACGCGCGAGCATTGCATGTCCGCGCTGATCATCCGACACCGCACTGACCGGGGCTGGCCTGGGGCATCCGCCTGCACCAGGGGCGAAGGCGCACGAGCGCCCTTCGTGCCATCAACCCGGCGGTTCAGCGTTGGACGGCGCCGTGGACTGTAGACTGACAATTCATGCCCGGTCCTCCTCAGTCAGCCACGCAGCGATCGCACGAAATCGGCTCCACGCGCGACATACTCGCCAGGGGGCGATTGTTCGATCACGTTGATCAGCGCGCTGGCGACAATCGCGCCTGCCGCATACCTGCCGACCTCACGCACATGATCGGCGCGGCTGATACCGAACCCGACGACCAGCGGCAGATCGGTATGGCGACGCACTCGCTCCAGGAAGGCGGGCAACCCGCTCCACAACTCACGTCGCGCGCCGGTGACGCCGGTAAGTGACACACAGTAGATAAAACCGCTGGCAAGTGCGGCAATGCGGGCAATGCGCTCGTCGGGGGTCGTGGGGGCGACGAAGAAGATTAGGTCAAGACCGTATTCGCGGCAGGCGGCATGGCACTCGTGCGCCTCTTCCGGCGGCAGGTCGGGGATGATCAACCCATCCGCGCCAGCGGTGGCCATATCGCGCGCCAGACGCGCGAGACCGTACTGCAAAAACGGGTTGTAATACCCCATTGGCACAATCGGCGCGCGCACGCCACGTTCACGCAGGGCGGCAACGGTTGCGATGCAATGCTCGAGGCGAACGCCATTGGCAAGCGCGCGTTCGGAAGCGCGTTGAATTGTCGCACCATCGGCAAGCGGATCAGAGAATGGGATGCCAAGCTCGAAGAGATCGGCGCCGGCTTCTTCAAGCACAGGCGCAAGTTCCAGCGCCGAGTCGCGCTCGGGATAGCCGGTCATCAGGTAGGGCATCAGCGCCGTGCGCCCGGCAGCGCGCAAACGGGCAAACGTTTCGGCAATGCGACTCATTCTACAATCCTTCACGTGTTCGGGAAGAAATTCACATACGGTGACAGGGAAGGCGACCCTGACATTCAACGCCGGACATTGTATAATAGAAGAGGAGTGCATGGCATCAGTGTAAAGGAGGAAGCGATGCCCAGAAATACAATCATCGCCGGCGCAGCGCTGACGTTGCTGGCGCTATCAACATATTTCGGAACCGGCATGTCAAGCGTCACGGCGCTTATCCCGGCATTTTTCGGCGTGCCGCTCATCCTGTTCGGCTGGCTAGCGCAAAATGGGCAGCGCCGCAAGACGATGATGCACATTGCGGTTGCGCTGGGTGCGCTCGGGTTCATTGCCCCAATGAGCCGCATCATTCCATCGCTTGGTTCGTTTGAACTGAATGCCGCGACCGGTGCAAACATTGTGATGGCGCTCATCTGTGGCATCTACGTGGCGCTGGGCGTGCGTTCCTTCATTGAGGCGCGCCGCAATCCGCCCGCGACGATGTAGTGCGCCAGGCGAACGCGCAATCTCGGCGTCTTTGCATGTGTTTGAAAGGTAAAAGCCTGTACAGGTAACATCCGAGACTCGCGCATATGTCCTGCGCCCGGTCTCGTTGTTGCACCCCTGCACAACGGCGTGCAGGGGTTTTATTCGTCCAGCGCGCGGAACGCAGCCTCGGCAATGCTCAGCGGATCGATCCCAAAATGACGGTAAAGGTCTGCGCGCGCTCCCGACTGCCCAAAGTCATCCACTCCCAGCGCCGTCACCAGCGCGCCGTAGACGCTTCCCAGCCACGCAAGACTGTGTGATGCGCCATCCTGCACGGTGATAATCGGTGCGCGACGTTCTTCCGGCAGAATCAGCCAGCCAAGCGGATCGCAGTCGCGCCCGGCACGCCAGCGCTCGAAGACCCGCTTCGGGCTGACCAGGTTCAGGACCGTCACCGCCACACCTTCGCGTTCCAGCAGATCGGCGGCTGCCAGCGCTTCGGGTACCATGGCGCCCGCTGCGGCAAGGGTAACCTGGTAAAGTTGCCCGTCCGATCGCCGTGCAATCGTCGTCTGATCGCCGAAACGCCAGTCGCGCAGGCGATACCCGCCGATCAGAACCTGTCGTCGCAGTTCCTCCTTCCCCAAACGTCGCAGTGCGGCATTGAACGGCGCCTGATCGACGGGGCGGGTCGACAGGCGCAGGTAGGTCGCCTGCCCGTGCTCGCGGTCGCAACATTCACGAATCGCCTCCAGCAGCAACCATTCCACTTCCTGCGCATAACACGGCTCATACGCGCGCAACTTCGGCAACTCTGCACCAATCGACGGCGTGATTGTCGACTGGTGCGCGCCGCCTTCGGGGGACAGAGTAACCCCCGATGGCGTTCCAGCAAAGATGAACTTTGCGCCGGAATAGACGCTGTAGATCAGGGCGTCGAGACCGCGGCAGACGAAGGGGTCGTACACCGTGCCGATTGGAATCAGCGGCTGCCCGCACAGTTCTGCCGCCAACCCCATCATGCCGAGCAGCATGAACAGGTTCATTTCGGAGATGCCCAGTTCGATGTGCCTGCCGGACGGTCCGCGCTTCCAGCGCAACAGTCGGTACGACTCGGTCTCATAATCGGGGTGTTCGACAGGTGTGAACACGCCGGTTTTGTTGATCCAGCCCGCCAGGTTAGTCGAAACGGAAACATCGGGCGATGACGTGACGATACGCTCGCCGATCGGGGTGTCCGCAAGGCGCACCAGCAGGCGACCAAACGCATCCTGGGTGCTGGTGCGTTCCGGGACGGCGACATCCAGATCCGCGGGAACCTGCGTGGAGTCACAGACGACGCCCTGCGGTTCATCAGGAGGATAGAGACGTGCTGCTATCTCGGCGCACAGGACGGCTTCAGGCGTGCCTGGCGCAAATGCATCCCACTCCTTGCCGGGAGCGATGCCGTGCGCAAGGCGCAGCGCCTCGATCTGCTCGGCGGTCAGCAGCATCGAGTGGTTGAGCGGATGCCCGGCGATCGGCAATCCCCAGCCTTTGATCGTATAGGCGAAGATAATGGTGGGCCTGCCTGCCGAAGCGTCCGCCTGCGCCAGCACGTCGAACAGTTCCGCCAGATCGTGCCCGCCAAGATTCGAGATGACAGCCGGTAGTTCGTCGTCGGAAACACCCGCGATGACTCTGGCAATCTGATCGCCTTTCCCTGCCGGATCGTCGCACAAACGCGCACGCAATTCAGGTCCAGGGAGGCGGATGAGCGCCTGATACTCCTCATTGCTCATATCGTCGATGCGCTGGCGGAGCGTGTCGCCGTCGGGCTGCCGAAACAGCGCCTGCAATCGACGGCCATACTTCGCTTCGAGCACCTGCCAGCCATTCTCGGCGAACAGGCGCTTCAGCCGCGCAGCCCGAATGCCCGGCACGACCCGGTCGAGACTCTGGCGGTTCAGATCAACGATCCAGATCAGGTTGTCCAGACCCTCCATCGCCTCGTCGAGGATCGCCTCCCAGACGTTCCCTTCGTCCAGTTCGGCGTCGCCCGCCAGCGCAATGAAGCGCCGTGATGTCACGCGCCCGAAGTGCATCTTTGCGTAGCGGTGCGTCAGCGCGGCGAATGCGGGCGCAACCGCGCCAAGCCCGACCGAGCCGGTCGAGAAATCAACGTCGTCGGGGTCTTTGGTGCGGCTGGGATATGCCTGGAGACCGCCGTAGGCGCGCAGGGTCGTCAGATACTTGCGCGGCAGACGTCCCAACAGATACTGCACCGCGTGGAACGCAGGCGACGCATGGGGCTTGATCGACACCCGATCGCCGGGGCGCAGAAAATGGAAGTAAAGCGCCGTCAGAATGGTCACGAGTGATGTCGAAGATGCCTGATGCCCGCCGATCTTCGTGCCGTCGGGGTTGGGGCGCACATGGTTCGCGTGATGAACCATGAACGTCGCCAGCCAGAGGATGCGACGCTGGATCGAGTCCAGCACCGCCAGACGTTCGGGAGAGACGGGGTGGTGCACACGGGTCTGCGCTTCAGGCACGGTGTCGATCACGGTCTTCCTCCACACACGATCAATCAACCGGTTGATCGGACAGCGAAGGTGGCAGCAACGCCAGGATCTCGCTGTACAACGTTTCAAGATCGGTCAGGCGATGCACCAGGATCGCCTTGAGCACATCAGGCGAGCGTTTGCGATCGTCATAGCGATATTGCGAAAACCGCACATCTTCTGCATAGCCCGCGCCGACGCGCCGGAAAGCAACCCTTTTCGCTCGAGCGCCCCAAAAATCTCGCGCAGCGTTGCCGGCATCTCGTACCCATGCGACGCAGCGGATGACGAACTTGTGGTAGAGGCGCGGATTGGGGCACGCGATCAATATGCCGTATTTGAGCGCCTGGCGCGCCAGAATGGTTGGCACATCATTGAGCACAACCAGATCAACATCGCGTTGCACCGCCTCCTCAAGGCGCTGCTGCACTCTCCGACGCTCTTCGAGGGATGGAACCGTGGCGTGCGCGAAGAGCGCAGCGACATCAATGTCGCTCTCGGGGCGTAGTTGCCCGCGCACCGCCGAACCGAACCGCAGGACAGCCGCAATGCCCGGCGTGGCGCCGAGAATAGCGTTGATGCGTGTCTCAACAGGCGTCATCTTCAACCTGTAACCCTCCCACATCGACACTCACCGCCGCAACAACGGCATCGCCTTCCAGAAATACTCCACCCCCGAACCGATTGTCCAGATGAGGGCGATACCGAGCACAAGGGGCCAGAGCGACGCCAGGGTCAGCAGCGCTCCTGGAGCGCCGGGTGATGCGCGCACCGCTGCATCGACCAGACACCAGATCAGCGCCGCAACGGTGAACACCAGTTTTTGCTTCCCCCATTGCCGCGCTGCGATCACTTCGCCTTCGGCGGCAGCGTAGGAGCGCAACCCTGAAACCGCAAATTCGCGGATAATGATGATCAGCGCAGCCCAACCGGGAATAAGCCCGCGTTCGACCATTGGCAACAACGCCCCGGCAACAAAGATTTTGTCGGAGATGGTATCGAGAAAAACGCCAAGCGGCGACACCACCTTCAGTCTGCGCGCAATCCGGCCATCGGCAATATCGCTGGCAGCCATCAACAACAACAACACAACAGCGCTCAGGTCGCCAGTTGGCGTGCCGAACGCAATCAGAACGTAGAGCGCCGGCGTTGCGACAATCCGAAACAGACCAAGCAGGTTGGGCAGATGACGGGTATCCACACGAACTCTCCCCTCGCATTATACCCGAAGGATCAGCACATGAGGGCATGGGAACACGATTTCATCACCTGTGGGCGCGTGGCGCGCATGGCGACGGTCGATGCGCGTGGGCGCCCTGCAGTGATACCAATTGTGTACGCATTCGATGGACGATTGTACACCCCAATCGACGCCAAGCGGAAACGAGCGGAGGCGATGCGGCTGCGCCGCGTGCAGAACATTCAGGCGAACCCGCACGTTGCGATTGTGGTCGATCACTACAGCGAAAACTGGAACGATCTGGCGTGGGTGCTGATCCGCGGAACTGCACTGGTAGTTTCAGGCGGAGCGGACTATGAGATAGGGATTGGTCTGTTGCGCCAGAAATACCCGCAGTATGCGGCACTGCCCCTGGACGGCGGCCCGCTCATCGTGGTTACGCCGACAGCCATCCGCGGATGGCGCGTTATGGAGCAGTGAAAGACCATCGGCGGCATCGCTGCTGACAAAATGGCACACCAACACCTTATGGCGCAATGACATCGACGGTTGCTACTACGAGGCGGTTTTCAGGGAGTGTCGAGGCGGACGCCGTTACCGGCAGGCGCGTACCTGGCGCGCCATCGCCGCTGTAGACCCCGAGCAGCAGGGTGTAACGACCGGGCGGCAGGTCGCGCGGCAGCATCAGCGCGCGCTCATCGTGCACCGGATCGCCGATGCGCCAGGTCGTAGTCATCCCGGCGGGCGCATATCCGCCAAGCGGCGGTCCGTCATCATTCGCAAGGGGAGGGATAGCACAGTCGCGGCAGAGGTGCAGAAACATGCGATAGTCGCGGGTCGGCGGCGTGACCGCTTCCCAATAGAGAGTGACAGGGAGCGCGCCGCCTGCCCGTGCGGCGGCGCCGTGGAACGCCAGGGTCACGCCACGCAACCGCAGCTCGCCGCCGAATACCGCCTCGAGCGCCTGATCCGGTTGCGGAGTCATCCCCCGACCGCCAGGGTTGAAGGTTTCGGGGAAACTCTGGCACATGAGCAGAACACCAACGAACTCGTTGCCGCCGCAGGGCCAGGTGCGTTGCGGGTACTGAAAGCGCAACCCGACCCAACCAAAACGATCAACCGGCAACGGGGGCGGATCGATCGTCCGCGCGTGGTCTGGCGCGATCAGCAACAGAGCGCGTTTTTTGCCCGTCGCCTGCTGGTTGAAGAATGGCTCAAAGCGACGCCGGACGCACTCGAGCATCTGCTGCCGTGTCGGGGCGACAATACCGCATGTGTCACCTTCGGCGAACACGGGAAACGTTACCGGCTGCGGCAGCGGATCGGGGGTGACGCGAGGAGCGTAGTAGGCGTACATCGGCATCACGTAGTGTGGATGCACCAGCACCAGATCATCGGGATGGACGCGCGCGGCAAGCGCTGTGATCGCTTCGCGCCACTGTTCCTTGACCGGGTCGCCGCTGAAGATCCCCTTCTCTGGCTGTATGAGCGTTGCAAAACACGCTGCCAGACTGACGGCGATCAGTGTTGCGGAGACGGAGCGCGCGACCGACCGCCGTGGCAGGCGCGCTCCGTTGATGTCATCCCTGCGCGCAATGAGTGGGTACACCAGGATGAGGAGCCACGCCGGAAATGCTGGTGCGGCATACCGCGCTTCGTACACTGGCGCAAGGGTGTGAACAATTGCGAACAGCGCCAGCGGCGCCAGGAAGAGACTCAACACAATGGCAGCGCCGCCGCGACCTGCGCGTATATCCCGCGCGAGCAACGCCGTGCCCCACACGGTCAAAACGCCGAATGGCAGGACCCAGATCAGCGCCGGTAATCTCAGGTAGCCCTCCAATTCGCCGGGCCAGCGGTTCAGGCTGAAATGCGCAAAGGTGAACCAGAGTCCTTCGAGCATTCCAACGGCGCTGCGCTCACCGACCATACGTTCGTCGCGCGTCGCCAGAATCACCCCGGCGACGCCGGCAAGGCTCAGCGCCAGCGCCCCTATCGCCCACATCACAGCCCCCCGGCGCGCGACACCGGGACCACGCCGCCAGAGACTCAGCGCGATCACGAACGCTGCGCCCGCCAGCAACAATAGCGCCAGGCGATGCACAAATATACTGGTCAGCGCCACAGCGGCGAAAAGCAACCAGGCGCGAGGCGTATCCAGCCGCACTGCGCGCAGCAGTGCCCAGACGAGCAGCGCCGATGCCAGAATGAGCAGACTGTAGACTTTTGCATCCTGTGCGTGCCACAGAGCATACGGCGAGAACGCGGTGAGCAAGCCAGCCGCCGCCAGCGCATACTCATCATCCGTCCGCCCTGAAGCAACACGCAGTTCGCCAGCCGCCGCCATCAGCACCGGCACGACCAGCCCACCCGCCAGCGCCGACGGGAAGCGCAGCACCCACTCCGAGTCGCCCGCTACCAGGACCCATGCCTTCAGCAGCAGATGGTAGAGCGGGTAACCGGCATTGGGGCTGAACAACTCACCAAAGAGCGTCAGCCATCCCTTGCCGGTCACTTCGACCCATGTGCTCCCCTCGTCGAGCCACAGGCTCTGCGCATCCAGGCGATACATGCGCAACCCGAACGCCAGGATGGTCAATACTGCGGTAAACAGAAACATCCGCCGCGCAGCATCCGCCCGGCTGCCAGTGAGTCCTCTGGCGCGTCGGGTGAAGGCGGTTAAGCTGGTGATTACGAACTGGCGCATTGCCGTTGAGAACTGAGAACTGAGAACTGAGAATTGAGAACTGAGAACTGAGAACTGAGAATTGAGAACTGAGAACTGAGAACCAAGGGTTAGGGATTAGAGAACCTTCCCACCTTTCACCTTTCACCTGTAACCTTCCTCATTCCACCTTCCACCTTCGCACCTGCCGCCGGTCCACGTGCCACGGGTAACGTGCGGGCACACCAGCGGCGCGCCCCGACCGTCCCGCCTGCCCGCCGGTCCACGTTCAACGTTCACCATTCAACGTTCAACGGCACAGCGGTACGCCTCCTCAAAGCGTACCGCCGTCACATCCCAGGAAAGTTCGTCCAGCACGCGGCGACGTGCCGCTTCTCCAAGGCGCACTGCAAGATCGCGATCGTTCAGCAGACGCACAATGGCATCAGCCAGCGCCGCCGGGTCGCGTTCCGGCACGAGCAGGCCATGCACACCATCAGTGATGACATCGGGAATGCCAGCCGTGCGGGTTGCCACAATCGGACGCGCCGCGCCCATCCCTTCGAGGAGCGTGTTGGGCAGACCATCGACGTTGCCAGCGTCATCGCGCACCGAGGGCACGACATACACATCGGCGGCGGCAACATAGCGCGCCGCGCGGTCGCGTGGAAGCTGCCCCGGAAAGATCACCGCCTCTTCGACCCCAAGCCATCCGGCGCGCTCCTTCAGCTCATCGAGGAGATCGCCGTACCCTGCCAGCACAAGAGTCGCACGCGGATGAGACGTGTGGATGTGCGGCAGTGCATCGAGAAGATAGGTGAACCCCTTTTTGTAGACCATTCTGCCTATAGCGAGAATGATTGGCGCATCGGCGGGCAGGTTCACCTCAGCGCGCACCTGAGCGCCTGCGCGCGGATCGGGGCGAAAAGCGTGGGCATCCACGCCATACGGAATGACCGTTGTGCGTGCAGGCGGCGCGCCGAGGCGCAGCGCGCGCTGATGCAGATCGCTGCTACACGCGGTGATGGCGCCTGCACCGCGAAAGACCGCTGCTGCGCTCAACGCGAGGGGCCATCCCCGGTACGCCAGATAGGCATCGGACCCGTGCAGGCTGACGACCAGCGGTAATCCGCGCAACCGGGCAGTAATCAGCGCAGGCGCACCGTTTGGCAGCACCCAGTGCGCGTGGATCAGGTCGAATCGATGGCGGTGCGTCAGGTGCAGCAGCGCCCGCAGCGATGCCGCAAGCGCGAACGGAACCGCTGCCAGCGCCGCGCGGCGCAGACCGACATCGGCGCGCAATGACCCGGCATAGCCATAAACGTTGAGCGCGCGGTGCGGCGCGTAGCGGTAAAAGTGCAACCGCACGCCATACTCGACCGGTGCGCGCCGCACGTCGGGGTGAAACGGCGCCACGATGTGCACCGTATGCCGCCGTCGCACCAGCCCGACCGCGATCGACTCAATGAAGGGCGCTGTCGTTTCCCCGACATACTTCGGGTACGACGAGGTGAGCATGAGAATGTTCATACCTGATTACTCAACCACAGAGGCACAGCACACAACAATATTGCTGCGTTTCCTCCGGTATCTGCGCGGCGACGTTGCGGTGCGGCGGAGCCGGTGCAGTGCAATCAGATCGACGCCGGCAACCCCTCTTACCTCTCGCCTCTCGCCTCTCATCTTTCGCCTCACTCCGGGAACGCATACACAATGGCGGTCATCTCTTTCGTCACGCCACGAAAATCGACGCGATACACCGGCGTGCGGTAGACTTCGCGGAACCCCAATGCCGGATCGGCGATCAGCGCGTCGAGCAGACGGCGCACTTCCGGCTCTGGACGCTGCAAGGTGTCGATTACCAGATAGCGCACATTGTAGCGGCGCGCCAGGCGCAGGAAGGTCTCCCGGTCGGGAGTGTACGGAATCATGAGCGCCGGACGCTCGCTGTGCCAGTTGAGCTGCCACGGATTGCGCGTCATTATGACCGCATCAGGCGGCGTGTTGCGCCTCAGCCAGGCGTAGGCGTCGAGATCGGCGCGGTACAGGTTCGGCTCATCACGCACCTTTTCGGCGATTGGAGACCAGGAGGGCGCAATGATCACCGCCATCAGCGCTACGGCTGCCAGCAATCCGAATGGCGTCCAGCGCCCATCGGACAGCGCAGCGATCCGATCATAAATGCGCCACAACGCTGTAGCGGCGAAGAGCGCCAGCCACGGCATCACCGCAACCCAGTAGCGTTCCTCATTCGTGTGCCAGTAGACGATCAGAAACAGCGTGTACGGCACGAACGCTGCGCCGAGCAGGGTCATCAGGCGGCGATGCGACGCACCTGCGGCGATGGCGCCGAAGAGCGCCAGCCACGCACCTGCATCGAACAAGAGGCGATCCTTGTCGGCGCGCCCGAACCACTCACCCAACCCGAAGGGAGCGTGCTGCCAGGACGGAATCAGATAATCGCGCAACGCGCGCACCTGCCGCTCGATTTTGACCAGCGCGCGGTCGAACCCCCAGCGCAGGATCCAGCTACGGTCGGGAACGCCGAGCGTACTGAACCCCTCCTCGGTGGTATACACAGCATAGATCTGATCCCATGTCGTGTACTCCAGCACCCACGCATCCTTGCTCTCGGTCGAATAGAACGGCACGCCAAAAGTGAGCATATTCCGCGCCAGATACGGCGCCAGCAGCACAAACGCAACCATGCCCCAAGCCGCAACCGGCGCAAGCCGCATACGCAGATCCGCCAGGGTTCGCGGCAGTGTGTCGAAGCGCACCCGCAGGAACCACAACCCCATGCCGAGCGCGATCAACCCGCCGCTCCCCGGCTTTTGCAGGAGCATGAGACCGACCAACACCCCGGAAAGGAACGTCACCACCAATCGCTGCGACATCCCCCCGAAGCGTGAGCGCGCCGCGAGCGCAGCAGCGCCTGGCGCACCCCAGGCGCGGTATAGCAGGATCAGCGCGCCAAACGCAAACAGCGCAAACCCCAGGTCGTTCGTCACATAGATCACCAGTTTGAAGTAGAGGTGACTGGTGATCAGCAGCACAACGGCAACCAGCCCGACGCGCCGGTCCCACAGGCGCGCGCCAGCCTGGTAGACCGCCAGCGCCAGCACGATGAGAAACAGCAGGTTCGGAATCTTTGCCGCCCAGTTGCTGACACCGAAGAGCGCAAACGAAGCCGCCACCCATACCGGTTGCAGCAGGGGCCAGGTTTCCTGTGGGCGCGTGACACCCTCGTAGAGGCGGTAGAACTGCGTCACATAATCGACCGTCCATCCCCTCCCGGCGAGGAGATTGCGCGCCACGACGGCATTATCGGCATAGTCGGCGTGACCAACATACGGCATTGCCAGGATGACCGATCCCAGATACCCGGACCATACTGCCAGCAGCAGCGCCAGCGCCAACGCCGCACCACGCCGCGAAGCGACCACACGCACCGTCGCCTGCGCCAGGCGCGGCAGCCCATTGCGCCCGTAGATCAGGATCAGCGCCAGACTACCCAGCGTGATCAGCGCATAGATGAGCGAGTCGGGGAAGAACTCCCAGAACTGTTCCAGGCGCGGCATTGGCGGGGCATGCTGAACAAGCATCGCTACCAGCCACATTCCCATCGCCGCCAGCAATCCGTACCCAAGCGCGGATCCGCACGCGAAGCGTCGCCCCAGGCGCAGCGGATAATGCGCCAGGGACGTGCGATACTGCCAGATCAGTGGCGCGATGCCAGCAGCGACAAACCATGGCAGCAGCGCAACTGTCCAGATGCGCGCCGCCGCCAGTGCAACCGCTGCGCCGCTGACCAGCAGCGTCGCACCAACAAAGGCAAACGTCGGTCGGCGGCTGACCCCTGCCAGCGCCAGGAACCAGACCACGCCGCTCACAGTCAGCCAGAACACCGGCGCAGGCGCAGGCACGAATGGACCATCACCGGCGCTGCGCACACTGATCGAGTCGATGCGGATTCCCTTTGGGCGTGGATCGTTGTAGGCGCTCGTGCTAGTAAAGACATCCGACGCAACCAGGATCAGCGCCAGGTCATTGCTGCGCCGCACCTCGGCGGGAATGGCGAGATTGTACTCTGCCCACTGTTCGGTTGGTGTGAAACGTCCAATGGGCGTATCGTCCGCCGTGACCGTCACTTCCGGCTGGCGCGTCGCGCGGTTGAGGACATCGGGGGGCCACCCCTGCGCGCGCACCGTCACTACGAGTGCGCCTCCACCCAAGCCGGACAGATCAATCCTCGCTCCCTGGTGCGTCCAGCGGCTACGCCCCCCCGGAGCGTCGGCAGTGATCTCATCGCCGTAGAAGGTGAGCTGGTCGGCGGCGCCGGCGCCCTCGCTCGCCTGGAGAAACAGGCGATCACCGGGCCAGCCAACGAGAAACGTCGCGTTGACCGGCGCCTGATAGGCAAAGACGCCCGCCAGCAGCGCCAGCGCAACAACCAGCGCCAGACGCATATCCAGATACCGCAGCGCCAGACGCGCATACGCGCTGGCGGTTGGCTGTAGCGCAGGCGGATCGCCCGAAATGGTCTTACTACTCACGCACTGTATTATACTCGAATGTTTCTGCTACAATAGCCCCGGCATCTCTTCCAGCAGAAAGGGGGCGCGCTGATGGATCGTTCCACCGTGCAAACGCCGGATGCACCGCAGGCGATCGGTCCGTATTCGCAGGCGATCATTGCTGGTGATTTTGTCTTTTGCTCAGGTCAGATTCCGCTGACTCCCGACGGCGTGCTGATCGAAGGCGACGTGGCTGCGCAGACGCGCCAGGTGTTGACGAACCTTCAGGCAGTGCTGACAGCCGCGGGCAGTTCTCTCGATCAGGCGGTCAAGACGACGGTTTTTCTGGCTGATATGAACGATTTTGCAGCCATGAACGCCGTTTATGCCGAGTTTTTTCCCGCTCATCCGCCGGCGCGTTCAACAGTCCAGGTAGCGCGGTTGCCGCGCGATGCGCGGGTGGAGATCGAAGCGATTGCGTTGAGGCGATCATCGTGACGACATCGAACGATCGCTACCGGCCGGGATACCATTTTTCGCCGCCTTCCGGCTGGATGAATGATCCAAACGGCCTGATCCAGTGGCGCGGTCGCTACCACCTGTTCTACCAGCACAACCCCTACGAGGCGCGCTGGGGGTTCATGCACTGGGGGCATGCCGTCAGCAACGATCTGATACACTGGAACGATCTGCCGATCGCGCTGGCGCCGGAACCGGGATCGCCGCGCGACGACGGGTGCTGGTCTGGCGTTGCCGTGAACGACCACGGCATTCCCACGCTCATCTATACCGAAGTGCGTGGCGGCGTTCAGTTGCCGTATGTCGCCATCGGCAGCGACGACCTGACGACCTGGCGAAAGCATCCGCGCAACCCGGTGATTGCCGGTCCGCCCGAAGGGGTAAACGTTCCCGGCTTCCGCGATCACTGCGTCTGGCGCGAGGGTGACTGGTGGTATCAGATCATCGGCTCGGGGATTGCAGGGCAGGGGGGCGCCTGTTTTCTGTATCGCGGGCGCACGCTGCTCGAATGGGAGTATCTGGGTTCGCTCTGCGCCGGCAGCGCAGGCGAGAACGATGAGATGTGGGAATGCCCCGATTTCTTCGCCCTGGATGACCGCCATGTGCTGGTGTTGTCACCGCTGCCGCTCAATCGCGCAGTCTATCTGACGGGGCGCTATGAGTCGCATCGGTTCATTCCCGCAGCGCGCGGCGAGGTGGATGGCGGCCGCGATTTCTATGCCCCGCAGAGTTTCGTTGATGAACGCGGGCGACGGATTATGTTCGGCTGGTTGCGCGAGGCGCGTGATGAGGCGGCGCAACTCGTCGCCGGATGGTCGGGCGCCATGTCGCTGCCGCGCCTGCTCACGCCTCGCGCTGACGGTCGCATGGGCATGACCCCTGCGCCGGAAGTCGAAACTTTGCGCGGTGCGCATGTTTCGCGCGCGCCGTTCGACATGCCGCCAGATACGGCTGTGACGCTCGATGATCTGCACGGCGATATGCTGGAGATCGCAGTGACCATCGACCCCGGCGCGGCGCGACAGGCAGGCATTACCGTACTTGCACGCCCTGCACACGATGAAGAAACCCGCATCGTGTACGAGCGCGAACCGGGTCGTCTGGTTATTGACCGGACGCGCTCCGGCAACGGACACACCGACTCACCGTCGATTGCGCTGCCGCTCGCTCCCGCCGAACCCCTCGACCTGCGCGTCTTCATCGACCGGTCAATCGTCGAGGTTTTCGCCAATGGTCACGCCTGCCTGACCGCGCGCATCTACCCGACGCGCGTCGAGAGCGATGGCGTGGGGCTGTTTGCAACCGGCGGTGCAGCGCGCGCACTGTCATTCGATGCCTGGCGGTTGACCAATGTGATGCAGAGAGTCTGACGAGTGAGGCGAGAGGTGAGAGGTAAGAGGCGCGCGGGGCAGAGGCGCGCGGCGCGCGGGGTTGAAGGTGGAAGGCGGGAAAGGCGCAGGGTGTGCAACGTTGAACAGGAGCGGGTTCCATGGAGGGGCGCGCCCCTGCAAAGGTGGGAAGGTGAAGCGAGGGGCGAGGTACGAAGTGAGAGGTGAGAGGCGCGGCGCGCGGGGTTGAAGGTGGAAGGCGGGAAAGGTGCAGGGTGTGCAACGTTGAACGGAAGCGGGTTCCATGGAGGGACGCGCCCCTGCAAAGGTGGGAAGGTGAAGCGAGGGGCGGAGGCGCGCGGGGCAGAAGGCAGAAGGCGTGGAAGGGTTATCCGGCAGTAACCTTTCGCCTTGAAGATACATCATAAAAACAAGCGCCGAGTTAGTTCTCGGTTCTTAGTTCTCAGTTCTTCAACGGAGCACGCGACATGAAACGTTTCTTCCTCCTCCTGCTCATTGCTGCAACATTTGCCCTGGCTTCCTGCGCAGGCGCGCCTGCGACATCGATGCCGGCTGCACCGAATGCGGTCCAATCGAGCGACATCGACGTCGCAAACCTGCCGCTTAACGTCGATGTCGCCACCGTGCGCGCAATTATGGGGCGCGACGACGTTGTGCTGCTCGATGTGCGCGAGCCGGAGGAGTATGCTGCCGGACACATTCCCGGCGTGCAACTCCTCCCGATGGGAACGGTCCCTGCTCGTTTGAGCGACATCCCAACCGACAAAACCGTGATCGTCACGTGTCGCAGCGGCAACCGCAGCGGGCAGATCACCGATTTTCTGCGGCGCAATGGGTTCACGCGCGTCCACAACATGCAGGGCGGCATCCTTGCCTGGCAACGCGCCGGGTATCCTGTCGAAAGGTGACGGTTCCCGGTACATGCGTCATTGCAGAACGCCGCCAGCCCTACCTGCCTGGCGGCTGATGAACTCTGGATACTACTCCGCGATCGGGAGTGTATGAGCGAATCGCTGCTCATAACCAAAATCACCCTTCCTGCCCGCCATCGTCATTTCATTCCCCGCCAGCGCCTTACTACCCGGTTGCGCCATCTCATCGACGTTCCGGCGACGCTCATCAGCGCCCCGGCTGGCTTCGGCAAAACAACAGCGGTGCAGGAGGCAGTGCATTCGCTCCACAAGCAGCACGGAGCGGCATTCGCATGGCTTACCCTTGACACCCACGATAACGACCCGGTTCACTTCTGGCGATATGTGGCGCTGGCGCTGCATACTGCGCTCCCCGATTGCGGTGCGGCAATGATCAAGGCGCTTGATGGACCACAACCCGCACCGGTCCGTCCGCTGCTTGCCATGACGATCAACGAGATTGCAGCAACAACGCGACGCCTGGTTCTCGTTCTGGACGATTACCACCTGATCGATCTGCCTGTCATTCACGACGACCTGACCTTCCTGATTGAGCACGCGCCTTCGAACCTGCATGTTGTGCTCACGACACGCGCCGACCCGCCGCTGCCACTGCACCGCTGGCGCGCGCGGGACCAGTTGCTCGAAGTGCGCGCGGACAATCTGCGCTTCGATTGGATGGAGGCGGCAGCGCTGCTCAACGACACGATGCACCTGGGGTTGAGTGAAGAAGACATCACGACATTGCTCACCCAGACCGAAGGGTGGCCCGCGGGATTGTACCTGGCCGGGCTGGCGTTGCGCGAGGATGGCGCAGCGCCATCGCTGACGCGCCACGACCGTATCACGCGACTGGCGCAGAGCAACCGGTTCATTATCGACTACCTGACCGAAGAGGCGCTTGCGCAGCAATCGGCGGAGGTTCGCGCATTTCTGCTGCACATCTCCGTTCTGGATCGGTTCTGCGGCTCGCTGTGCGACGCGGTAACAGAAACAACCGGCAGCGCGGCGCTGATCGAAACGCTGGCGCAGGGTCATCTGTTCATCATCCCGCTGGGGCTGTCCGCAGCGGATGGTGAACCCTGGTTTCGCCTCCACCAGTTGTTTGGCGACCTGCTGCGCGGTCAGGCGCGCCGCACATTTCCTGAAGACATCGACACACTGTACCGGCGCGCAGCATCCTGGCACGCGGTGCGCGGCGATGTCGAGCAGGCCGTCGAGTATGCGTTTGCTGGGCGCGATTTCGCACATGTGGCACAGCTCATCGAGCGCTCCGCCAGCACGCTGGTCATGGAAGGGCGAGCAGCGCTCCTCGAGCGCTGGTTGAACCTGCTGCCCGATGCATGGCGACAGACATTGCCTCGCGCCAGTATCGCCTTTGCGTGGGCATTGATCCTGCGCGGACGCTACAGTGAGGTTGCGCCATATCTCGACCAGGCGGAAGCGACTATGCCCCTGGATGACGCCGCGCTGCACGGGGAACTCCACGCTGCGCGCGCCGTTCTCGCCGAGACGCAGGGGCGGGTGGCAGAGGCGCTCACACATGCTCAACAGGCGCTCGACCTCGCCCCCGCCGACCATCTCATCGCACAGGCGGTGGCGCACACCGCGATTGCTGGTGCGTTGCGCGCCTCCGGCGATACGGACGCTGCCATCGCCGCGTATGAGCAGTCCATACCATTGTGCCATGCGGCGCGACTGCCGTTGCCGGCGCTCCTTGGGCGCGCCCACCTCGGCTTGCTCTACCTGATGCAGGGACGTCTTCGCAGCGCCGAAGCCGCCCTCCAGCCAGCGTTACAGTCAGCCATCTTCATCCCAGCCACCAGTCCTGTATTCATTGCGTACAGCGCCATTCTGATCGAACGCAACCAGTTGGAAGACGCGCACCAACATCTGCAGCATGCCCTGGATCTGGCGCAGCAGAGCGGGCATACCGCTGCCCTGGCGCAGTGCCATATCCACCTGGCGCGGTTACGGCGCGCGCAGGGCGATCTGGCAGGGGCGCAGGTTGCACTCGATGCCGCTGCGACATATGCGGCCCAGGGGGTTCCGGCATGGATCGAGCCGTTGCTGATTGCAGAACGGGTGCACCTGTATCTCGATCAGGGCGCCACAACCAAAGCCAGGCACATGCTGGCGGGCAGCAGTACGGAAGTCGAGGCAGCCGCTGGCGCCATGCGCGAGGCGCTGCCTCTGGCACGTGCGCGTCTGTTGCTGCACCAGGGGCGCACCACCGACGCCCGTGCCCTTCTCGATACCGTCATCGCATCTGCCGAACAATCCGGTCGCCAGGGACAGATGATCGAAGCGTTGATCCTGCGCGCGCTGGCGTGCGACGCATCGAGCGACGAAGCCGCAGCCCTCGACGATCTCCAACGCGCCATGGCGATGGCAGAACCGGAAGGGTACGCGCGCATCTTTCTCGATGCAGGCGCGCGTCTGGCGCGATTGCTCCACCGCACCGGCAGCGTCTATGCCAATCGCCTGCTGGAAGCGTTCCCGCCATCGGTGCGCAACCGCCTGGCTCATGCGCAAGAACTGCCAGAACCGCTAACCGACCGCGAACGCGATGTTCTACGGTTGATGGCGCGCGGATTGACCTACCAGCAGATCGCCAGCGAACTGATTGTCAGTGTCAACACCGTGCGCTACCACATCAAGAGCCTCTACAGCAAACTCCAGGTCAACAGCCGCACACTGGCGCTTGCCCGCGCGCGTGAACTGCGCCTCTTTGAAGAGGACTGACGCCACAACAGTGTGATGCGGCGCACGCCGCAACGATGCATTACCGCGACATTGCGCCACCCCTCTCCCCTTTCACCTCGCCATCGCTACAACCACATAGAGATGTGATCTACCGCCACCGGGCGCCGCGTATGCTAAAAACAATCAACCATAGGGATGCATATCATGAACGACGCCGATACCCGCTACATCATTCGTGTTGAACGAGAACTCGGACCCGGCATCGCCGCCCTGTTCCCGGAGTTCGCCATGAGCCACGACGAGGGCACAACGGTCATGCGCGGCACACTGCCGGATCAGGCGGCGCTTCACGGCGTGCTGACGCGCATTCGCGATCTGGGGTTGACGCTGATCGCGCTCACACGCGAGAATGACCAGTCTGAGCGGGTCAGAGGATGAAACCGTCGCCTATGCGCTGCTCCATTCGTGGACTCTGGCAACCACAGATGATAGAGGGCACAGAAGCGCTTATTCGCTGACGCATTCGCTTACTCGCCGGTGCATTCATTTGCTGACAACACGAGGCGGCTCAGGCAACGTCATCTCCCTCGTGAACGGCGGCGCATCGGCATCCGGCGTCTCATCGAACTCGCGCGCCGCCAGATGCCCGGCGAACACTGCCTGCGCAATGATATGCGGCGCGTCAGCGTCGCCGATGACCCGCAGGGTGCGGAGGCGACCGTCGGCACGCGCTGGCGCCAGGTCAGTCGCCAGTTCGTCGCGCGGCGCGCGATCGGCGACGACCACCGCCGCATCACACGCCAGGTCGGTCAGGCGATTCGCAGCGATGTCACGCACCGTTACAGCGCCGGCATGAATGGCGCTCAGCGCGCTGCGCGTGTGGATGGCAACGCCAAGGTCGCGCAGGCGGCGCTCAATGCGCTCCTGCTCGAGCGTAAACTGCGACCAGTGCGACACCAGCGGCGCCGGCGTGCACAGAACGACGCTGCACCCCCGACGCGCCAGCAATTCCGCCAGCACACCCCCCATGTAGTAGTGATCATCGTCGTAGATCACAACCCGACCCGATGGCAGGCGTCCGTCCATAATATCATCGGGAGTATAGACGTGCGGCAGATCGCAACCAGGAACAGGATGGTGCACCGTGCGCCCCACGCCATCGCGCCGCCATGTTGCGCCGGTGGCGATAATCACGTGCTCATATCCGCTCGCCAGCACATCGACAGCGGTCATCGGGTTCCCCGGCAGCAACTGCACATTCGGCATACGGGCGATCTGCGTCAACCGCCAGTCGATCACGCGCCGCCACTCGCTCAATCCGGGCAGGCGCGCCTCACGCGCCACCCGTCCACCCGGTTCGCGCCGCGCTTCGACCAGCGCCACCCGATAGCCGCGCTGACCGAGCGCCCTGGCGCATTCCAGCCCGGCAGGACCCGCGCCGACGACTAGGATGTCTACATCGCTGCGCCTTGGGGCAATCGTTTCGGGATGCCACCCGCGCCGCCATTCCTCGCCCATCGTCGGATTCTGGGTACAACGGATCGGCACACACTTGTTATCACTGGAGACGCAGATGTTGCACCCAATGCACTCGCGAATGTCCTCGACGCGCCCTTCCTGAATCTTGCGCGGCAGGAAGGGATCGGCAATCGACGGACGCGCCGCGCCGATGAAATCGAGAATGCCGCGACGCACCGCTGCGACCATCGACTCCGGCGAGGTATAGCGCCCCACGCCAACCACCGGTTTGCTCGTCAATTGTTTGACAAAGGCGATGTACGGCTCCTGGAACCCTTCCTTCTCGAAGCGCGACGACGCCGAATCGTTGCTCCACGCGGAAATATTGACATCCCAGAGATCGGGGAGTTCCGCCAGCATCGCAACAATCTCATACGCCTCCCCCTGGCAGCTCAAACCTTCATCGCCGAGCAATTCATCGACAGCCAGGCGCACCGCTACTGCGCAGCGGTCGCCGACCGCGTCCTTCGTGTCCTCGATCAACTCGCGGAACAGCCGCACACGGTTGGTCAGGCTGCCGCCATACTCGTCGGTGCGGTCGTTGAAGCGGCGCAGCAGAAAGTGCATCGCCAGGCTCAAGCCGTGCCCGGCGTAACAGTAGATGATGTCGAAACCGGCGCGTTTCGCGCGCAGCGCCGCATTCCGATGCCAGCGACGCAGATTCCGAATGTCCGCGCGGTCCATCCGGCGGCACTGCCCGGGTTCAAAGCCCGTGCCCCCTATCAATCCAATCGAACGCGGACCGAGCGATGGGGCGCGGGAGTAATAGTTGAGCGCATCATGGCCGTTGTGAGTCAGTTCGATCCCTGCCAGCGCGCCGTGGCGATGCACGGCTTCCGCCATCAGCGCCAGCGCCGGAATGTCATCATCGCTCCACAACCGCCCCTCGAAAAATGGCGCCAGATCACTCGAATGATGGATCTCGACCTCTTCGGTGCAAACAACCCCCCACCCGCCTTCGGCTTTGACGCGGCGCATCTCCGCCAGTGCACGCGGCATGCGGTATCCCATGCCGTTGCAGTGCGGAACCTGGTAAAAACGATTCGGCGCCGTCACCGGACCAATCCGCACCGGTTCGAAGAGAATATCGTATACAGGAGTCATTGGAGCGTGGCTCTAATAGAACGCGGACACACACGAATCGAGACGGATTCGGACGAAGCGGTTCTCAGTTCTCAGTTCTCAGTTCTCAGTTCTCAGTTCTCAGTTCTCAGTTC
>ERZ1685332.85-NODE-85-length-25281-cov-15.821335_pt1 | contig 25281 bp, 26 predicted proteins | sample MGYA00580193_ERZ1685332 | MGnify/ENA primary metagenome ERZ1685332 (study PRJEB41501, sample SAMN08275520) | hot springs metagenome | biome: alkaline hot spring; material: microbial mat | place: Russia: Ush-Beldyr | collected 2015-07 | depth 0.5 m m ...
GCCGCAGCGCCCGCACCACCTCCGCCACGCTCGCTTGGGTCATCGGTGCCTCCTCCCTTCGGGTAACCGCACTTCTGAGCAACCATGTTGCTGGTCAAGGGGCGGCGGCCTGAGGCTGCCAGGGGGCGCGGTCTCTGGCCATAGCATTGAGCATGGTGAGGAGTTTGCGCATGCAGGCCACCAGAGCCACTTTGGGTGGCTTGCCTGGGCTCCGCAGGCGCTGGTAGAACGACCGTATTGCGGGGTTACACCGCACAGCCGAGACAGCGCTCATGTACAGCGCCGCACGTACTTCTCGTCGGCCGCCCCACACGGCTCTTCTCCCCCTACCTTGCCCACTGTCGCAGCTGAACGGCGCCACTCCCACCAAAGCGCTGATCTTTTTGCGGTCGAGCCGCCCCAGCTCCGGCAGGTACCCGATCAACGTAGCGCTCACCACCGGACCCACACTGGGCGCGGTTTCCAGCAGTCGCGTCCGTTCCTCCCACTCCAGGGTGGACTTCTGGAGCTCGCGGATCTCCTGGTCAAGGACCTTCACTTCCCCCTCCAGCCACGTGATATGTCTCTCGATCCTGAGGCTGAGCTCAGGTCTCGCCCTCCGCAGCCGGTTCTTGTCCGCGGTCAACATACCCACCAGCTGACGGCGGCGGGCAAGGAGACTTCGCAACTCCTCGTCGTTCTCGTTGAGCAGAGGGCGCGGCTCAGGCTGGAGGGTTTCCGCATACCGCGCGAGCACCGTAGCGTCCATCTTGTCCGTCTTGGCCAGGTGGCCCATCGACCTGGCAAAGTCGCGCACCTGGCGCGGGTTCATCACCGCCACGGGGATATTCGCGCGCTCAAGGGCTCGAACCAGGGGGCGTTCCAGACTCCCGCAAGCCTCAACGACCACCAACGCGACCTCTAGCTCCGCCATCCGCTGGACAAACTCAGCCAGGCCTTCATCCGTGTGCGGAAACCGCCAGCCGAGCCCATCGGGGGATACCGTGGCATCGAACCACCGTAGGCTGAGGTCCACCCCTGCGTACCGCTTGCTCATCACAACCTCCTTGTGGCAGACTCGTGTGGCGGCCCGGCCTTGCCGATGCGGGCTTGGTAGCCCAGTCAACCATCCGGGCTCTCACGAGCGGTGGGACGGGAGGATCCGTGCTCAGAAACGGTCTTCTCGAACCAAGGAACTCTCGGTCTCTCCCGTCCTGCCTGCTCCACCGTCCGTACCCCCAAGATACAAGGAACCGATACCCCGTTCGGTAACATCTTCACTGAGGCAATTCGAGGGGTTGACAGGGTGCCCTGGTAATGCTATACTCCTACGTAACTGCGTAGTTACGTATCAAGGAGCTAATGGGCAACCTGGCATGGATCGAGCGGGAGTTGCGGGCGCTGGCGGACGCGGTCGCTGCCGCGAGAGGCCGCCTCGCGGGCAGAGGAGAAGGAGAGGGCGCGGCCAACATCCTTGCTGCGGCGGCACCCCTGGACACGAGAGACCTGATCGCCCAGGTCGTCAACACTCTGGCGAGAAGAACCGGTGATCAAGAGGGCCTTCAGGTGCTCATCGCGGGGGTGCAGCGTGCAGCAGGCGGTTACACTTCCACGTGGTATGAGCTCTTCTCCGACGAGAAGGTCAGCCCCCTTCTTCACAACGAGAAACTGATCCGGCTACTGGAAACCCTAGCTAGTGTGGAAAGGCTGCGCCTTTGGTGCGTCCTTGCTTCCGGCGCCACCGGTTCCGCTGAAGCCATGGAACGCAGTCAGCTCTCCCCGGGCCAGTTCTACCACCACTTGCGTGCCCTGGAGGGGATTGGGATGGTCCGCAAGAAGGCCCGCGACCAGTACCAAACGACCCTTCACGGCACCGCGTCCCTGTTCACCATCCTCGCCGCTGTGAGTTACATCTTGAGCGAGATCCCCTTTGTCGAGGAAGAAACTCCATGAACGCCCCGATTTGGCGGTTCTTTGCGCGGTTCATCCTTCCCCGGAGCCGACTGGGTGGCGTGGTGCTCTTGTCCATGGTTGTCTCTACCGCGTTGACCTTCCCCATCCCCTTGCTGATCCGGCAGATCATCGACAGGGTGATTCCCGAGCGCCGCCTGGACGAGCTCGTATGGATGGGCTTAGGCTTGGTCCTGCTCGTCATTTTGCAGGCCCTTTTTGCCTATCTGACGCAGTATCTACGGGTGGTGGCCCAGGAAACAGTGCTCGCCGACGTGCAGAGGACACTCGTTGGTCACGTGCTGACCCTCCCCCAGGCCTTCTTCCACGACCGGCCGGTTGGGTACCTGATGGCCCGGATTCGGAGCGACCCCGCAGTGGCCAAGGACTTCTTTCTTGGGTTCCTGAGCATCCTAAACAACGTGCTGTTCCTCGTGATTGGGGGCGCACTCCTGTTCTACCTTGACTGGCGACTGGCCCTCGTTGCGGTGGCGGTTCTCCCGGCACTTGCCCTCGCCTCACGAGGGTTCAACGCCAAGATGCAAGCCCTGTGCAGGGACATTCAGGAAGGGGACGCCCTGGTCTCCCAAGAGCTTGGGGAAGGGTTGACCGGTGCCCTGACCGCGAAACTCCTTGGTCTTGACAGCTGGATTGCAACCAGGGTGGGCCAGGCCCTGGACCGTCTCAAGGAGGCCAACCTGCGTACCAACACGCTCGGGGCCGTGGCCGGAGGCGTGCTCACGTTCATCACGGCGGTTGGGCCGGTGCTGATGGTGGTCTTTGGCGCGTACCAGGTGATCCAGGGCCAGCTCACCCTGGGCACAGTGATGGCGTTCGTGTCCCTGCTCACCTACCTCTATGGCCCCACCCAGAGCATCATCACCACCCGACTGAACCTGCAGCGGGCCACGGTCGCCGCGGAGAGGGTGTTCGAACTACTGGACGAACCACCTGAGCCACGCAGCGGCCCCCCGCTAACCGTGGCCTCAGGCCGGCTTGAGCTACAGGGCGTCTCGTTTGCCTACCCGAACGGAAAAGTGGCCCTCAAGGATGTATCTCTCCGCATTGAGCCGGCGGTGCGGTTGGCGGTGGTGGGGCGCACGGGTTCCGGTAAATCCACGCTACTTTCACTGCTCGTGCGCCTCTTTCCCCCGAGCAGGGGGGCGATCCTGATCGACGGCCAGGATATCTCCCAAGTGTCCCTGGCCTCGCTGCGGCGAGAGGTGGTGCTCGTGACCCAGGACGTGTTCCTGTTCTCTGGGACGGTCCTTGATAATATTCGGTTGGGTAATCCCACGGCATCTGAGGAAGAGGTCAGGCAGGTGGTCAGCGCTCTAGGAGCGCAGGGGTTCATCGCCGAGCTTCCCGATGGCTACGGCACGGTAGTCGGTGAGCGCGGGGTGAAGCTCTCAGGTGGTCAAAGGCAGATGATCGCCTTGGCCCGGGCTGTCCTGCGGCGGCCAACGATCCTTCTCCTCGACGAGGCCACGGCGGCGTTGGACTCGGAGACCGAAGCGGCGGTGTACCGCGCCCTGCCCACGCTTCTGCCGACGACCACGATCGTCATCGCCGCCCACCGGCTCGCCACCATCCGTTCCGCCGATTGGATCGTCGTCCTCAAGGATGGCGAGGTGGTCGAGCAGGGGACCCATGACAGGCTGATCGAGAGGGCCGGGGAATATTGGGAGATCTTCGAGGAACAGGTCCGTGCGGGCCTGGTGGGTGCTCCATCGTGGAGAAGTTCAGGATCTTCTTGAGGGTGAGCACCAGGGCAGGGCCAAAAGAGCAGGGCTGCTCGTGCCCTTGTGGGTGCGAGGCCGGGGAGGGCGCGGGAGCCGGGGAGGGCGGTGGAGCGAGGGAGGAAAGAAGGACGGGACCAATACGGCGGAGGGAGGCCCGCCGACCCCGACGCAGGGCAAAAGGTTGAGCATGCCGTGCGCCCTGTCCCCGGGCCGCAACCCATGAACGGTGGGTGTAGCTGCGGTTGTGCCGGCGGCAAGATCTAACGGGCCGAAACGCCCGAGGCGTCGACCGGGCCTGTGGGAGAAGAGGGTATTGCGCTACCGGCTTTTTGCGGACGTGGTTCACAAGGCGCGTGGGCCGTGGCATCTTTTCTTCCATCCGCAGACGCTCGGGTGGGCGGTCACCGATGAGGCTGGGGCATGGGTGTTGGAGGCCCTGCGCTCCTCAAGGACCGTGGCTCAGGTGGCCCGCAAGATCGCGGCGCAAACAGGGTGCGGCCTCCCCGAGGTGTCGGCGGAAGTTTCCCGCTTCATCAGGTCTGTGACCGGGGCCGGGCTGGCGGAGGTGGTGGGGAGGCCCAGGTCTTGCGCCAATGGGGAACGCCCAAAGGGAGAAGAGGCTCCCCGGCCTGGGTCGCTGTACCTTCATCTCACGGAAAGATGCAATCTGACGTGCGTCTACTGCTATGCTCGCCCTCAGAGGAGTAGGGACTATGGTACAGGAAAGGACCTTCCGTTCGCGGTTGCCAAGCAAGCGCTGGGCGAAGCCAAGGCGCTCGGCGTGAAGACGGTGATCGTCACTGGCGGCGAGCCCCTCCTTCACCCCAGGGCCCTGGACGTGCTCGAAGAGGCCAAAGGACATGGCTTCACCGTGATCCTTCTCACCAACGGGCTCCTCGTTAACAACGAGCTGGCCCGACGGCTGAGCGCTTGCTGCGACCAAGTCACCGTGAGCCTTGATTCGGCATCTTCAGAATTACACGACCTTCATCGGGGTCGAGGCACCCATGCTCGCGTGACCGAAGCGATCGGCCTTCTCAAGGCCGCCGGGGTCCAAGAGGTGGTGGCCGCAGGTGTCGTCACCCGCCACAACCAGCACGAACCCTATGCGGATTTCGCTGGCTACGCCCAAAAGGTGGGGGCAGACCGTGCTTCACGCCAGGTTTACATCCTGCAGGGAGACCGACGGGATGAGGTGTTGTGTCCGGACTTCAAGACCCTGCTCCGTCGGTGGGAACAGGAGCTGGAGGACACAATCGTCCGGGGTCTTGGTACGGTCAAGAGGGACAGCTTGGCCTGGCGTGATCGGTGCGGGGCGGCCCATGGGGTGATCGCCCTGGGCGCGGATGGCGTAGTCTACCCGTGCCAAGGCCTAATGCGTGGGGAATTCGCGGCTGGGAACATCGGGGACGCGTTGCTTGAGGAGATCTACGCGAAGGCTGAGGTCCTGAACCAAGTCCAGGCCATCACCGTTGCGGACATCTCGGCCTGTGTGGACTGCGAGTACAGGTTCATCTGCGGTGGGGGCTGCCGGGCCCTGGCCTACAACGTCCATCGGTCCATAGCCGCCCCCATTCCCCCGGAGTACTGCGCCTTTGCCCGCCTTCTTGCGGAGTGGAAGCTGTGGGCCGCAGCATTGCACGGCCTGGCCTCCCCCTGCTCCACCGGATTGTCCCTCTAGGAGCGCGTGAGCGCAGTGGCTAGACGCCTTTGGGGAAACATGCTACTGTGATTTACGACAAGGCAAGCAGTGGCCGCGAGGTTGACAGGAGAGGAACGAAGGGCGCTTGCAGGCGGGGCTCACTCCCGCACCGGGGACAGGCGAGGAGGGGCACCGCGAAGTGCCACCCTTCCTCCTAGCCGTACCGCACCGGGCCTTCGTACCCGCAGCTCCCGCAGCGCACCTTGACCGGGACTGGCTCGATCTTGAGCTCCGAGCCAGCGAGGGGCGTCCCTTCGCTCAGGATCCGCCACGCCTCGGCGAGGGCCTCCTCAGACAGGATGAGGAGCTCCTCTTTTCGCACGTGAACGGCGGTGATCCGCCCGTCCACCGGGCGTTCCTTCAGGTGCTGGAGCAGGCTCTCCAGGAGGGAGTGGGCGAGGGAGTACTCGTGCATAGGTCCTCTCTAGTTCAAGCCGCTCACCGCAGAGACGCAGAGGACGCGGAGAAAACCTGGTCTGATGACGAAAACAGGAATGTAGGATGAGGCCACTTCGTGGGGCCGGACATCCCCGAACTGCGGTTCCGGGGTCCCTCAGAGGCGGGGTTTGTGTTCGGACCACAATCCCCGAACAGCCTTTCTCTGCGTGCTCCGCGCCTCTGCGGTGAACGGGTTCCGGTCACAGTCCCAGCGCGGCGAGGAGCTCGTCGGTCCCGCGGCCGCTTTTGGCATCGGTGAGGACGACCTTGCCGTGCGGGTTGAGCCGGCGGTAGTCGTCCACGAGGGCCATCGGGTCCACCCCCACGAAGCTTGCCAGATCCACCTTGTTCACGGCCAGGACGTCGGTCTGGGCGAAGATCTTGGGGTGCTTGCGCACCATGTCGTCGCCCTCGGTCACGGAGATGACCACGAAGTCGCTTTCCGTGCCCAAGGGGAAGTCCGCCGGGCACACGAGGTTCCCCACGTTCTCGATGAACAGGACGTCCACGTCCCCCAGGGGGAACTCCTCCAGGGTGTGGCCCACGCGGTGGGCGTCGAGGTGGCAGTCGTCCCCGGTGTTGAGGTTGACGGCGACGAGCCCGGCCGCGACGAACTTCTGGTAGTCGTCGTCGCCGGCCACATCCCCGGCGATCGCCCCGGCTCGCAGGCCCTTCCCCCGCAGCTTCTCCGCGAGCCGGAGGATGAGGAGGGTCTTTCCCGACCCGATCGCCCCCATCACGTTGACCGCCCGCACCCCGCGCTCCTGGAACAGCTTGTAGTTGCGGGAAGCGAGCTCGAGCTGGCGCTTGAACACGTCTTCGGTGCCCACCGTGATGTCGTGCATACGGGCCGATGATACCCCCTCGGCCGGCAGCGCGGGGAGGGGAGGCCAAACTCGATCCGGTCTGCACCTTTCCTGCGCGGTCACGCCGTGATGCCTCAGAAGTGACGGTTACCGAAAGCGGTAACGATGCCTCACAACGGATGTTACCCAGGTAGCCTCCCCAGCGCTCGCAGGCGCCCCTTCGACCTCACGAGCCCCAGCTAGTTCGAGAAGGAGATCACGTAGGGCATGGCGGCCGCAGGAGGATGAGGATCCCACTTGATGACGAGAACGAAGAACAGGCTCCCCGGGACCGGGGCGTTCCCCCACTGGGTGAACGGCTGGTAGAGCTGGGGCCGGTCGACGGACACGGAGATCCCTCCGGCGAGGGGCGACCACGCCATGGCGGTGTTCCAGAAGTTGGGAACCGGCACCACCCACAGCCAGACGAACGCCGTGGGGCGATCGTAGGTCACGGAAACGCGCAGCGACCCGGTGGTGCTCACCCATATCGCCGTGGCCGCGTATCCGCCCGGCCATGCACCGATGAGCATGGGGTCCGCAGCGTCCCCCAGTTTGGGCTTCGCCTCAGACCCTTGGACGTCCACGGCTGCTCCCGCCCCCTGGAGGGCGGAGAGGAGCTGGGCGGGGGCCATCCCCGGACTGATCGGGGGCCGGGGCATCCCGGCGGGGAACTCGATCTCCGGTTTGGTGGGGGTGGGGGTCGGGGTCGGCGTGGGAACGGCGGTCGAGGTCGCGGAGATCGTCCCGCAGGGGTACTTCACCGTCTGCCCAACGGGCACGGTGACCTCGAACGGCCGTCCCGCCGCACCTCCCCGCACCACGGCCGAGGTCGGGGGGAGGGAAAGCTCGGCCGAGACGGTGTAGGTCTGGCCAATCCTCACCAGGACCTGCAGGAACTGGAAACCGATGACCTGGCCGTCCCGCAACCAGACGATCTGGGACAGGGTGACGCCGGGAGCACAGTTTTCGTTCCCGACGGTCACCGATGCCGGGACGGGGTGTTGGGCGGCTCCGGGGATCAGAACCACCGCCAGGGCCAGGACAAGAACGATCGTACGCGCGGCACGCATGGTCCACCTCCGCCTACAACAGATGATATTAAGTAGTATTTTACTCGCCTGTCAAGCCCCCGATCTTGGTGCGCCAGGAGATCGTTACCAGGCAGAGGCGTTGGTGAGGCGGTGGTTGACGGAAGGCGGTGCTCCTCCTAAGAGAGCTTAGCGACAGGTAAAGAAGGAGCACTAGCAGGGGATCTTACCTGGGAGGGAAGCGCCGGCCATGAACCGGGAGGCAAGAAGGCACACCTCTTGGAGACGTACCTCTCAAACGGGGAGCATCGCCGAGACCGCCCGGCGGCCGCACACCTCGCGGGACTTTGGCCGAAAGTGGGTCCAGCGGTACTACCGCGACAATGGGGTGAAGGGACTGAGAGTGACCGGTCGCGCCGGCCCCACCGCTCTCCCGCCCAAACCCTAGTTCTGGAGGCCAAGAAGGCCACCGGCTACGGCCGGAAGAGGCTAGCCTGGTACCTGTGGCGGGAGAGGGGGCTCGCCCTCTTTCCGCACACGATCCGCCACATCCTCCGCCGGAACGGGTTCAGAGGGCGCAAGGCAAAGCGGGAGGCGTTCGGCCCTGCCCACGGGGCGTGAGAGAAGCGTCCGCACTCACTTCGGGAAGGGGATGGACGGGAAGCCCCCGTTTCAGGCACCCCAAGATCTAGGCTACGTGCTGCCCTTAAATTCGCGGCCTTTACACCATTGGTGGTAACGGGCCGGGTGTCGACCAGGCCATGAGGGGTGGCTACAATCTCTTGGCCCACTACACCCTCAAGGGCTACTTAGCCCGATTGTTAAACTCAGCCACAGATTGCACCTTCAACATCATCTCCTGCACCTTTTGGCGCGCACTGCCTCTAGAAAAGAACGTGGTAGTGCCTCAAGAAGTGTGTCCGCAGGGGAACATAGTAGCCTTCCGGGAAAAACGAGGACTGCAAAGGAAGGCCCCTATAGCGGACAAAACCCGCAAAGGGATCGTAAAGGAAGCCGAAGAGCGGGTCCAGGCCATGATCAAAACCTTCTTGCGACGCTCATGAGGGAAGAACGGGGGCTCTCCTTGGGAGCACCCCACCAAGGCCACCGCGTACTACACCCGCGATCTCCTCGCCCTCGCCGGTCCCGTGGAGGGCCTCCGCGTTCCTCGGGTGCGGGGGGCCCCGGACGGGGCTCGGAAGAAGGACCGGGAGGCGTTGGCCGAGGACCTGAGGTGCGTGTCCTCAGCTCTCCAAATGCGCGGCCAAAAGGGCGCGAGCTTTGGGGCTTTGCGGAAATCCGGACAGGAAACGACCATGAAGCCCAGACAAAATAGACGGGACCCTATGACCAGCTAGGAAGGGGTTTCGCCAAGAGCCCGAGCGGTCTTGCCGCCCTTGGGCCACCGATTGGCCAAAAAGCAGGCTTAGGCCTAGAATGAAACGAAGGGAGGTCCATGGACCGTGAACGGAGGTGGCATGTGCGTTCCTCCACTTTCGGCGGGATGTTCTGGTTTGCCGGATGGCTTTTCACTTTGGCCTACGCGCAACTCCTTTGGTGGCAGGCCATCCTAGCCCTGGTCATCTGGCCCTATTACCTTGGGATGCGCCTTCGCTGAGCCAAGGAGAACAGAGGCTTCGGACTAAACTTACGGGAACATTTTCCAAAGCTCGCGTTCTACCTCCGGGGTAAGATCGGTAACCATGGGGTGGCGCCGGTACATCACCACGTCTTTGGTTCGTAGGACAAGATCGTAGCCCTGCTCCTCGCCAAATCGCTGGGCGGCTTCTAGGATCTTCATCGCCGCGATCTGCGTAAGCACCTGGTCCACCGCTTGCAAGCCAGCCTGGAGCTCCTGGAGTTCCTGGAGAAAGGCGATGTAGTTTAAGACCACGACCTGAGCTGCTCTCACCAACTCCCGAACTCTTTCCACATGCGGCACAAGCTCCTGCCGCAGGGCTTCTAGTTCCCCATGAACGCCAGCGAAGGCCGGGGAGGCCCACATCTTCTCCAACATGGACAGGTTCACTTGGGCCTGGGCCAGGAGGTATTCGGCCTGAAGCCGGGCCAGCCATTGCTGGTAAGGATCGCCCTTCACCTCGCCCTCGGCGTAGCGACGCTGGAGCTCCGCGATTTCCTCCGCCTTAGCTTGCAGGGCGCGGCGTTCCTCGGCCACCTGAGGCAGGAACACCCGTAAGAACAAGCCCTCTGCATCGACCACGGCGATCCTGGGGCTTGCCTCCGCAGCCTTGATGGCGGCCGGCATTTCCCGAAGGGCCCGCTCCACCCGCTGCAGGCGAAGTTCCACGTCGCTTATGGGCGTGGCCGCAAGCACGCTGCGGATCTCCTGAAGCTCACGGCGGAGCTCCCCAAGGGCCTCGGAAGTGGTGCGCCACCCTGTCTCGCTGGCCTCTAATCGCTTCGTCACCCCCGCCAGAGTCGACTCCATCTGAGCAACTCTCGCCTCCGCGCTCTTCACAGAGGCCGATATTCCCTTGAGGTCGCTTTGCACAGCGCTGAGGTCTGTACGCGTGGCCTCGACACGGCTGGAGAGCGTGCGCAGGTCGTTGGCACGTATCCCCTGGATCGCGGTGAGTAGCTCCTCCCGCACATCGGTGAGGCGACTCTGCGCGTTGCGCGCGCTGATCAGCCCAGCTAAACCCAAAATTAAACCGAGCGCCCCTAGAAAGAAAACGAGGATAAACCCGCGTTTGGTCATGTTCCCTCCGCTTGCCTATTCTACCCGACCTGGGGCCTCAAAGGGGCAAGAGCGGATACGATTCCTGGGCTACGCCATGGATGCCTTGGGCATTGATGTGGGCGGAACGTTCACGGATTTCGTGGCCACGGTGGCGGGACAGCTCCAGACCTGGAAGGTCGCCACCGCCCATCCCCCCCTCCAGAGCATCCTGTTGGGGCTGCGGAGACTTCCGCGGGGCCGTCTCACGCGCCTCGTCTACGGAACCACCGTGGCCACGAACGCCTTGCTGGAGGGGAAATGGGCAAGGACAGCGCTCCTCACCACCCAGGGCTTCCGGGATCTCCTGGAGATCGGGCGACAAAATAGACCGGATTTGTATGACCTTTTCTGCGAGCGCCCGGAACCCCTCGTCTCAAGACGGTGGCGCTTGGAGGTGCCGGAACGAGTCGATGCGGAGGGCCGGGTCCTTATCCCCCTGGACGAGGGGGCCGTGCGCAAAGTTGCGAGGAAATTGAAGGGGGCAGTGGAGGCCGTGGCTGTGGTTTTTCTCTTTTCTTTTCTCAACCCCGCCCATGAACAGCGGGTCCGGGAGATCCTCTGGGCGGAGGGTCTGACGGTGCCCATCACCCTCTCCTGCGAGGTCCTCCCCGAATTTCGGGAGTACGAGAGGACTTCCACCACCGTCCTCACCGCGGCCCTGCGGCCCGTGGTGGAAAACCATCTTTTGGAGCTGGAAAAGACGTGGTCCGAGGAAAAGGTGGTGCCGAGGCTTTGGATCATGCAATCGAACGGCGGGGTGGCCAGTCCGCAGGAGGCAGGCCGAAAAGCCGCGACCCTTCTTCTTTCTGGACCAGCGGGTGGAGTGATGGGAGCCCGGTTCGTCGCGGAAAGGGCCGGCCTCCAAAATCTCATCACCCTCGATATGGGTGGGACCAGCACGGACGTGTGCCTGATCCGAGCTGGGGAAATCCCCTACACCTCGGAGAAGCTGGTGGCCGGAAGACCTGTGCGGTTGCCCATGGTGGACGTGCACACGGTGGGCGCCGGCGGCGGAAGCATCGCGTGGTTGGACGAAACGGGTTGGCTCCGGGTGGGGCCCCAGAGCGCGGGGGCCAGGCCCGGCCCGGCTTGTTACAACCGGGGCGGAAAGGACCCCACCGTCACCGATGCCCACCTCTGCCTGGGCCGCTTCCACCCGGAACGTCCCATCGGCGGTCTTCCCCCGCTGTCCCTGAGAAAAGCCCAGGCTGCCGTGCAGGGCCTGGGGCAAAAACTTGGCCTAAGCCTGGAGACAATGGCCTTGGGCATCCTGGAAGTGGCTGAAGCCCACATGGAGGGAGCGATTCGCGTGATCTCAGTGGAACGGGGTTACGATCCCCGGGAATTCGTGCTCGTTGCCTTCGGTGGCGCCGGGCCCCTCCACGCCGCCTCCCTGGCCCGCAAACTCGAGATCCCTAAAGTTTTCGTGCCCGCCCAGGCCGGAGTCCTCTCCGCCCTGGGGCTCGTCGTCACGGACATCGTGCACACTTACGTGCGCTCCGTGCTCGCGCCGCTGCGGGACGTGTCGGTGACGAGAATCAATGCGGTCCTGCACGAGCTGAAAAGGGAAGCGGAGGCCACCCTCCGGGAAGAAAGCCTGGGTGGGGACCGCTGTGAATTCCTGTTCTCCGCCGATCTTCGGTACCTTGGGCAGGGATTTGAGCTCCCTGTCGCCATTCCCGCCCCACCCTGGGAGGAGGGCTCGATTTTCGAAATAACCCGGAGATTCCACGAGCTCCACAGGCAACGCTATGGTTTTGCTCACCTCGCCGCCGAGGTGGAACTTGTCTCCTTGCGCCTCACCGCCGTGGGAAACACGGAAAAGCCGGAGCTCCCCAAGATCCCCCAGGGACGCGAATTTTCCAAAGCCCGGCGCGAGGAGCGCCGCGCCTTTTTCGAGGGGGAAGGCTGGCGGAGAACACCGGTGTACTGGTGGCCGGCTCTGCCCGCTGGCGCGGAGATCCGCGGCCCGGCCAGCGTGGAGGGCCCGGAATCCACGGCCCTCATCCCCCCAGGGGCCCGGGCCCACGTGGACCCCTTTGGCCATCTTTTCCTGGAGGTCTGAATGGACCCCATAACCCTCGCTGTCCTCGCCCATGCCCTGAAGGGGGTGGCCGAGGAGATGAGCGCCGCCCTCGTGCGCACCGCCTATTCCCCGAACATCAAGGAAAGGCGGGACTGTTCCTGCGCGATCTTCGACCCCCAAGGCGGCATGGTGGCCCAGGCCGAGAACATCCCCGTGCACCTTGGGGCCATGCCGTTCTCCGTCCAAGCCGCGCTCCAGGGGAGGCAGGGCTGGGATCCTGGGGATATCGTGGTCCTCAACGATCCCTATCGGGGCGGCGCCCACCTTCCGGACATCACCTTTGTGGCCCCGGTCTTTCTGGAAACGGAGCTTTTGGGGTTCGTGGCCAACCGCGCCCATCACGCCGACGTGGGCGGAATGGTCCCGGGAAGCCTCCCCCCGCGGGCCAGGGAGATCTTCCAGGAGGGGGTGCGCATCCCGCCGGTGAAACTGTGGCGCAAGGGTCAGCCGGACCAGGATCTTTGGCACTTCCTTTTGGCCAACGTGCGCACGCCCTGGGAGAGAGAGGGCGATCTTTTGGCCCAGAAGGCCGCGGTGGAGATCGGCCTTCGCCGGCTTGCGGCGCTCGCGAACCGGTGGGGAAAAGACCGGCTCCTTTCCGTGTTCGAGACGCTGCAGCGGCAGGGCGAGGAGCGGATGCGCCGGGCCATTGGCCGTGTGCCCAAAGGCCACTACGAGTTCACGGACTTCCTAGACGAAGGGATACAGGTGCGGGTGCGCGTGGTCGTGGGCGAGGGCGAGGTCACCGTGGATTTCTCGGGGAGTTCAGAACAGGTGGAGCTTCCGGTGAACGCCCCCTTGGCCGTCACGGCTTCAGCGGTGTACTACGCGTTCCGAGCACTGCTCGACCCGGGGATCCCACCGAACGCGGGGGTTTGGCGTCCCATACGCATCGTGGCGCCGGAAGGCACGGTGGTGAACGCCCGGCCGCCGGCGCCGGTGGGCGGAGGAAACCTCGAGCTTTCCCAGCGCATCGTGGACGCGATCTTTGGCGCCCTGGCCCAGGTTCTGCCGGACCGGGTCCCCGCCGCCTCTCAGGGGACGATGAACAACGTGGTCATTGGCGGGATAGATCCCCGCTCCGGAAAACCCTACACCTTCTACGAGACGATCGGCGGCGGGATGGGCGGTCGGCGCGGCAAGCCTGGCCTGAACGGGATTCACACCCACATGACCAACACCCTGAACACCCCGGTGGAGGCTTTGGAGATCGCCTATCCCCTGCGGGTGGAGCGGTACGAACTGCGGGATGGCTCAGGGGGGGCCGGCCAATTCCCGGGCGGGAAGGGCATCCGCCGGGACATCCGGGTCCTGGGACACCGGGCGGTGGTCTCCTTGCTTGGGGACCGCCGGAAAAACCGCCCCTGGGGCCTCTTCGGCGGCGCGCCAGGAGCTCCGGGCGCCGATTTTCTCCTGATGGGAAGGAAGAGCACCCGGCTTCCCGGAAAAGGCGTGGTGGAGGTCCCGCCCGCTGGTCTCATCTCCATCCGGACCCCAGGCGGCGGGGGCTACGGTCGACCTGGTCCTTCGCCCAATCCTTAAACTTTCTCTTCGCCGAGAGCTCCGTGAGCTGTTCCACGCAAGATGGCCCCGCGTAAGAAACCTCAAGAACCTGGCGCAGACTGCGCTTCACCTGCATCTCCCTTGACCAAATCCGACGTGAACCTACCCCCAGCAGGGGCAGCAGGAACCAAAGCCCACCGGCCCCTCCACCTTGAGGAGGATCGTCTCGGGGGCAAAGCGGTGGTCGGCAGGGCCGCATCCCGGGAAAGCTCCCGGTCAGGCGCGATCAAGACGGCGGGGTGCTCCCCGCAAAAAACGACCTCTTTGCGGGAAGGCCCCAAAAAGCCGCCCAGGATCAGAACGCCAAGCGCGACCCAACCGTTTCTCGAAACGTTGCCCAGGCACCACCCCGAAACGCCCGTGACTATCAGGGCTCGGCGCTAAATCTGTGAAGGTCCTATAATTTCAGGATGAGCGGAGACGTGCGGGAGCTCTTGAGTTCGGCCTTCCGTGGCCTTCCCTTTGGTCCCACCACGATCCGCGCGGTGACCACCCCGCAGGGAGAATGTTTGGTCCTGGAGAGCTTTGTTCCCCTTCCCTTCCAGCCTCCTGGGGAGGAGGAAAGCCGGGCCCGGCTCCTTTCGGCTCTGGGGCTTGTCCACGGGATAGGACCCTTCCGCGAGATGCTGCTACGGAAGCGGGGGTATTCCACCCTCTTGGATCTCGCCGTTCATCCACGGTTTGGCCGGGAGGCTGCTTTCTGGAGCGAGGTTATAAATCGCAAGGAGCTCTTCACCCTGTACCAGGGCCTTTGCCGTTGGTATTCGCCCTCCCATCCGTTGGTCCTGGCCCTGGTGGGCCTCGCTTTCCCCGACCACCTGGTGTTCATCGACCTTGAGTCCCTTGGCCTTTCGACCCTGCCCATCTTCCTCATCGCCGTGGGAAAGGCCGAGGGCACCGCGGGGGTTATTCGGATCAGACAATTCTTGGCCCGAAACTTGGCGGAAGAGGCGGTCATCCTCGCTGAGGCCTTGGAGGAAATCCCGGGGGATCCCGTGGTCGCCAGCTACAACGGCAAGGCTCACGATTGGCGCCAGTGGCGGGCCAGGCTCGCTTACTATGAGCTCCCGGATCTTCCGCAAGCCGCCCACTTGGACTTCCTCTTTTTTGCGCGGCGCCTCTGGCGCGCGGCGGTCGGGGATTGTTCCTTAACAAAGGTGGAGAGGGCCATCCTTGGCCGAGTGCGCCCCTTGGACATCCCCAGCGAGGAGGTGCCCCTCTACTACCACGCCTTCCTCAAAAGCGGGAACCCCCAGTTCCTCTGGCCCATCCTCGCCCACAATCGCGAGGACGTGGTGAGCCTTGTGGCCCTTTTGGGAAAGCTCTTGGACAGCCATGCGTGAACTCCTGGAGCGGCTGGAGCGGAAGAAGTGGTACCGGGGGCAAGTGGTGGCGGTGGTGGAGGTGCCGCCCAAGCCCGGTCGGTACGCGGAACCTCCCCCTGCTCTCCCGAGCCCGGCCAAAGCCTGGCTGGAATCCCAAGGCTTTCGCCTCTTTTCCCATCAGCGAGAGGCCATGGAGAAGATCCTGGCTCACGAGGACGTGATCCTGGCCACCGGCCCCTCCTCCGGAAAAACTTTGGCCATCGCGCTTCCCATCCTTTCCCAGCTGGGCCAGGATCCCCGGGCCACCGCGCTCCTCCTTTATCCCATGAAGGCCTTGGCTCAGGATCAGCTTCGCAAGTGGCGCGAGCTGGCCGAATCCTTGGGGATCAGGGCCCCCGAAATTTACGATGGGGATACCCCGGCCCACCTGCGCCAGCGGATCCGCACGCAAAGCCGTCTCCTCCTCACCAACCCCTATGCCCTGCATCAGTACCTGGAATGGCATCACCTCTGGGCTCCTTTCCTCTCGAACCTGCGCTACGTGATGGTGGATGAGGCCCACTGGTACTCGGGCGCCTTCGGCTCCGGGGTGGCCCTCCTCCTTTGGCGCCTGCAGCGGATCCTCAGGCGGTATGGGGCTCAGCCCGTGTTTGCCCTGGCCTCGGCCACCGCCGGGGAGCCCCGGGCCTTGGCGGAGAAGCTCTTGGGCCGAAGGGTTTGCCCCGTGGCGGAGGACGGCGCGCCCCAGGGACGCCGGACCTGGTGGTTTTGGGATCCCCACCGCGACCCGCGATCCTCTTTCCCTCAGGTCTTGGATCTCTGTCGGTTTTTCCTAGGGGAAGGGCTACACACGTTGGTGTTCGTCCCTTCCCGGAGGATGAGCGAAGCCCTGAGCGCAGCCCTGCGGGAAAGCGCGCCCGAACACGCAGAGCAAATCGCGGCTTATCGGGCCGGGTTTCTTCCCGAGGAAAGGAGGGCGGTGGAGGAGGGGCTTCGCCAGGGCGTGCTTCGGCTGGTCGTGTCCACCTGCGCCCTGGAGCTTGGGGTGGACATCGGGGGGCTGGATGTGGTGGTGCTCTGCGGTTATCCCGGGTCTCTCTCCTCGGCGCGACAGATGAGCGGGCGCGCCGGTCGGGCTGGCCGGGAGGCTTTGGTCGTGTACATCCCTGAGGAGGACCCGTTGGATCAGTTCTTCCTGACCCACCCGGAGGAGCTCGTGTTCGGGCCCATCGAGACTCCCCCCCTTAATCCCCGACATCGCGCGCTTCTTTTGCGCCATGTTCTCTGCGCGGCTGCGGAAATACCCGTGCGCGACGAGGAACTGGCGGAACGGGGGCTTGGGGCGGGGGATCTCGCGGAACATCGGGAGGCCGGCCTTTTGGCCAAAACCCCCGCAGGCTGGATCTATTCGGGATTGGCACGTCCCGCGGAGAGGGTCGCCCTCGATGCCTTGTCAGCTCGCCAGGTTCTCCTCCGGGTGGAGGGGAAGGTTCTCGAGGTTTGGGACGAGATCCGCGCGCGAAGGGAGGCCTTCCCGGGCGCCATCTTCCTTCACCAGGGAGAGGCCTTCCGCGTGCGCGCCCTCGACCTCGCCGCCGGGACGGCTGAGCTCGAGCGGTACCCAGGCGAATATGCGACCAAAGCGATGACTCGGGAGTTCGTCCGCATCCTCGCCCGGGAGAACGCCGCACCGGGGCGAGGGTGGGGACGGGTGCGGGTGCGGGAGGAGATCGTGGGATACCAGGTCCTCGAGCGGGGGCGCGTGGTGGCCACAGAGCCCTTGAAGCTGCCGCCCTTGGAGTACGAAACGGAGGGCGTCTGGCTCCTTTGGGAGGACGGGCCCTCCGCGGGCGCTCTGCACGGGGCGGAGCACGCTTTGGTGGCCCTGGTCCCTCTTTTGGTGGGTTGCGCCACCGGGGATGTGGGCGGGGTTTCCTCCCCCTGGCATCCCGACACCCACCGGCCCACGATCTTGGTTTACGACGGTTTCCCCGGCGGAATCGGGATCGCCCAGTCCCTCTTCCTCAAGGCTGCCGAATGGGCCGCGCGCACGGTGCAGCTCCTGCGCTCCTGCCCATGTCAAGGGGGATGTCCGCGGTGCGTGTTGTCCCCGCGCTGCGGAAGCGGCAACCAACCCATGGACAAGGCCGGAGCTCGGGGAATCCTCGAGGCGTGGAGGGAAAGGCATGGGGCTTTGGGTTAGGAAGGGCCGGCGGCGGTGGGAGCGGATCCGGGGGCTGCCCATTTATCGGCCTCCGGTCTTCTTGCGGCTCAGCCCCTCCCCCAGGGAGCCGGCCTGGCGGCTTTCCTGGACGACCGGCCCGGATTTCGGGGCCGACGCCCTCCCCGAGCTTCTCGACGCCCTTCTCCAGGCCGCAAGCGTCCCGCCTGGTGGACCGGGACTGCGGCGGATTTCCGGTTCCCACTGGGAGCCTGTGGAGGGCATCTCCCCCTTTTCTCCCCAAGCCGTGCGGCCCCCGGGCCTTCGCCTCCAGAAGGTCGAGGTGGACCCCCCACGGTGGCTCCTCACCCTGTCTCTGGCCCAAAGCAAAGGAGGGCTTTTTGTTCTCCACGAGGAAAAATATCTGGGAGGGTGGTGGGCCTCCCTCCTGGCCCTGAAGAGGGCTTGTCAAGGCGAGGGAGGCCCACCCGCGGGCCCTTGCTAGTTACATTTGCCGAAGCAAATGCTGATCTGGAAATACCACTTGCCGTCGGGGCCCAAACACCAGCACCAACCGGGCTTTGGGCAGGTCCCGATCACCACCTGCCAGGAACCTGTGGCCGGATCGTAGTACCAGCACATGCCCGGGCAGATCCCGAAGCATGGGGGACATGGTCCGATCCAGCAGGGCGGGCAGGGGTAGGTGACAGGCGCGGGCAGGATCTGGAAGGAAGTCCAAGCCGTGGCGCAGCACCGGCAGCTCGGCTGGGGGAGGAGCCCGAGAACTTGGGCCCGCCCGGATTGGGGATCAGGACCCAAAAGGGGGTATGGGTTTGTCTCCGTGCCCGAGGGCACAGGAAGAGGCTGCAAACAGGCTACAGCTTGAAGTTTTTCCGTGCCGCTCGGCGGCGTCACCCGAAACACATAGTTTCTGTCCGGGAAAACATGAATGCCGGCGGACTTCCGGGGGTTCGGGGAATAGTAGTTCGGGAAGAGCAAGCGAATATGGCCGGTCGGTTCAATGTCGAACACGTAAAGGTAAGCCGGCTGGGATAGGTACACGAAAAACCGGGCGGTTTCGCCCACGTAATACTGGGGCTTTTCCGTCCAAATGGCCACGGACAAGCCGGGGACCGGCTCCGGCACGAGCCCCAGGGGCGAGGGCCCCGGTTGCCCAAAGGCCCCGATTCCCAGACACCCGAAAACAACACAGGCAAGAAACGTCCTCATGGACACCACCTCGCTTTAATTACACCGTTCCCTCGGCCCAGGTTCCCGGGCTCTCCCCCGGCCCTCTTGCCCGGCATCGCTGTTTTGTGTCGCAGGGCGCCTTAAGTAGAATGGACTCGGACCACCGTAGCTTGGCCGGTGATCCGAATAACGGTCGGCTGACCCAAGAAGAGGCTCGGCGTGAGGATTGCGGAAAAACGGATGCTGGAGTGGTGGGAGGCCCCTGGGGTCGAGGGCCGCGAGACCTTCGATGAGGAAATCCTGTTTTTGAACAGCCTCGCGGAAACCCTGGATCTTCCCCGCTGGGCCGTGGCCGTGCGGGATCTCTTCCCCCGCTGGGGGTTTGAGCCCTGCGCGCATCGGTTCTTCGACGGATTGGAACAAGTGCTGGCCATGATCGGCACAGGACGTCCTGGGCCGCGGCTGGGCAGTTGCGGGGATATCCCGCTTTCCGTCCATCTCCGCTTGCTCGCATGGGGTCAGGATTTTCTGGCCTGGGCCGCGGGGAAAGAGGGGGGACATGTGGAAAAGTTCCTGAGAAGAAGGAGCCCGGCCCGCGAGGAGGCCGCGCGCGCAGTGGGAGAGGTCCTGAGCGCGGTCGGCCACGGATGGGTGGCCACCGACGCCGTTCTGGAGGCCTGGGCGGACCAAGCGCACTTCCACCTCACCCAGGGGCTGGTCGATGAAGAGGAAGGGCCTTTGCCCCAGCTCCTCCGCCACGCCTGTGGCTATAACCTTTGGGTCAACCTGGAGCGCCTGGCGGCGGGGATCGACGAGGAAAAGGTCCCAAAAGTTTTGGTCTGTCGGGAAGCGCTGAGCGAGCTTCCCCACCTTGCGCCGGAGAGGATGACTCAACTTTGGTTAGTCCTGGATGCCCTTTCGCGTTGGCTGAAGCGCCGATCTCCGCGAGACGGAGCTCAAGCCCACGTTTATGCTCTCCTGGGCCCGCAGGATCCGGTTCGAGAATGGCTGGTGGCCTCCCTCTGTAAGACCCTAAAGCTTTGGCAGGCTTACCTCGATGCGCTTCAGGGGCGAAAGCATCGTCTGCCCTCCCTCATTTAGGTTGGCAAGGAGCACGGGCCTGGATAACCTTCGGCGACCATGCACAACTTGATCCTGGTGAACCATCCTCTGATCCAGGCCAAGCTCACTAAACTTCGGGATAAGCACACGGATCGGCTGCAGTTCCGGGAAATCCTGGAGGAACTCACCGCCCTCATGGTCTACGAGATCACGCGCGACTTTCCGGTGCGGCCGGTAGAAGTGGAAACGCCTTTTGAGCGAACCCAAGGGGTGGAGCTGGCCCGGCCGGTGGTGCTGGTGCCCATTCTCCGCGCGGGGATCGTCATGCTGGATGGGGTGCTTTCCCTCATCCCCAGCGCCCGGGTGGGACACATCGGGATTTACCGGGATCCGACCACGTTGCGGCCCGTGCCATACTTCGCGAAACTTCCGACCAACCTGGGCGAGGCCTTGGTGATCGTGGTGGATCCGATGCTCGCCACGGGTGGTTCCGCCGTACATGCCGTGCGGCTGGTGAAGGAACAGGGAGGAAAAGACGTGCGTTTCCTTTGCCTTGTGGCCGCGCCGGAGGGAGCGCGGACCATGGCCGAAGCTCATCCGGACGTTTTGGTCTACGCCGCCGCCCTGGACCGGGAGCTGGATGGCCACGGGTACATCCGGCCCGGGTTAGGCGACGCCGGGGATAGGCTTTTTGGCACATGAGCCGACGCGTGGCTCTCGTCACCGGGGGATCGCGGGGGATCGGGGCGGCCACGGTCCTGCGGCTGGCCCAGCTCGGGTATGATCTAGCCTTCACCTATCGGGCGGAGGCGGAGCGGGCGCAGGCCGTGGCCGCGGAGGTGGCGCGCCTCGGCCGCCGCGTCCTCCCCCTCCCCTTGAGCCTGGAAGAGGTGGAACGCATTCCGGAAAAGGTGGAAGAGGTCGCGGGAGAGCTTGGCGGGCTACATGTTTTGGTGAACAACGCCGGCTATGTTCAGCGCATCGCCCCCGACGAGCTTTCCCTTTCCGATTGGGAGCGGATGATCAGGGTCTCCCTCACCGCCCCCTTTCTCTTCATCCAGGCCGCCGTGCCCCACATGAAGAGGGCGGGGTTCGGGCGGATCGTGAACGTGTCCTCCTTGCGTGCCCTGACGGGTTCCGCCCACGGCGTGCACTATGCCGCGGCCAAAGCTGGGCTTTTGGGCCTCACCAAGTCCTTCGCCTTAGCCCTGGCTCCCTTCGGAATCACGGTGAACGCGGTCTGCCCGGGCTTCGTGAACACCGACATCAACCGGGATCAGTTGCGGGAGCGCGGGGCGGAGATCGTGCGGTCGATCCCCGTTGGCCGGGTGGCCGAGCCCGAGGAGGTGGCGGCCTTGATCGGGTTCCTCTGCTCCGAAGAGGCCGGATACATCACGGGGGCCACGTTCTCCATCAACGGCGGCCTGCGCATGGACTGATATGCAACGCACCCACTTGGGCTTGGCCACCTTCCTTCGTCCGGGGATGAACCTGTGGTCCTGGGTGGAGCTGGCCCAGGAACTGGAGCTGGGCGGGGTGGAGCTCCGGGCCGACCCGGGCATCGCCCACCCCCATGAGCTTTCCCGCGCGGATCGCCAGAGGCTACGCGAGTTCGGAAAGAATGGGTTGCAGCTATCCCTGCACATGCCGATCCACGGGGTGAATCTCACCTGGCCGGTGCAGTCCGTGGCGGCCAGTTCCCTTGGGGAGCTTCTGCGGACCCTGGATCTGGCGGGGGAGATCGGCGCAGACGTGGTGGTGATTCATCCCGGCCGACTCCCCGAGGAATACCTTCCCTTCCCGGAGTGGTGGGAAAAAAGTCGGGACCTCCTGCGTTTTTCTCTGGCCCTGCTCATCCCCCATGCGGAGAAAGCCGGGATCCGCCTGGCCCTGGAAAACCTGGGCCGGGGGCGCGACCGCGGTCTGGTGGAAACGGCCGAGGAACACATCGCGCTCCTTTCCGAGTTTCCGAGCCTTTGGGCCTGCTTTGACCTAGGACATCTTCATACTCTAGGCGGTTCGCCCCGGGACTACATTCCCCTTGTGGCCCAGCGGCTTCTACATGTGCATCTTCACGATAACCGCGGCGACTGGGACGCCCACCTCCCCTTGGGCGAGGGCACCGCTCCATGGCGGGAAACCCTGGAGATCTTGGAAGAAACGGGGTTCTCAGGGCGCGTCATTTTAGAAATCCCCGATCCTCAAGGGCTTCGTCACAGTCTGAAAAAGCTTTACTAAACCATGCCGCCGCTCCCCCCTTGGTATCTTACGTTCGCCGCCATCAACGTGGCGCTGGCTATCTTCTCCCAACTTCTTCCCCTGTATGCCTACTTTCTCGGGGCCAAGGCCGCCCAGGTGGGCCTTCTCTCCGCGGTGGGGAGCGCCACAAGCATTGTGGCCAGCCTCTTTTGGGGAAAGCTCGCGGACATAAGCCCGCGGCGGAGGCCGTTCGTGCTCCTGGGGTTCTTCGGTCTGGCCGCGGGCTACGCCCTTCTCCCCCTTCTCACCGAGGTGAACGCCCTCCTGCCCCTCAACGCCGGGGTGACCTTTTTGTGGACGGCGGCGGGCACGGTCTCCACCCTTTTGGTCCTGGCCTCCTTCTCCCGCTCCCTGTGGGAAAGGGAGCTTGGGCGGTTCAACGCCATCTCCGGGATTGGGTGGAGCGCAGGGCTGGTCGCGGGAGCAGTGTGGACCACCATCCTCGTCCGGTTCGTCGGCGAAGGCTGGGGATTGCGGTCCCTGGGACTTGCCGCGGCCTTCACCGCCCTGGTCGCCGCTCTTCTTTCCCTGAAGTTCGTGCCGGAGCCAGCGGGAAGCGTAAGGGGATCTTTTGTTCAGGATTTATCCAGCGCCATGGGGAACTTTGTGGCCGAGCTGCGGCGCTACGGCCCGTTACAGTTTTTTGGCGGCCTGAACCCCGTGCAACTTTTCCGGTTCTTCCAGGGACGGACGACCTTCGGGCCGGAGCTTGTCCTTTGTTATTATGGTGAATTTCTCTCCTTTGTCGCTTTTTCTTTGGTTTTCGCGCCCTTCCCCGTGTTCCTCCGGCAGACGCTAGGCTGGCCAAACGAGCTGGTCTTCAGCTTGTATGTGGCCCACCACGCGATCAGCGTTTTCGCCTATCGGCTGGCGCGGCAGATCATCGAACGGGTCGGTCACCGGCCCGCTTTGGCTTTGTCCCTTCTTGTGCGCGTTGGGATCTTTGCGGGCTTCGCGGCGGTCCAAGCCGGGGCCTCCGCAGCCCTTCTGCCCTTCTTCTTTGCCCTAGCAGGCCTGAGCTGGTCCTTTTTCCAGCTCTCTACCATGGCCCTGGTTTCCCGCCTTTCTCTGGCCGCGATGAGAGGGCAAGCCCTAGGGGTTTACAACGCCACCGCGGGGCTGGGGAACATGGTCGGCGCGATCCTGGGAGGGTACCTAGCGGACGCCTTTGGGTTTGCTGCTCCTTTTCTGTCCGCAGCCGCCCTCCTGCTCCTCACCCTCCCCATCCTTCTTGTGGAAGGCCGGCCTGCGAAGTGATCACTCTTTTTCCTTGACCGCCAGGATCTGCATCCCGTTGTAATACCCGCAGTGGGGGCAGACCCGGTGAGGCAAGCGGAACTGATGGCACTGCGGGCACTCCGTGGTCGCCAGGAGTTTAGCCCGCCAGTGCGTGCGGCGAAGCCGCACCTCGCGGTGAGATCGACGGGATTTGGGGACCGCCGCCATACCAGCCTCCTTTGATGCCCTCTATTTTCCTAAAGGACGCTCGAGGATCAAGGTGACCGGACCGTCGTTAACTAACCCCACCTCCATGTGGGCGCCGAACACCCCGGTTTGCACGGAAAGGCCCTCAGCCCGCAGGGCCTCCACGAAGCGCTCGTAGAGCAGACGCGCGGTTTCCGCGGGCGCAGCCCGGTCGAAGCTCGGCCTTCGGCCCGCCAGGGCATCGCCGTAAAGGGTGAATTGTGAAACGCAGAGGACCTCACCGCCCACATCCCGCAGGGAGCGATTGAGCTTGCCCTCGTCATCAGGGAAAACCCGGAGATTAGGGATCCGTTTCGCCCAGAAATCGATCTCCTCTGGGTTATCCTCCTTGCCGATACCCACGAGGAGAAGGCAACCATGGCCTATCCGGGCGACCTCGCTGTTGTGGACGCGGACCCAGGCCTCGCGCACGCGTTGAAGGACGATGCGCATTAGCCCTTGCTCATCTGGAGGGTTTGAAGAAGACCCGCGGCCCGGCGGAGTTCGTCCAGGGAAAGGCGGTCCAACAGGGCAAGTATCTCCTGGCGCAACGCCACCCGTTCCCGTTCCGCCTGCCTCTCCTCATGAAGGGCCTGTTCCGCCAGCCGGCGAGCTGGCCGACATACCTCTTCGTCCACGTAGCCCACCCGCCACCGCGGAAACTGGCGCAGGGCTTCCTGGGTCTGCCGGTTCAGATGCTGAAGGACAGGCTCCCTGGGCAAAACGACCCCGAGGATCTGATTGGCCACCTGATGGCTATCCACAAAGACCACGAGCTCCTGGGGCTGGTGTTGGGAGGCCAATTTTAATCCTTCCAGGATGGATTTGTACTCCGCCACCTCCTGAGAAGCCCTACCCAAGGTTTTCCCAAGCTGCGCCAGGGCTTTCCCCTGGCTATCTGTGAGGATCACCCCGATGGCCGCGCAAGAGAGCTCCCCGCGGGCCACCGCGCTTACGGTGAGGACCAGTTTCCGCATCGTCTGGGCCCGGCAGGGCTCGAACCTGCGACCGACCGGTTATGAGCCGGCTGCTCTGCCCCTGAGCTACGGGCCCACCATCTTTTATGGTATTGAAGGAGGTTCCGAAGGGCAAGCCGGCCCTGCAGGGGCGCCAGGAGTTCGTCACCGGGCAGAGGAGCTCCTGAATGCCTGAGCGAAAGCGGGGGAGACCCTCGGCTCCGGCACACCGATAGCATTGCCAAGGTCACCTTTAGGAAACTCTTCGCCCGGGGTGCGCAAGCGGGGAGGCGGTAGTGCCCCAAGAAGTGTGGCCGCAGGAGAGCACCGTCGCCTTCCGGGAAAAACGACGATCGCAAAGGAAGGGCCCTATCGCGAACAAAGCCCGTGAAGGGATCCCAAAGGAAGTGGGAGAGCGGACAAGGCCATGATCAAAACCTTCTTGTGACGCTCATGAGGGAAGAACGGGGGCTTTCCTTTGGGAGCACCCCGCCAAGGCCAACGGGTACTACACCCGCGATCTCCTGGCCCTCGCCGGTCCCGGGGAGGACCTCCGCGTTCCTTGGGTGCGGGAGGCCCTGAACGGAGCGCGGAAGAAGGACCGGGAGGCGTTGGCCCAGGACTTGAGGTTCGTGTCCTCAGCTCTCCAAATGAGCGGCCAAAAGGGCGCCCGTTTGGGGGCTTTGCGGAAATCCATACGGGAAGCGACCATGAAGCCCAGACACAATAGATGGGACACTATGCCCCATCCCCTTGTAAGCCAGCACCGCCTCCTTTGGGGAAAGCC